>Ga0335082_10006099_pt1 | contig 13171 bp, 13 predicted proteins | sample Lox_Sample_41_FD_206718 | JGI IMG/M metagenome (GOLD analysis project Ga0335082, IMG submission 206718) | Soil microbial communities from Loxahatchee National Wildlife Refuge, Florida, United States - Lox_Sample_4.1 | ecosystem: Environmental > Terrestrial > Soil > Wetlands | place: USA... | reverse complement strand
GCTACTTCGCGGGCCGGGCGGCGCCGCTCGGCGCGGCCGGCCCGGCGGTGGCGGCGCCGACTGGCGCGGCCAGCGCGGCGGTGGTCGCCGCCTCGTTCTTCAACTTCGCGCCCGCCTTCGTGGCCCGCGCCATCCCCGGTGTGTGGGAGCTGATCACGCCGGAAGAGGCGCTGCGGGTCCGGCTGGCCGGCGCGGCCGAGGGCCTCGGCAGGCTGCTGGCCGGGCGGGAGGCGGAGGCGGCCGCGGCGGCCGGCCTGCTCTGGCGGGCCATTGGCGAGCTCGACTTCTCCGGCCGCGTGCTGGCCGCGGCGAACGCCGCGCTGCCCGTTCCCTCCGGGGCGGATGCCGCTTCTTCGGGTTCTTCGGCTGCTTCGGGTTCTTCGGCCTCGTTGGCCGCTGCCGGGCTGGGCCGGCTGTGGCAGGCGGCCACGCTGCTGCGCGAGCACCGGGGCGACGGGCATTTCGCCGCGCTGGCGGCGGCGGACATCGACGGCTGCGAGGCAGTGGTCCTGCGCTGCTGCCTGGACCTGCGCCGGGAGGACATGCAACCGGTTCGGGGCTGGACCGACGAGGCGTGGGACGGCGCCCTGTCCCGGCTGGCCGCGCGCGGCTGGGTCGGCGCGGACGGCGCGCTGACCAGCGCGGGGCGGGAGGCGCACGCGGCGGTCGAGGACACCACCGACCGGGCCGCCTCCCGGCCCTGGGCCCGGCTCGGCCCGGAGGCCACGGCGGAGATCGCGGCCGCCCTCACCCCGCTCGCGCGGGCGTGCGCGACCGCGCTCCCCTACCCCAGCCCCATCGGCGTGCCCGCTCCCGGCCGAGGGCACGACTAGCGGCCGACATGCCGGCATCATCAGCATCACGGTCCGTGCGTGCCAGACCCAGCGGAACGCAATGAAACCCCGGATTCAGTGCGTCCTGACGCACTGGATTCCCGGTTCCACTGCGTCGGGGAGAGGGATCACGAGTCACGGTGGGCTCGCCCGCCGCACAGGCCCGGTCAGTTGATGTCGAACTCGTTGCCTTCGGGGTCGCGCATCGCCGCGGCGTAGTGGTCGATCCCCTCCTCGTACAGGACCCGCAGCCGCGTGGCGCCGAGGGCGGCGAGCCTGCTGGCTTCGGTGTCGACCCGCTGCCTGCGGACCTCGAGCGGGGCACCGCGCCCGCCGCTGGCGTGGATGTCGATGTGCAGCCGGTTCTTGACCGTCTTGCGGTCCTGGCCGATGTTCAGGTCCTCCTCGGAGAGCCCGAAGTCGCGCCAGTACTCATCCCAGCTGGCCGCGCCATCCGGGGGCGGCGCGGCCACGTACCCCAGGGCAGCCCGCCAGCCCGCGGCGGAGCCGACCGCCGGATCGCCGGGTTGCCGAGGCGGGACGCGGCGGCCAGCTGGGAAAGCCGTCAGACGAAGGTGGCCGGCTCGCCGACGCCAGGAGCGCGGAGCAGCGCGGCCAGTTCTGCCCGCGCCTCGTCGATCGCCCTGTCCAGGGCGGCCCCGTCGAGTACCGGGCGGCTGGTCCCGTGGTTAAGCGCAGAGTCAGACATAACAGATCCCCCTCCACAAGTTTTGCCAGGTGACGGCCAGCTCCGTCAGGGCTGTGGCGGCCGTCACCTGGGGTCCTGTGTGTCACGGGCGGAACCGTGACCGGCTGGAGAGGATGCTGCTTGACGGCGGCGCCGTCTCAGCCGCGAGTCGCAACGGGAAAAACCGGATCCGGCCGGCTGGACCATCTGCCCCCCGAAAGGCGGTTGATCCACCGGCAGTTTCCTGCCTGGCAGGAGATCGCCGGTGATCGGCAACAGCTGGCAGGTATCCGCTAGAACGCTGCGAGCGAAATTGAATGCGACCCTTTGACTAGCGAAATAACCGCCAGGCACCCGGAGCCGCGAGCGGCTGGGGTGCCTGCCCGGCGGCCACGCGAGCGTTCATGGAACGACGATGCGATCGAGCATCACATGACCCTGTTTTACGTTGTATTCATCCCCACGACCCTTTCCGCCAGCCCGGCGTGACCGCTATGCGGCACGGCCACCCAGACGTGTGCGGTCCTCCCCTCATCCGCCCCTTACGGCTCACCCAGGGCGTTGTCCGCCCCAGATCTCGTGAGCACCATGGATGAGCTTAGTGTAGCTAGATAAACTATGTCTATCTACGCAGGATTTACGTGAATAAAGTTTTTCTGGCCCGCAGACCTGGGCGGGGCACCGACCTGCGGCGGAAGCCGGGACGACGGCCCGGAAAGGGCCGGCGCTCACACGGTGTACGGTCACGTACCCAAGACGGGACACGCTTACACGAGCGGATCGGTCCGGGCCACGAGTTCGGCGGCGCCGGCCGCGAACGCGGCGGCGGGCGGGTAGGCCGCGCAGGCGGCCCGCCAGCGGTTGTGCAGGGCCCTGGTGAGCTCGGCCGGCAGGACGGCGAAGGCGCGGCCGCCGACCAGCACGTCGAGCGGCCCGAGCAGGTACACCTCGGCCAGGGTCGGCAGGTCGGCGAACTCGGCCGCCGGGTTGGCGCCGCCGGGCAGCCTGGTCGCCCGTTCGATCAGGCCGGCGCCGAGCTGCCACACCGCATGCCCCTCGCCGGCCAGGATGCACTCCACCCCGGCGAGCAGTTCCACGGCCATCGCGTACGACTCGGCCACGAGCAGCCCGGCCCCGAACTCTCCCGGGCTCGGCGCCATCGGACGCCGCAGCCTGGCTAGCGAGCTGAGGTGGTCCAGGTGCGCCCCCTCGTGGATGCCGCGCCAGATCTGCTGCTCCATCGCGGTCGCGGTCGACGGCACGTCGGCGATCGCGGCACCCGGGCCCGGCAGCCCGGGCAGGCACATCCAGCTCCGCCGGGCCAGCCGCCGGTTCAGCGGCAGGCGCATCGTGACGTGGTCCGTGCTCGGCGACGGCCGGTAGCGGGCGCCCCAGGCCAGCTGGGACGCGCTGACCAGCGGCAGGGCCGGGTCGTGCCGGAGCGTGGCGGCGGTCGTCATGAGCAGCTCGCCGAAGCCGGTGACCAGCCTGGCGGCGCGCCAGACGATCTCCCTGACGTCCCGGATCGGGCCGGCCACCGGCCGGGCGTCCGGGTACCACGGCGGCACCGGTCCGGCGAACCGCCGCAGCTGGCGCAGCCGGGCGGCGTGCTGGCCGCCGGAGACGACCCGCAGTGACCTGATCACCTCGTCCAGGCCGCTGAACGCGCCGGGCCCGTCCTGCCGGACCGGGTCGATGGACCCGGGGCCGTCCAGGGCGACGCAGCCGATGGCCACGTCCGCCCAGCCCCGGACCGTCCAGGCGTCAGCCTCCGCGTTCCCCGCCGGTACCCTCACCGCGGCGGTTGCCGCGGCGACCGCCCACGCGCGCGCACCAGGCGCCGCGACATGCGGCAGCCCGGAACCTTGCATCCCCGGGCCGCGCACCTCACTACCCATCCGGCATTGACACGGCTCCGAAGCTAGCTGGGGTGACGTTAGTTCGACTGTGGTAAGCCGGGAGGGGTACCACCCGGCAGCCGGAGCCTAATACCTGAAACAAGAGAAAAAATAGATTTTGTCTTTAGTTATGAAAAATCCGAGCACTCCCCCCTCGGGGTTTGTGCCTATGATGACGGTCTTGGCGCAGGTGAGCGGCCAGATGAGAGCGAAGGGGAGGAGGGCGCGGGTGCCAGCACAGGATGACCGCCTCGCGGCTATCGCCGCCGCCGCCGCGTCCGTGCTGCGCCAGACGCCCTATCACGTGGTCCGGGCCGGGGACGTCGCGGCCGCGGTCCGGCTGCCCGGCCAGGCCGGGCGGTCCGCCGTCTGGCTGTACAACGAGGTGCACAACCGGCGGGTTCTGGTGGCGCTGGCGGCGGCTCACGCGTGGCAGGAGTTCGCCGGGCAGGTGAGCTGGTCACCACCCGGCCCGATCGGCTCGGTGACGGCGGCCAGGTCCGCCGCTGTCGCCGCGCTAGGCGTGATCGTCGCCTTCCACCGCGCCGAACACCCGCTGATGACCCAGGTCGGCTACGGGATCGGCGACATCTCCACCGCGGAGAAGCGCAAGCTCGCCGCGGGCACCGGGGTCACCGCGCCGAGCTGGCCGGACAGCCCGTGGGGCCGGGTCGCGGCGGCGGCCTGGAACGGCCGGTGCGACGTCTTCACCGATTTCCTCCGCCCGGTGCTCCGGGCGTGCGCCGAGTCCGTCACCCACCTGGCCGAGCCGAACATCACGGAGAGCGCCTCCCGGCTGTCCGACGTCACCTTCCGGACCTGCCTGGCCGACCGGGAGGGTCCGGTCGACCTGCTGGCGCGCGGGCTGGCGGCGCTGTGGTTCGAGCGCGACCTGACCAGGCTGGCCGGAGCGCTGCCGCGGGACCTGGAAAGCGCCGAGACGGCGCTGGCCGCGGTGGCCAGGCGGCGGACCGACCCCAGGGCCGAGGCGAACGCCAACGCCGTCGTGGTCCGGGTCCTGCTCGAGGCCGGCACCCTGCACCGGCGCTGTGTCGGCGAGGCACAGCGGACGGTCGCGCTCTGGCAGAACCTCGCGGCCGACCTGGACGGCCCGGCGACGTCCGGCGCCAGAGGGCACGACCTGCAACGGCTCAGTGACGCCGCCAGCCATCTGGGTCTGGCCGCGGCCAGGTTCGGGGACCGGCGGACGGCGGCGGACGCGTGGCAGCTGTCCCGGCGGGTCGCCGACCAGGGGCTAGGGCGCGACCAGTCCCGGATCGCCAGGGCCGACACCAACCTGGCCGCGCTGGCCGCCGAGACCGGACACGGCGAGCAGGCCGGGACCGTCGTGGCCGACGTGCACCGGACCCGGCTGGCCCTGCTGGACCACGGGCCGCAGGACGCGGCGGCGTGGCGGCGGCTGACCGTGACCGAACGCACCCGGACGGACGTGGCGCGGCTGGCCGGCGAGACGACCGAGAGCGTTCGGCTCGCCATGGCGCTGCTGGCGGACCGGCGGGCCCGGCTGAGCGACCCGGCGCACGCCGATACCGCCGAGGCGCAGATCATCTTGGGCCAGACCCTGCTCGCGGCCGGCCACCCGGCCGCCGCCCGGCGTCACCTGGAGGAGGCCGCCGACACCCGGCGCAGCCGGTTCCTGCTCACCTCCTACCGGGTTCAGGAAGATCTCATCTGGCTGGCCAAGGCGGCGCTCGTGCTTGGCAACCCACGGACCGCGCTCGATTTGCTCGACGGCCAGGCGGCGCAGACCGACTGGTTCCGCGACCAGGTTTCGTTCCGGCTCGGCTACACCGCCCGGCGGCTGGCCGCGATGGCCCGCGGCGAGCTCGGCCAGCCCGGGGAGGCGACCGAATGGCTGCTCGCCGCCCGGGCGGAACTAGCCGGCCGGCCGCTGGACGAGGGGCTCGACCCGCTGGCCGCGGACGTCGACCGGTCCCTCGCCGAACTCGCGCTGCTGCGCGGCGAGGCCGCGGCCGCGGCGGACGCGCTGGCCCAGCTGGCCGAGGCCGAGGCCGCGTCCGGAGGCGGAGGCGGGGGCGGGCCGCCGCGGCCCGCGCACGGCTGGACCCTCGTCCTGCTGGCCCGGGCGGCGGCGCGGCTGGGCGACACCCGGCGCACCGCGCAGTGCTTCCGCTCGGTCACCGATCTCGCCGCCGCCGGGGTCGACCCCTGTCACCCGGTGATCCTCACCGCCCGCTGCGACGAGGCCGAGCGGCGCACCGCCGTCGGCGACACCAGGCAGGCGGCCAGGCTGCTGGCGCCGGTGCTGGACCGGACCCCGCTCGTGCACGGCCGGCCCGCCCTCGGCGATGCTCACCCGCTGCTGACCCGGGCCCGCACCCTGGCCGAACGGCTTGGCATTACCGTCCCCTACACGATGCCCGGCCTGGACGAGGCATCCCTGGACCTCGACGTGTGAGGCGAGCGCCCGGGTCGGGTCACCGCGGCCCCGCGTCAGGGGATGCGGATGTCGTGGTGCTCGCGGGCGGACTGGAGTTCGGCCTCGGTGAGGTCCTTCTCCCGGACCGGGACGACCAGGCTCCAGTGCTTGCCGACCGGGCAGCGCTGCACCCGCGCCACCACCAGGTCCAGTTCCTTCAGCTTGACGCCGGGGATCCAGATGGTGCTGAACATGTGCCCCTTGCGGCACCGCACCACCGTGTTGACACCCAGGTTGTAGCCCAGGCGCCGCGCGATCAGGGTGCCTCCCGCGACGACGCCGGCCGCGATCAGGATCGTGCTCACTACTCGGCGCGACATCCGGCCATTATCGCACCGGGCCGGGTAACGCGGAGACGGCGGGGATGACCATCTCGAAGGTGGCGCCCTGGCCGCTGGTGCTGCGGGCCCGGACCGAACCGCGGTGGGCCTCCGCGATGGCCTGCACGATGGGCAGGCCGAGGCCGAACCCGCCGGCCTCGCGGCTGAGGTACGGCTCGGCGCGGGTGAAGCGGCCGAAGATGTGGTCCAGGTCGTCCGGCGGGATGCCGCAGCCGGAGTCGGCCACGGCGATGACCGCGTTGGTACCCTCCAGGCGGACACTGACCTCGATGCGGTCGTCAGGCTCGGTGTGCGCGACGGCGTTCTCCAGCAGCGCGTCCAGCGCCACGACGAGGCGGTCGGCATCGCCGGACACGGTGGCCTCGGCGGCCTCGCCGAGCCGCCAGAGCCGCGGCACGTGCCCCCAGCGCTCCAGCGCGTCGAGGATCAGGGAATCGGTGGCCACCGGCGCAACCTGCAGGAAGCCCGGAGTCCCGGCCGAGGCCAGCAGCAGCAGCCGGTTCGTCAGGCGGCGCAGCCGGGCCAGTTCGCCGGTGACCACCCGGGCGTCGGCGGCCACGCCCTGGTCGGTGACCGTCTGCTCGATCAGCTCGGCGTGGCCGAGCGCGACCGTGATCGGGGTGCCCAGCTCGTGCGAGGCGTCCACGAGGAACTGGCGCTGCTGCTCCAGCAGGCGCAGGTTCTCCTGGGAGACCCGGTGCAACTCCTCCATTGCGGTCAGCCGTTCCTGGGTGGCTGCCAGCCGCCGGCGCCCGTGCCAGACCATGACCAGGAACATCAGCGCGATCAGCGGGACTTCGGCCAGGTAGTCGGCGTCCTGCTGACCCCTGAGCACCTGCACGCCGATGATCCCGCCGGTAGCCAGCGTCACCGCCGCCCAGGTCAGGATCGTCGGTTGCAGGCGCCACAGCCGGAATCCGTAGATCACGGTCAGGCTGACCCAGATGGCCAGGAACGGTACCGTCTGCCAGGCCGGGAACAGCCGCATCGCGGCCAGGTTGAGGCCAGCGAATCCCGCCCAGGCGATGTCCGGCACCACCGGGCGGAGCCGCCGCAGGCCGCCACGCGGCCTGCGGCCGGCCGGCGGCTGGTCACGGGGACCGGGCACGTCCGGCGCGGGCGGCTGGTGCCGGCGGACTAGGTCCTGCGTCCGCACGATCTTCTCCAGGCCTGCGATCAGGGGAACAATCCGGCAAAAGCACTTCAAGCTAGCCCCGCCGCCCGGTTCAGGTCAACCGTTGCCGGCCGGGCTCGGTAACGTTGGCCGGGTGGAGGACGCACTTCCCGGCCGGCCATCCCCCCTGGGCGCGACGCCGCGCAACGGCGGGATCAACTTCGCGGTGGCGTCCAGCGTGGCCGAGGCGGCCGAGGTCTGCCTGTTCGACGAGGCCGGCCACCAGGACAGGCTCCGGCTGCCGGACTACGACGGCGGGGCGTGGCACGGGTTCGTCCCCGGTATCGGCCTTAACGGGGCAGGACAGGCGTACGGGTTCCGCGTGCGCGGGCCGTACGACACCGCCCGCGGGCTACGCTGCAACCCGGCCAAGCTGCTGCTCGACCCGTACGCGCGGGCGATCCGCGGCGAGGTCTCGTTCGGCCCCGAGGTGTACGACTACTCCTGGGACGACCGCGACGCGCCCAGCCCGCTCGACTCCGCCGGGCACGTGCCGCTCAGCCTGGTCGCGGACGCCGCCTTCGACTGGGGATCCGACGCCCCGCTCCGCCGGGACTTCGCGGACACCGTGATCTACGAGGTGCACGTCAAGGGCTTCACCATGCGCCACCCGGGCGTCCCCGGGGAACTGCGTGGAACGTACGCGGGGCTGGCACATGACTCCGTTCGGTCCTATCTTTCTGACCTGGGGGTCACGGCCGTCGAGCTTTTGCCGGTGCATCAGTACGTGCCGGACGAGTTCCTGCTGCAGCGCGGGCTGACCAACTACTGGGGCTACAACACCATCGGCTACTTCGCGCCGCACGCCGCCTACTCCGCCGCGGTGCGCGCCGGGGACCGGGTCGGCGGCCAGGTGAACGAGTTCAAGGCCATGGTGCGCGCGCTGCACGAGGCCGGGCTCGAGGTCATCCTGGACGTGGTGTTCAACCACACCGCCGAGGGCGGCGAGGGCGGCCCGTCGCTGAGCTTCCGCGGCCTGGACAACACCGCGTACTACCGGCTCAGCCCGGGACGCCCGGACCAGTACTACGACACCACCGGGACCGGCAACTCGCTGAACGCCGGTAACCCGGTGGCACTGCGGCTGATCATGGACTCGCTGCGGTACTGGCTGACCGAGATGCACGTCGACGGGTTCCGGTTCGACCTGGCCACCACCCTGGCGCGGCAGGACGGCGGGTTCAGCCGCCTGTCCGCGTTCTTCGACCTGGTGGCGCAGGACCCGGTGGTCTCGCAGGCCAAGCTCATCGCCGAGCCGTGGGACGTCGGGCAGATGGACAGCTACGCCGTCGGCGAGTTCCCCGCGCTGTGGCGCGAGTGGAACGGCAAGTACCGGGACAGCATGCGCGACTTCTGGCGCAGCCAGAAGATCGGCCTGGGCGAGTTCGCCACCCGGTTCGCCGGCTCCTACGACCTGTACGGGGACGACCGGCGGCGGCCGACGGCCTCGGTGAACCTGATCACCGTGCACGACGGGTTCACGCTGCGGGACCTCGTGTCCTATGACGCCAAGCACAACGAGGCCAACGGGGAGGACAACCGGGACGGCGCCAACGACAACCGGTCCTGGAACTCCGGCGCCGAGGGTCCCACGTCGGATGCTTCCGTGCTGGCGCAGCGGGGACAGCGGTCGCGGGCGATGCTGTGCACGCTGCTGCTCTCGTTCGGCGTGCCGATGCTGCTCGGCGGCGACGAACTCGGCCGCACCCAGGGCGGCAACAACAACGCCTACTGCCAGGACAACGAGATCTCCTGGGTCGACTGGTCCGCGGTGGATACCGGGCTGCTGTCATTTACCCGGGAGCTGATCGCGCTCCGCCGGGCGCACCCGGTGCTCCGCCGGCACCGGTACCTCACCGGCGTGGACGCGTCCGAGCTCGGCTGGTTCACCCCGGCCGGGACGCCGATGAGAGAGGACGGCTGGAACGACCCGGAGGCGCTCGCGCTCGGCGTCTACCTGGACGGCTCGGACGCGCCCGACACCGGGCCCGACGGGCAGTCGCTGCTCGACGACGACTTCCTGGTCCTGGTGAACGGGTGGTGGGAGCCGCTGGAGTTCACCATCCCCGACTGCCGCCCGGGCCTGGCCTGGCGGGCGGAAATCGACACCTTCGACCCGGCCGCGGTGGCGGCGGGACCGGTGCGGCGGGCCGGTGACCGGGTCACGGCCGGGCCCCGTTCGGTCCTGGTGCTGCGCGGCCCGCGGGTTGCGCGCGGGCCGGATTCCCCCTGAGGACCCGCCGAGGTTCTGTCACGGATACCCCGGAAGCCTCCTCTACATCATCAACTTCTGAAATCGTTCCTCAGTGCGACTTGGAATAGCTTTTTAGCGGGAGAATTCGGGCTTCGGGGAGGATTTGGGGGCCTATAGTGCACAAAAGTCTCCCGGAAGCCCATTTCCTCCCGGTTAGTTCCGAGGGACGCGCACCATGGCGCGCTTGCGTAACATCACGCTCGGAGGTATCACCGGGCCCGGGGGCCGGGAGAATGGACGGGCCGTCCAGGAGCGAGACCACGGACCAGGTCTCCGGCCGCGAGCTGCGGCACCCACTGCAAGGTGTTGGACATGAAGCCGAACGACCGGACCATCGTCCACTCCAGGCCGCAGGCGCGGACCGCCGCCTCGGACTCGATCATGTACCTGGAGACGGCGTTGCTCGTGTCGTCGCTGGCCGCGGAGCTGCCCGACAGCATCACCACCCGGCGGACGCCCGCCTTCCTGGCCTCGGCCAGCGTACCGGCCATGTCCTGGTACCCCGGGTAGAGGAACATCGCGGTCGCCCCGGCCAGGGCGGCCGGCATGCTCTCCGGCTTGTTCAGGTCGCCGGCCGGCCCGAACTGCTCGCCGACCAGCTCTCGCTGGTCATGGAGGGCACGTACGCGTCGGCCCAGGCGCTGTCGGCCGAAGGCCCGGCCAGGCACGCGCGCGCCCTGGCCGAATCACTCCTCGGCATGACCTGATGGCACACGCCGGCCGTGAGCTGGGCGGTGGAGCGCTTCGCCGGGCCGTGAACCCGGGCGATCCCGTGGCCGGGTGCGGCCGCGATCATCATCACGACGGCGACCGCGAGCATCAGCACCCCGGCGGCGGCGGTCAGGCCCGTCGTCCTGGCCCGCTCCCGGCTTACCACGGCCGTCATCTCCGTTACCCCGTTTCCTGGTCAACCCTGTTCCCCGTATCTCTACGGTAGGAATCAGGCGGCTATAAATACGACGGTGCGCTCCCCCGAAAGTCATCGGGGGTTATCCCCCGGATGGCTCGTCTCGCTGCTGCCTTACCCGCCGGCCGGGACGCGGTAGGTGAGGATGACGACGCGGCTGGCGCTGGAGGACCCCTCCTCGGGCGACGACGCGCTGCCCGCCGCGCGGGCGGCCGGGCTCGAGGTGACCGGGGTCCCGGTCGACCGGGACGGCATCCGGGCGGACCTGCTGGCCGCGTCCGGCGCCGATGCCGTCGTGCTGACGCCGTCGCACCAGTGGCCGACCGGTTCGGTGCTGTCGGCCGAGCGGCGGGCCGCGGTACTGCGCTGGGCCGCCGCGAGCGGCGCGGTCGTCATCGAAGACGACTACGACTCCGAGTACCGCTACGACCGGACACCGGTCGGCGCCCTGCAGGGAATGGCCCCGGACCGGGTGGTGTACGCCGGGTCGGCCAGCAAGACCCTCGCGCCGGGGCTGCGGCTCGGGTGGTTCGTCATGCCGGGGCACCTGGCCGAGCCGATGGCCGAGGCCAAGATCGCGTCCGCGGGACTGCACCTGGTCACCTGGCTGCCGCAGGGCCTGGACGAGGCGACCGTGGTCGACGCGGCGGGCGGGGCCGGGGTGGGCATCGAGGGCGTCACGCCCTACCGGATCAGCCACCCGGGCCCCGGCGGCCTCATCTTCGGCTACGCCACCGTCAACGACCAGGCCATCGCGGAGGGCGTCGACATCCTGGCGGGCGTCATCGCCGGGCTGTGACGGCCCGCACCGGTTACCCGGAGACGACCGGTTACCCGGAGACGACCGGCAGCCGGCCGGCCGCGGCCCGGCCGAGCACATGCCTGCGGAACAGGTCGGTGGCGGGCAGCAGGCGGCGTTCGGCGGACCAGGTCAGGAAGATCTCCCGGACCGCGCCCTCATCGAGGATCTCCAGGTAGGCCACCGGGCCCGGCACGGCCTCCGGCGACCCGGCGCGGGGCGCGGGCACGACGGCCACGCCCAGGCCGGCCGCGACGAAGCCGCGGACGTTGGACAGGTCGTCGCCCTCGAAGATCACGGTGGGGCGGAACCCGGCCCGCCGGCACAGCTCGTCGGTCTGCCGCCACAGCGCCGAGGCCGCGTACAGCCCGATGAACGGCTCGGCCGCCATCTCGGCCAGCCGGACCTGCCGCCGGCCGGCCAGCCGATGGTCGCGCGGCAGGGCGAGGCGGAGCGGCTCGACCGCGATCAGCCGGGAGCGTGTCGCATCGTCCGGCGCTCGCCGGGAGCCGAGCTCGAGGTCGGCGTTCCCGCCGTCCAGGATGACGAAGTCCGGTTCGTCGCGCGACTGGGTAAGCCGGAACCGGACGCCCGGATGCGCGGTGCGGAAGCTGCGGGCCAGATCGGGGACGAGCCAGGTGCCCAGCGACTGCTGGAAGGCCAGCGCCACGATGCCGGTGTCCGGGTCGATGAGCTGGCTGACGGCGGCGATGCCGTCGTCGAGGTTGTGCAGCAGCGCGTCCAGGTGCGGCTTGAACACCGCGCCGGCGTGCGTCATCCGCAGCGTCCGTCCGGAGCGGCGCAGCAGCGGGGTGCCGACCTGCGCCTCGAGCCGGGCCAGGGCCCGGGAGACGCCGGACTGGGTGACCGACTCCAGCTCGCTGACCTCGGTCAGCGTGGTGCCGTCCGCCACCTGCTGGAGCCAGCGCAGCGCGTCGGTGTCCATATCAATGACTTTAGCTCATGGTTTAGTTGTCAATAAGTCATTGGACGCATAGTTGCTGGCCGGGCAGACTTATATCGAAGGAGGAGAGGAAATAATGCCGACCATCACCGCGATCCGCAGCCGGATCCGTGAGAGCCGCGACGCGCACGCCGCGCGGTCCGCGCTGGAGCGCGAACTGTCCAGTTACAACACCCCGTCCGACCTGGACGACCTGCACGCGATCCTCGACCGGTACGACGACCGGGAGACCGCGCAGATCCGCCGCATCCTGGCCAGCCAGGCCATCCGCTAGAGGTAGCCGCTGACAGCCCGGCGGCCATGGGGGACGCGGGCGCGCACGGCTCCGGGTGTACAACCACGGCGATGTCACATCGCCGTGGTCAGGACCACTGCAGAGTCACATTGCCGTGGTTCGGCCGCGGCGTGGTGGCCGGTTTGCTGACACAGCAGCGCCACGAGACGCTCCCGCCACACACCGCTCTAGACGGAACCGCCGCCGTGCCGCTGGCGGCACGGCGGCGGCGGGAGCTGTGCGTCAGAATTCGTCGGGCGAGCTGATCGCCTGGGCCACGATGATCTCGGGCGGTTCGGGGGCACCGCCGACCGAGCCGATGAAGGCCTGCAGGTCCGGGTCGGACATGAACTTCTGGAAGTGCTCGACGCTCTCCCACTCGTCCACGATCAGGACCCACCCGTCGCCGATGCCGAACCGGTGGTGCAGCCCGCCAACGGTCTTGGATGCCTCGGCGATCTTCGCAAACTCGTCGGCCCGGTCCGCCAGGGCCTGCTGGAACTTGGCCGTGTCGCCCTTGAACTTACCGATGACCAGCACACTCATATCGGATTCCCTCCCTGGCGCCCGCGCCGGCG
>Ga0335082_10006097_pt1 | contig 13173 bp, 13 predicted proteins | sample Lox_Sample_41_FD_206718 | JGI IMG/M metagenome (GOLD analysis project Ga0335082, IMG submission 206718) | Soil microbial communities from Loxahatchee National Wildlife Refuge, Florida, United States - Lox_Sample_4.1 | ecosystem: Environmental > Terrestrial > Soil > Wetlands | place: USA... | reverse complement strand
TGGCGGTGCAGCCGCCGACCCCCACCCGCCGCCGCTGCCCTCCATGTGGACGAAGCCGCCTTGTGGCGTGGACCAGAGCACGTGCACGGCGCCCGACCCGAGAAGCGCGCATGCGGTCCACGAGCGGGTGACCAGCTGACTCGAGGTCGTGTCGAGCGGGGACGTCGCGGTCCATGAGCTCGAGGCCGTCGAGTAGGTCGCGACCTGGATCCCCGAGCCCTCCTCGTTCCAGACCGCCGTGAAGCCGCCCGCCGCCGGCAGCGCGGCACGCGTCACCACCGGTGACGACGTCGTGTGGACGGTCGCGAAAGAGGACACGGAGAACGCGCCGTGGCCCGTGTCGTCGAGCTGGAAGGCGCCCGTCTGCGCCTGCGCTGCCGCGTCGGCCACGGGGAGCACGGAGCCGTAATCGAGGACGTTCAGCGTGGCGCCCGCCCCCGCCTCGGGCTCCTCGACGGCGGTGACGACCCCGTCGAGCCCCGTGGTCTGGTACGCACCGAGCGACGTGGCCGCGCCGATCATGAGCCCTCCGTTGGGGTTCAGCGTGCCGAGGATGTGCGACTTGGGCTGCGTCACGCCTGCCGCGCTCATGGCCAGGTGCACGTCGCCGCTCTCGGTGACGTCGAGTCCGAAGAGTCGCCCGTCGAGAGCGGCCGCGCTGGCGAAGGTGTACGACGTGACGGCCGGAAGCGAGGAATTGCTCCAGACGATGGGCAGGTGATCGGGCGTCTGCAGCACGTTCAGCCCCGTCGGCGAGTCCAGGTAGAAGACCCACCAGCTGTCCGGCACGTACAGCAGGTGACGCTGCCCGGGTGTGCCGCTCGGGGCGATGATGTCGGCGGTCGACGGCACGGGGATCGACACCGGTGCGACCGGAACCCCTGCTTCGCCGTCGTACCCCGAATCGTTCGGCACGGTCCCCGCGTCGCGATCCGTCAGGGCGGAGTCCGCAGCGTCCGTCGTGGGGCTCGACTCGGCGTTCGAGTCGGGGCCCGACTCGCTCGCGGCGTCGCTTCCCGACTCGCTGCCGCCCTCCGATGTCTCGCCGATGTCGTGGATGCCCAGGATGGCGCTGCACGCGAGAGGAAGGCACGCGGCTACGACGGCCAGCGACGCTCCCCGGATCCGCCCCACCCGACCATTGAAGAGGGTTTCCCCTCCGCGGGCAATGCGGAGGTCAGCCCAGGAACGGCACCCACAGTCCGCCTTCGGGTTTGCGCACGTAGGTGGCGCGGAGTCTTCCGCGCACTCCCGCGAACCGATCGTACAGCTCGCATCGGACGGCGTCCGGGCCGAGCGACTCCGCGTAGTCGTAGGCCTCGTCGATCGAGAGGAGCTCGAGCTCGTCGACGACGGCGCCTGCGGCGTCGAAGAAGACGGCGAGCACGCAGTCCTCGACCACGTTCGCAGCGGCCGCGACCCATGCCTGGTCGTCGCTCACGGACGCGCCGGCCGACTGCTTCACGGAAGGGGGCGGGGAGACCTCGTGTCCGGCCTCCGCGATCACCTGCGCGATGTGGTTCACGCGCGACGGCGTGTCGCCTTCCCAGATCTGCACGAGGTCCTGCGCCAGCTCGGCGACGTTCTGGTAGCGCTTCGAGCGGTCCTTCTCGAGGCAACGCGCGATGATCTGCTCCAGCTCGGGCGTCGCGTCCGGATACACGGCGGACAGCGGCACCGGCGGCTTGGTGAGGATGGCGGCGCACACCTGCGGCAGATCGGGGCCGTCGAAGGGGAGCGCGCCCGAGAGCAGCTCGTAGAGCACGACGCCGAGCGCCCAGACGTCCGACCGCGCATCGACGTCGGGCGCTGTCTGGAGGAGCTCGGGCGACATGTACACGGGCGTGCCGAGCCGCTCGTCGACGCGTGTGACGCGTCGCGACTCCGGATCGCTCGAGATCACCTTCGAGATGCCGAAGTCGAGCACCTTCACGATCGACGTGTTCCCCGGGCGCGACGCCAGGAACAGGTTCGCCGGCTTGAGGTCGCGGTGCACGATGCCCGCAGCGTGCGCCTCGGCGAGCGCTTCGCACGCTTGCAGCACGTAGTCGATCGCGTCGTTGAAGGGCAGGGGTGACTCGGCGACGACGCGGTCGAGATCGCGCCCCTCGAGGTACTCCATCACCATGTACGGGACGCCGCTCGGAGCGGTGTCGACGTCGTGCACTCTGGCGGCGTGCTCGTTCTTGATCATCGCCGCGAGCCGGGCTTCACGCTGGAAGCGCTGCACGACGTCCGGGCGCGCGGCCATCGACGGCTTCAGGTACTTGATGGCGACCGGCTGATCGAGCTGCAGGTGCGTCGCCTTCAGGACGACGCCGAGCCCGCCGACCCCCAGCACCTGCTCGACGAGGTACTTGCCCCCGAGGACCCGACCCAGCGCGAAGTCGGAAGTCGACACCTCGCCGCTCTCGGGCGCGGGAACCCCCGCTTGCGTCTCGACCTCCGCCGGGTCTTTGCGGGGGCTCATGAGAACAGCGTAACAGGCAGACGTCGTTCCAGACGCTGTATCATCCCGCCCCCCATCGATTCGGAGGAGTTCTCATGAGCATGTACGCCGCGTCCGTTCCCCAGATGAAGAAGATGCTGCAGAACCTCGACAAGTGGATCGAGGCCGCAGTCGCGAACGCCAAGAGCCGCGGGTTCGATCCCAACAATCTCGTGCAGGCGAGGCTCGCCCCCGACCAGTATCCCTTCGTTCGTCAGGTGCAGTCGTCGTGCGACACGGCGAAGTTCGCCGCGGCGCGGCTCACCGGTAAAGAGGCGCCGAAGCACCCCGACACCGAGACGACGATCGAGGAGCTCCACGCGCGCATCAGGACGGTCGTCGCGTACCTCGACACGTTCTCCGAGAAGGACTTCGCTGGCGCCTTGGAGCGGCACGTCGAGCTGCCGTGGGCGCAGGGCAAGTGGGTCCCCGGAAACGAGTACCTGAACGAGCTGCAGCTCCCCAACTTCTACTTCCACGTCACGACGGCCTACGCGATCCTCCGTCACAACGGCGTGCCCCTCGGGAAGACGGACTACATCGGCAACGTCAACCTGCGGGACAAGTAGGCGTCGTCGACGCGGCTAATCGGCGCGCGGTTCCGCGGTGGCCGGAACCGCCGCCGGCTGGCTGCGGACGTCGCCCATGACCATCGCGTTGATGCGCCACATGAGGACGACGGTCGCGGCCATCGCGAGCGAGACGACGTAGCCGAGACGCTCGTAGTGCTCGAGCGGCCCGTCGCCGGTCTGCGTCACGAGCAGGCCCGCGCACGAGGAGGCGAGGCCGCCGGCCAGCTGCTGCATCGACGAGGAGATCGACATGTAGCCGCCGCGGTCCTGCGGGGCCGGGATCGCCGAGGCCAGCGCCTGCGCCGAGACCATGCGCGCGCTGATGGCCACGAAGATGGCGATGTTGAGCGCGATGACCATCCCGATGGGCGTGATGCCGAGGCGCGTGAAGTAGAGGATGATCGGGATGGCGAAGAGTGAGCCGGCCGTGAACGTCTTGTACTTTCCGACCGCGTCGCTGATGCGACCCATGATCGGCCCCGCGAAGAGCGCGGCCAGGCCGGTCGCCATGTAGACGATCGGGAGCTTCTCGAGCGGGATGCCGAGGTTGTGCACGCTGAAGGCGCTGCCGAACGGCATCAGCATGTAGCCGCCGAGCGCGAGCAGCATCGTCGCGACGAAGCCCCACTGATGGCGCGGTTTGAGCACCGTCGCGAGCAGGTGGTGCAGCGGGTTGCGATCGACCCGCTTCAGGAGGTGTGCGTTCACGGGGCGCAGCGTCGTGAAGATCACGAGGCCGACCACGGTGCTCACCGCCGCGATCATGAGGAACGGCGCGTGCCATCCCCAGGCGTTCGACAGGTACAGGCCCAGCGGGATGCCCATCACCTGGCTCGCCGCGAACGCGGTCATCACGACGCCCATCACGCGGCCGCGTGCCTCGAGCGGGAAGAGGTCCGCCACGATGGCCATGCTGATGGAGCCGATGACGCCGCCGAACAAGCCGGTCACCGTGCGCGCGCCGAGCAGCGCGCTGTAGGTCGGCGCCAGGCCGCAGAGGAACGTCCCCAGCACGAAGCCCGAATAGAAGAAGAGGAGGAGCTTCTTGCGGTCGAACTTGTCGGCGAACCCCGCCGCGAGGAGGCCCGAGATGCCGGCGCTGAAGGCGTACGCCGACACCACCAGCCCGAACTGGGCAGGCTTCACGCCGAGATCGCGCATCAGCAGCGCCCCGAGGGGCGACAGGATCATGAAGTCCAGGACGACCGTGAACTGCAGGAACGCCAGGATCGCGACGACCGCGATCTGGTAACGCGTGAACTTCACCTGGTCCTTCATGCGGGTGACACGTGGTCGAGCATCCGATGCTGGCGGGGGACGGTTGGTTTCGCCGCGCGGGGCGTGTCACGGTAGCGGTCCTATGCGCAGCACGCAGCTTCTCTTGGTCGTCGCCGTTCTCTTCGCCGGGTGTTCTTCGTTCAAGAGCGGTTCGGAATCCGGCTCGGATGCGTCGGCGGACGGAAGCGGCGGAAGCAGCGGCGGCGCGAGCGGCAGCGGCGGGGGCAGCGGCGGATCCGGGAGCGGGAGTAGCAGCGGAACGAGCAGCGGGAGCGGCAGCGGCAGTGGCAGCAGCAGCGGCGGCGGCTCCGGGGGCAGCAGCGGCGGCGGGTCGGGCAGCGGCAGCGGCGGTGGATGCACCGGGAGCAACTGCGTGACGACCGGGGTCCTCTTCGGTGGCGACGACACCTTGCCGCCGGCGCAGGACACGTGGACGTACGCCGGCTCGACGTGGTCCAACCCGATGCCCTCGACCGCGCCGCCGCACCGCACCGAGTCCGCCATGGCGATGCTCGGAGGCAAGGTCGTGCTCTTCGGCGGTTCGCCCTCCGGTCAGGGCGACGTCGTCGCCGACACCTGGGTCTGGGACGGCACAACGTGGTCACAGAAGCAGCCGGCGCACTCGCCGCCCGCCCGCTGCTACCACTCGATGGCGACGCTCGGCGGCGCGATCGTCCTCTTCGGGGGAAGCAACGGGAGCGCCCAGCTCGCGGATACGTGGACCTGGGACGGGACGGACTGGTCGCAGCACGTCACGTCACAGCCGCCCGCGCGCCAGGCGGCCATGATGGCGACGCTCGGGGGCAACGTGATCCTCTTCGGGGGCCTCGGAGGCAGCGACGGCAACACAGAGCTGTCGGACACGTGGACGTGGAACGGCTCCGCCTGGACGTCGCAGTCGCCCACGAACGTGCCGACCGCTCGTGACTCCGGGGTCGCGGTGCCCGTCGGCGGCGCCGTCGTGCTCTTCGGCGGTCAGGATCTCAACGCGGCGGCGCTCGGAGACACCTGGACCTGGAACGGGAGCGACTGGACGCAGGTGACCGGGCTCTCCCTCACGCCGCCGGCACGCCTGGGTGCGGTCGGTGCCGCCGTGGGCGGGCAGTTCGTGCTCTTCGGAGGCACGACCAACACCAGCAACGACTTCAACGACACGTGGGTCTGGACGGGCAGCGCGTGGATCCAGGGACCGTCGTCCGGGCCGAGCGTGCGGTCGTACTCCGCCATGGCCGGTCCGGGCTGAACACGATCGACCTTGACACGAGCATCCACAGATCTAGATACATAGATGTGAAGTCCATCGAGCGTCATGCCGAGCAGCTCGCGGCCCTCGGCCACGTCGCCCGGCTCGCCCTGGTACGTGCCGTCGTCCAGGCCGGCCCCGAAGGCGTCACCACGACGGAGCTCCAGGAGACGCTCGACATCCCCTGGACGACGCTGAACCACCACCTCGACCGCCTGGTGGACTCCGGGCTCGTAGCGGCACGGCGCGACGGAAAGTCGGTCTTCCACACGGCCAACTACGACGCCCTCCGCATGCTCACCGACTTCCTGTGGGAGGACTGCTGCAAGAAAGGCAAAGGCTCGGCCAAGGGCTGCTGCTGACGAAAGGGATGACGATGAACGTCCTCAAGCCGCACGTCTCGCTCAACGTCTCGAACGTCGATGCCTCGGTGGCCTTCTACGAGAAGGTCTTCGGCGTGGCGCCTTCGAGGCGCCGCCCTGGCTACGCCAAGTTCGACCTCGCCGAGCCGAACCTCAACCTCACGATGCAGGAGGCTCCGCGCACGGGCGTGAACGCGAGCCACTTCGGCATCCAGGTCGGCAGCAGCGAGGACGTGGCCGCCGCGTGGACGCGATTCAAGCAGGCCGGGCTCAAGACGCTGACCGAAGAGAACACCGAGTGCTGCTACGCGCTCCAGGACAAGGTCTGGGTCGAGGATCCCGACGGCAACTCGTGGGAGGTCTTCGTCGTGAAGGGCGAGTCGTCCACCATCGAGAAGCAGATCAGCAAGAGCGGATGCTGCGTGCCCAGCGTGCAAGGGGGATCGGACACGAAGGCCGGCGGTGGCTGCTGCGGCTGATCTTCGACGACGGGCGGCGGCGGAGGGAATCGGCACGGCCCTGCTCCTCGCGACCGTCATCGGCTCGGGGATCATGGGGGAAAGCCTCGCAGGCGGGAACGTCGCCATCGCCCTGCTCGCGAACACCATCGCCACGGGCGCCGGGCTCGTCGCTCTCATCCTGACGTTCGGCCCGGTGAGCGGGGCCCATTTCAACCCGGCCGTCACACTGGCCGACGCCACTCAGGGCGGGCTCTCGTGGCGGGACGTTCCTGCTTACGTCGGGGCGCAGATCGTCGGGGCCTTCGTCGGGGTCGGCGTTGCGGACTTCATGTTCGAGAGGCCGGTCTTCTTCATGTCCACCCACGAGCGCTCCGGCATCGCTCAGATGGCCGGCGAGTTCGTCGCGACGTTCGGTCTGCTCGCCGTCATCTGGGGCTGTGCCCGGAGACGGGCGGGGGCCGTTCCCTTCGCAGTCGGCGCCTACATCACCGCCGCCTACTGGTTCACGTCGTCCACGTCGTTCGCCAACCCGGCAGTGACCCTCGCCAGGGCGGCGAGCAATACGTTCGCGGGCATCCGTCCACTGGATGTACCCGGCTTCGTGATCGCCCAGCTGCTGGGGGCCGCGGCTGCGACGGCGACGTTCCGGTGGCTGGTCCCCGCTCTGCCGAGCGTTGCTGCGCGCGTCGTCGAGCCCCGCGAGGAGCTTCAGTGAAGACGGTGCTCTTCGCCTGCGTCCACAACGCGGGCCGCTCTCAGATGGCAGCGGCTTGGTTCGACAGGCTCGCTGACGGCAGCAGGGCTCGCGCGCTCTCGGCGGGGACTCAGCCGGGACAGCGCGTTCATCCCGAGGTCGTGGCTGCGATGCGCGAGGTCGGGATCGATCTCTCCGCGGTCGTTCCTCGAAAGCTCACGGACGAACTCGCGGCGAGCGTGGACATGCTCGTCACGATGGGGTGCGGGGAGAGCTGCCCGATCGTTCCCGGTATCGAACGAGATGACTGGCCCCTCGATGACCCGAAGGGTCAGGCGATCGAGCGCGTGCGCGAGATCCGCGACGACGTGGAGCTTCGAGTTCGACGACTGCTCGCGGACCGCGGCTGGCGCTAAGGCGCCTTGGCCGCCATCGATTCGCCCGGGAGCAAGAAACCGAACTTGCGCATGATGGCGTGTCCGTCGGGCGACTGGACGAAGGCGATGAACTTGCGGCCCGCGTCCGAGCCCGCCTTGCCGTTCTTGCAGGCGACGAGGGCCTGATCGATGGGGTCGTGGAGCTCCGTCGGGATCGGCGTGGCGTTCCCCGGCGTCACGGTGGCGAGCGAGAGGGCGACGATCGCGACGTCGGCGTTGCCCGACTGCGCGAACTGGAGCGTCTGCTGCACGTTCTCGCCGTAGACGATCTTCGGCTGCACCTTGTCCCACACGCCGGCGGTCTGGAGCGCCTTCTTGGCCGCCATGCCGTACGGTGCGTGGTCCGGATTGGCGATCGCGATCTTCGAGATGCGCGCGTCGCTCAAGTCGGCCACGGTCTTCGGCTGCGCGGCCGCGTCCTTCGTCGTGAACATGACGAGGTGACCCGTCGCGTAGATCGCCTTCGAGTCCGGCAGGCACGCGCCCGCCTTCACCGCGTCGTCGGCGAACGACACGTTGGCTGCCGCGAACGCGTCGAACGGCCCGCCCTCGGCGATCTGCTTCTCGAGCAGACCCGTGGCACCGAAGGAGAAGACCACCTTCTGTCCCGTGGCCTTCTCGTACGCCTCACCGACGTCCTTGAAGGCGAAGGAGAGGTCCGCCGCCGCCGCCACCTTCAGCGGCTCGGTGCTCGTCGTCGGCGCCTTGTGGCACCCGGCGAGCGCCAGCGCGATCCAGACGAGGCGCGCCTCAATCCTTGTGGATGATCGTCCCGACATCCTCGCCCTCCAGGGCGCGCGTCACCATGCCCTTCTTCATGCCGTTGACGATCTGCAGCTCGGTGCAGAAGCGCGCCCGCGCGAGATACTCGATGACGACGCGCTCGACGATGAGGTCAGGCAGGTCGCGCGCGAGGAGCTCGCGGACGCCGATGCGCGGGATGTGCTTCGCGACGGGGTTCTTCTTCGGGTCGTCCTCGAAGAGGCCGTCCTCGTCCTTGATGAAGATGGCGCGCTTGACCCCGAGCACCTCGGCCGTGAGGAAGACGCCCGCGTCGGTGCGGTGCTGCGGGATGCGCCCGCCCTCGGTCGGCTTTTCCCAGTAACCGAAGGGCGGCATGCCCGTCATGATGGGGATGCACCCGAGGCGGAAGTAGAGCGGCAGCTTCTCGAAGTCGTCGTGCATGATGAAGAGCCCCCCGTGCTTCGCGAGGAGCATCTGCAGCATGCGCGCGTTCTGGCGCGGGACGTAGCCGCCGAGGGCGGCCAGCACGCCGGTGGGCAGCTCGAGATCGCTCGCCATCGAGTAGACGTGGCGCGCGCGCGTTCCGCCGCCGCAGCAGAGGAGCAGCTTGTGCTTGTCCTTGGCGGCCACGAGCTCGTCGAGGATCGGGAAGACGGCCGCGCGCCCGCGGTCCATGATCGACTGCCCGCCCATCTTGAGCACCTTCACGTCGGGCATCATCGCGACCGGCGAGTAGTCGAAGCCGGGGGCGGAGCCCGAGGTGAGCGACGCTTCACCGAGGGCGTTCTCGAGGACGTGCCGCTCAGACATGGGCCGCCTCCTCGCGCTCGATGATCGTGCCCGCGTCCTCGCCGGCCATCGCGCGCGTCAGCTCGCCGCGCTTCAGGCCGTTGACGATCTGGACGCGCTTCACGTGCCGCGCGTTGCGCCATGCGGAGAAGAGCTGCCGGTCGAGCATCAGGTCGTCCGGCATCTGCGCGAGCATCGCGTCGAGCGTCGTGCGCTTCACGAGCTTCGCGTCGGCGTGCTTCTTCGGGTCGCGCGTGTACATCCCGTCCTCGTCCTTCACGAAGATGACGCGGCTCATGCCGAGCACCTCGGCGAGGATGAAGAGGCCGAAGTCCGACCCGTGCGCCGGCAGCGGTCCGTCCTCGGGCGGGGGCTCCCAGAAGTGATAGGGCGGGATCGAGATGACGATCGGGAGCATCCCGTTCTCGATGTAGAGCGGCAGCTCCCAGAAGTGCTCGCGCTGCATGACGATCGAGCGATGCTTCGCGAGGAGCGCGTTGAGGAAGACCGCGTTGGCCTCCTCCATCGCGCCCACGAGCTGGGCGACGCCGCCGGTCGGCACGCCGAGGTCGAGCGCGATCGACACGGTGTGCCGCACGCGCGTGCCGCCGCCGACGCCGATCATCATCTTGTGCTTGCCGCGCAGGCTCGAAAGCTCCTCGACGAGCGGGAGGAGCGCCTCCTTGCCGCGGTCGAAGATCGACTGCCCGCCGATGCCGACGAGCACGACGTTTGGCATGATCTCGAACTCGTGGTCGGTGTGCGTCCGCGCGATCACCTTGCGGTCGACGAGCGACTCGCGCATCAGTTTCGACGCGATGTGCGTCCGTCCGTCGTCTCGCACCAGCTTGTTCATTTGGCCTCTGCTTTCGATACCACGGCGGCCCCCTCCGGCGCCGGCACTTGCGGCGTGCTGCGCTGCATCGCGCGAACGATCTGCCAGCTGACCCACCCGGAAAGGATGCCGAACGTCGTGTGCAGCGCCAGGCCCGGCGCCAGCAGCGCCCACGCGAGCGCCGGCGGCTGCACGAGGAGCATGACGCCGAAGATGGTCGTGTAACGGGCGGCGCCGATGAGCCCTCCGAGCACCGACCAGGCGATGGGTCCGGGCGTTCGCCCGCCGCGCACCATCGCGGGCACGGCGAGATCGCACACCACGCCGGGTGCCGTGTGCTTGAGGATCTCGAACGGTCCGTAGCGCCCGTCGCCCGCGAGGAACGCGACGATGCCCATCGTGAGGCCGGTCACGGTCGCACCGGCGCGCGCCCGCGTGCGGAGGCGCGCCACGATGTAGAGCGGCGTCAGGACCACCGTCTTGTATCCGGGGGCGAACGGGATGCTCGGCAGCACCTTGAGCGCCTTGATTCCGAGCATCGTGAGCGACACGCCCGCGATGACCGCGACGTCGCGTCCCACGTCTCGCTCGCGCTCGTCGAAGCCCTCTTCCTCCAGGTGGTCCTCGACGCGCGCGATCTGGCGGTCGACGCGGTCGACGATGGGGCCGACGTCGCCCCGCGAGATGCGCTTGAGCGCCGCCCAGAATCCCTCTCCGGTCTCGGGTGCGCCCCCACGTCCACGCCCGCGGCCTCCGCCCATCCCGCGGCCACCGCCGCCGCCGCCTCCACCACCGCCTCCACCGAGGAGGGCGAGCACCGCGTCGATCGACGCGGCGACCATGCGCGGTGCGCCGAGCTTGCCGAGGCCCGCCGCGACGGCGCGTCCGTCTCCGGCACGCGCGACCTGCGCCGCGAGGATCACCGCCAGGATGCGCAGCACCATCACGGCGCCGGCGAGCGCGCCCGCGAGGTTCACGCGCAGGGCCCAGGCGCCCACGTGCACGCGCACCCACTGGGTCGCCCCGCCGTCCTCGCTCCCCGTCAGCGCGTACGACGCGACGATGAACAGCGTGAAGAACCAGAGCTTCGTGATCTGCCGTGCGAGCCGCTTCGGGCCGAGGCCCACCACGAGCCAGAGCACCGCTTGCGCCGCCGCGATCGCCGCGACGACGTCGACCCGATGGAACACGAAGACCCCAGAAGCCACGACGAGCAGGTAAAGGACCCGCATCCGCGGATCGACCCTGCTCGGCGTGGCCATGGGGTCAGTGTAGTGCGCCCTTTCGGTGCGTGCTCAGTCGGTTCCGGCGTCGCCAGGGAGCGTGCCACCGGAGCAAGGGCCGTTGGCGGCGTGCCACATGGTGATGCTCGTGGTCACGAAGGTGTTGATCGCGGTCACGACGTCAGGGTTGAGCTGGAACTTCGGGTGGCAGGGCGTTCCCGCCATGCACTGCGAAGCTGCCGCTTCCTGATTCACGATGGCGTTCGACGAAACGAGGTCCTTGAAGTTGCCGTTGTTGTCCACCGTGCCCGTCACCCACTTCAAGATGTACGGGTACTGCACGGTCATGTCGAACATCGTGGTCGTCATGTTCGTGCCGTTGACCGTGCCGTAGCTCGCCCAGAAGCCTGAGTCGCCCTGGTTGTGGCAAGCGTTGCAGTCGCCGTACTGCGTCGTCTGGGACTTCGCGATGTCAGCCGCCGCGTAGCCGTTCGAGGTCTTCGCCGTGAAGTTCGAGAGGGACATGCAGGTGGCGATCTCCTTGAGCGCTTCGTCCAGCGTCTTGGGCGGGGGAGGCGGCGGACCCGCCTCCACCGGAGCGCCGCCCGACGAGGAGCCGGAGCCGCCGCTGCTGCTCGTGCTGCCGCCGGAGCTGCTGGAACCGCCGCTCGAGGAGGCGCCACCGCTGCTGCCGCTTCCGCCGCTGCTTGCGGTGCCCTGGTTACCGTTGCCTCCGGTCGGGGTGCCGGTGGTGCCACCGGTGCCGCCGCCGTAGACGCCGCCGCCAGGGTCTCCCGTGCCGCCGCCGTCCCCGCACCCGGCGGCCCACGCGCCCACGAGGAGCGCGCCGATGAACGTTACCGTGATCGACCTGGAGAACATGGCCAATTACCTCCGACGGCGCGAGGCCGCGACCGCAAGACCGAGACCCACGAGCGCGAGACCCTCGAGCCCTTCGGCTCCGTTCGACCCGACCGCGCTCACGCTGCAGCCGCCGCCGCCGTCCATCGCGAGCCAGCCGCGGTGCGAGGCCCCGCCACCGGTCGCCGCGCCGGGGCTGCCCGGGTTCGTGGCGGTGACGCCCGCGTTGCCGTTGACGTTGCCGTCACCGCCGCCGACGACCGGGTTGTTGGTCGGGCCGTTGACCGGCGTCGACGGGCCGCTCGGGATCTCGCTGACGTCGACCGCGCCGCTCATGACGACGGTCACGTTCTTGTCCCACGCGATGGGCACGAAGGACGCGTAGAGGCTGTTGCGGGTGGCCGTCTGGTCGTGGACCGCCGGCACCAGCGACACCGCGAAGTGCGAGACCTCGGGCATCCAGCCCTTCGGGTCCTGGAAGCCGGGGTTGGGGATGCTGCCCAGCGTGTGGAGGAAGTCGCGGCCCTGGTCGCGCGGGTTGCGCAGGCCCTTGTACGACAGCCACGCGGTGTCGCACTGCCACATGACCGGCATCATGTTGTTGACCTTGTCGACGCTCATCATGCCGTTGGAGTCGACGCCGATGAGCTGCAGGCCCGCGCCGCCGGCGCCGGTGCTCGAGCAGCCGAGCGACCCGATGAAGGTCTGGCCCTGGTTGCCGAAGACCGACTGGGTGATCGTCGCGTGACGCTGGAACGGAGCCACGCCGGTCTGCGTGTTCTTGATCTGCAGCGTGTTGCAGTCGATCGTGTAGGCCATGCTCGTGTTGGCCGCGAGGAAGTGGCCATTGCGGCTACGGCCCGAGCCGTCGCTCATCACGACGCCCAGCGCGCACGTCCCGTTGCCGAGGTACGTGACCGTCGGCTGGTTCATGTAGACGTGCTTGTCGGGCTCCGACGGTGCGACGATCGCCTTGGTGAGGATCTTGCCAGTCGTCGTGTCCAGCGAGACGCACTTGATGCCGACTTCCGGCGGGCGGTTGTTGCCCTTGGCCGCGCAGGCCGTCGCCGTCGTCGGGCTGGTGACCGCGATCGTCGGGCGGCCGATGTTGGCCGGAGACGCGTAGTTGGTCTCCCAATCCTGCGTGATGTTGTACGTGGTGCCCGTCTTCGAGACGCTGATGCCG
>Ga0335082_10006096_pt1 | contig 13174 bp, 9 predicted proteins | sample Lox_Sample_41_FD_206718 | JGI IMG/M metagenome (GOLD analysis project Ga0335082, IMG submission 206718) | Soil microbial communities from Loxahatchee National Wildlife Refuge, Florida, United States - Lox_Sample_4.1 | ecosystem: Environmental > Terrestrial > Soil > Wetlands | place: USA: Florida... | reverse complement strand
GCCGCCTTCCACGCCGCCGTGACGGAGCAGACCGGCCAGGGCGGCGACCCGCACCTCCTCCGAGGCATCGTCGAGCATCGGGGCAAGCGCGTCCACGGACTCGTCCCGGGCGAGCGACGCGCACGCGGTCGCCGCGGCGGCCCGCGCCGCGTCGTCGGGATCGTGGAGCGCGGCCAGCGCCGGCCCGGCGTCCGCCCCGGGCACGGTCCCCAGCTGCGCCAGCGCAGCCGCGCGCACCATGGCGTCCGGGTGGTGACCGAGCTCGCCCAACGCCCCGGCGAACTCGTTCGATTGGTCGCCGGCGAGCTGCTCGAGCGCCACCAGCACCTGCCGGGGCTCTCCGTTCTTGAGGGTGCGAATCAGCGCCTCCCGACCGGCGGAGTCCAGCAGGTACTCGTGGTCGAGGGCGAACGCGCCGCGCGCGCTCAGCGTCGCCTCGAGCTTGAGCAGGTAGCGTCGCCGCACGACCGGGATCATCGCGAGCCACGCCACCACCACCGGCAGGGTGACGTACGCGAGTTGCTCGGGGCGGAAGTGCTGGGCGACGAACACCAGCACCAGACCGCCGGCGCCGTACGACATCGGCTTGACCACGGCGTCGAGGAAGGCCCGGGTGCGCGCCTTCACCTCCGGCGCGAAGGGCACGTACAGCGCCTGCAGCGTCGTCTCGTGGATCGTGTACTGGAGGCCATTATCCGAGAACTTCAGGATCGTGGCGATCGCGAGCTTCGGCACCGCCAGCAGGGCGGCGCTGGCCGAGGCGAACACGGCCGGCATCGTCGCCATGCCCCAGCCGACCCCGAGCCGGGCCAGGAGCCGCGGCGTCACGGCGACCTGGAAGACGAACGACACGATCCCGGTGCCCGCGTAGAAGAGACTGAAGAACTGCGCCAGCGCATCGCCCCGGTACGTGGCCCGGGCGATCGCCTTGAACTGGAAGTCACCGACCGTCAGGGCGATGAACACGAGCAGGATCACGAGTGCCAGCGAGCGGACGTAGGGATCGCCGACGATCTTGGGCGGCGGGCCGCGGCGGGCCGGCTGAGCGCCCGCGCGCGCGGCGTGCTCGACATGGGGCAGGCGGCTGATGACCAGGGCCAGGACCGCGATCCCGACCATCATGGCGGCCAGCACGAACAGCAGCTGCGCCGTCCCGATGGCCCGGACGACCACGCCCGTTCCGAGCCCGACCAGCACTGTTCCCAGCGGACGCGCCGAGCCGATGGGACCGAACAGCCGCTTGGCGCTGCGCGGATCGTGCAGGTCGTTGGCCAGAGTCCAGAACTGCACGATGAACAGGTTGGAGACGACCTCCGCCCAGACGTAGAAGAAGGGGTAGATCCACGCGGCCCCCGAGCGCACCACTCCCCAGGTCGCCAGGTACGTCCCGATCCCGATGGCGCAGGAGATCACGATGAGCCGGTGCCGCGCCATCCGGTCGGCGACGCGCGAGTACAGCACCACGGTGATGGACGACGCCACCCCGTACGCCACGAACATCCACGGGAGGACCTTGAGCGGGTTGGAGAGGCGGCTCAGGAAGAGCGTGTCCCGCACCGTCCGGCCGAGGATGAAGACCGATGCGGCCAGCAGCAGGTGGGTGAAGAGCAGCGCCGTCCGCCGCCCCTCGCCGGGCCGGACGTGCAGGGTGGCCTCGAGGAACGTGTCGAGCGCGGGCTTGAGGCGTGGCATCAGTCGGGATCCCCGCCAGGTTGCGACCGGCGACGGGCCGGTGAATACTGCGCCAATGACGCTCGACGACCTGCTGGAGCGCAACCGCGCGTGGGCTGAGGCTCAGCGCGCCCGCGACCCGGAGTTCTTCTCCCGCCTCGCGGCCGGCCAGAAGCCGCGGCTGCTGTGGATCGGCTGCTCGGACTCACGGGTGCCCGCCGAAGAAATCCTGGGATGCGGCCCCGGCGACCTGTTCGTCCACCGGAACGTCGCCAACATCGTCGCGTACAACGACATCAACATCGCGTCGGTGATTCAGTTCGCGACGATGAACCTCGGCATCCGCGACGTGGTGGTGTGCGGACACTACGGCTGCGGCGGCATCAAGGCCGCCTGCGCCGAGATCATGGCCGACGGCTATCTCGGCGACTGGCTGAACATCGCCGGATGGGCCAGGCTGGCCGTAGACCAGGGGCTGGAGCGCAGGGGCCGCACGGTTCCAGCGGACGAGTATCACCGGCTGGTCGTCGAGGAGAACGTCCGCCTCCAGCTCAAGCACCTGTCACACCTCGCCGTCGTGCGCCGCCAGCTGGCGGAACGGCCGGATTCCCTGCGCCTGCACGGTTGGGTGTACGACATCGGGACCGGACTCGTCAAGAGCGTCCCCCCCGGCGATACTTAAGGCTCTGCTGGCACGGGCCTTGCGCATCGTGGCGGAATCCGCTGGAACGAGGGGTACGGCAATGCCGAAGGACACGCTGACCATCACCGACAACCGGACCGGCAAGAGCTACGAGGTCCCGATCGCCGAAGGCACCATCAAGGCGGTGGACCTCAAGCAGATCAAGACGGGGCCGGACGACTTCGGGCTGATGACCTACGACCCGGCGTTCATGAACACGGCGTCGTGCCGCAGCGCCGTCACCTACATCGACGGCGACAAGGGCATCCTCCGCTATCGCGGCTATCCGATCGAGCAGCTGGCGGAGAAGAGCACGTTCCTCGAGACGGCGTACCTCGTGATCCACGGCGAGCTGCCGACGCAGGAGCAGATGAAGGAGTGGAGCGGCGAGATCGCGGCCCACTACATGGTGCACGAGAACATCAAGACCTTCGTGGACGGCTTTCACTACGACGCCCACCCGATGGGAATGCTGGTGGGCACGGTGGCGGCGCTCTCCACCTTCTACCAGGACTCCAAGAACATCTTCGACGCGGCGTCGCGCCGGCATCAGATGTACCGGCTGCTCGGCAAGATGCCGACGCTGGCCGCGTACGCGTACCGCCACAGCCGGGGCCTCCCGTACGCGTACCCGAACCCGGAACTCTCGTACGTCGGCAACTTCATCTCGATGCTCGGGCAGCGCGCCGGGGCCTGCGAGCCCTTCGTCCCCAATCCGGTCCTGGAAAAGGCGCTGGACCTGCTGTTCATCCTGCACGCCGACCACGAGCAGAACTGCAGCACCAACGCGATGCGGTCGGTGGGCAGCTCGCACGCGGACCCCTTCTGCTCGGTCGCGGCGGCGACCGCGGCGCTGTACGGCCCGCTGCACGGCGGGGCCAACGAGGAAGTGCTGAAGATGCTGCGCGAGATCGGCTCGCAGGACCACATCCCCGCGTACATCGAGCGCGTGAAGAAGGGCGAAGTGCGCCTGATGGGCTTCGGCCACCGCGTCTACAAGAATTACGACCCGCGCGCCAAGATCATCCGCGCGGCGGCGCACTCGGTGCTCGAGGTGACGGGGAGCAGCCCCCTGCTGGACATCGCGCTGGAGCTCGAGAAGATCGCGCTGGCCGACGAGTACTTCATCAAGCACAAGCTGTACCCGAACGTGGACTTCTATTCGGGCATCATCTACCAGGCCATGGGGTTCCCGGTCGCGATGTTCCCGGTGCTGTTCGCCATCGCTCGGACCGCGGGCTGGATCGCGCAGTGGCAGGAGATGCTGCTCGACAAGGAGCAGAAGATCGCGCGGCCGCGCCAGATCTACATCGGCCAGGGCGAGCGGGCCTACCTCCCCGTGGACAAGCGGAAGTGACCGGGTGACGCGCGTCCTGATTCTCGGCGCTGCCGGCCGCGACTTCTTCAACTTCCTCACGGCATACCGCGACGACCCCGCGGTCGAGGTCGTCGCCTTCACGGCGCAGCAGATCCCCCACATCGCCGAGCGGCTCTTCCCGGCGTCGCTGGCGGGGCCGCGCTACCCCAGGGGCATCCCGATCCATCCGGAGAACGAGCTCGAGGAGCTGGTCCGCGCCCTGCGCGTGGACCAGTGCATCCTGTCGTATTCGGATCTGGCCGACGTGGACGTGATGCACCTGGCCGCGAGGGCGAATGCCGCGGGGGCCGACTTCGTCCTCCTGGGTGCGCGGCACGTCCTGGCGTCCACGAAGCCGGTCGTGGCCATCTGCGCCTCGCGCACCGGGGCCGGGAAGAGCCCGCTGTCCCGCGCCGTGGTGCCCTGGCTCCGCGCCCACGGGCAGCGCGTCGCCGTGATCCGGCACCCGATGCCGTACGGCGACCTGGAGGCGCAGCGGGTGCAGCGCTTCGCCGGCGAGGCCGACCTGGTCGCCCACAAGGTCACCGTCGAGGAGCGCGAGGAGTACGAGCCGCACATCGCCACCGGCTCGGTCGTCTTCGCCGGCGTGGACTACGCGCAGATCCTGCGCGCGGCGGAGCAGGAGTGCGACGTCGTCCTCTGGGACGGCGGGAACAACGACACCTCGTTCATCAAGGCCGACCTCTACCTCACCGTCGTGGACCCGCACCGCGCCGGGCACGAGGTGAGCTACTACCCCGGTGAAACGAACGTTCGACTGGCGGACGTCGTCGTGATCAACAAGGTGGACACGGCGCCGCCCGAGGCCGTGACAAAAGTGCGCGAGAACGTGCGCGCCCTGAACCCGCGGGCCCGGATCGTGGACGCGGCGTGCCCGGTCAAGGCCGCCGATCCGTCCGTCCTCAAGGGGAAGAAGGTCCTGGCGATCGACGACGGCCCGACGCTGACCCACGGCGGCATGGCGTTCGGCGCCGCCGTGCTCGCTTCCTGGGACGCCGGCGCACGGGAGCTCGTGGACCCGCGTCCCTTCGCGGTCGGCGAGATCGCGGCGACGCTGGCCCGCTACCCGCACGTCAAGCGCGCCCTGCCGGCCCTGGGCTACGGCGACGCCCAGATCCGCGACCTCGAGACGACCATCGCCCGCGCGGCGGAGCACGGCGTCGAGGCGGTCGCCATCGGGACGCCGATCGACCTGGCCCGCCTGATCAGGATTCCCATTCCCGCGACCCGGGTGAGCTACGAGATCGCGCTCAAGGACGTCACGCTCGACGAGCTGCTCGCTCCGGTCCTGAAGACGGCGGCGGCCCATTCATAACGGATAGAAGCGCTCTGGTTTGCCGTAGTAGTACTGACCGCCGCGCCGAATCCCTGGCGCGGCGGTCGTGTTTCGGACCCGCAAGACATCCCATTGGCACTGCAGGTGCGGCTCCGCTCCGCGAGCCGGCGACTCCACGCACGCGCCCGTCGTAAGGCATGCGCACATCCGCATTTCACTCGCCGCAGGCGCGGAATGTGCGTCAATCCAGAGTGTAGTTGGGGGCAGCGCACAACAGGAGAGCCGAGGAGGGCGCATGGTCGGTGCAGCTTCGCTGACGGAGGCCCCGCCGGAGATCACGCTGGACGGTCTCCTGGCATCTCCCCGGGGTCGCGATCTGCTCACCTGCATCCAGTGCGGCACCTGCGCCGGGACGTGTCCTTATGGCGACGTGCTGGACTTCCCGCCCCGACGGATCATCGGGATGCTGAGGGAAGGGCTGATCGAGGAGGTGCTCGCCAGCGACAGCCTCCTCTTCTGCGTCACCTGCTACTCCTGCATGGCCAAGTGCCCCCGCGGCCTGCGCCTCACGGAAGTGCTCCTGCCGCTGGTCAAGGAGCAGATCTTCGCGCGATTGCCCGAGGTGCCCGCCGAGCTGCAGAAGGCGCTGATGAACACGCTGCGGTACGGCAATCCGCAGGGGGAATCGGCGAAAAAGCGGGCGGCGTGGATCCCGAGCGCGGGCGTTCCCGTGCGCGTGCTGTCCGCCGACCCCAGGCCCGTGGACGTGCTGTGGTTCGTCGAGTGCTACACGGCGTACCACCCTCGCGGCCAGGACAACTGTCGCGCGACCGCGAAGGTGCTGCACGCGCTCGGCGTCGACTTCGCGGTGCTGGGCAGCGAGGAGAAGTGTGCGGGCGAGTGCGCCCGTCTCGCGGGGGAGACCGGGCTCTTCGAGACGCTGACCGACGCGAACCTGAAGGTGTTCGGCAAGTACAGGTTCAACCGGATCGTCACCTCCGGCGCGCACGCGTACGATGCGCTGGTGCACGAGTATCCAGCCCACGGACTCGCGGCGCCGGTCGAGCATACGACCCCCTTCTTCGCCCGTCACCTCGACGTCCTGAAGCCGCGGCTCACGAAGAAGCTCGGGTACACGGTCACCTACCACGACTCGTGCGTGCTCGGCCGCCACAATGGGATGTACGAGGAGCCGCGCCGGCTCCTGCAGGCGTTGCCGGGCGTGAAGCTCGTGGAGATGGCCCACAACCGGATCAACTCGCTCTGCTGCGGCGGCGGCGGCGGCGGGATGTGGCTCGACACGTTCTTCAAGTCGAAAGGCCAGGAGCGGCTCGCGGACCGGCGGGTCAGGGAAGCGGTCGCGACGGGCGCCGACGTGCTGGCCGTGTCGTGTCCGTATGAGGTGTCGCGCTTCGAGGATTCGCTGAAGGTCCTGGGCTACGAGAAGAAGATGGTGGTGCGGGACGTGGTGGAGCTCCTGGCGGAGGCCATGGAGAGCCCGGAGGCGAAGACGCCATGAACATCCTGGTCCTGATGAAGATGGTCCCGGACATCGTCGAGGAGCTCGAGATCGCGCCCGACGGCAGGTCGCTGGACGGCGAGGCGGTCCGGCCGATCGTGAGCGAGCGGGACGACCACGCGCTGGAGCAGGCGTTGCTCCTGAAGGACAAGGTCGGCGGCACGGTCACGGTGCTCGCCATCGAGAGCCGCGACGTGGACGAGGTCCTGTTCACCGCACTCGCCAAGGGGGCGGACCGGGCGATCAAGGTCTGCGGTGTGGAAACGCTCCTCACCGCGACGGAGGCCGCGGCGCTCCTGGCTCGGGTCCTCCCCACGACGCCGAACCTGATGCCCGTTCAGGTCATCGTGACGGGGTGCCAGGCCATCGACGACCTCGACGGCGTGGTGGCGCCCGCGCTCGCGGAACGGCTGCAGCTCCCCTACCTGGGCATCGTCACCGGCGTCGAAGTGGAGGCCGACGGGAGCCGGGCCACCGTCTTCAAGGAGTACGCCGGGGGAACGCGCGGCCGTTACGGCGTCCGCCTTCCGGCCGTGCTCGGCGTGCAGGCGGCCCCCAAGCCGCCGCGTTACGTGCCGGTCGCGAAGGTGCGTGCCGCGATGAAGGCCCGGACCCTCGAGTGCGTGGAGGCTCCAGCCGGGGACGAGGCTTCGCTGCTCGAGATCGTGGCCATGGCGAAGCCGCAGGCCGCCGGCCGGGCGGAGATGCTCGAGGGCAGTCCCGAGGAAGTCGCGTCGAAGGTGGCCGAGATCCTGTCGTCCCGCGGTCTGGCGTAAGGGGGAGGCGGCCATGACAGCCAATATCTGGGTGCTGGCGGAGCACTGGAGAGGGCGGCTCTCGGACCTGACGCCGGAGCTGCTGACGCTGGGCAGGGAGCTGGCGGCCGCTCTGGGAGGGGGCACGCAGCTCGAGGCCGTGCTGCTCGGGCACGGAGCGAAGGCGCTGGCGGCGTCCCTCGCGGCCGATGGCGTTCTGTCCGTCGATCACGCCGCGCTGGCGGAACCGAATCCCGAGGCCTCGTGCCTCGCGCTGGCCGCGCTCATCGAGCAGCGGAAGCCGCGGGCGATCCTGGTCCCGCTCTCGAACGTCGCGGCCGACCTGATCGGCCTCGTGCCGGCCCGGCTCAAGGTCCCGCTGGTGAACTTCTGCCGCGACGTGCGCGCCGTGGACGGCCGGCTGGAGGCGCGGTGCGTCCTGTACGGCGGGAAGCTGGAGGCCACGGTCGTCGTGGCGGGCGCGCCCGCGGTCATTGGCGTGCTCCCCGGCTCGCGGCCGGCGGCCGGCGCGCCGTCGGCACCCCCGCCGGTCACCGACGTGCCGGTCGAGCTGCCCGGGGACCTGCGGGTGCGGTTCGAGGCGTACGTCGATCCGGAGCCCGGCGACGTGGACGTCACGCAGCAGGACGTGCTCGTGTCGGTGGGGCGCGGGATCCAGACCCAGGACAACATCGCGCTGGCCGAGGAGCTCGCGGAGGCACTCGGCGGCGCCGTGTCCGCCTCTCGCCCGGTGATCGACCAGGGCTGGCTCCCGCTGACGCGGCAGGTCGGCAAGTCCGGCGCGACGGTGAAACCCAAGCTCTACCTCGCGGCGGGGATCAGCGGCGCCCCCGAACACGTCGAAGGGATGAAGGGCGCTGCCCTGATCGTCGCGGTGAACACCGATCCGCAGGCGCCGATCTTCTCGGTCGCGCACTACGGCTATGCGGGCGACGTGCTCGAGTTCCTGCCGGCCCTGACGGCGGCGGTCAAGGCGAAGAAGGCATGAGCGTCCCGATGCCGGATCCCTCGACCAGCCGGTACTTCGGCGTGAGCGGGTGGGTGCCGCTGTGGGCGCTGGCTGTCATCGCGCTCGGGCTGTTCGGCCGGCGGGTCACGCAGCTGATCCGGGTGCTGCTGCGCGGCCGCAGCGACATGCGTTGGGATCGGGTGCCGCGGCGACTCGTGACGGCGGTGAGCAACGTCTTCCTGCAGCGCCGCCTGGTCGAAGAGCCCGTGATCGGCGTGGCCCACCTCGCGATCTTCTGGGCGTTCGTCTTCTTCGCGACGAGTTTCTGGTGGAGCCTGGCGCGCGGGCTGCTCCCCTTCCTGCCGATCCCGTACGCCGACGACGTGCCGTGGATGGCGGTTCCGATGGAGGTGCTCGGGGCGCTGGCGCTGGTGGGCATCGTCGTCGCGGCCATTCGGCGGTACGTCTTCACGCCGCAGGGGCTGGAGCGGACCCGCGACGCCAGCATCGTGCTCGGGCTCATCGCCCTGCTGCTCGTGACCTTCCTCGTCTCCCGGGTCGCGAAGGGGGAGAACGCGTCGGGGCTCTACGTGTCCATGTGGTGGGCGCACATGGCCACCGTGCTCTTCTTCCTCGCGTACCTCCCGTATTCGAAGCACGCGCACCTGCTGTTCGCGCCGTTCGGAGTGTTCTTCACCTCGCTCCAGCCGGGCGCGATGCCGGCGGAGTCCGAGGGCGCGTCGCGGCTCGACGAGTTCACCTGGCGCCAGCTCTTCAACGGGCTGGCCTGCGCCGAGTGCGGCCGCTGCGAGCGCGCGTGCCCGGCCCACGCGGCCGGGTTCGCCCTGTCGCCGAAAGAGCTGGTGCACAAGGTCAAGGAGATGGTCCTCGGGGCCGTGCATGCGCCTGCGCCGCTGGCCGGTTCGGCCGCTGCGGCGGCGGCGCCGGGCCCGAACGGGAACGGCAAGTCGTTCGTCGGGGACGTCGTCCGGGCGGAGGAGATCTGGGCGTGCACGACCTGCCTGGCGTGCATGACCCGTTGCCCGGTGTTCAACGAGCACATCCCGCTGGTCGTCGAGATGCGACGCCACCTCGTTACACAAGGCGAGATGGAGAAGCGGCTGCAGGACGTGCTGGTGAACCTCGGCCGCTACGGCAACTCCTTCGGAAAGTCCGCGCGGACCAGGGCCTCGTGGACGACGGGGCTGGACTTCCCGGTCCGGGACGCGCGCAAGGAGGCCGTCGAGTACCTGTGGATCGTCGGGGACTACGCGTCGTTCGATCCCCGGGCGCAGCAGGTGACGCGCGCGGCGGCGCGGGTGTTCCAGCGGGCGGGGCTCGACTTCGGCATCCTCCACGAGGCGGAGCAGAACGCGGGCAACGACGTCCGCCGGATCGGGGAGGAAGGGCTGTTCGGCGTGCTCCGGGACAAGAACCTGAAGACGCTCTCGGGCGTGCACTTCCAGAAGATCGTCACGACGGACCCCCACACGTATCACGTGGTGAAGCACGAGTACGCCGGGAACGGGAACGGCGGCGGATCGCCGAACGGCGTCGAGGTGCTGCACTTCGCGGAGCTGGCCGACCGGCTGCTCGCCTCGGGGCGGCTCAAGGTCACGGCGCCGCTCGGCCGCACCGTCACGTACCACGACCCCTGCTACCTGGGGCGGTACAACGGCGTCTACGATGCGCCGCGCCGCACGCTGGAGGCGCTCGGGGCCCGCGTGACGGAGATGCCGCGGACCCGGGACGAGGCCGCGTGCTGCGGCGCGGGCGGGGGGCGGATCTGGATGGAGGACGTCGCGGGCATCCGCGAGCGCCCGGCAGAGACGCGCGTCAAGGAGGCGGCGGGCGTGCGTGGCGTCGAGACGCTGGTGGTCGGCTGTCCGAAGGACCTCGTGATGTTCCAGGATGCGTTGAAGACGACTCAGCTCGAGGGCTCACTCGCGGTCCAAGACCTGGCGCAACTGGCCGACGCGGCCAGCGCCACAGTCAGGAGCGATGCACATGTCGACGCTTGAACACGGCACTGACGCCGTGAAGATCGGAGTCTACGTCTGCCACTGCGGGACCAACATCGCCGGGATCGTGGACGTGAAGGCCGTCACGGAGCACGCCGCGAAGCTCCCCGGGGTCGTGGTCGCCCGCGAGTACAAGTACATGTGCTCGGATCCGGGCCAGGAGCTCATCAAGCAGGACATCCGGGAGCACGGTCTGAACCGGGTGGTGGTGGCGTCCTGCTCACCGCACCTGCACGAGAAGACGTTCCGGGGCGCGGTGTGGGGCGCGGGGCTCAATCCCTACCAGTTCCAGATGGTCAACATCCGCGAACACGCCTCCTGGGTGCACACCGACAAGCGGGCGGCGACCGAGAAGGCCGACTCGCTGATCCGGGGCGCGGTGCGCCGGGTGCACCACCACAAGCCGCTGGAGACGCGGCGGGTGCAGGTCAAGGACTCGGTGCTGGTCGTGGGCGGCGGGATCGCGGGGATCCACGCCGCGCTCCTCCTCGCCGACGCCGGGCGGCACGTCTACCTGGTGGAGCGGGAGCCGACCATCGGCGGGCACATGGCGATGTTCGACAAGACCTTCCCGACCCTCGACTGCGCCGCCTGCATCCTGACGCCGAAGATGACCGCGGTGAAGGCCCACAAGAACATCACGCTGTGGGCCTACTCGGAGGTCACGGAGGTCAGCGGCTACGTCGGCAACTTCAAGGCGAAGGTGAAGCGGAAGCCCCGCTACATCATCGAGGACGCCTGCATCGGGTGCCTCGAGTGCATCGAGGCCTGCATCTACCAGACGCCCAAGTGGGCGGACGAGTTCAACCTCGGCATGTCGAAGCGCCGTCCGATCTACCTCCCGTTCCCGCAGGCGGTGCCGCAGTACGTGACGATCGACCCCGAGGCGTGCATCGAGTTCAAGTCGCACAAGTGCAAGAAGACCTGCGTGGAGGCCTGCGGGGACCGGAACGCGATCGACTTCACCCAGCAGGAGCGGATGGAGGAGATCGAGATCGGGACCATCCTGCTCACGACCGGCTTCCAGGTCTTCGACGCGAAGCGGCTGCCCTACTACGGGTACGGCAAGTATCCGAACGTGTACACGGCGCTCGAGGTCGAGCGGCTGCTCAACGCCTCGGGCCCGACCAATGGGGACGTGGTGCTGCGGGACGGGAAGACGCCGCACACGATCGGCATCATCCACTGCATCGGCAGCCGCGACGAGCACACCAACAAGCACTGCTCCCGCGTCTGCTGCATGTACTCGCTGAAGCTGGCCCATTTGCTCAAGGAACGGACCGGCGCCGAGGTCTACAACTTCTACATCGACATGCGGACGCCGGGGAAGGCGTTCGAGGAGTTCTACAACCGGGCCGCCGAGGAGGGCGTGCACTTCATCCGCGGCAAGGTCGCCGACGTCTATCCCGCGCCGGAGAACGACGGCCGCCTGGTGCTGCAGGCGGAGGACACCCTGCTCAGCAAGGTGCGCAAGCTCCCCGTGGACATGGTGGTGCTGGCCGTCGGCCTCGAGCCGCGGGCCGACGCGGAGGCGGTGCGGCGGATGTTCAACATCACCTGCGGGACCGGCGGCTGGTTCACGGAGCGCCACCCGAAGCTCGCGCCCGTCTCGACCTTCACCGACGGGGTCTGGATCGCCGGCGCCTGTCAGGGGCCGAAGGACATCCCGGACACCGTGGCCCAGGCGGGCGCGGCGGCCGGCGAAGCGCTGGCGCTCATCAACGCCGGGCACATCGAGCTCGAGCCCAACACGGCGTACATCGTGGCGGAGGACTGCTCCGGCTGCAAGACCTGCATCGCGATGTGCCCGTACAAGGCGATCGGCTTCAACGCCGAGAAGGAAGTCGCCGAGGTCAACGAGGTGCTGTGCAAGGGGTGCGGGACCTGCGTGTCGGTCTGCCCGTCGGGCTCGGCCAGGCAGAACCTGTTCGAGGACGAGGAGATCTACGACGAGATCGGGGGGGTGCTGGCCTATGTCTGAGACGACCACGCAGGCGGGCGGAGGAACGGCGCCGGCGCAGTTCGAGCCGAAGATCGTCGCGTTCTTCTGCAACTGGTGCACCTACCTGGCCGCCGATCTCGCGGGCACCACGCGGCTCAAGTACGCGCCCAACGTCCGGGTGGTGCGCCTGATGTGCTCCGGGCGCATCGACCCGCAGTTCGTGCTCGACGCGTTCGCCAAGGGCGCCGACGGCGTGCTCATCGGCGGCTGCCATCCGGGCGACTGCCATTACGAGTCCGGAAACTACAAGACGCTGCGGCGGTTCCACCTGTTGAGCCGCATGCTGCGGGACCTGGGGATCGAGGAAGAGCGGTTCCGCCTGGAGTGGATCTCCGCGTCCGAGGCCGAGCCGCTGCGCGTCGCGGTGAACGACATGGTCGAGAAGGTGCGCGCCCTGGGGCCGCTCAACCTGGCGGTACCCGACGAGCGACACGCCGAGGAGCCTGAGGAGGTCGCGGTCCCATGACGGACAAGCCGAAGGTCGCGTTCTACTGGTGCGCCTCGTGCGGCGGCTGCGAGGAGGCGGTGGTGGACCTCGCGGAAAAGGTGCTCGACGTGGTCGCAGCGGTGGACATCGTGTTCTGGCCGGTGGCGCTCGACTTCAAGCGCCACGACGTCGAGGCGATGGCCGACGGCTCCCTCGCGGCCGCGTTCCTCAACGGCGCCATCCGCAGCAGCGAGCAGGAGGAGATGGTGCACCTGCTGCGGCGCAAGGCGCAGACGGTCGTCTCGTTCGGGTCGTGCTCGCAGCTGGGCGGAATCCCGGGGCTCGCCAATCTCTTCGACCGGGATGGCGTCTTCGCCTCCGCGTACCTCGAGAGCCCCAGCACCGTCAATCCGGACGGCGTGCTGCCGCGCCCCACGTCCGACGTCGATGGACACCGGCTGAGCATCCCGGCG
>Ga0335082_10006095_pt1 | contig 13174 bp, 10 predicted proteins | sample Lox_Sample_41_FD_206718 | JGI IMG/M metagenome (GOLD analysis project Ga0335082, IMG submission 206718) | Soil microbial communities from Loxahatchee National Wildlife Refuge, Florida, United States - Lox_Sample_4.1 | ecosystem: Environmental > Terrestrial > Soil > Wetlands | place: USA... | reverse complement strand
CAGCAGCATCGGCGGCCTGCGTGTCTATGGTTTCGAATCGCTGCCGCGGCTGGTGCGTCAGTACCGCATCGATCGCATCCTGTTGGCGATGCCGGCAGCCTCGCGGCGCCGGCGGCGCGAGATCCTGACACAGCTCGAGCCGCTCGGCGTGCGCGTGCAGTCGCTGCCGAATCTCGCCGACCTGATCTCCGGCAAGGCGCAGATCAGCGAGCTGTGCGACGTCGACGTCGGCGACCTGCTCGGGCGCGACGCGGTGCCGCCCAAGCCGCGGCTGTTCGGCTCCTGCATCCGTGGCAAGTGCGTGCTGGTGACCGGCGCCGGCGGCTCGATCGGCTCGGAGCTGTGCCGGCAGATCATCCGCCTGAACCCGAGCCGCCTGGTGCTGTTTGAGATGTCGGAGCTGGCGCTCTATCACATCGAGCGCGAGCTCGAGGAGATCAGCGCGCACGAGAACCTCGCCGTCGAGGTGGTGCCGCTGCTCGGCAACGCCCATCACCGCCACCGCGTGCGCGAGGTGCTGGCGGCCTTCGGCGTGCAGACGGTCTATCATGCCGCCGCCTACAAGCACGTGCCGATCGTCGAGCACAACGTGGTCGAGGGCATCCACAACAACGTCATCAGCACCTGGTACACGGCCGAGGCGGCTCTCGAGACCGGGGTCGAGACCTTCGTGCTGGTGTCCACCGACAAGGCCGTCAACCCGGCGAACGTCATGGGCGCCACCAAGCGCCTGGCGGAGCTCGTGCTGCAGGCCCTGCAGGAGCGCACCAGCCACACGCGCTTCTGCATGGTGCGCTTCGGCAACGTGCTCGCCTCCTCCGGCTCGGTGGTGCCGCTGTTCCAGGAGCAGATCCGCCGCGGCGGGCCGGTGACCGTGACCCACCCCGACGTGATCCGCTACTTCATGACCATCCCGGAGGCCGCGCAGCTTCTGATGCAGGCCGGCTCGATGGCCAAGGGGGGCGACGTGTTCGTGCTCGACATGGGCCGCCCGGTGCGCATCGATGACCTGGCGCGGCGCATGGTGAACCTCATGGGGCTCACGGTGCGCGATGCGAGCAATCCCGACGGTGACATCGAGATCGAGTACACGGGTCTGCGCACCGCGGAGAAGCTGTTCGAGGAGCTGCTGATCGGCAGCAACGTCACCGGCACCGACCACCCGATGATCCTGCGCGCCATGGAGCACCGCCTCAGCTGGGCCAAGATGGAGCAGATACTCAACGAGCTGCTCGTGGCGCTGGCGAGCTTCGACTGCCACCGCGCGCTGGCGCTGCTCGGGGATGCGGTCGCGGAGTACGAGGCCGAGGTGGACATCCGCGACCACGTCTGGACGCGCAAGGCCGTGCTGCCGAATGCCCCGGCGGCCAAGGTGGCCGACTTTGCCGCCAAGCGTCGCCTGCAGGAAGCCGGCAAGCCGACCCAGGGACAGAACCCCGTCGCCTAAGCCCTTGAGCGGCTCCTAGATTTCGTCTCATCGCTTGAGGCGGCGGGCGCCTTCCTTTAGGCTTTCGCCTTTCATCCTTTCAACTCAAGAACTTAACTCATGCGGGTCACTATTTTCGGCTCCGGCTACGTCGGGCTGGTGACGGGCGCGTGCCTGGCGGATGCCGGTAACCACGTCGTGTGCGTCGATGTCGACCAGGGCAAGATCGAGCGCCTCAAGCGCGGCGAGGTGCCGATCCACGAGCCCGGGCTGGAGGCGCTCATCAAGCGCAACGCCGAAGCCGGGCGTATCGAATTCACCACCGATGCCCTGCGCGGCGTGGAGCACGGCCTGTTCCAGCTGATCGCGGTCGGCACCCCTCCCGGTGAGGACGGCTCGGCGGACCTGCGCTACGTGCTCGCCGTGGCGCGCACCATCGGCACGCACCTGAACCGCTACAGCATCGTCGTCACCAAGTCCACCGTGCCGGTGGGCACGGCCGACAAGGTGCGCGCGGAGCTGGCCCGCACCTTGGAGGAGCGCGGCGTGAAGCTCGAGTTCGACGTGGTGTCGAACCCGGAGTTCCTCAAGGAAGGGGCGGCGATCGCCGACTTCATGAAACCCGACCGCGTGGTGATCGGCAGCGACAACCCGCGCACCACCGAGCTCATGCGCGCGCTCTACGAGCCCTTCACGCGCAACCACGACCGCCTGATCGTCATGGACATCCGCTCCTCCGAGCTCACCAAGTACGCGGCCAACGCGATGCTCGCCACCAAGATCAGCTTCATGAACGAGCTCGCCAACATCGCCGAGCGCGTCGGCGCGGACATCGAGAAGGTGCGCATCGGCATCGGCTCCGACCCGCGCATCGGCTACAGCTTCATCTATCCGGGCACCGGCTACGGCGGCTCCTGCTTCCCGAAGGACGTGCAGGCGCTCATCCGCTCGGCGCACGAGGCCGGGCACGAGCCGGCGATCCTCGATGCGGTCGAGGCCGTCAACGCGCGCCAGAAGACCGTGCTGTTCCACAAGATCGAGCGCCACTTCGGCGGCAGCATCGCCGGGCGCACGCTGGCGCTGTGGGGGCTCGCCTTCAAGCCCAACACCGACGACATGCGCGAAGCGCCCGCCGTGACCCTGATCGAGCTGCTGCTCAGGGCCGGGGCGCAGGTGCGCGCCTACGATCCGGTCGCCGCCGCGGAGGCGCGGCGGCTGTTCGCCGGGCGCAGCGGCTTCGCCCTGACCAAGAGCGCCTACGAGGCCGCCGACGGGGCTGACGCGCTCGCGATCGTCACCGAGTGGCAGGAGTTCCGCAGCCCGGACTTCGAGCGCTTGCGGCAGATCCTCAAGTCGCCGGTGATCTTTGACGGCCGCAACCTCTACGACCCGTCCATGCTCGCGCGCTTCGGGCTCACCTACTACGCCATCGGCCGCGGCAAGCCCCTCAGCGTGGGTGCATGATCACGCCGGTCATCCTCTCGGGCGGGGCGGGCACGCGTCTGTGGCCGCTGTCGCGCGAGCTCTATCCCAAGCAGCTGCTGCCGCTCACCGGCGCCCGTACCATGCTGCAGCAGACGCTGCTGCGCCTCGAGGGACTTGGCGCCGCGAGCCCGGTGGTGGTGTGCAACGAGGCGCACCGCTTCCTGGTCGCCGAGCAGCTGCGCCAGCTGCGCGTCGAGCCGCGGGCCACGGTGCTCGAGCCCTTCGGGCGCAACACCGCCCCGGCGATCGCGCTCGCGGCCCACGCCGCCCTCAAGGGCCTGGCCGCGCAGGCGCATGCGGTCGACCCGGTGCTCCTGGTGCTGCCCGCCGACCACGTGATCCGCGACACGGCGGCCTTCCAGGGGGCGGTACGCAGCGCACTCGCGGCCGCCGAGGCCGGTCAGCTGGCCACTTTCGGCATCATCGCGCGCACCCCCGAGACCGGCTACGGCTACATCCAGCGCGGGGCGGCGAGCGGGGCGGCGTTTCGCATCGCGCGCTTCGTCGAGAAGCCCAACGCCGAGCGCGCCCGCGAGTTCATCGCCTCCGGCGACTACTACTGGAACAGCGGCATGTTCGTGTTCCGCGCCCGCCGCTACCTGCAGGAGCTCGAGCGCTTCGCGCCCGAGATGGCGCGCATCTGCGAGGCCGCGTTTCGCGGCGCGAAGGCGGACCTCGACTTCACGCGCATCGACGCGGCGAGCTTCGAACCCTGCCCGGCCGACTCGATCGACTACGCCGTCATGGAGAAGACCCGCGACGCGGTGGTCGTGCCCCTCAGCGCCGGCTGGAGCGACGTCGGCTCCTGGTCCTCGCTGCACGAGGCGAGCGATGCGGATGCGCGCGGCAACGTCACCCACGGCGACGTCATCACCGAGGACACCTCCGGCAGCTACCTGTACGCCGAGAGCCGCCTGCTCGCCGCGGTGGGCGTGCGCGATCACGTCGTGATCGAGACCAAGGACGCGGTGCTCGTCGCGCCCAAGTCCCAGGTGCAGGACGTGAAGAAGCTGGTGCAGCGCCTGAAGGAGGCCGGCCGCTACGAGCACGCCCTCCACCGCGAAGTGTTCCGCCCGTGGGGCAGCTACGACAGCCTGGAGAACGGCCCGCGCTTCCAGGTCAAGCGCCTCAAGGTCAAGCCGGGTGCCACGCTGTCGCTGCAGCTGCACCACCATCGTGCCGAGCACTGGGTGGTGGTCGCCGGCACCGCGCGCATCACCCGCGGCGAGGAGCAGTTCCTGCTCGAGGAGAACCAGTCGACCTACATACCGATCGGGGTCAAGCACCGTATCGAGAATCCGGGGATGATCCCGCTCGAGATCATCGAGATCCAGTCCGGCAGCTACCTCGGCGAGGACGACATCGTGCGCTTCGAGGACCGCTACGGCCGCGAGGGAACCACCAAGTAAAGCGAAGGACGCACATGAGCAACCTGGATTCCTTCAAGGCCTACGATATCCGCGGCCGCATCCCGGATGAGATCAACGACGAGCTTGCCTACGACATCGGCCGCGCCTTTGCCGCGTTCGTGAAGCCGCGGCGCGTCGCGGTCGGCTACGACATCCGCCTCTCCAGCCCGCAGCTCGCCGGCGCCCTCAAGCGCGGCATAAGGGACTGCGGCACGGACGTGTGCGACATCGGCCTGGTCGGCACCGAGGGCAGCTACTTCGCCACCTTCGCCGAGAAGCTCGACGGCGGCGCCATGGTCACCGCGAGCCACAACCCGCCGGACTACAACGGCATGAAGTTCGTGCGCGAGGAGGCGCGGCCGATCAGCGCCGACACCGGGCTGCAGGACATGCGCCGCCTCATCGAGACCCATCAGCTGCCCGGCAAAGCCGCGCGCCTGGGCAGCGAGACCCCGCTCGACATCCGCGCGAAGTACCTCGAGCACCTGCTCGGCTACGTGGACGTGAAGCAGCTGCGGCCGCTGAAGGTGGTGGTCAACCCGGGCAACGGTGGCGCGGGTCTGGCGGTCGATGCACTCGAGCCGCACCTGCCGTTCTCGTTCGTGAAGATCTACAACAACCCCGACGGGCACTTCCCGCACGGGGTGCCGAACCCGATGCTCGAGGAGAACCGGGCGGCGACCGCGGATCTGGTGCGCAGCAGCGGCGCGGACGTCGGGCTCGCCTGGGACGGCGACTTCGACCGCTGTTTCTTCTTCGACGAGAGCGGGCAGTTCATCGAGGGCTATTACCTCGTGGGCCTGCTGGCCGAGACGTTTCTCGCACGCGAACCGGGGGCGCGCATCGTGCACGACCCGCGCCTCACCTGGAACACCATCGACATCGTGCGCGCGCGTGGTGGCACTGCGGTGCAATGCAAGTCGGGCCATGCCTTCATCAAGGCGAAGATGCGCGAGGTGGACGCGGCCTACGGCGGGGAGATGAGCGCCCACCATTACTTCCGGCGCTTCTCCTACTGCGACAGCGGCATGATCCCGTGGCTGCTGGTGCTCGGCGTCATGAGTGCGAGCGGCAAGCCGCTGTCGGCGCTCGTCGGCGAGCGCATGCGGCTCTTCCCGGCGAGCGGGGAGATCAACCGCAAGCTCAGGAGCGACGCCAAGTCGATCCTCGCCCGCGTGCGCGCGCACTACGAGGGTGCGGCGCGCGCGCTCGACCTCACCGACGGGCTGTCGATGGAGTTCGATCGCTGGCGCTTCAACCTGCGCGGCTCCAACACCGAGCCGCTGGTGCGTCTCAACGTCGAGTCACGCGCCGATGAGCCGCTGATGCGCGCCAAGACCGCCGAGGTACTCGCGCTCGTCGACGCCTGAGGTTGGCGGCGGCGCGCCCGCCTCAGGTGCCGGGAAATATGCGCGTACGCAGGCTGGCCGCGGCGCGCTGCGCGGTGCGCCCGTCCCACAGCGCCGGCCGCCGGCCGCGCGGCCAGCGGCCCGCGAGCGCCTCGTGCACGGCTGCCGTGAGATCGGCCGCGCCGATCAGGCGGTTGGTACCCTCGGTGATCGTCACCGGGCGCTCGGTATTCTCGCGCAGCGTGGCGCAGGGGATGCCGAGGTAGGTGGTCTCCTCCTGCACCCCGCCCGAATCGGTGATGGCAATGCTCGAGCGCATGACAAGGCTCATGAACTCGATGTAGCTCAGGGGCTCGGTGAGGCGGATGGCGGGGCTACCCGCGAGCCGCTCCTGCAGCGCGAAGTCCTGCAGGCGCTTACGCGTACGCGGGTGCACAGCGAACACCACCGTCAGCTCGCGCGCGATCGCCAGCAGAGCCTCCACGAGCTCGGTGAGCTTCTCGGGCTCATCGACGTTCGAGGGCCGGTGCAGCGTCACCACGGCGTAGGACCCCGAGAGCTTAAGCCGCGCGGCGGTGTCGGAGGCCTCGATCCGAGCGCGCAGCATCTCGAAGGAGTCGATCATGATGTTGCCGATGCAGTCGATCCGCTCCGCCGGCACCCCCTCGGCCAGGAGGTTCGCGTCGGCGTCCTTAGACGGAGTCCAGAGCAGGTCCGCGATCGCATCGGTCACCAGGCGGTTGATCTCCTCGGGCATGCGCCGGTCGCGGCTGCGCAGCCCGGCCTCGAGGTGCACGACCGGGATCCACAGCTTCGCACCGACCATGGCGCAGGCGGCCGTGGCATTGACGTCGCCGACCACGACGATGGCCTCGGGGCGTGCCTTACGGCACACCCCTTCGTAGGCGATCATGGTCTTGCCGGTCTGCTCGGCGTGCGTGCCGCTGCCGATCTCGAGGTGGAAGGCGGGCTCGGGCAGGCTCAGGTCGCGGAAGAAGGCGTCCGACATATTCGCGTCATAGTGCTGCCCGGTGTGCACGACGAGCGGGCGGCACCAGGGCTCGGCGACGAGCGCGTGGTAGAGGGGGGCCACCTTCATCATGTTCGGCCGCGCGGCGGCGATCAGGTGGACGATCTTCGGGCTGACAGAACTCATCGGTCTCCCTGGGGAAACGCTCGGGTACGCTCGTCACAGAGTGAGAGCCGTGACATGACCGGCAAATGCCCCTCGCATTACACTCGGCGTCGGTCGCGGCTTTACGGTTGACGTGGACTCTATCTTGACAGACTGGTCCTGGCGACCGTCTGTCCCGGGAGACACTTCCCCCGAAGCTGGGCCGCAGGTACCTTCCACCCGTTCATCTACCACAGGGACTAAGCCATGGCGCTTTGGAAAGACTCTCCGACCGGAACCAGCCCTGCCGCTCCCGCCAGCCCCGCCGCCCCGGCGCCGGCTCATGCGCGCGAGAGCGAGCGTCCGAACGTAGCCTCGCTCAGCCCCGACGCCGCCGCCCGCCGCCCGGCCCCCGCGCCGGCCCCGGCCCCGGCGCCGCACCGGCACGAGATGAAGGAGTCGCACATCGCCTCCGACCTTACCATCGAGGGCAAGATCATCGGCACCGGTCACGTGCGCATCGCCGGCAAGTTCAAGGGTGACGTGGCGGTCGACGGCAACGTGACGCTCGATTCCGGTGCGCGCCTCGAGGGGCACGTCAAGGCCGGCGTGGTCAGCGTCTCGGGCGAGCTGATCGGCAACATCGAGAACGCCAAGCGCGTCGAGCTGCTCGAGTCGGGCGTCATCAACGGTGACGTCAAGGCGGGCTCGCTGACCGTGGCCGCCGGCTCGCGCATGCGCGGCCAGGTCGAGTTCGGCTACGAGGGCGAGACGCGCAGCTCCAAGTCCGACTCCAAGGGTTTCGGTAACGCATGAACGTCGCCTCTCGCCCGGTGACCCCGGGCAAGATGCGCACGTGTCCGCACTGCAAGGCGGCCATTCTCGAGAGCCTGAGCATCTGCCCGGGCTGCATGCACCACCTGCGCTTCGACCAGGAAGCGGCGAAGCGTCAGGTGGCGGCCACCTCGGCACTGCGCGTGGAAGGGGTCATCCGCCACCCGCCCTTGCAGGAGCCCTGGGAGTACTTCGTGGTCATCGCGGTGCGCAACGACCGCGGCGAGGAAGTCACGCGCCAGGTGGTGAACGTGGGCGCGCTCGCCGGTACCGAGAAGCGTACCTTCACCCTCTCGGTCGAGGTGCTGCCGCCGCAGGGCGGCACGGGTACCGCGCCCAGGGCCGGCTCCAACGGCAATCTCGCCAAGCGCTGAGGGCGCCAGTCCGCTGCCGCCCACGGCGGCGCGGGCCCATCAGAAGTGCGCCTCGGTCTGCACCAGGAACTGCACCCTGCTGATGCTCGTGTCCCCATCGAGCGGGAAGGCGAGGTCCACGTGAATCACGTTGCCGAGCCCTGAGCGGGCATTGCCGAAGCGCAGCCCGAAACCCACATCCCTCAGCAGCCCGAGGCTGGGTGTGGCAAGCGGGGCGCTGCCCCAGGTGCGGCCCATGTCCCAGAAGATGGCGCCGCCCACGCGGAACAGCCGGAACAGGTACCAGTCGGTGAAGTAGCGCTGCTCGAGTGTCAGGAGGGCGCGCGCCGTGCCGCCCTGGTAGCGCAGCGGGTAGCCGCGCAGGCCGTTGTCGCCGCCGAGCAGGATCTGGTTGTCGAGGTCGAGGTTCCAGCCCCTGGTGCCCTGGAGCGTGGTGAAGAACAGCCAGTTCTTGCTCTGCTCGACGTAGTAGCGCACCGAGGCATCGAGGACGCCGTTGCGCAGCGCGTGTTCCTCGAGGCGGCCGGAGAAGTCAGTCGCCAGAAGCAGCGTCGAGCCGCCGGCCCGGAAGCCCTTGTTGGCCGCCGCCTGCATCAGCAGCGCGGTCGCGTTCGAGCCGAATCCCTCCTGCGCGTACCCCAGGCGTAGGCCGGCGTTGGCCCCGATCTCGAAGTCCTCGGTGCGCCCGATCTGATCGTGGTTCCAGAGCTTCAGGAACTGGTCCTGCACCAGGTCCCACTCGATGAAGGGATAGAAGAACTGGCGGTCCTCGGGCAAGAGCGAGGTGGTGCCGCTGGAGTTGCTGACCGGAGCGAAGCGATGGTCGTCGTAGCTGACACCGGCGGTCCAGCGCTGCACCCAGCCGTCCTTCAGGCCGGCCGACCAACCGTAGTAGAGCTGTACGAACTCGTGGTTGTCCTGGAACTGATTGACCAGCTCGCCACGGTCGTACATCGGGTCGATCTGGGTGTTGTCGAAGGCCGAGACCGAGGCTGCCCAGCGGGTATCGAGGGCGTAGAACGGGCGGGTGACCGAGATGCCGCGCATGTGCCCGTCGCTGAAGTTGCCGTAGTTGATATCCGTCCCCCACCAAGTGCCGAAGGTGTTGCGGTCCGACAGCTCGATCGAGGAGCCCCTGCGGTCGACGGTGCTCTGCCAGGAGACCTTGAGCGAGGCGCCGGTGCCGAGCAGGTTCACCTCCTCGAGTTTCGCGCCGGTGGAGTTGGTGCCGCCGCTGCGGCTGTAGTTGAACCCGGGGTTCAGCGTCCAGACGTCCCTGGTGGTCACCTTCAGATCGACCTTGCCGTCCTGGTAGCGCACCGGGCGGATCCAGGCGTCGTAGAAGTAGCCGTTGGAGCGCAGTAAGCGCTCGGACTCCTGCGCCAGGCGGCGCGAGTAAAGATCCCCGGGCTTGAACAGCAGCTGCGAGCGGATGGTGCTCGCCCGGGTCTTGATGTGCAGGTGGTTGGCGAGGTTGAAGAGCCGGGTGTCATCCCCCGGATCCTCGGGGTTGAAGATGTTCTGGTTGTCGACGAGCACCGCGCCGATGACGGCTCCCTGCTTCTCGAGCTCGGCGTCAGAGGGCAGGCCCGGGGTCGCTTCCGGAGGACCGTACTGGATGCCGGCGGTGTCGATGTCCGGGTTGTCGGGGTTCTCCGGGCCCGGGATGCCGCGAACGGCGGCTGATTCGACCCGGCCCGCGGTAAACTCGGCCTCGGGCGCAGCAGGACCCCCGGCGAGGGAGGGCTCCGCATGCGCCGGGCACAGGAGAAAGAGCAACGGCAGGAGCCAGACTCCCCGCGTCGCCGGAGGGTCTCCTGCGGTGCGCGATCTGCGGGCGAGCGGGGGGTGGCCGGCCATGGCCGTCGGCACCGGGACCCCTCAGAACGCCTGCGGACACATCGAGGCATTGTGCGCGTGGGCGCTCATGCCTCCGGTGCCGCAGGTAGCAGTTCGCGAGGCCCACGGGGCGCGCGCTGATAAGTAGGTCAGGGGTCATCTCCAGTCCCGATAATGTGACATAACGTAGTAACGGACGGACGAGGTTATGACAATCAGACGAACGCCCGGCCACACTCGGCGCTGGCTGACGGGAGTCCTTGCCGGCCTGGCGCTGACGAATGTCGGGGCGGCCAGGGAGGCGGCGCCGGGCTCAGCCGCGCTGCCCCCGCCAACACTGCTGGTGTTTGCGGCGGCGTCCCTGAGCGATGCGCTGGATGAGGTGAACCGGGCGTTCACGGCCGAAAGCCACATCGAGGTGAAGGCTTCCTACGCGGCCAGCTCGGTGCTCGCCAAGCAGATCGAGGCCGGGGCGCACCCCGATGTGTTCTTCTCGGCGGACCGGGACTGGGTGGATTACCTCGCGAAGCACAACCTCACGCGTGCCGGCACGCGCCGCGACGTGCTCGGCAACTCACTGGTGCTGATCGCGCCGGCTGACAGTACCGTGCAACTGCAACTCGCTCCCGGCGTCGCGATCGTGCCGGCACTGGGCAACGGCCGCCTGGCGTGCGCGGACCCGGACTCGGTGCCCGCGGGCCTCTACGCCAGGGCGGCGCTGACGCAGCTCGGGCTCTGGGAGCAGGTGGCGCCGCATCTGGCCCGGGCGGAGAACGTACGCACCGCGCTCGCCTATGTCGCCCGCGGCGAGGCGCCGCTCGGCATCGTCTACCGCACGGATGCGCTCGCCGAGAAGCACGTGCGCATTGTCGACACCTTCCCGGCCGGCAGCCACCCGCCGATCGTGTACCCGGCCGTCCTCAGCGCGGTCTCACAGCCGCAGGCGGCGAAGTATCTCGCGTTCCTCTCCGGCAGCAGCGCCTGGCAGATCTTCGCCCGCTACGGCTTTACGCCTCCGCCCGGCTGAGGCCGCCGCAAACGACAGGGGCGCCCGAGCGGGCGCCCCTGCTTCCTTCCCGGCGAGTCCCTCTCAGAAGCGTCCGTTCTGAAAGTCCTCGAACGCCTGCTGCAGCTCGGCACGCGTGTTCATGACGAACGGGCCGTACTTGGCGACCGGCTCCCTGAGCGGCCTGCCCGCGACCAGGATGGCACGCGCCACCTTGCCGTCGGAGCCGGCAGCAACTCCCGTGAGGCGGATTTCGCCGCCCGCCGAGAGCACCGCGAGCTCGTGGGTGCGCACCGCTGAAGACTCCTCGCCCACGCGGATCTCGCCCTCGAACACGTACAGAAACGCCGCATCGTCCGCGGGCAGCTCGTGCCGAAACTGCGCGCCCGGCTCCAGAGCGACGTCCAGGTAGGTCGGATCGGTCGCCGGCTGCGAGATCGGGCCGCGCACACCGTCCACCTGCCCGGCGATCACGCGCGCCGTCACACCGGCGCTGGGTTGCACGCTCGGGATCTGCTGCGGGCCAAACTCCTGGTACCTCGGCGCCGTCATCTTCTCGCGCGCCGGCAGGTTGAGCCACAGCTGGAAGCCGCGCATGCGGCCTTCCTGCTGCTCGGGCATCTCCGAGTGCACCAGGCCGCGGCCGGCGGTCATCCACTGCACGCTGCCCGGGACCAGTACGCCTTCGTTGCCGTGGTTGTCACGGTGGCGCATGCGGCCATCGAGCATGTAGGTGACCGTCTCGAATCCGCGGTGCGGGTGATCGGGAAAGCCCGCGATGTAGTCCTCGGCGCGATCGGTGCCGAACTCATCGAGCATCAGGAACGGGTCCAGGTCCGGCAGCTGCGGCTGGCCGATCACGCGGCGCAGCTTGACGCCGGCACCGTCGGAGGTCGGCATGCCGCGCACCACGCGCTGCACGGAGCGGGTTGCATTCTGGGTCGAACTCACAGGTGTCTCCGGTAAGTGAAGGTCCATTCATGGCAAGGTGGGGCCACGCGGCTCACGCCGCAAGGGCCGTGTCCTGGGGTGGCGCCTCGAGCGTGGCGACCACATCCTGGGCCGCGGCGAGACTCGCCGCGCGATGCGTCTCCGACACGTTCAGTCCCTCGGCACGCACGAAGGTGAGGTCCTGCACGCCGAGGAAGCCGAAGAAGTGCTTCAGGTACGACTCGGCGAACTCCGTGCCCGCCCCGGGCGCATAGATGCCGCCACGTGCGATTGCGACGATGACACGCTTGTCCTTCACCAGGCCCTCGGGGCCGTTGGCGGTGTAGCGGAAGGTTCGCCCCTTGATGGCGATGCGGTCGATCCATGCCTTGAGCTGTGACGGGACAGCAAAGTTGTAGAGCGGCACGCCGATGACCACCGTGTCCGCGGCCAGAAACGCCTCGAGCAGCGCCGCATTGCGCGCGGCCTCGACCGCGTCGCTCCCGGTGATGGAGGACATCGAGTAGTGGGGCAGGGGATTGGCGCTGAGATCCAGGTAGGTCACCTCGGCGGAGGGGCGCTCGCGGCGCAGCCGCTCCACGATCTGGGCGCTGAGCAGGCGGCTCGCCGAGGCATCGCCGAGAATGCTTGAGTCAACGTGCAGCAGGTTCATGTCCTTCTCCTTAGCCACTTTGGGCGTTGGAGAAGGCTAATCTACGGAACGATATTCGAGTATCCGCCATGATCGGAACATATTGTTCTGTTTTTGGTAATAATAGAGCGCATGCAGCCGCTCGAGGGGTTTTATTACTTCACCCAGGTCGTAGAACACGGCGGCTTCGCCAAGGCGGGACGCGCGCTCGGTCTGCCCAAGTCCCGGCTCTCCCGGCACGTCGCGGCGCTTGAGGCCGAACTGGGCGTGCGGCTGATCAATCGCTCGACGCGCCGTTTCGTCGTGACCGAGGTCGGCCAGCAGGTCTACCGCCATGCGCGCGCGATGCTGGCCGAGGCAGACGCCGCGGTGGCGGCGGTCGAGTTCGCGCGCGCCGAGCCGCGCGGGGCGCTGCGGGTCAGCTGCCCGGTGGCGCTCGCCCAGTCGGCGTTCGCGCAGATGCTGCCGGAGTTTCTGCGGCGCTATCCCCAGGTCCGCATGCAGCTCAGCGTCAGCAATCGGCGCGTGGACGTGCTTCATGAGGGCTTCGACGTCGCGTTGCGCGTGCGCTCGCACCCGAGCGGCGAGGACGGGCTCGTGATGCGCAGCTTCCAGCAGCTCGATGAGTACGTCGTGGCGAGCCCGGCGTATCTCGCGGCAAGCAGCTCACCGCAGCATCCGGCCGAGCTCGCTACGCACGCCATCCTCGACTCCGTGGGCGACTTCGAGCGCGCGACCTGGGAGCTCGTGAACCCG
>Ga0335082_10006093_pt1 | contig 13178 bp, 13 predicted proteins | sample Lox_Sample_41_FD_206718 | JGI IMG/M metagenome (GOLD analysis project Ga0335082, IMG submission 206718) | Soil microbial communities from Loxahatchee National Wildlife Refuge, Florida, United States - Lox_Sample_4.1 | ecosystem: Environmental > Terrestrial > Soil > Wetlands | place: USA... | reverse complement strand
CGTTTCATCGTAGTCGTCAGGTACTGCTGCGGCCGGGCGGGCCGTCCAAGCGAGAACCATTGCAAGCAGAGCGGCTAGTGCGAATCGTTTCATGGCCAAGCCTCCTGCTGGAGAGGGTAACAAACCAAAGGCTCCTTTCCAAGCGAGACTTTGCTACGCACGCCAGCCGATGAAGCTCCACTGCCGCCCGGTCGGTCCCGTGGCGGCGCGGTGGGAGAAATACGCCGAGGCCGCACAACGTGTGCAGGGCCCCAGGCTTACAATGTGCGTCGGGCGTACGCCGGCGCGCTGCAGAATCGCGGCGTTGGTGCGCCGCAGATCGAGCATCGCTTTGTCGCCGGCGCCTCTCCGGACAGCGTCGGGCATCGGACCCCAGGCATGCTCAACGGCGTCGGCAATGCCGCGCTCAACTTCGTAGCAGCAGCCGCCAATCGCCGGTCCCAGAGCCGCACGCAGTTCCGTGACCGGCGTGCCGAATGTCTGCGCGATGTGCCGCACGGCGCGTTGCGCCACACCGGCGAGGGTGCCGCGCCACCCCGCATGCACGGCCGCCACGACATGGTGCCGCGGCGCCACGAGCAAGATGGGGACGCAGTCGGCCGTGAGGACCCCTAGGACGGTCGCGGCCACGGTGGTCACCATGGCGTCGGCCTCTCCGGCGTCGGTCGCTGCGGCGTCGACCGTGACAACACGATCGCCATGCACCTGCCGCATGTGGGCGCGCCGCATGCCGCCGGCTTCGGCGCTGGCCCGCCGCCAGTTCTCCTGCACCGGTTCGGCGCGGTCGCCGACACGGTACGAGAGATTCAGTTCAGCAAATGACCCGCGGCTGACCCCACCGCGGCGGCCGAGGAAGCCATGGACCAGATCCGGGATCGTCTCCCACGCCGGCACCCGCAATGCCGGTAGTCGATGCGTCCGATCCGCCACGGACTACAGCTCTCGAGATGTCAGCCACGCTCCGAGCAGCACAGCCGTACGAGCTCGCGCAGGTGCGCCGAGCTGGCCTGTTCGAGATGCAGGATCATGTCGATGGCACGTTCCATTTTCTCCTTGCGCAAGGTATATCGCGTTTCGCGCCGGAACTTGTCTTCAACCGCCTTGCGGCGCTCGTCGAAGCCGCGGCCGGCTCCGCCCAGCGGCACCTCCTGTTCGATTTCGAAGTTGCGGCCGTCGTGCATTTCGATGCGCACGCGCGCGCCGAACGACATCTTGAAGCCGGTGAGATCCAGACTGTTGAGATCCAGCTGATAGTGCTCGCCGTCGCTCCCGGCGACCGTTCTGAGCAACGAGCGTTCGCGTGTGCGCTGTGAGATGGCATCGTCCAATGTCAGGTGAACCCGGCTGGCGAGATCCCAGGTCGCCGCATCGCGAATGCGGTCGCGCGTGAACTGCCGGGCGGTGAGCTCCTTGTCCATCAACGCGGCGGCGACGTTGTAGCCGACCGTGAAGTTGAGCGTCGTGGGCAGACTGTCCGGTCCCTTGAGGTGGGGTGCGGCGAGCGCTTCCATGCCCAGGGTGAGCGGCCCCGCCGCGATGTGCACGTCTTTGACCTTCTTCGCGTCGATCGAGTGGGTTCGCACCAACGTGAGCACGCAGTCGATGGACGTGTCGATGTACGCACACCCGGGGTACACCTTGTAGCAGAGCGTGTCAGTGAGCCAGACCTTGCCGAACCCGCCATACGCACCCATGAGCGGTTGCGGCGCGAACACGTGCGGCAAGCCCTCGATGCCCTCGAGGACATCGGCTGCACCGCGCATGCCGTTGGCCGCCAGCTGGGCGGCTTGCACGCCGATCGGCGCGGTCAGCGACGCCAGCAGCGCCTTGGCATCGGAGCCAAAGAAGCTCGCCTGCAGCGGCCGCGTCGGCTGTGACAGCGCGATGCCGATTGCGGACTGCAGCTGCTGGGCATCAAGACCCAATACTTTGCCGGCGATGACCGCAGCACCGACGGCGTGGATGAAGCTCCACATCTGGCCGTTGAGCGGCCCGAGAAGCACCGACGCGCCGAAACGGCCCTCGACCTCGTTCGCCAGCGTCTGCGCCAGGAGGAAATCCTTGCCGCTGATACCGACCTTCTCTGCCAGGGCGAGCGTCACCAGCACAGCGGAGTGGCCGGTGTGACCTGCGAACAGGTAGTCATCGAAGTCCAACGCCATGCTGAGCGCCGTGTTGGCGAAGATCGCGTTGTGCAGCGCGGTGCGCTCACCGGACGGAATCATGGTAGCGTCCTTGCCGCCGGACCAGTCTTTCACCGTCCGGCTCACCGTGCGGCCCGCGTCCGAGAAGTGACCAGCATGGACCGCGGCGATCACGCTCAGGATCTGGTTTTTCGCCTCCTCGGTGACGCGGCGGGGCAGATCCTCGAAATGCGTCTGGGTGACCCATTCCGCAATGCGCGCCGTGGTGCTGCCTGTACTCATGCACAACCTCCTCTCTCACAATTCGCACCGCCGCTGCGGTGCACGATGCTTCTACTCTAAAGCGGCGCTGCGACGCTAGGGCCTGCGGCCGGCGTTCCTTTATGGCCCGCTCCCTCCTTCGACGGGGCTCAGGACAGGGTTGGTCGCTGTGGGCTTCCAGGTCCGACAGGGTGCTAGTTGCGCGCGGACGCGCAATTCGTCATGCGCCGATCTCGCCACCAGCAATGCTGAGGAGATGGAAGGCCACCACGGTCAAGGCGTTGCTGACGGCGCCGCACCGGATCAGCTCCGCTACCTGATCGAGCGGTACCACCTCGACGGCGAGCTCTTCCGTCGCGTCCCACTGCGGCTCACCCGCCGGTTCGCTGCCGTACGCCACGAACATGTGGCAGCGGTTGTTCATCATCGCTGGGTTCGGATGAACGATACCCAACGGCGCAAGGCGACCCGAGGTATAGCCGGTCTCCTCGCGCAACTCGCGCCGCGCGGCGTCCGCCGGTGTCGCATCGCTCTCGTCGATCAGCCCGGCGGGTACCTCGAGCGTCAGGTCACGAATGCCATGGCGGAATTGCCGTACCATCACGACATGTCCATCGTTGGTCAGGGGCACGACGTTGACCCAGTCGGCGGTTTCGAGCACGTGGAAGTCGTGCATCTGGCCGCTTCGCTGCGAGCGGCTCTGGTCGCGCCGCACGGAGAAGATGCGACAGCGGTAGATGATCTCGGACTTGATGACATCCCAGCGCATAGCCGTCTCACCACAACCGCCGGTATTCGATCGCCGGGCAGCGGTCCATGACCACCGTGAGCCCGGCGGCTTGCGCGCGGATGGCAGCAGCTTCGTCGACGACTCCCAGCTGCATCCACAGGATCCGGGCGCCCACCGCGATCGCCTCGTCCACGACCGTGCCAGCGTGATCAGCGCGGCGGAAGATGTCGACCATCTCGATCGGATCTGGAATCGCATGCAGCGTGGGATAGCATGGCTGTCCGAGAATCGTCGTCGCCAGTGGATTGACCGGCACGACGGCGTGTCCCTTCTCCAGCAGCAAGCGCGCGATGCGATGGCTGTCACGACTCGGGTCGGGGGAGCAGCCGACGACCGCGATACGCCGTGGCTTGGATAGGATGTCGCGGATCACGTCGTCGGGAGGGTTGTGGAACATGTGGGCGACGGTGGCCACGCTCACGCGGGCGTCAGGCGCGCCATGGCGCGCTCGAGGCAAGCCTTGATTTCGTCGCGGCACGCCGCGTACACGTCTTCACCTTTGCCGACGGGATCTTCAATGTTGCCGTGGCCGCCGGCGAACTCCTTGAGCGTGTAGACCTCCTTGCCGGCGGCCTCCGGAAAGGCGTCACGCAGCATGCGTACCTGCTCCTCGGTCATCGCCAGGATCAGGTCGGCGTCTTCGATGAGGTGGCGGTTGCGCTTCAAGTCCGTTGAGGTCGCGTCGGACGGCACGTGAATGCCCTCGTCGCGCAGGACCAGACGCGCATCCATCGAGACGAGAGCGCCGTCCCGCGCGTACGAGGCGATGCCACCTGACTCGACGGAAAGGTGTTCGTGCAGGGCGCGCTCCTCCAGCATGCGCTTCAGGAGTGCCTCGGCGATCACGCTACGACTCGTGTTGGCGTGACAGATGAACAGGATCTTTCGGTAAGATGGCAAGATGATGAACCGCGGTCGGCGGTCCGGGGATCTCCCAAACCGCCGACCGAATGTGTTGTGGCGTTGACTACGACGACAGCGCGCTGGCGAGCAGCGAACCCATGTCTTCCTTCGCGGTGGCCCCCTTGGCCAGTTCGGGCTTGAGCGCCGCGCCCAGCGCGGCGGCGTCCCACACGGCGCGCTTCGATACTTTACCCACGCTGTGCCAGCCCTGCATGAGCCACACCGTGCCCGCGCCGACGCGGAAGACTTCGCCGTGCACGTCCTTTGCGTCGTCACTGGCCAGCCACGCGACCAGCGGGGAGATGTGCTCGGGTGCGAACGCGTCGAACTCGCCCGCACCTACCTGGCGGCCCATGATTGCGGCCGTCGACGGCGTCGCATCGACTGTGAGGCGCGTGCGCGCGATCGGTGCGATGGCGTTCGCGGTGACGCCGTATTTCGCCATTTCCTTGTCGATGATGATGGCCATGGCCGCCAGCGCTGCCTTGGCGGAGCCGTAGTTCGATTGGCCGACGTTGCCCAGCAGGCCAGCATCGGAGGCCGTGTTGATGATGCGGCCGTTGAGCAGGCTGCCCTTCTTGTGCTCCTCGCGCCAGTACTCGCAGGCATGGCGCGCCATGTTGAACGAGCCCTTGAGGTGCACCCCCAGGACCGCATCCCAGTCCTCCTCGGCCATGTTGAAGATCATACGGTCGCGCAGGATCCCGGCGTTGTTCACCACGATGTTGAGCTTGCCGAACGTGTCGAGTGCGCACTGGATGATGCGCTTGGCGCCCTGAAAGTCAGTGACGCTTTCACCGTTGGCCACCGCTTCGCCGCCCATCTTCTTGATCTCGGCGACGACTTCCTGCGCCGGGGTGCCGGTCGCTTGCCCGCTGCCGTCGAAGTGTGCGCCCAGGTCGTTGACCACGATCTTGGCGCCGTGCTTCGCCATCAGCAGTGCTTCTTCGCGTCCGATGCCCCGGCCAGACCCGGTGATCACCGCGACTTTTCCCTCCAGCAGACGTGCCATGCCTTCCTCCTTATGAAAATGAGCCTTCAGTTTCGCTTTCAGATTGTCTTGAAGCGATTCGGGACAAACCCCAGGTATCTGCCAAGAAAATTCCTGCCTTGTCAAGATTGGCTGGGCGTTGGTGGCCTTGGCGCTGGCCTGTCGTTTCGCCTTTGACCTCGTCGCAGGGGCTGTCTATCATTGGTGTGAGGTATCGGATAGTGCGCCAGTTCATCTACGGACTGATCTTAGGTGCTGCCTCAATGTACCTGTATGAGCGGCTCGATCCGCCGGCTATCCTTGCCTATCTGAACGCGGCGACGGAATCGGCGGTGCAGTCCACGTCCGGGTACGGTGGCACGCACCACCGCAAGTAGCACCCCGCTCCCCGAGAGCCGCAGGCCCCCTTCTGAGACTGTCGATAAATGCGAACGGTTTCTCGATACGGTCGCTGAGAAGATGCGGCCTCCTCGGGACGAACGGAAAAAGCCTTGAGGATCAACCATTGAATCCGCTCACCCCGAGTAGCCGCCCTCCTTTGGCGGCGTATCGAGGGGCGTCTCGCGAGAAAATCGACAGTCTCTTCTTTGGGGCGCTGCCGGCTGCGAATGTCCGACAGGCGGCTAGCGCAGCGCGATGATGGTGCGCCCGCAGCCGGAACGGCTGGCGCGGCGCAGCAGTTGCAAGCTTTCGGTGCGCGACATCTGGCCGCTGCGCCGGAATGTCCGGGTGGCGCGCGCGACACAGCGCAGGTAGTCCGTCTGCCCTTCCCATTGTTGGCCCGAAGCGGGTCCCTCACACGGGCACAACTGCGCGATGCTGCACCCCTGCACGGTCACCAACCCATCCGCCGTGCCCGGACACTGATCGCAGGCGTCACCGACGCTGTCGCCGTCGCTATCGCTTTGATTGCTATTGGCCACGCTCGGACAGTTGTCTTGCGCATCAGGCACACCGTCACCGTCTGCATCGGCCGGCTGATCGTTGACCGGAGAAGCTGACAGCACCAGGACGTACGTGTGCTCGCCTGTCCGCGACGATGACAGGATGATGGTGATGCCGCCGCCTTCGGCGTGTTGCCGCCGGCCGCTGGTCAACAGCACCTTCGCGCCGTTGATCTGCGCTTCGAGCACCATCGCCTGCCGGTCGGGTCCGATGCGTTGGAGAAAGCCGTGACCGCCCAGGGTGTGCCGCGCGCTGGAGAGATTGACCGCGGTCACCGCTGCCACGTCTGAACCCGAGGCCACGGGCAGGATCGTGACGTCAAAGGTGCCGTTCAGTGACTCCGGCGCGGCAGGTGGCTCGCCGCAGGTGTTGCACAACGAGGTGATGGAACTGCCCGAATTGAGCACGTAATGTCGAGTGCCTGCGAACGCGACCGCACTCCAGCAGGCCAACCAGCACAGCGCGGCCACGAGGACGCCGGACAGGCGTCGGGTGGTGAACATGCGAACGGAGCGTACCCCGTGCGCTGGGCTCACGCAAGACTTTTCGAATGACCAAGAGGTGCCGAGGCGGAGTTAGAACGGAATGTCGTCGTCCGCTCCCGGCGGACCGGCGTCCTCGCCCGGTGGAACGCTGACGGCATCCTGCTGCGCGCGGGCTGCGCCGCCGCCACCACCGCCGCCAAGGAAGCGCACGTCGCGCGCCACGATCTCGGTGATGTAGCGCTTGTTGCCGTCCTTGTCGTCGTACTGGCGCGAGCGAATTGACCCTTCGACGTACACCTGCCGGCCCTTCGACAAATACTGGCCACAGGTCTCGGCCTGTTTACCCCACACCACGACGTTGTGCCATTCTGTGCGTTCCTGGCGGTTGCCGTCCTGATCCGTCCACTTTTCCGACGTCGCAACCGGAAACTTCGCCAGCGCTTTGCCGTTCGGGGTGAAGCGCACCTCCGGATCTTTGCCGAGATTGCCGACTAGAATGACTTTGTTGACCACGGTGAGCCGGACGGTAACAGAGCGCTTCCTGGGGTGTCAAGTCGCCAAGAGTCGCTGCCCAGCGACTGTATTGCTGGCGAATGGATCAGGAATTTCCGTCCGCTGCCGGCCGTTGGCGGCGAGTGGCGCGCACGGCACGTTGCAGGTGCGGCAGGAGCTGCCGCAGCACGGCGACGTCCTCGATCTGCAGGACGCGTGTACCGCGCCGGCGAAACGCGCCGAGCGTCGCTGTTGGCCGAGTGCCGTGCTTGAGGATGAGTCCATTGATGCTGAGGTCTGGAAGAAGGTCTTGCGGCACCATCCACTCACGGTAGAACCCGCTCTGTACCAATTCCCAGCGTGGAACCAACTCGTACCCGAACCTGATCACCGGGGACTGCCCGGCCATGCGCGCCACCCACGGGTCCTGTGCGTAGTAGGTATCCACGTAGGTGCCGATGGCGGGCGCTGCGATGCCTGCTGCGGCGATGCAATCTGCGTCGTCGCGGCGCGGGGGACGCAGGGTGAGCAGCACAGCGGCTCCACCGAGTATTGCAGACATCTCGCTGACACACGCGCCCCACTGCGTCGGGTCAGCCGCCGCGCGCGAGACTGCCGTAATGAGCCGCACCATCGTCTGTTGCTCCGTCAGCGGACGGCAGTGCCAGCGTGCTCTCCGTTCCTCGACCTGTTCCGCCTCCACAAACTCATCCTTTCGGTTTTCGATCTCGAGCTGCGCAGCGAAAACGCAACGGGCATGCCGTCGAGAGGATCGCGTTCGCGTCGCAGTGCGTTCAGAGGCGGGGTGCAGCGGTGTCCAGTGAGTTGCACAAGAGACTGGTGAGCTGTGCAACCTGCTGGACAGCGGGCGCCATGGGAAGCCAGGCGACCTCAGCAGATGGGACCTCGTGACATCGTTGGTACCGTGCGCAGCAGTCGATTGCCGAAACGCAAGCTCGGAAGAGCATGGCCTCTCCCGAGCTCGGACAACCCTGGTCCATTCACGTCGAAGGAGGAAGACGTCACCTTCACGGAAAACGTCTCGGCGTGGTGTTCGAGATCGCTAGGCACTATCACCGCGGACTGCTGGTGACACGGCCCCGAGCATTGAACTCGTAGGCACCGATGGAGCAGTTCGCCTGGGCAAGGCCCGGTCGGAAGAGGCCGCGTTGGTCGACGTTGTGGACTTGTTTGCCTCTACAAATCCGCTCATTCCCTGCATTGATTGCTGGACTCCGCTCCAGCACGGCGACGGTTTGGGTCTGCCCACCGTTGTCGGCAAGCCCCGACGGGTCCAACTTCGGGTCGGTGCAGGTGATGCTCGCGCCACACGTGTCATCCGGGAATTGCAGGTTGCTCCCGCGATCATTAACCGGGCTGTTACAGTTCCCGCCGGCGTTGCTGGCGACAATCGTGTTTTGCAGAGTCGAGGTGCTACCGAATGAGGCATCAGCCATGAAGAGACCACCGGCCGAGTTGCCGGCGGTATTGCCGGCCAACGTGGTATTGGTCATCGTCAGGGTGCCCCCGACGGTGGCGACGCCGCCGCCAATGCCGTCGGCCGCATTGCCCCAGATCGTGCTGTTGACCACTGTTAAGGAAGCTTGGCTGTAGATGCCGCCGCCGAAGAACGTGGCGCTGTTGTCGGAAAATGTGCAGCAGTCCACCGTCACGCTGCCGGTAAAGCTAGCGATGCCGCCGCCGACTCCCGTGGCACCATTGTCCGCGAACGTGGTCTTGCTCACCGTCAGAGAGCCGATGTTGTAGATGCCGCCACCGCCCTGGGCGCTGTTGTTGGAGATTGTGCTGCTGGTCACTGTCATGGTGCCCTGGTTATAAATCGCGCCACCGGTATAGTTCGCGGTGTTGTTCGAAAACGTCACGTTGACAATTTTCACCTTGCCCTCATTGTAGAGGCCTGCCCCCGAGTCGGAATACCCGTCGGCGACGGTCAGGTTCGACAGGGTCAGAGACACCCTCGGCCGCACCGCAAAGACGCCCATTGTCCCTTCACCGCTGATCGTGATGAGGCCGCCGCCATCGATGCTCGTATTCTGCGTGATGATCTTGTTGCTGGTGGGGGTGATGGTGACCGGCGCCGGACCGCATTTGAAGGTCACCCTACCGCCCTTGGCCAGAGCTTTATCCAGCGCAAGCGCGGTGCAACTGTCGGCGGTGCCTGTGCCCACCACGCCACCTGCAGATACAGGTTGGACGAGACCGAGCAATGCCACCGCGACCATACACACGGTCGGGATGCCCAGAGGTCGCAGTGCGCTTTTGAACACGAACGGTGTGGAGATTTCCATTCCTATCCTCCCTTCTGGCGCAGCGGGCTGTTGGACTTTCAAATCCTTGACACGCTCTGACTTGCCACCCATCACTTTGGAGAAGACCCTCTATCTCGAGCTTGCGCAGCGAAGACGCAACAGGCATGCCGTCGAGAGGATCGCAATTGGGAGCAGTGCGCTCCGAGGAGGGGGTGGAGCGGTGTCCGGTGACCTGCACAGCAGCGGCCGCTGTGCTGTGCAACCAGCTGGACAGACAGTTCGCACTTGTTGTCCGAGAATCTGGCTGGCGGTGAGCGCCTGGCCCCGACGTGCTGATGACATCCTGCAAAGCTACCGGGATACGTTTCTTCGCATGAGCACGATCGCTATCCTGCACCACATTGCGGCGTATAGGCGCTCTGCAGTGCGGCGTCCATTCGTGGATCTACGGAATTTTCGGCCTGGTGCCGGGAAAGGCGACGGTCTCGGCCCCACTCAGGCGGGAAGCCCAAACGGGCGTCAGCCGAACACATGACTCAGATCATTTTTCCGAGCCGTCCGGGAGCGTAACTGGAGTGGACAGCAGGCGCCATTGGGAAGCCAGGGAACGCGGCGACTCGACATTCGCGAGGCGCGCACCCGCACTGGAGCGATCCGTGGCCCTTTGGCGCTACGCCCGCTTGCTAGTCAACGCAGCAGGCTCGCGGCGCACACGCACGAAGAGATGATGGAAGCCAGCGATCCCGCCCAGTTCCGCGCCGACCTCAACGACGGTTACGGTGGTCAGCTGGTCCGGATACAGATGCGGATTGGGCGCCAAGGCGGCGACCGCCTCGCGCAGCGCTTCGCCGAAGTCGAAAGCCGTGGAGTACCCGGTGGCGGTGTCGTTGGTGCTCGAGTTGCGTGCCGTGGACGGCGGGAAGACGTACGGCACCGGTACCTCACCGCCGAGCGGATTCATCTGCCCCTGCGGAAGGTATTCGCGGACGTGTTCGACGGCCAGCTCGTCCTGGCCGCTCGCGTGCGCTACCACGACCACGGGCCGATACACCCCGATGGCGAACAGTTGGCTGACCGTGTACGGCGTCACCGACTGGCTGCAGATCCCAGCACGACGACATTGCAGCAGGGAGAACTGCGGCGGCTCCACCGTGGCGACTGCACGCTTGATGGTCACCTCGTGACACGCCGTCGGTACGGTGCCCGTCGCGAAGATGGCGAGCGTTCCGTTATGGTAGAAGGCCTGCACCAGCTTCCGCTGCGCCAGGCTACAGGCGTTCAGCATCATACTCGGCTCCTCGTCACGGCGCACAGCTCACGATGCGGCCCGACGCGTCCGAGCCGCGAATGTGCTCTGCAGGCCACGCACTACCAGCAATCGCTGCGCCACGCTGCGCGGGGTCTTCCAATCGCACACCACGGCGCGCAATGGCGTGGGCCAGTGTCCACTGGGCTGGACAGCGTCTTCCGCAGTGGTCAGGGTGCGTACGTCACCGGGTCGCGGAGAAAAGCTCACGTAATTGCGGCTGTGCCTCGCTGTGTTGCCTTGGTGCTGCTTGATGGTCTAAAAGACGGACCGTGAATTGCAGGTGATCGCCACTGTGCACCACGCCGAGTTCACCAAGCTCCAACGCGAGCGCGACCTCTATTTGCGGCTGCTGAGCCTCGGCCAGCAACGCGAGCTGGAGCCGTTCTTGCGCGAGGCGTTGCGACTGATCGTCGAGGTTGCCGAGGCCCGGCAAGGATACCTGGAGCTGCACGACGAGGAGAACGGTGCCGATACGCCGGAGTGGTGGATCGCCCACGGACTGTCGAATGAGGAAATTGCCAACGTGCGCGCCGCCATCTCGGGCGGCATCATCGCTGCCGCGCTGGCGACCGGACAGACGATCATTACGCCCTCGGCGTTGCTCGATCCGCGCTTCAGCGGGCGCGATAGCGTACGGCTTGGTAAGATCGAAGCGGTGCTGTGCGCGCCCATCGGCGAAGATCCTCCACGCGGAGTGCTCTACTTGCAGGCGAGCGCGAGCTCGGGCGTGTTCTCTGAAGAAGCGCGTGCGTGTGCCGAGACCTTCGCACGCCACCTGGCACCACTCGCGGACCGTCTGCTGGCCCAGCAGCGGCGGCAGGTCGAGAGCGATCCGACACGTTCGTTGCGCGAGACCTTTCGGCTCGATGGCGTCATCGGCCGCAGCCCGGCGCTGGCGGCGGTGCTGCGCCAGGTGGCGCTGGTGGCGCCGCTCGATGTCAGCGTGCTGCTCACGGGTGAATCCGGCACGGGCAAGAGCCAGCTGGCACGGGTCATCCACGACAATGGGCCGCGTGCGGGGCAGCCCTTCGTCGAGTTGAACTGCGCGGCGTTGCCCGAGAACCTCGTCGAGAGCGAGCTGTTTGGTGCGTTTCCCGGCGCCCACTCGACCGCGGCGCGACGCATCGAGGGCAAAGTCGCGGCGGCCGAGCGCGGCACGCTCTTGCTCGACGAGATCGGCGAGTTGGCGCCGCAAGCGCAGGCCAAGTTGCTGCAGCTGTTGCAGTCGAAGGAGTACTACCCCCTCGGTGCCAACAAGCCGGTACACGCCGACGTGCGCCTGATCGCCGCCAGCAACACCGACCTGCAGCGCGCCGTCGCGGAGCGGCGCTTCCGCGAGGACCTTTTCTACAGGCTCCAGGTGCTGCCGGTGCGCGTACCGACGCTGGCCGAGCGCTGCGAAGATATTCCGGAGCTGGCCGCCTACTTCTGCCGCAGCGCCTGCGAGCGCCACGGCCTGCCGCTGCTGGAGCTGTCGCGCAACGCGGAGCGCGCGTTGCAATCGGCAGAATGGCCGGGGAACGTGCGGCAACTCGCGCATGCAGTCGAGGCGGCGGCGATTCGGGCGGCGGGGGAAGGCGTGACCCGGATCGAGCGCGCCCATCTGTTCCCGGAGGCGGCGGCGCAACCGGCGGACGCCAGCGCTCCGTTGACGTTTCAAGAAGCGACCCGCCGTTTCCAGGAACGCCTGCTGCGCGAGTCGCTGCAAGCGACCGAATGGAACGTCGTCGAAACGGCGCGGCGCCTCGATCTGGCGCGCTCGCATATTTACAACCTGATCCGTGCGTTTGGGTTGGAGCGCCAAGGGAAATAATGCAATCGACCAGCTCCTCGCAGAGTCTTGGCCCATCGGTCGGCACCATCTTTCAAGGCGGCTACGAGATTCTGTCGGAGCTCGGGCAGGGGAGCTTCGGCCAGGTCTATAAGGCCCGTCAGCTCTCAACTGGCCAGATCGTGGCGGTGAAGCTCTTGCGCATGACGCGCGTGGGCGACGATGGCGACGTGCGGAATCGGATCGAGCGCTTCCGTCGCGAGACGCGCGTGTGTGCGGAGCTGTCGCATCCCAACATCGTGCGGCTGATCGACTCCGGTGAAACGGCCGACGGCGCGCTCTATACCGTCTTCGAGTTCGTCCCGGGTGGGACATTGAAGGACGTGTTGCTGGCCGAAGGGCCGCTCGGTGTTGCCGAGGCCGTTCATCTGATGGCGCAAGTGCTCGACGCGTTGAGTTGTGCGCATGCACGCGGCGTTGTTCACCGCGACCTGAAGCCGGAGAACATCATGGTCACGAAGACCGGCGCCCGCCGCAACGCGCTGGTGCTCGATTTTGGTCTGGGCGGGTTCGCGCGCGACGCAGACGCGTGGATGCAACCGCGGATCACTGCCACCCAAGAGGCGCTAGGCACCCCATGTTACGCGGCGCCGGAGCAGTTGCGTGGCGAGCCTCCGTCCACCTGCTCCGACCTCTACTCATGGGGGCTGATCCTTCTGGAGTGCTTGACTGGCGACATTCCAGTGCGCGGGGCCTCGATACAAGAAGTGGTCATGAAGCAGCTCGGGCCAGAGCCGGTGGCGATCCCGCAGTGGCT
>Ga0335082_10006090_pt1 | contig 13179 bp, 14 predicted proteins | sample Lox_Sample_41_FD_206718 | JGI IMG/M metagenome (GOLD analysis project Ga0335082, IMG submission 206718) | Soil microbial communities from Loxahatchee National Wildlife Refuge, Florida, United States - Lox_Sample_4.1 | ecosystem: Environmental > Terrestrial > Soil > Wetlands | place: USA... | reverse complement strand
GCCGCGTGCGCGTCGGTCATCTTTCCTTCGGCCTCCAGTTGAGCCATACGAACCACCAGACACTGCGAAGCAGTAATGTTGCTAAGCATCCTGGCGAGAAGGTCCTGTACGAGCTGAAACGAGCCGATCGGCTTTCCAAACTGCAAGCGCTCCTGGGCGTACTTGAGCGCATTCTCGTAGGCGCCCATGGCACACCCCGTCGCTTCCCAGCCGACGAAATAACGGGTCCCACGCAAGACCCTGGCAGTGTCTCGGAACGAGCTGTCTTCTTGAAGACGGTTCTCCTCCGGGATCCGGCAGTTCTCCAACGTGATCTGACCGTTCTGGACCACCTTCAGCGCAATCTTGTTTTGCATCTTTTCGACTTTGAAGCCGGGAGTCGTCTTGTTCTCGACGATGAATCCCTTGACTTGATTGTCGGTGACGTCGCGTGCCCAAATGATTGAGACGTCGCACCACGGGGAGTTGCCGATCCATCGTTTCTGGCCGTTGATGATCCAGGTATCGCCCTCACGCTTCGCCGTGGTCGTCAGCCCGCCTGAGGCTCCGGACCCCACCAGCGGCTCCGTGAGGCCAAAACAGCCGACCTTTTCCAAGCGAGCCATCGGAGGAAGCCACTTCTTTTTTTGCTCTTCGGAGCCGCCGAAGTAGATGGAAGACATTGCCAGGCCGCTGTGCACGCCGAAAAAAGTCGCGATCGACGTGTCGACGCGTGCCATCTCCATGGCAACCAGACCGGCCAGCAACCCGCTTCCTCCACGGCAGCCGTAACCCTGCAGGCCAACGCCGCCAAGATTGAGTTCCTTAAGTGCCGGCAACAGCTCGAATGGAAACGCATCCTCGACCCAGTATTTCGTGATGATCGGTGCAACTTTGGTCTCCATGAAAGTGCGCACCTGTTTCACCACCGCCAACTCCTCGGCCGGAAGCGTCTCGACAAGGTTGAAGAAATCGCTATTTGGAGCGGGGAGGGGTTTGGGTGTCTTCGGCATTGGAATAGGCTTCGGCAGAGTTGCCATGAAAAATCCTCCTGGTTTCGGACGCCTGGTTTCTTTGAGGCGCAATGGTAAGAGCAGTCCATTTGCCAAACGCGGGCTTAAGCAACTTGCGGAAATGTGCGTTTTGTCTCGATTCGTCTTGCAGGTGTTCAAGGTCTGACGAATATCTGACGTTGGGGCTTTGACTCTTGCATAGAAGTTGACATTGCGTTCGGGATTCACTTGCTGAACTTCAGGCAGGCAGAAGAAGAGCTGGCATCGTAATTGCTCGTTCCAGAAATGCAACGAGAGTTGCCGAGATATGGCGAGGATGAGAACGAACAAGTTGAATCGCCATTCCGAATCCAACTTGTGAAAGCGAGAAGTCATGATGTTAAAGCCCGAGCGCTTTACCAACGCAACCGGTAGTCCCGTGCCAGACAACACAAACATTTTGACAGCCGGTCGTCGTGGTCCCGCCCTGCTTCAGGACATCTGGCTGATCGAGAAGCTCGCACACTTTGATCGCGAGGTCATTCCTGAGCGCAGGATGCACGCCAAAGGCTGGGGTGCGTACGGAACTTTCACGACGACTCACGACGTCACGAACTACACCAAGGCATTGATTTTTTCGGAGGTGGGAAAGCAGACCCCTATGTTCGCGCGCTTTTCGACCGTCGCTGGGGAACGCGGGGCAGCCGATGCGGAGCGCGATATTCGCGGATTCGCTCTCAAGTTCTACACCGAGGACGGAAATTGGGACATCGTTGGCAACAATACCCCCGTCTTTTTCTTTCGCGATCCTCTACGCTTTTCGGATCTCAATCACGCTGTCAAGCGCGATCCCCGCACCGGTCTTCGCAGCGCTCAGAATAACTGGGACTTCTGGACTCTTCTTCCCGAGGCACTCCATCAGGTCACCATCGTTATGTCCGAGCGCGGAATTCCAAAGTCCTTCCGGAATATGCATGGCTTCGGGAGCCACACCTTCTCGATGATCAATGCCGAGAACAAGCGGGTTTGGGTGAAGTTCCACTTCCGCACACAGCAAGGTATTGAAAATCTCACAGACGAAGCCGCTGCGGCGCTTGTGGCAAATGACCGCGAGAGCCATGGTCGGGATTTATTTGAGGCGATCGAGCGTGGAGATTTTCCGCGTTGGACGCTTTTCATTCAGGTGATGACCGAGGAACAGGCAAAGACACACAAGCACAATCCCTTTGATCTGACCAAAGTCTGGCCCAAAGCTGACTACCCACTGATCGAAGTTGGCGTCATGGAGCTGAATCGGTATCCGGAAAACTACTTCGCGGAGGTGGAGCAAGCCGCCTTCTCCCCGGCGAACGTGGTTCCCGGAATTGGTTTCTCTCCTGACCGGATGTTGCAGGCGCGCCTGTTCTCGTATGGAGATACCCATCGGTACCGCCTGGGCGTTAACTTCAATCAGATCCCTGTTAACGCGCCGAAGTGCCCATTCCACTCCTATCACCGCGATGGCCAGATGCGCACCGATGGAAACCTCGGAGCGACCACGAGCTACAGCCCGAATAGCCAGGGATTGTGGGACGACCAGCCGGAATATGCTGAACCGGCGCTGTCGCTTGCGGGCGACGCTGATCATTATGATCATCGGTTAGAAGAGGATCACTGGGAGCAACCGGGCAATCTTTTCCGGAAGATGACCCCTGAACAAAAGCAGCGGCTCTTCGACAACACGGCACGCGCGATTAATGGCGCTTCTCGGGCGGTAATGGAACGGCATGTTGCAAACTGCAGCAGAGCCGATCATGCCTATGGCGCCGGAGTAGCGAAGAGCTTTGGCTGGGAGATCAAAGATATTGTTGCGACGCCTGCAAATGATCACATCGCGGCGGATTAGGCGAGAGGCAGAGGAGCGGTGCGAGCTAGGCGCAAAGACGAATCACACGAAACCAAGGAAAAGGAACATGGCGATGAAAACCACGGCTGGTAACGCACAAAGGAATGCCCTCGAGCAAATTATCGCTCTTTCGGTGGAAAATCAGATCAAACTTGAGGCCTTGGAGCAGGTTTTGGTAAAGACGAACCCGATGGTTCACGAACTTTACCTCGGACAGATAGAGACGCTGAGCAAACAAAAGGCCGTGAAATTGAATCTCGCACTCACCCCAACCCCGAAGAAGAGCTGAGAGAGCGAAGAGTCCCCCGCTTGCGAACGAACTGTTCGATGGTCGAAACCAAACACTGTTGTGAAGCGCTGCGACCAACTCATGGCCTCCGCAGCCGCCGAACGGCGGCCGGGTGCGAAGCCTTGCTCCCAGTCCAAATGTCGAGCTATTGCATGTAAGACTCGCGGGACGATTCCGGCAAGCTGAACGGACCCACATGAGTAATTGTAGCTAGCGCGGACGAAGTCCTGCCCCGACCTATCTGTCAGGTTTCGATGGAACATCGACTCAGCGTTGTCAGTACCCCGACACTGCCAGCCTTATGAAGTGCTGATTGTCCGTCCACGTAGGAACGAACCGTGAGTCGTTGGGATTAATCAGATGGTCCGCCGCCGAGTAGGATAACCGGCTCGGCAGTTCACATAAGGAGGATCATCGCAATGCACATCGCATCCATCGGCATCGATCTCGCCAAGACCACCTTTCACCTGGTTGCATTGACCTCATAGAGCCGCCGAAGCGCTTCTGTGCGAGATTCGGACCTGCACAGTACTACAAATAAATTGAAGTATTGTGCAAGGCCCATCTTGGAGCCAGCCTGGTTCGGACGCAAGCCTGCAGGAACATCCTCGCGGTATTGACAAAACAGCATGGCTAGTATATATAATGTCTGTTGATAAGCGTATATATGTTTATCAAGTCAAGGGTGTTTAATGCCCAACCAAGACGCCAGCCTTCGCCAAGATTTGATCGAGAACGCCGTTCAGCACGAACTGACACCAGTGAAGGGAACAGTGGCTTCCGAAGAAGCGCTGGCTTCGTTGCTCAATACAAAAGCGCAACATGACCTTCTGGTTTGGCCACGTGAACATCTCGAAACCTACCTTGACAGTGACAGCACTGGCCGCGTTCCTCTAAACGAGGCCCACCTCCAGGGTGTACTCGAATCTGCGTTGGACAGGAGCGAGGAACTCCTGCGTGCGGCCATTCAGCCGCCACTGACGGATTGCGGCGCGTACGTGGGCATGGTCATCTGGGAAGGCCAAGAACTCTTACTCCAGCGGATCTCTCCCACTAATGCGATCGTGCACGCGAAAGCTCTGCTGAGTGAGATTCCGCATATCGGTCAATCGGTAAGGATTGCCTACAGTAACGGAGTCGGAACGGTAAACGAAACTGCCCTTCAGCGCCCTTCCCGGGAGTTGGCACGATGAGACCGAGTCTCTACCGCGTACCCAAAGATCCCGGATACTTGGGCCGATTTTCTTTTGGTCCTGTGATCTTAGGATTTTTCGGTTTGCTGCTTTCGAATGTCACTGCAACCCAGTACATTGCGCAGCACTTCGAGTATCAGGATGCTCTGGGGACACAGTTCGTTCGTTTCGGGCCCCTTGGCTTTTACCAGCCTTTTGCTTGGATTTCATGGGTGTGGAACTACGGGCGCTCGGGGGATCCCGCCGTGCGGAACCCACTGTTGACCGGCGCGTTTCTCGTTGTTGTCGGGGCCTTTCTCAGCGGCGGCGTGTTTTTCTTCATTAATTTGCGCTACACCAGGCAACTCTCCAAGAACACCGAGGACCTGCATGGCTCCGCGCGGTGGGCAGATGCAGACGATGCCAAGAACACCGGGTTGCTCGATGCCGAGCAAGGAGTGTATGTAGGCGGCTGGCATGACGAGAAAAATCGCCATCTACACTACCTGCGTCACAACGGTCCAGAGCATGTACTTGCCTTCGCCCCGACGCGAACGGGCAAAGGTGTGGCGCTCGTGATCCCGACCCTCTTGGCTTGGAGCGAGAGCGCGATCATCTACGACATCAAGGGTGAGAACTGGCAAAAGACTGCAGGTTTTCGCACTCAGGCTGGCCATTTGTGCCTCAAATTCTCCCCCGTGGAACAGAACAACGGCTCCCACTTCAACCCGTTGGAAGAAGTGCGCATAGGTACGCCCTGGGACGTGTCCGATGCACAGAACATGGCACAAATGATCATAAATACAGGCGAAGAGAATCCTCTCGACCCGCACTGGGACAAGACAGCGACCTCCCTTACAACCGGCATGATCCTTCACGTCCGTTACGCCGCGCGGCTAGAGGGGAAAAACGCGACCCTGGCCCAACTATCCGCGCTCTTCACCCGGCCGGGCGTAGATTTTCGGGAGACTCTGCAAGAGCTACTCAACTATCCGCACGACCCGAAACGCAATTTCAACTGGCACATGCCAACGGGGGAATCGACGGCAACCCATCCAGTCGTCCGGGAAAAGGCACAGGAGATGCTCAATAAGGAGGAAAGGGAGTTCTCGGGTGTCCTCTCCACTGCTAAGACCGCTCTGAGCTTGTACAGCGACCCCCTGGTCGTTCAGAACACTGCGAACAGCGACTTCCGAATCACCGATCTGGTGGATCACGAAAGACCAGTCTCTCTGTATCTGGTCGTGCCTCCGGCCCACAAAAAGCGCCTGCGCCCACTGATTCGGCTGATCTTCAGCATGATCGTCAACCGCCTGACGGAAAAGCTGGAGTTCCAGGGAACACAACAGCAGGATCACAGACATCGGCTGCTCTTCTTGATTGACGAATTCCCTAGCCTCAGAAAGATGGAAATCTTTGCCGACGCCCTTTCTTACATGGCTGGATTTGGGCTGAAGGCATACCTGATTACCCAGGACATTCGGCAAATCGTTGAAGAGTACGGCGTCAATGAAAGCATCGTGAGTAATTGCGGAGTGCGGGTTGCGTTCACACCCAACCAGTACGAAACCGCGGAATTGCTTAGCAAAATGACTGGTACAGAAACCATCCAAAAAGCCGCATTCAGCTACAGCGGATCGCGGGGCTCCACAATCCTCAAGCACATCAACGAAAGCGTACAGCAAATTCAAAGACCTCTGATGACGCCCGACGAAATCATGCGCATTCCCGCCCCGCTGAAGGAGGGGGAAGGCAAACAGGAAAGAATCGTTTGGCCGGGAGACATGCTCATTTTCGTTGCCGGTCATCGGCCTATATACGGAAAGCAGATGCTTTACTTCTTTGACGATGTCCTTCGTCTGCGCGCGGAGATGCCGCCACCGAAACGCCTTCCCAACCTTATCCCCGGCGGAGACCATGAACCAGCTGACGAATCCGAATCTGAATCTGCATCTGCATCCTTGGATGTCGTGTTCGCCGGCGGGCCAGAACTTGAGCAGAACCACGAGTTGCGGGATTCTGGACCGGTGCAGATCCCACAACAGCGCTCTGCCCGTGCTCGGCAAAGGCAGCTTTAGGTCATGCAAGAGAATCTACTCATCCTCGCGGGCTATCTCGGCAGCAAACCAGAGCTGCGGTATTTGCCTTCTGGCACCCCGGTTGCGAACGTGCGACTGGCGCAGAGCTACGAGTTCAAAAAGGACAACCGAACCGAGGAACACACCAACTGGTTCAACTTGGTCTTCTACGGGAATCTAGCAGATGTCGCAATGCGCTTCGAGAAAGGCGAGAACATCCACGTGACCGCCCGTTTAGAGCAACGCCAATGGGAAGCAAAAACTGGCACGAAACGAACGGTGTATGAAGTCGTAGTTCAGAAATGCCATCGAGTCGCCAGCGTGACCGGGCAGGGCGAAGCTCGCGGCAGACAAGAAGACTCACCCCCTGATCCAGGCCTAATGCGCAACCAGGATATTGAGCATGCTCATGAAACTGATGACGAGTGGGTTATCTGACCACCCACACCAAGCGAGTGTCGCATCGCGGGGCCTGGAACGTTTGCGGCGAACGCTCATTCGTGTTTTCTTGCTGGCCAGTGCTTTCTCGAGTTTCATCGCCGCCTGTGCAGTTCTTGGCATTCGCTTTAACCTGACGGAATCACTGCCGGGTCTTATCTACATCATCACAACCGACAATTCTTCGCCGCTCGTTGAATTCTGCCCCGAAGGCATCTCCGCCCAGCTCTCCAAAGAACGAGGCTATCGCCGACCGGGAATGTGCCCCGATGGGGCCGCCCCCATGCTCAAACCCGTGGTCGCCAAAGCAGGCGACATCGTGGAGGTCTCAGCCAATGGAATCACCGTCAATGGAACTCTCCTGCGTAATACAGTACCCAGAAGCGAGGACTCCCGTGGCCGACCCCTCGTGCACTGGCCATTTGGAACGTATCGAGTATGTTCAGGATTCGTGTGGGTCGCATCCGAGTACAACGCGCTGTCCTTCGATAGCCGATATTACGGACCGATTCCAGTCTTCCGAATCCGGCATCATCTGCGGCCTCTCTAGATTCTGCGAAAGAGCGCGCGAAATGCCAGCCAACTCTGCCCCTCTGCTGGCCGCATCTGGTTTTGCTGTAGGAGCAGCTGCCTGGAGCGGCTTCACCCCGGCAATCGCGTTCTCGCCACTGATCCTCATACTTCTGGCGCTCCCGAGGAGACGGCAGGATGCATTTCTAGTGATGATCTGCTATTACGCCGGGGCCACTTGGCAGATTATTCCCGGAGCCTCCGTGTTCTTCGGGCATCATGCCAATCCCATTGAGATCATTTTTTTGTGGCTCGGGGCGAGCTCAATACTCGCAGTGCCCTGGGCAGCTTTGTGGTCACACAACGCTAGGTTGAGGCTGTGCGGGGTCCTGATCACGCTCGTGCTCTTGGCGGTGCCGCCGCTTGGCATTATCGGTTGCGCATCGCCGCTAACCGCAGCTGGAATTCTCTTTCCCGGGCTAGCTTGGGCGGGTCTGGTTCTGACGCTGCTGATCTGCGGCTTTCTCGCAGCTTATCCACGCCGCGGGCTCGTTCTCGCTATTACGGTTACTCTGCCCGCGCAAGTGTTCTATCGCGCGCCTAAATCACCTGCAGATTGGCAGGTCGTGAGCACGCATTTGGGCGGCGTGGGCCTCGACACACCCGACCCCTTGGCAGAGTACGCCGCAGCCCAGTTGATCCAGAGCACAGCCCTCAATTCATCAGCTCGCGTCATCGTTTTCCCCGAGACCGTTGTCTCCAACTGGAACGAAGCGACCGACGCTTTCTGGGACAAAACCATCAAAACCCTTCGGCGCGACGGCAAGACCCTCCTGGTCGGCGCCACCGTTTCAGAGCCAAACGGCCGCCATTATTTCAACGCGATCGTCGTTCGTGGGGCCACCCCCAACGGCGAGTTCCTGCAGCGTATTCCAATCCCGATTGCTATGTGGAAGCCCTACAGCCAAGCCGGCGTTCCACTCCGGTCCGGAGGAGCAGGCACCCTCGACGTTGCGGGCAGCAAAGCCGCAGTCCTGATTTGTTACGAGCATCTTCTCATCTGGCCTGTGATGACTTCCTTCGTACAGCACCCGACCGCCCTTCTCGGCATCGCAAACGACTATTGGGCGCGGGCGACGACCGTACCCAACATTCAGCGGGCCTGCCTCACCAGCTGGGCGCGTCTTTTTCATGTACCCATGCTTTGGGCGGAGAACACCTAACATGAACGCCTACCGATATCTATGTCTGCTTGTAATGACGTGCACTGCACTTCTTCTCTGCCACGCCCAGACAGGTGAGACACCTCCGGGGAATGACCGACTCACACCTGCAGAATTCCGGCGCTTCGCGGCGACGTGCGCGCCGGACGTTCCACTTGTGACCCTGCGCGCAATCGTACGGGCAGAATCTGCATTTCACCCCTACGCGCTGAGTCTCGACTACCCCCGCCGCACGGCCAAAGAACACGGGTTGGAGAATGGCGGGATCTTTCTCGCACGTCAGCCACGAAATCTTTCCGAAGCACGCAGTTGGGCGCAGTGGTTTGTGCAACAAGGTCGAAGCGTAAGTATCGGTTTAACCCAGATCAGCACACAGCATGCGGCCAAGCTCGGGCTAACCGTGGACGAACTCTTTGATCCCTGCATGAATATCCAGGCTGCCGCACGAGTCTTGACAGCCAAGTACAAAGAAGCAGCTGCAACTCTGGGTGAAGGGCAAGCCGCCCTCCATCAAGCACTATCCCAATACAACTCCGGCTCCCCCGTGGTTGGTTTCGACAACGGTTACGTAGCAGGTGTGATCGATGGCGAATTTCACTCACGGCAATTTCCGTGACGAAGAGTTTAAGAATGCCGAAGGTTTGCAATGTCAATGCTAACGAGTACCAGCGCCTATCCTGTGCGAGTTGAACCAGAGCACTACGTCACCTCGGACGAAGCAGCGAGCTTTTTGAAACTCAATCTGCGCACAGTGCAGCGCCTGGCGCGTGAAGGAACCATTCCAGCGCACCCTTTCGGCGAACGAAACCGCAAGACGTGGCGATTCTTGCTATCCGAGTTGGACGAGTGGATGAGAGCCAAGGTAAACTCGTCGCGTCGTCCGTGCCGTTCCGTAGGGAGCTAATAGAACCTATGGGAAGAACACGGTATCAAGAAGGAAGCCTGCGTCTTGAGAGTCGCAAGGGAGGAAAGGTATGGCGGCTTCGTTTCCGCATCACTCGTGCCGACGGCAACAGAGTCGAGCACGCCATCGTGATCGGAACGCAGAAAGAGCTGCCGACTCGAGCCGCCGCACGCGAATTCGTCAAGTCGCTTTACCTGCCAATCAACCACCCAGCTCCGAACAACAGCGGACGCCCAGTGACGTTCAGCGACATTGCCGGGCACTACATCCAAGAAGAGCTAACCGAAGATCAGAACCAAGCATCTGTTCCGAAAGCTCATTCCACGACCGCGACCTACCGGCGTTATCTGCGGAAGTGGGTTTTACCGCGATGGGGCGACCAGGCCGCCTTGATGATCCAACCACTGGATCTAGAGAACTGGCTGAAAGAGTTGGGCAAGAAGCGCGGTCTGGAAAACCAAACCCGGTCGAAGATCCGACAGGTCATCGGTCTGGTTTACAAGCATGCCCAACGTGTCGGATTTCTGCCTCGGACCGAACAGGCCAATCCGATCCGCTTCGTCCGCCAGTCTACAGCCAGCAACTTCGAACCGATTATTTTGAATCCGGCTCAGGCTTTCGCCATCATCAACCAACTCGGACTGATGCTGCGAACGCTTGTTTTGGTCAGTGCAGCAACTGCTCTCCGCATCTCCGAAATTCTCGCTCTGCAGTGGGCGGACATCGACGTCGAAAATCAGTGCATTTACGTCCGTCGAGCCTACGTCTATGGGAGATTTGGCAAACCCAAGTCGAAAGCCTCAAAGCGTCCTGTTCCGCTACATCCAGTTCTCGCGGCTCATCTTCTCAACTGGCGCCGCGAAACGCCGTACAGCAAGGAAGAGGAGCTTGTGTTCCCCTCTTTCAAACTGAAGGGCAAGAAGCCACCCCGAGCCAACATGCTGTTGTCCGATCATCTTCGGCCCGCAGCCCTCAAAATCGGAGTTGTAGCGCCGCCCCGGACATTCGGGTTCCATACGTTCCGACGAACGCTGGCGTCGGTCCTAGTGGCGAACAACTACGATCCAAAACTGGTGCAAGAGCTGCTCCGCCATTCCAACATCAAGACCACCCTGGACATCTATGCCCAAGCCATTACCTCGGCCAAGCTGGAGGCACAGGGGATGTTCCTGACCGAGCTGCTGAAGGGCTCATGGGCGGAGAAAAAACCGGCAACCAGCTTCGTTGTTTAGCGCACACCCTCATTTTGTGGGCATATTGTGGGCTAGCTCAAATCGAGGGATTCCGAATAAGTGCTTTGGAATGTGGTGGCCAGGGACGGAGTTGAACCGCCGACGCCAGCCTTTTCAGGGCTGCGCTCTACCACCTGAGCTACCTGGCCACAACTTGAGGCAACACCGCGCCCATCGAACTTGATCCCTGCGCGTCATGGGTTGGCCAAGACTGGGCAGAATCCCGAGCAGTCAAAACGCTGGGAGCGTTTGGAACAGCCTGATTATAACAACCGAGGCTGGATTCGCTCAAACCTCAGAAGCAGTAGTCACAGGAGTCAGGAGTCGGTGCGCAGGGCTATCCCGTTCAGAACCGTCAATGCACAACGATTGGCTCCGAACCAGTAAGCGATTTCGCGATAGTCCTCAATCTCGAACAGCGCCAGATCTGCATCCTTGCCCGGCTCGACCGAACCCTTGCGATCCTGAAGACGCAGAGCCCATGCGCCATTGATCGTGGCTGCCGCAATCGCCTCCGCCGGCGACATCTTCATGTGTGTGCAAGCCAGCGACAGAACGAACGGCATGCTGGGTGTCGGAGAAGAACCAGGGTTGTAGTCGGTGGCCAGGGCCACCGGCACACCCGCGTCAATCAGCCGGCGCGCCAGCGGATATTTCTCCAGGCCGAGGAAGTAGTTTGCACCCGGAACCAGCGTGGCCACAGTGCTTCGGTTCGCCAGTTCCCGAATGTCGGCGTCGCTCACGTGATCCATGTGATCAACCGACGCGGGGTTGAAGCGCAGAAGAGGTGACAGCGGAGTCTCGCTCAACTGGCAAACATGCGCACGCACGCCCAGGCCATGGGCGCTGGCCGCTTGGAAGATTCTCTCCGTATCCCCGGCACTAAAGGCATTACGCTCGGTGAAGACATCGACAAACTGAGCCAGTTTGCGCTTCTTGGCTTCGGGAATCATTTTTTCGCAGACCAGACTTACGTATTCCTGCGGCCGGTCTTGAAATTCCTTAGGCACCACATGGGCACCGAGCAGTGTTGCGATCACGGTCCCCGGCCAGCGTGTTGCAGCCTGTTTGATGGCCTCGAGAGACTTGATCTCAGAATCGAGCGACAGGCCGTAGCCGGACTTGGCCTCGACGGTAGTCGTTCCCTGCTCAGCCATCTGCTGCAAAGCCTCGTAAACCTTCTCCGCGAGCAGAGCTTTGGGTGCCTTGCGCACGGCTTCCAGACTGGAGCGGATGCCGCCCCCAGCTTCGGCGATCTGTTCGTAGGTCGCGCCGGTGATGCGCTTTTCGAAATCGATCAGGCGCGGGTTGATGAATGCAGGATGGGTATGGGAATCGACAAAGCCGGGCAGCACGACCTGGCGCTCGCAATCGATCTCAACCACTTTCGTCCGATTCTTCTTGAGCCAGGGATCACGAAGGGCGTCTTTTGTCTTGCCGACAGAAACGATTTTGCCACCGAGAGAGAGGACGGCAGCGTCCTCAATCATGCCCAGTTCGCTGAGTTCCCGGCCGCGGCGAGGGCCCAGCTCGGGGGAACGCGAAAGCAGGGTGAGGAGCTGCCCGATGTTGACGAGTAAAAGGGGTCGCTGGGTTGGACCCTTGAAATTGCCGGAAAGGGCCATGCGAGAACAGTTTAGCAGTCAACGCAGGGGGTGTGTTCGCGGGGCCCCTGCAATTGATTGCGCCTGAATATCAGGCATATGATATAATCAGGCATTCAGATATCGAGGCCAGAGATGGAATCGGCAAAGGTTGGTAAACGGGGTGCCATCGTGGTGCCCGCAAGGTTGCGCAAGCGTTTTGGCATTGAAGAAGGCAGCATCGTGGTAGCAGAGGAGAAGGACGATGGGATTCTGATCCGTCCTGCGGCTCTGGTCCCGGTAGAACGATACAGCCCCGAACGCAAAGCGGAATTCCTGCTTTCCACGGCCACGACCGATGCCGATTACCGTAAAGCCCGTAAAGCTGTTCGCCAGCTCGGGCTCGATCCAGACTCGATTCCCCACCGGCGACCGGCGTAAATGGACCGGCTGTTTCTGGACGCGAATGTTCTGTTCTCAGCAGCCTACCGGCCAGGCGCCGGCCTACTTCAACTGTGGAAACTGAATAACGCAGTCCTGTGCAGTTCGCGCTATGCATTCGAGGAAGCCAGGGTCAACCTGGCGGGCGAAGATCAGAGAGTGCGCCTGGCCAGTCTCTCGGAATCACTTCATTGGTTTGAAGCGGTTCAGCGGGAGCTTCCCCGAGGTGTCGTGCTGCCGGAGAAGGACGTTCCAATTATGCTGGCTGCTAGGGCGGCCCGAGCCACCCACTTGTTAACAGGCGATGTACGGCACTTTGGGGCATACTTCGGCAGGAAGATTGAAGGCATTGCGATTGTTTCGCCGGGAGACTATCTCCGAGGGCGGGTCAGTTAGGCTTGTGGGCCCTCGAGCGGTGCGTCCGTGAAATCAGCATTTATGAAGGACGCTTGT
>Ga0335082_10006089_pt1 | contig 13179 bp, 10 predicted proteins | sample Lox_Sample_41_FD_206718 | JGI IMG/M metagenome (GOLD analysis project Ga0335082, IMG submission 206718) | Soil microbial communities from Loxahatchee National Wildlife Refuge, Florida, United States - Lox_Sample_4.1 | ecosystem: Environmental > Terrestrial > Soil > Wetlands | place: USA... | reverse complement strand
GCTCGAGAACGGCTTGAAGACGGTCTCGTTATCGGATTGATACGGGCGGTATCGACCAAAGACGGGTTTGGCGATGTCGGTCATCAGCCCCGCCAGGATGCAGGCCTCGAGAGCCTCGCGGCCCATCATCGTCAGCCGGGTCTCCTGGAAAGCGATGCCGGAGACGAGGAGGGCTCCGGAGGTGGCGAAGGCGGCCCAGGAACCGAACGGCGTCACGATTTTGGACAGCTGGTTGGTGGCTGAAGAGGCGTGGCCCTGGATCCAGGGCGCCGTAGCTGGATCGCTCGCGATCAGTGTGCCGGTCAGGACGCCGGCTCCGACGGCGAGGCCTGCCTGCTGTGCGTTCCAATGGAAGGGCGCGAGGAAGATGGCCTTGGAATCGTCGGCGTAGATCTTGAGCTCGCGGACCGCCAACTCCAGGGGGCCGGGAGAGGCGTCGACCGTTTCCGCGGCCACTGTGGGGGCCGGGCCGGGTGCTTCCTGCGCCCGGATCCCGTCCTGCGCTCCGAAGATGCCTCCGGCAAGGAGAAGAAGAACTAAAGGGCCCGGGAAGAGGGCTTTACAGCGGTGTGGTTGCCGGCCGGGGCCCCGAAGGACTAGGCTCTCCGAGGCGTGGTACCCGGAGCCCTTCTCACGGCGGACGACCTTCACCTCTTTCACGAGGGCAATCACGGCAGGCTGTACCAGAAGCTCGGGGCGCACGCCGCGAGCGAGGACGGTGTTCCCGGCGTGCGCTTCGGGGTGTGGGCCCCCAATGCCGTGTCGGTGTCGGTCTTCGGAGACTGGAACGACTGGGACGAGGCGGGCCGGCCCCTGGAGCCGTTGGGCGAGGGCGGCGTCTGGTCGGGCTTCGTGCCCGGACTCAAGAAGGGCGCCCTCTACAAGTTCCACATCGTCTCACGCTTCAACGACTACAAGGTCAACAAGGCCGATCCCTTCGGCATTCTCCACGAGGTTCCGCCCAGGACAGCATCCGTCGTGTGGGACCTCGACTACCGGTGGGGCGATCGAGACTGGATGGCCGCGCGCGCCGGGCGCCTCGTCCACCGCACCCCGATGTCCATCTACGAGGTCCACCTGGGCTCCTGGCGGCGCGTCGTGCACGAGGAGTTCCGCTCGCTGTCCTATCGGGAGATCGCGCCGCTGCTCGCAGACTACGCCAAGGGCATGGGCTTCACCCACGTCGAGCTCATGCCCGTCATGGAGCACCCGTATTACGCCTCCTGGGGCTACCAGGTCACGGGCTACTTCGCGCCGACCAGCCGCTACGGGACTCCCCAGGACCTCATGTTCCTGGTGGACACGCTCCACCAGGCCGGCATCGGCGTCATCCTGGACTGGGTGCCCGCGCACTTTCCCTCCGACGAGCACGGGCTCGGCTATTTCGACGGCACGTATCTCTTCGAGCACGCCAACCCGATGCAGCGTATTCACCCGCAGTGGGAGAGCCTCATCTTCAACTACGACCGCCACGAGGTGAAGAGCTTCCTGCTCTCGTCGGCCCTCTTCTGGCTGGACAAGTACCATGCCGACGGCCTGCGCGTGGACGGCGTGGCCTCGATGCTCCACCTCGACTTCGCGCGCGAGCCCGGGGAGTGGGTCCCCAACCGCTTCGGCGGACGGGAAAACCTGGGCGCCATCGAATTCCTGCGGCGGTTGAACGAGGAGGTCGGGCAGGCGTTCCCCGGCGTGTCCACGATCGCCGAGGACTCGACGTCCTGGCCGATGGTCTCTCGCCCGACGTACGTGGGAGGTCTCGGCTTCGCCATGAAGTGGGATCTCGGCTGGATGAACGACACCCTCGAGTACATGGAGCTCGACCCCATCTACCGCCGCTTCCACCACGGCAACCTGACGTTCCGGCGCATGTACGCGTACTCCGAGAACTTCGTCCTGCCGCTCTCGCACGACGAGGTCGTTCACCTGAAGAAGTCGCTCCTCGACAAGATGCCCGGCGACGACTGGCAGAAGTTCGCCAACCTGCGCCTGCTCTTCGCCTATCAGTGGGCCCAGCCCGGAAAGAAGCTGCTCTTCATGGGAGGCGAGATCGGGCAATGGCGCGAGTGGAACCACGACGGGTCGGTGGACTGGGACTTTGCGCGGCACGGCAAACACCAGGGGCTGCAGAACTGGGTCCGGGATCTGAACCGCCTCTACAACTCGGAGGCCTCGCTCCACGAGCTCGACTTCGAGGCGGCGGGCTTCGACTGGATCGACTGCAACGACCCGGACCAGAGCACGCTGTCGTTCCTGCGATTCTCGGCGGACGGAGGCGAGGCGGTCGCCGTGGTCTTCAACTTCACGCCCGTCCCGCGCCGGGGCTTCCGCGTGGGCGTTCCGTTTTCGGGGCGCTGGGTCGAGCTTGCCAACAGCGACGCCACGGACTTCGGCGGCAGCGGCCTCGGGAACCTGGGAGCCGTCGAGGCGGCCGAGACCCCGGCCCACGGCCGATCGCACAGCCTCGACATCACGCTGCCGCCCCTGGCCGCCGTGTTCTTCAAGGGCGTCCGGGCCTCGGAGGAGCCCGGGTCAAAGAGCGCAACCGAGGCGGCGGAGAGCAAGGACGCGGCGCCGGAGGATGCCGAAACGGCCACGACCGCGGCCGCGCCGGCGAAGGATGCGGGAGCTCGCCCGCGAAAGACGGCCCGCCGTACGCGGCGCAAGCTCGAAATCACGACTTGACCTCTCGTTTCATCTGCATCCACGGCCACTTCTACCAGCCGCCGAGGGAGAACCCCTGGCTCGAGGCGGTGGAGCTGCAGGACTCGGCCTACCCGTATCACGACTGGAACGAGCGGATCACGGCGGAGTGCTACGGGCCCAACGCCACGCCGCGCATCCTCGACGGCAAGAGCCGGATCGTGAAGATCGAGAACAACTACTCCAAGATCAGCTTCAATTTCGGGCCGACTCTGCTCTCCTGGATGGAGGCGAAGGCGCCGGACGTGTACGCCGCGATCCTCGAGGCGGACCGCGAGAGCCGGAAGCGGTTCTCCGGCCACGGCGCGGCGCTCGCGCAGGTCTACAACCACGTCATCCTCCCGCTGGCCAGCCGCCGCGACAAGGTCACCGAGGTCGTCTGGGGCATCCGCGACTTCACCCACCGCTTTGGAAGGACGCCCGAGGGCATGTGGCTGCCGGAAACGGCCGTGGATCTCGAATCGCTGGAGGTCCTGGCCGAGCAGGGGATCGCCTTCACGATCCTCGCGCCCCACCAGGCGGCGAGGGTCCGGCCCCTGGGGAAATCCGAGTGGGTGGACGTCTCGGGGGGGCGCGTGGACCCGCGGCGCCCCTACCGCGTCTCGCTGCCGTCCGGGCGGGCGATCGCGGTCTTCTTCTACGACGGACCGGTCTCTCGCGGCGTGGCCTTCGAGCGCCTGCTCGAGAGCGGAGAGCTTCTGGTCGGCCGTTTTCTCGGAGCCTTCGACGCGACCTCGGCCGGCGACCAGCTCGTGCACATCGCCACCGACGGCGAAACGTACGGCCACCACCACCGGTTCGGCGACATGGCCCTGGCCTATGCGTTGCACCATCTCGAGCAGAGCGGCGAGGCGAAGCTCACCATCTACGGCGAGTACCTCGCCGGCCACCCCCCCGAATTCGAGGCGGAGATTCTCGAGAACACCTCCTGGAGCTGCTCCCACGGTGTCGGGCGGTGGAAGGAGGACTGCGGCTGCCGCACGCGCCCGGGGTCGCACCAGCGATGGCGCGCTCCTCTGCGGGAGGCCCTCGACCTGCTGCGCGACGCCGCCGCGCCGCGCTTCGAGCAGGCGGCCGGCGAGCTCTTCGCGGACCCCTGGGCGGCGCGCGACGACTCCGTCGCCGTGATCCTCGACCGCTCGGCCGGGAGCCGCGAGGCCTTCTTCTCGCGGCACGCGCGGCGGCCGCTCTCTTCAGAGGAGCGCACCCGGGCCCTGTGCCTGCTGGAGCTTGCGCGGCACGCTCTGCTGATGTACACGAGCTGCGGCTGGTTCTTCGACGACGTGGCCGGCCTCGAAGCCCAGCAGAACCTGCAGTACGCGGGCCGCGTGATCGACCTGGCAGAGCGCCTCTTCGGCAGCGGATTCGAGGCGCCCTTTCTCGAGCGGCTGTCCCCGGCGGCGGCCGACGAGCCGGGGCAGAGGAACGGCCGGCAGGTTTACCAGGACTTCGTCCTTCCGGCTCGCGTCGACCTGGAGAAGGTGGGCGCGCATTATGCCGTCAGCTCGCTCTTCCGAGAGTACGGGGCGCGGGAGAGCGTGTATTGCTACACGGTCGAGCGGGAGGACTTTTCTCTCCTGCCGGGCGGGCGGGCGCGGCTGGCGTTCGGGCGGGCGAGGATCGCCTCCGAGATCACTTCCGAATCCGACGAGGTCAGCTTCTGCGTGCTGCACCTGGGCGACCAGAACGTGTCCGGAGGGATCGGCCGCTTCGAGTCCCGGAAGGCTTACGAGGAAGCGGTCGCCGATGCCTCCGAGGCGTTCGCCCGGGGCGACCTGGCGGCGGTTCTGCGGCGCGTGGACAGGAGCTTCGCCTCGGAGACCTACTCCCTGAAGCTTCTCTTCCGCGACGAGCAGCGCCAGATCGTCGGCGTGATCCTGACGCAGCCGCTGGCGGCCGCGGACGAGGCGTACCGCAAGCTGTACGAGCGAAACCTGCCACTGCTTCGGTTCCTTCACGAGCACGCGATCCCGGTGCCGCGCGGCCTGCACGTGGCGGCCGAGATGGCGATCACGACGTCGCTGCGCCACGCCGTGGACGGGGATCCGCCCGACCTTTCCCGGATCGCCGAGGCGCTCGCCGAGGCGGCACGCTCGGGACTGCACCTGTCCGAGGACGGGCTGGGCCACGCCTTTCGCCGCGCGGCCGAGCGGGCGGCGAAGAGGTGGCGCGCCGCGCCGGAGAGCCTCGCCGCGATGTCGGACCTCTACGCGATCATCGCGTTCGGTCAGATGCTGCCGTTTGTGCCCGATTTCTGGAGCGCGCAGAATCTCTTCTACGGCGCGCTGCACTCGGTGTACGTGGAAGAGGCGGCGCGCGCCGCCCGGGGAGACGCGGCGGCGCTCGAGTGGGTGGCTGCGTTCCGGTCGCTCGGGGAGAGACTCGCCGTTTTCGTGCCGGAGTAGTATGGTTTCCGAATCTTGACGCCCGTCCTCGAAAAGGCGCTCCGAGTCCCGGGAGTGCCCGAAAAGCTCCACCCCCTGTTCGCCCTCGCCCACGACCTGCGCTGGACGTGGCGCGCGGACGTGCGAGAGCTCTTCGTCTCGCTCGACCGGGAGGCCTGGAAGAGGGCCCAGGGCAACCCCGTCGCGCTCTTTCGCGAGACCCCTCCGCACAGGCTGTGGAGCGCCTCGGAGGACCCCGGTTTCCTCAGGGCGCAGGAGGAGATCGTGGCCCGCCTGGCGGCGGAGGACGCCGCTCCGCCCAGGCACGCGGGCGCCGCCGAGCTCCAGGCCCAGGGGGAGAGGGTGGCTTACTTCTGCGCCGAGTTCGGCCTGACGGAAACCCTCCCGATCTACGCCGGGGGGCTGGGCGTGCTCGCGGGAGATCACCTGAAGGCCGCGAGCGACCTCGGGGTCCCCCTCGTCGGGATCGGTCTCTTCTACAAGGAGGGCTACTTCCGGCAGCTCATGGACCCGGAAGGGCGGCAGACGGAGGTTTATCCGAGCCTGGACCCGGAATCGCTGCCGCTCTCGGTGGCCGAGATGCCGGACGGCGGCGAGCCCGTCGTCACCGTCGAGCTCGAGGGCCGTCCGGTCAAGCTGCTCGTCCGCGCGGCGCGCGTCGGGCGCGTGCCTCTCTACCTGCTCGACTCCGACATCGAGGAGAACGAGGAAGGCGACCGCTCGGTCACGGCGCGCCTTTACGGCGGGGGGCGGCGCTGCCGCCTGAAGCAGGAGATCGCCCTCGGCATCGGCGGCCTGCGCGCCCTCGAGCGGCTCGGCCTGCGGCCGACGATCCGCCACATGAACGAGGGGCACGCGGCCTTCGCCTCGATCGAGAAGATCCGCCAGCTCGTCGTCGAGGAGGGGCTGTCCTTCGACGAGGCCCGCGAGGTGGCGGCCGCGAGCAATGTCTTCACGACGCACACGCCCGTGCCCGCAGGCATCGACGTGTTCTCGCCGGAGCTCCTGTGGAAGTTCTTCGCCGATTACGTCGAACGCCTCCAGATCACCTTCGACGAGTTCTTCGACCTCGGGCGGGAGACCGGGCCCGGAGGCCACGGGCTCTTCTCGATGGCCGTCCTCGCGATGCGGCTGTCGTCGCACAAGAATGCGGTCTCGCGCCTGCACGCCCGCGTGTCCCGCGGTCTCTGGAGGGGCGTGACGCCGGGCCTGCCGCTCTCGGAGGTGCCGATCACGCCGATCACCAACGGCGTGCATCTGGCGACGTGGACCGACCCCGAGATCGCCGCGGTTCACGCGCTCGAGCGGCCGGAGTCCGTGGACCGGGCCGCGTTGTGGCGCCGTCACGAGGCGCTGCGCGCTCGGCTGGTCTCGGAGGTCCGCGAGAGGATGGCGGCCGACCTCGAAAGACGGGGAGCCAGGGAGGAGGAGATCGCCGACGCCCGGCGAGCCCTCGACCCGTCGGCTCTCACGATCGGCTTCGCACGCCGTTTCGCGACGTACAAGCGGGCCACGCTGCTTCTCACGGACCCGCGCCGGCTCGACTACCTCGTGCATCAGCTCGAGAGGCCGGTCCAATTCCTCTTCGCCGGCAAGGCGCATCCCAGGGACGAGGCGGGCAAGCAATTCCTGACGACCATCGCTCAGGCGGCGCTCCGGCCCGAGTTCAAGGGCCGGCTGGTGCTCCTCGAGGACTACGACATGGCCCTGGCCCGGACGCTCGTCGCGGGGTGCGACGTGTGGCTCAACACGCCGGAGAGGCCGCGGGAGGCCTCCGGCACGTCCGGGATGAAGGCAGCCGTCAACGGCGCGCTGAACCTGTCGGTCCTCGACGGCTGGTGGGACGAGGCGCCGCACGACGAGGCCGGCTTCGTCGTGGGCCGGGGCGTGGACGGCGCCTCCGACGACGAGGTCGCCGCCTCGCTCTACGACACGCTCGAGACGCAGGTCCTGCCCCTCTTCTTCCGCCGCGACGCGGCCGGTCTGCCGCAGGGCTGGATCGACAGGATGCTCGTCGCGGCGTCGCGGCTCGGACGGCAGTTCTCGGCGGAGCGCATGGTCACGGAGTACCTCGAGCAGGCCTACGTGCCGGGGGCAGAGCGCCGTCGCGCCCTCAAGGACAACGACCGGGAGAGGCTCCGGCGCCTCGTCGCATGGAAGAAGCGGCTCGCCGCCGCCTGGCCGGCCGTCCACTTCCTGTCGGTTTCGGCACGGCCGGACCCGGCCACGCTCCCCCCCGGCGGGATCTTCGAGGTGGAGGCCACGCTCGACCTCGACGGTCTCGAGCCCGGGGACGTTCGGGTCGAGGTCTTCGAGGGACCGCTCGAGGCCGACGGCTCGATGGAATCCGGCTACGCGGTTCCTCTCGCCCCGGCCGGCGCCAACGAGGCAGGTTTCGTGTTCCGCGGATCGCACAGCCGGCCGTCGCACGACGGCATCGGCTGGGCGGCGCGCGCCCGGCCCTTCCACGCCGACCTCGCATACGAGAACGAGACGGGTCTCGCTCTCTGGTCCGGCGGCAGGAGCCGTGAGGGAACCCCGTACGGGAACTCCTAGCAACCAGCGCGCTGCCGGAGTCCTGCTCCATCCGACGTCGCTGCCCGGCCCTTTCGGCATCGGCGACCTGGGGCCCGAGGCCGACCGCTTCCTGGACTGGGCCGCCGACGCCGGCTTCGGCCTCTGGCAGGTCCTCCCGCTCCTGCACACCGGAGCCGGCCCTTCGCCCTATGGATGCGCCTCGGCCTTCGCGGGCAATCCGCTTCTCGTCTCGCCCGAGGAGCTCGCGCGGGATGGCCTCCTCGAGCCCGGCGAGCTTCGGAGTGCCCCCGGCTTTCCCGGCGACCGCGTCGCCTGGGGGTCCGTCATCCCGTGGAAGCGGCGGCTCCTCGAACGCGCTTTCGGTCGGCTCCGAGACGGCGCCGCGCCGGGCCTGTCCGCGGAGCTCGAGGCCTTCACGAAGGCGCCCGAGCACGCGGCCTGGCTGCCGGACTGGGCCCTCTTCGCCGCCGCGAAGGCGAAGGCCGCGGGAGCGCCCTGGTGGGCGTGGGAGCCCGCCCTCGCGGCTCGCGAGGCCGGCGCGCTGGCGCGCGTCGGGGGCGAGCTGTCCGACGCCATCGCTCTCGAGACGTTCATCCAGTTCCTCTTCTTCCGCCAGTGGGCGCGCGTGCGGCGGCACGCCGGCGAGCGGGGCATCGCGATCCTCGGAGACGTGCCGATCTACCTCGCCCAGGACAGCGCGGACGTCTGGGCGAACCGGGAGCTCTTCGACCTGGACGAGAGCGGCCGCCCGCTCGCCGTTTCCGGTGTGCCGCCGGACTACTTCTCGGCGACGGGCCAGCTCTGGGGCAACCCTCTCTACCGGTGGAACCGCATGGAAGAGGACGGCTTTGCCTGGTGGATCGCGAGGCTCAAGGCAAACCTCGACCTCTGCGATCTCGTGCGCATCGATCACTTCCGAGGCTTCGCGGCGTACTGGGCCGTGCCGGCCGGAGAGACGACGGCGCAGAACGGGCAGTGGATCCCGGGCCCCGGCGAAAGGCTCTTCACCGCCCTGCGCGGCGCCCTCGGAGGCCTGCCGATCGTTGCGGAGGACCTCGGCGTCATCACGCCGGACGTCGAGGCCCTGCTCACGGCCGTCGGAGTCCCCGGCATGAAAGTCCTCCAGTTCGCCTTCTACGAGGAGGACAGCGTCTACCTGCCGCACCGTCACACGCCGCACGCCGTCGTCTACACCGGCACGCACGACAACGACACGGCCCGCGGATGGTTCGCGACGCTGACGGAGGAGGAGAGGGGCCGCGTCCGCGACTATCTCGGGTGCGACGGCGGCCGGGTCGAGTGGGACCTGATCCGCGCGGCCTACACGTCGGTCTGCGACCGAGCCATCGTGCCGATGCAGGACATCCTCGGGCTGTCCTCCGAGGCCCGCATGAATAATCCGGCCGAGCCGGGCGCGAGCTGGTCCTGGCGCGCGCCGGCGGACGCGTTTCAACCCGAGCCCGCCCGACGCTTGAGACGCCTCGCGGAGCTGACCGCGCGTGGGCCCGGAAAACTCCCCTCCGGGCTGTCCGAGCCCGCCGGGTCTGACGGATAATCGGCACATGGTCTTGTCGCGCGGGATTCGAATCGCCGTCCTGGCACTGTGCGTGGTCCCCTCGCTCCTCGTCGCTCAGGCGCCTGCCGGTCCCGACAAGTCGTTCGATGAGTTCTTCCAGCGCTTCATCGCCGAGCAGCCGTTCCGACTGGACCGCACTTACAACCCGGTGCGCGTCAAGATCGGCAACCCGAGGTCCGGGGACGTGCGGTCCGAAAAGTGGGAGCGCAGGCAGGTCAAAGCCGACCTGCCGGCGCCCATGACGATGGACCAGCTGAAGGAGAAAGGGCTCGACCAGAGGGTCAAGAAGCACTCGAGCACCAAGCTCGAGGTCGTGCAGTACAGCCCGGGGGCAGACACCACGATGCTCGTCTACACGTTTCAGCTCTCGAAGGGCCACTGGTTCCTGACCCACTTCGAGAACTCGTCGCGCTAGAGAAGGCCTCCTGGGCCCACGGCCGCGCAGCTCGCCAGCAGGCAGAGGGTCGCCACGTGGTCAGTGTAGGGCCGGTCCCTTTCGCATATGCTACGGGGCGCCCATTACGGTCTGACGACTCAACGCGGAGAGAGGGACGTGAGGGAGGAGCCGCGGGCATGAGAGACGTGACACTCATCTTCGAGACCGACAACGAAGCGCCTTTTCACGCAATCCGCCTGCGCGACGCCATGCTGGCCTGGCGCAACCAGACGGCGGCCGACCGCGTTCTCGAGTGGGTCGTGGTTTCTCCGCGGCCGGCTTCGCCCGACGAGCAGAAGCTCATGGAGGGTGTCGAGGTTCGGTGGCTCGAGCAGGAGGGTCTCCTCTACTACCAGCAGAAGAACGCCGCGATCGCGGTCTCGCGCGGCCGGTGGGTCGCGATGGCCGACTCCGACTCGATTCCCGCGCCCGACTGGCTCGAAAAAGCGCTGACGGCCTTCGAGAAAGCCGATCCGACGATCGCTTCGATCACGGGCAGCACGGCCTATGCGGCCGGTCCGTTCTCGCGGGAGCTGACCCTGGCCCACTTTCCCGTTCAGGGAGCGGAGCCGGCCGAGACGAAGTGCGCCTGCGGCAACAACACGATCTTCCGCGGAGAAGCGATCCGCTCGACGCCGTTTCCGGGCGGCCACATTCGCCATGGAGCGGACATGGAGATCGCGCGGCGCGTCGGCGCAGCCGGCTGGCGCACCTGGTTCGACCCGTCACTCCACATGCTCCACAACTTCGCCAACAGTTCCCGGGATCTCTGGGGCCATTGCGCCTTCAAGGGCTACTGCTTCGCCAGCTACGAGGAGTTCCTGGGACAGAAGCGCCGGAGACCCGTGATCAACGGGATCGGCCGTTTTCGCGTGCTGGCCCGGCGGCTCTTCGAGTTGAGGCCGCTCGTCGGGATTCCAGCCTGGCGCGTGCCGCTCTCGCTGCTCTTCTACGCGTGGTACTGCGTCGCCGCCGGCTCCGGTTATGCGCGCTCCCTTGCCGGGGCGCCCGAGCCCGTCTCGACCTTCTAGACTCGAGCTGCGCCGCCCGGGACCCCGGCGCGAGCCCCGGGGGCGTCGATCAGACCGCGGCGCAGTCCAGATGGCCGCACGTGCACGAGGGGCTCCGCAGCCCGCTCGCCTCCTGGTCCGCGCAGCGCTCGCTGCAGAACTTCCGGTCTCCGCGGGTGACGGGCGTTTCGAGACATCGGCAGCCGTGATGCTGGCAGTTCATGTCGTGCCTCCTCTCATCGTCTCCCTCCCTGGTTGTGCGAAGCACAGGGCGTGCCAGCGGCGGCGCGGGCGCTGACGGAACGCGGCTTGCAGGGTTCGAGGTCCCCGGCAATGCCGCCGGGCGAACACAAGGAGAGCGCCATGGAGGATCCCAAGAATGTGAAGCAACGGGATGAGCGCAGCCGGATGCCGGTGCAGTCGCCCGGTTCGGGCGGTGCCCCCTCTGATCCGAGGCGCGACGAGCGCACGGGCGACAAGCCGGACAAGGGCGGACGCGGCAAGGAGTCCGGGCCGCGGCATTCCGGCGAAGAGGAGGAGTGAGAGAGAGGGTCCGGCGCGGCAGACCTGGCCGCGCCGGACCCGATCTCGCATGCCCGTGTCTCGTGCTCCCGAAGGGGTTCTGATGGGGAAGCGGCCGTCGCCTCGATGCGCCTCCGATTCCGGAGGACAGTAGCCCTTCTGCGCGGGACGGACGCGAAACTTTCTTTGCGCGCGACCGTCCAACGTGTCGTCTCGCGATTTTGCGGGGCGGTGTCCTTTGGGGACTGGTTGCAAAGGAGGTCTGGATGACACGCTTCTTGAGTCGCTGTGCCGCGGTCGTGTCCATGGTCGCCGCCGCGGGGTGCGCGTCCGTCGGATCGAACGAGCAGGTGAACATCACGACGAGCCGCTCGCTCGTGTCCAATTGCCAGGAGCTCGGCGAGATCTCCGTGGACTCCTGGACTCGGGACGACGAAGTGCTCTCCGGCCTGGACAGCGCCGCCCGCCACAAGGGGGCCAATTTCGTTCTCCTGAAGGCCGACGGGGCGCGCGCGGGCGTCGCCTACCGCTGCGCGATGCCGGCCGCGTCGCAGACCGCTTCCGGCTCCTAGCCGAACGACCGAGGGCGGCCGGCCCGCGGGCCGGCCGCGCCTCTCGCTGCGAGTGAGCGCGCGCAGAGTCACGGGCTAGCTGGTCGTGGCCGCAGCCGTTCCTTTGATGCAGCCTTCGAACCGGGCCTTCTGGTCCTCGGTCAGCTGGCTTTCGATGAAGCCCTTGATTGTCTCGATCTCGGCGTAGATGGCCAGGCGATCGGCGCGGACCGTCAGGAAGTCGCCGCCGACCTTGCACGGGTCGGGCGGCGTCGCGGAGGCGTCGGTGTGGAGGGTCTGGCGGTCGGCCTTCAGGGTGTCGTGCAGCGCCTGGAGGGTGGGCTTCTCTCCGTCGATGAACTGCTGAATCGCGGTTCTCTGCGCGCCGGTCAGGTCGAGGATGCGCAGGCAGTGGATGAGGTCCCGCAGGCCGTCCCGATCCCAACGGTCGGCCGGCGTGACCGTGCCGGCGGCGGGACCCTGCGCCGCCTGGACGGGAGCCCGGTCCTGCGCGAAAGCAGGAAGGCAGAAGAGGAGGGAGAGGGCCGCTCCGGCCGCAAATCGCGTCGGGACGCCTTTCGTGTTCATGATCGTGTTGTCTCCTTTCGAGCGTGTCGGCGGGTGGGCGTCTTGCCGCACCGCCTGAGAGACGAGCCCGCGTGCCTTCCGGTTTACGCCGGAAGTAGAGTGCGTGGCCATGAAGGACCAGGTGCGCGCGGCAGAGAGCGCGGACGTGCCGCGGCTCGAGGAGCTGATCGCCGTTTCGGCCCGGAAGCTGTCCCGGGGGTTCTACACGGGCGAACAGATCGAAGCCGCCGTCTCTCATCTCTTTGGCGTGGACACCCAGCTCGTCGCGGACGGGACCTACTACGTGATCGAGCGGGAGGGCCGGATCGTCGCCTGCGGGGGCTGGAGCCGTTGGCGTGCCCTCTACGGAGCCGACAGGTCGAAGACCGGCGCCGACACGCTGCTCGACCCGGCCACGGAGCCGGCCCGTCTGCGGGCGTTCTTCGTGGATCCCGGCGTGGCGCGCCAGGGCCTCGGCCGGCGCCTGGCCGAGCAGTGCGCTCGAGCGGCGAAGGCCGCGGGCTTCTCGTCGCTCGAGCTCGCCGCCACGCTGCCGGGAGTGCCTCTGTACGAGGCCTGCGGGTTCACGGCCGCCGAGCGCTTCGACATCGCCCTTCCGGGCGGCGTCGGGCTGCCGCTCGTCCGCATGCGCCGGCCGCTCTAGCTATCTCTTGAGCTCTCTCTCCGCGGCCTCGTAGGCCTTCCGGAGCTTCTCGAGGTCCTCGTTGACCTGGACGCGCAGCGCGCCCAGCTTGTCGGCTGCGGCGTTCTTGAGATCTTCCGCCTCTCGCGAGAGCTCCTTCTGGCGCCGGTCGAGCTCGGCGATGCGCTTCTCGGCGTCGCTCCGGGCTCTCCCGCTGAGCTTGCGAGCGCG
>Ga0335082_10006088_pt1 | contig 13180 bp, 11 predicted proteins | sample Lox_Sample_41_FD_206718 | JGI IMG/M metagenome (GOLD analysis project Ga0335082, IMG submission 206718) | Soil microbial communities from Loxahatchee National Wildlife Refuge, Florida, United States - Lox_Sample_4.1 | ecosystem: Environmental > Terrestrial > Soil > Wetlands | place: USA... | reverse complement strand
TCTAATACAGTATGTCATTCAATGCTGCTTCCCCAAAACAGCCGACTTATACCTCTCCGACAACTGCGGATTCTATTTATCCATGATCGTGGACTTGCCTCCAATACGCGGCAAAGTTAATGGCCCGTGATCCAAGGTGATAGACTGTGCCATACATATGAACTTGTTTTGAACCCTACTTAATTGGCAATTTCTTTTACGCGATGAAACATGCATTCTCCTATCGCACCAGGGCGCTGATAACTTTAGGAAGATCACCTTACTACAGGCTATGCCAGCCCTTCCGCAATCCTGGCTCTCAGCAGATTACTACATATCTCGCATTCCTAACCAATGCGAGAGGTTATTACATCATAAGTGAAGATTCAACAGCTTGCTCTTCCTCAAGTGCGGCCTTCGAACCCTTTTCAATATCAACTCTCGAGAGTAAGATAATACCGATGATAAAGAAAACAGCAATGGATAATATACTCGATTGAGGGCTATGCGTTATTTGACCTACTATGCCGTAAAGCAGCGGGCCAAGAATACCCGCAAACTTTTCGCTTAATCCATAGAAGCCAAAAAACTCTCCGGATTTAGAAGAGGGCAAGAGACTTGTGTAAATCGTTCTACTAAGTGCTTGGGTACCTCCTTGAACCGTCCCGACCAACCAGCCGATCATAAAGAATTCGGCTTTTGTCTTCAAAAAATACCCCCATACCGGAATGATAACGTAGATCGCCAGTCCCATTAATACGGCGCGCCTCGTGTCGATCTTTTTTACAATACCGGCGAAGAGAAGCCTTCCTAGACTCAGTGAAAGGAGCACCCCCACGGCTTGATCTACTGCGAGAATGAGAAAGGTGCGAGGGATGCTGAGTATCCCGACTGCCTGAGCGTACATCCCTGCAACAGGCAAGGTAAAAGCCGTCCATAAAACCATCGACAAGTATGCACCGCGCCATGTGTTTGATGTATCGGGGATACGCCCAAAGATGATCGCATAAGGGAACGCAACCATTTGTGTCATGAGAAGCGTTCCGATAAGCAATTTTAAGTGAAGTCCTAGCACAGCTCCAAATATGGTTGCAAGAAGAATAATAGCGCCGATACCCTCCATGTAGAACCAGAATGCAATGAGCATTTTAAAGAGTTCTTTATACTTCCTTATTTCGTGAAAAGTCTTGACGATCTGAACAAGTGAGTCACGAAATGGTGCTTTGCTTCTGTTCCGGGTCAACGAAAGTATTTTCGGTTCAGGGACGTTTATCGCAAAAGGGACAGTGAACCCTATCCACCATATACCAACAGACAAAAAGGCAATCCGGACAGCAACATCATTGCTGATACCAAGCCGACCGGCAAAGAGAAAGACACTTGTGTTTACGGCAAGCAAAATGCCGCCTCCTACGTAGCCCATTGCGTAGCCAAGGCTTGATGCTCGGTTCATGTCCTTTGGGAGTGCTATGTGTGGCAAGAGACTGCTATTCAGCCCCAAGGCGATATTAACGGCGACTTGGGTCAATAAATATAAAACCAGTGCCAGTATCCACATGCCCGTTGTTAGGAAGAACATCAATGAAGCGAGCATTCCACCAGCAACCGTAATTCTTACGAGGAGCCTCTTTCGCTGATCGGTAAAATCGGCATACGTTCCGATGACAGGGGCAAGGAGCGCAGCAACAAGAAGGGAAAAAGCAACAGTGAATGCAAATATGTTGGAAGCGGTGTCCCGTGCAAGAGCTTTTGTTGCCTCCTCCGTCATACCTGTTCCGGCTCTCATGAATACAGGAGTGGCTATCGCGAGATAATAGGGTGGGAAATAGGTTGTCGCAGTCGTTGTGATATAGGCATGATTAGCCCAGTCGTATAGCGACCACCAGAATATCCGCCGTCGATATTTTGTGTCATCATTTTTATATAAAGTAAGCGTGTCTATATTCATTCCTGCAACTCCAATCGCATGACATCTGCTAGTTTAAACCTGCACCTATCAAAAAATGCGAGCGCCTCATGATTCAGGAAGCAGGCCGCGTTAATTACAGTTGTCAATTAGAAAACTATGTCATAGAACTTCATTTTCAGTGTGGTTTACAATATGGCCTGACAGTTTTGGATATTATACCAGAAGCACGCACCTGACATAGAAAAGATATCATATACATTTCGTCATATCCTTTGCCGCCCTTGCGGCTAAATAGGCATTGATAAATGGCCTGTATGATCACTGATACATCGATGCGAGAAAGTCGCTCTCGGCGTGTCTCTCAAGGGAATCTTACCAGACGAAAGCATGCAAGGCGGCCACACTGAATTGAATTAATGATGTTATAGCACATCGCTATCCTCTCTACGCGCCGACTTCCGTTCATATCTAAAAAGGATTGATGACAAAGACCCCTGGGCATAACGTAAATTTCCCAGGGGTCTTTTTGGCTACACTACCATATGCCGAGTCACGCAGCTTTCTTCGTCATTCTCCTTGCATGTTCTCCGGCAAGCCTCAATTCGTCCTTGAACTGCTCATAGTCAACCTGCATGCCATTTAAGTATGCGCTCCAGCCGGCGCTTGACTTGGCATAGTGTACGGCTTCCTCGATTTCCTTATCGGTGGCGCCGAATAACTTTGCCATCTCAGTATGGAAGAGCGTGCAGTAACGGCATTTGGACACCGCCGAAAGCCCCAGGCCAATAAGCTCTCGGTATTTGTTCGGGATTGCACCATCCTCGAGCTGTATCTTCTTGAAAAGCTCCCACTCATTCTCAAGCGTCGCTTCCGGTATTGTTTTGAAGAAACTCGGGACAAGCCCGAACCTCTCTTCTACCTCTCTATATATTTCTCCTTTGGTCTTCATAGTATTTTTTAAGGGATTAACCCCCTCCTTTCTTTGGAGCTCCATTCCGCCATCTCAAACTTAGTATGTCACTTCAAGGGGCTTGGAATGGATAGTGCCGAACATTCTTTAATAATAGTTTACCATAGTTTTCTTTCCATGGTAGGTACGCCTAAAGTATACAGGATAATAATTATCTTAATTAGAGTTACCCGTTTATCAGGCCGGCAAGGTTATAAAGGAGACCCAAGGTTATTGATAGAGTGATTGCATATTTTCTGTAATAATCTCGACGACTTCAGCCCTCTCGCCCAACCATGATGATCCCCGGGGGACTATAACTGCACCACCTAAAATCTCCAGGTAACCCCTGCAAGATATGAAATGTCTGTCTCAGGCTTGGTGAGCCCGCCTTTGACGCCGAAATCGACATCGGCGCTCTCGTTTATCGAGTAGATAAGGCCGCCTAAGAGAAAGGCAGGATCGGTATTTGACGTCCTGTGGGGATTCCTCTCAACGCCGATATTGGCAACGGCTTTTAGGTCCTTATGGACTTTGACCTCTGATGCAAGAGACGCATGCCATATGTCTTTTCTGTTAGCGTCTTCATCTGATCGAAGATCGAATTCATCATGTATATAACCGAGATTCAGATGAAATGCCCACGGCAGCAGCTCTTCTGTAATGATAAAAAACAAGCTGCAGGACGCCTTTCCGTTGCCAAGCCCTTTGTTTTCGTCACCCGTCGGCAACGTAACGCCTGGTTTCACCGCAAAGCTCAACTTTCCTTGTTCATAGAATCTCCACTTCACTTGAACAGAGGCATCAGAGATGCCTCTCTCCGTGGTTGTAGCGCCGCCCTGTTTTGTCTCTCTACTCAGGTACGAAATGCCGATGACGAGGTCGACGGTATCAATCACGCCATACGACAATACCGGTACGGTAGGCATGACGAGCGTGTCCGTTGTGATTCCGTTGTCCCTGTCATGTCCATACTCACCGATAAATTCAAACTGATACTTTCCCTTCCCTTGCGTGCCGGTATCGTCCGTAATAAGAGGGTGGGCAGCATATGTCGTACCTTCCAGCACAAACAGGACAGCACCTGTTATTGCCAATATTCTTATAACCATGCCTATCCTCCTTTGTCCAAAAGTACCGCATAATAGTTTTCTCATGCCCAAGCTCCACTTCTTGACATTGATAATCATTATCATCTACAGGAATAATAAAATGGCCGCTTCTTTCTGATCGGCGGCCTTCCAAGGACCAGGGTTGATTCTGCGAGGCCCGTTCAAGTCTCCTTACTTACTGCCGCACGCTGAACATACAAGCCGTAAAATTCCAGTTCGTGGCTTCGAACCTTAACCCTGTTTTCCCCTGCCATATCGTGCTGGAGTGCTTCACTGAGATCATTCTCGCATTCGATTGTCTCGCCGCATCTGGTGCAAATCACCTAGTCACTACGGAAGTCCGTGTTCACTTGTTATTTGCCGGTGATGTCATCCTCAAACCGACGCTCCTCATCGAGGCCGGCTCCAGCCTTTAGCTTTAACATGCGGGATATCGTTACATTGCCGATACCGTTCCTTTTTACTCGATCTTAAAGCTTTTTGACACTCCAGGTGGTATCCTCCCACAGCGATTGTATTGCGTATGGCATCCCGATGTCTCGTGAATCAGATGCCCTGGTGCCCTGGCCTGAGAGGTGCCCAGACAATTGTTATACGGCAGATTTCCTTATATTTGATATTGATATCCATTTTCAATAACGCGAATAGTACCATTCTGACCCGGGGAATGTCAATATATTTTTGATTCGGATTTGTAGTCTGTCGGAGGTTGATTAGTATGCTCTATTTCAGTATTTTTTATGAGGCAGATTGGAAATTAACCTGTGGATGCTGTAATTGCCCAAAGGGGAGATATTCTCACCGACACCTACTCTCATGCAACCGCGATCATTCGAAAAAGGCGCAAAAATCTGCTTGAAACCCGCAACGATGTGGCTTCGCCAATCCTTTGCAAATGACGTATAAACCGCAGGAAATGAGTTGGCAAATGAAGCTGTTCCAAACTGCTACTTTTTTACATCCACGAGCAGTAGCTCGGTATCTTTATCGGCAAACACATCAATTCCTGGTTCTTCGGTGATCACTGCAGCGCCCAGCGTCGGGACCCGTGTGCTGTTGACGGTGATCGGGCCTCCCTCCAGCACGTAAAGATATATTCCGCGACCGCTCTCAAGATCATAATGCTCTGTTTTTCCGGCATGCAGAAAGCTGGAAAAAATTCGGGCATCGGAAACGATTGGGAGGGTATCTTTATCCCGGTTCGATACAAGCGGTAGGAACCGATCAGTCCTGTCCGCCTTATCGACCGCTTTCTGCTCCACTGAAGGATCGAGATCATGCTTTGCGGGATAAAACCACATCTGGATGAACCGCATCGGTTGGTCGGGGCGGTTGTTGATTTCAGAGTGCCACATGCCGCGACCCACAGTCGTATGTTGCACCCATCCCTTCTTGAGAACGCCGCCCTTCCCATGTTCGTCGGCATGCCTGAATTCCCCGCTGGCAACGTACGTGACCACCTCGTTGTTCCGATGCGGGTGAAGCGGCCAAACAGCACCGGGAGTCAGCGTATCGTCATTAAAGACGCGAAGCGTGCCGAAATCCGCAAATTGTGGGTCATAGTAATCGCCGAAAGCGAAATGCCACCTGCCGTGAAAGTTCCCGTCAGCGATTTCGCCATCAATCTGATAAATGCTATTAGGGTCACGAACTTGTATCATTGAATTACCTCCTTCCTCAAACCAGAGAAAACCCTTTTTTGCCATATTGGCGCACAGCCCATGAATATACTGGATGTAGTCTTACCGGATGCGCTAAACGGGCCCTGTAAAGACTACAGGTATCCATGAGAAACATCGGGCAATGTGAACAAACGGGGATTAACTCCGTTTGCCACTGGCAAACATGACCGCGAAGGGTCGGCCATCGAAGGCCGACTCAACGCGGGAGATCTTTCCGTTTTTGACCTGGTGCCACTCGGCCACCAAGGTCGTGGCTTCGGCCGGAGCCTTGGTTTCGAGCTCGAAGAAGACGGCGGCATCGTTCTCTTCTGCTATGATCTTCTTCACATCCAGCCGCACCACGACCTGCAGTAGCTTGGTCAGGGCTGCGATATATTCTTCGGCGTTATGGTACGTCTCAAAGAGCCCCAAGAACAATAGGTCGTCGTTCAAATAGCTGCGAGCCGTGGCGATGTCCTTTTTAATGACGACGGCGTAGAACTTTTTGAGGACTTCTCCTGCGTTTGGCATGATGAATCTCCTTTTTGTTTATGAGATGGAGCAGCGCTCTCCACGTAGGAACTCCATTGGATCATGGACTATGCGGCTTTGCCTACCCGCTCACCATGAACGGGTGGAATGAAATAGGGCGTCGCGATCGGCACGAGGTGTCCATCATCATCGAACAGGCGCGCTTCGTAGGTTTTGATCTGTTTCCTCTCCTCGGGTGAGAGAACCCCGTCAGCCAAAAACGGTTCCAAGAACAGATACTGGTAGTCGGTGTGATCATGCCCTGGCGCTACAACCATATTCGGGAGCGCCTGGCGTAGCCGCTGGATACGCCTGATGGAGTCAACCTGCTCTTGTTCCAGAAACTTTCCACCAAACTGAATGGCTCGCACTTCGTCTACGGCTAAATGCCGCAAGGTGTACATGATGTCCCCCGTAATCAGGATCTCGTAACCATCCATCCGTGCCAGGACGCCCAGATGGCCCGGATCATGCCCGGGGGTCGGCAGCAGCACTACGCTTCCGTCACCAAGCAAATCCTGACTTGTGTCGAAACTATAGAACGGTCCCGATGTGAAGGAGACCGGTTCCCACACCTTTACCGTCTCAATGGACGGCCGATAGATGATCGGGACAAATCCGAACGCCTTCATTTTGAGGGCCTGCCACTCCGCATGCGCCGCGACGACTTTCGCCCCCGGAACGTGCTGAAGTCCGCCAACATGGTCTTCGTGGAAGTGAGTCAGGATCACCGTGTGAATGTCCTCGCACCGATAGCCCAGCCGTTCCACCTGCGTCGGCAGTTCTTGATCCCGCGTGAGAAGGTATTCGTCTTCGTCCAGCACGTAGTGCAGGGTGCCCTTGTAATAGCGGTCATGCTCGTGGGCCTGTTCCCAACTGATACCGGTATCGACCAGGATCAATCCTGACTGCGGATGGTCGATTAAATAGGCATGAATGGGAACGATAATATAGTGGCTCTTATCAGTGGTGAATCTCCATAACCCACGCATGCCCTTCCACCCGGTCAATCCTCCATAAAACTGTCCATAAGGAACTTTCGTATCTCCAATATGAAGAGAATATATCTTCATGATGTTTCCCTTCCTTCAGCAAACATAGCCGACCTTTCTTCTTCCGAGAAGATATATTGTGGTTTACGCCTTCTTTTCCGTGATACAGGATTTAATTAGTCCTGTTAATATTATACCATCTTGACGAGATTTTTGGACAGTGAGATACCGGGGAGATTAGGAGAGTGTAACGTTGAACTCGCAACAGTGAGACGCAGCGGTTCCTCAACTCGAGCTGAAACAGCGAATATTTCGAGCGATGGGGAATATAGCACCCTTAGGAAGCATCCGACAAACGATTTTAGCATCCCGAATGCTTCACTTTATTCAGTAATATGGAATCCCTGGTTTGGAAGTACTTGCAATTATCGGAAACCAAATAAACGCCGCATCCCATTCCACCCGACGATATTTGCCGACGAGACCGTTTAATACAAAGGGATCGCCCTTAATAAACTCCTTACCGTTTCACGCGTAGTAAAGACAGCCATGCCATTTTTCTGGTGGATTGCAGAGAGGGCCAACAATGCACGACGTGTGGATTCTCTTGGCGACAGTGTACGCGTAATTATGGTATGTTTTTATTAGAGCGATGGAAAATCTCAACACGATAAAGCATACGACTTACGGCGTATGGCTACAAAAACTGGTTCGAGTTTCAGCGCCCCTGGTGTTGGTGGTACTGTTTTGCGGACCTGGATGCGGCTCGGCACGCTCTACTGAGACTCAGCCTGCAACTCCCAAAACTGTAGGTGCGAGTGTGCTGGAGCTCAGCTCCGAAGGTCAAGCCTGGCTGGGCGACGTTATTAGCCGTGGCAGTTTCTCCGATTTGCGTTGGCCGGATTTCAGCGACTGCAGCAAAAACGTAAAGAAATTCTACGAGTTCAACGGTGATTCATTGTGGTGGGTCAAGGGAATGGAGCCGACCGAACAGGCTCGGCAGGTGATCGCCCTCTTGCTCAAGGCCGACCAAAAGGGGCTCTCCGTGGAAGACTACGACGGCTCCCGTTGGAACGATCGTCTGGAAAAACTCAAACCTGCGACGCGGCAGCCAACTGAGTCGGATGCTGTGAAATTCGATCTCGCACTCACGGTTTGCGCGATGAGGTATATTTCCGACCTCCACATTGGCAAGGTTAATCCGAGGCACTTCGCCTTCGCGTACGATATTGAGTCTAAGAAATACGATCTGGCCGAATTTCTAAAAGACCACGTTGTCGATGGTAGCGATATTGCTGGCCTATTGGCCCAAGTGGAGCCGCCCTATCCCGGTTATCGGCGTATGATTCAAGCTCTGCAAACGTATCTCGAGCTTGCAAGGAAAGATGATGGAGAGCAACTCCCGCTCGTAATAAAAACGATTGTACCGGGCGATTCCTATCCCGGCGTCACACGGCTCAGGCGACTGCTCGGGTTGGTCGGCGACCTTCCGGCTGACGCCAATGTTCCGGAGGATCAAACCGTTTACGCAGGTGCTCTGGTGGACGCTGTAAAGAGTTTCCAGCGCCGTCATGGCCGGGATCCGAACGGACGAATTGACGCTCAAACCCTAGCCGACTTGAACGTTCCTCTGAGCCGTCGGGTTCGACAAATGCAACTGACCCTTGAGCGATGGCGGTGGTTGCCGGACCTGTATCAAAAAGCGAGAATCGTGGTCAATATCCCCGAGTTTCGTCTCCGGGCCTATGACAAAGACTTCAATATTAGGGTGACGATGAAAGTCGTGGTAGGCAAAGCGTACGACCATAATACCCCGGTGTTTAGCGACACAATACAGTACATCGTTTTCCGCCCCTATTGGGAAGTGCCCTATTCTATTACCAGAGATGAGATAATCCCGCACATCGTTCGTGATCCCGACGACTTGGCTAAGAACGGATTCGAGATTGTGGACAGCAGGCAGAACGTCATATTGGCGGGGACGGTCACGAACGAATTGCTCAGAGAACTCCGGGCCGGGAAACTGTTCATCCGGCAAGCGCCGGGTCCAAAGAACGCCCTCGGACTCGTGAAATTTGTCTTTCCAAACAGCTACAGCGTATACATGCACGACACTCCGGCCACAAAAATCTTCGCGAAGTCCCGTCGGGATTTCAGCCACGGCTGTATCCGGCTGGAGAGGCCCGCCGATCTGGCTGCGTGGGTCCTGCGCGACAATCCCGGCTGGACCCCGGAACGTATCCGCGCGGCCATGAACGGCAGCACGACCCAGCGGGTGGATCTCGCGCAGCCCGTTCCGGTCTTGATCGTCTATGCCACAGTTATCGTGCTGGATGATGGACTGGTTCACTTCTCTGATGACATCTACGGGCATGACGCCGCCCTGGAGACAGTTCTTGCTAAGGGCTACCCTTATCCCCAATGAGGGTACCCCGTATGGCAAAAACGAAACCATAGAGGGGAGAAACTCAGAATGCGTACGTACCACTCTGAACAACATTATGCCGAGCGAATAGGATGGTTGCGGGCGGCAGTCCTTGGCGCAAACGATGGCATTTTGTCGACAGCGAGTTTGGTGGTGGGAGTAGCAGCCGCGAATGCGGCGCGCGCAAACGTGCTGATCGCTGGCGTTGCCGGGCTTGTTGCGGGTGCGATGTCAATGGCCGCAGGGGAGTATGTCTCAGTCAGCTCACAAGCAGATACCGAGAAAGCCGATCTTGAACGCGAGCGTAATGAACTTGAGAATAACGAGGTATTCGAGCGTAAAGAACTCGCGGAGATATACGTTAAGAGAGGGCTTGAGCCTTCACTTGCGCAACAAGTAGCCGGTCAGCTGATGGCACACGATGCGCTGTCGGCCCACGCTCGTGATGAACTGGGCTTGTCGGAGACGCACACTGCACGACCAGTTCAAGCAGCACTGGCTTCCGCCGCCACATTCGCGGTGGGTGCAGCCTTGCCCCTCCTCATGGCTATGATCGGTCCGACTTCGATCATGATTTCCTTTGTGGCCGGAAGTTCTCTCGTCTTTTTGGCGCTCATGGGAGGCTTGGCCGCGCGGGTCGGTGGCGCAAATATAGCCGTCGGTGCCGGTCGTGTTACCCTTTGGGGAGCCTTGGCAATGGCGGCGACGGCGATCGTCGGTGCGGTGTACGGCAAAATGGGGTGAGTGCGCCGCATAACAATGCGCTTGCAGGTGACGACTGCACCGGTGCCACGAATTTTTTTATACTGGATGCTGACGCCAGGTCGAAATTACAGTCTTGCAGGTGAAAGTCGCGAACTCTGACACCGATGGCCACTGACGAGGCAGAGATCGTATCTATCAAGGGCGCTGCCCTGCTGCCATGATAGAGTAGATGTTGGAATATCCGCAGGCCTTGAGGCGGGCTTATGCAAGGGAATCTTGGTATTCTCCTGCTCATCCTTGTGTCATTGGCTTCGTACTCCTGTCAGACCGTACCCATCACCGGACGGGAGCAGCTCTCGTTTGTCCCCGCGAGCCAGATCCTTCCCATGAGCTTTGATCAGTATCGGGATTTTCTCTCCAAACACACCATCGTAGAACATGGCGAGCAGGCCGAGATGGTGAAGCGCGTAGGAACCCGGATCGAACACGCCGTGGAACGGTATTTTTCCGAGCACAGCCTTTCGTCGCGGCTCAAAGGATACCAATGGGAATTCAATCTCGTGGAGGACAAACAGGTAAACGCCTGGTGCATGCCCGGCGGTAAGGTGGTGGTCTATTCGGGAATTCTTCCAGTCACGAGGGGCGAGAACGGGCTTGCCGTTGTGCTCGGACATGAGATAGCGCACGCCGTAGCCAATCATGGCGGCGAGCGCATGAGCCAGGCGCTCCTGGTGGAAATGGGCGGTCTTACGCTTGACGCCGCGCTCTCGCAGAACGAGACGAAGACGAACGGCCTTTTCCTCGCCGCCTACGGACTGGGGGCGCAGGTAGGCATCCTGCTCCCGTACAGCAGGGTGCAGGAATCCGAGGACGATCACCTAGGACTGGCATTCATGGCTATGGCGGGGTATGACCCGAACGGCGCCGTGGCGTTCTGGGAGCGGATGGTATCATCAAAGCACGGCTCCTCGCCCCCCGAGCTTTTAAGCGACCATCCGGCGGATGCTAGGCGGATCGAGAACATCAAGGAACTCCTGCCCGAGGCGCTTGGGTATTACAGATCGCGAGGTTAGAGGTTAGAGGAAAAGCCTTGCCTTTCGCATACTGATGTTCTCGTTTTTTCAGCTATTCTCCCCAGTGTTTACAGTCTTCTGGTCTGATGGAGATCCGGCGTAGCGGCGACCAGAAAGGTCATCAGCACTCCGGTTGTTACGAGCAATTTCTTCAGCATTCTTTCACCGCTCATGTTTGTCACATGACAATGAGCGCACAAACTCAAAATTATATCCTGAAACAAAAGAATTTACAGTACCCGCTTACCATGTTAGCACCCTCCTTATGAGAACGCGCACCATCTCGGATACCATCTCATTGGCCGAGTTGACGCTTCCCCAATCGAACAGAATGACTGCGTCAGTTGCCTTATTGTAGCTCCTGGATGACCATATGATCTTTTTGCTCGACCTATCGATCAGCATGACGGAAAAAGCCACTTGCGGCTGGCCGTATTGAGCTATGTCGTCCTGGTAAGCCATTACCTTCCCGGTCAGGATCAGGTCAGCATTGATGTTGCTGGCGATCAGATTGACATCTGAAGATGAAACCCCTTCAGACATGACTATCCTCATTGTCAGAAACTGCTGCCTGACGACGCCCGGCTCGACCACCGTAAAATCCCCCAGTTTCTTTAATTCTTTGACAAACTGAAACATCATGATATTGCCGGCATTCTTTTTTGTGCTTCCGTTGAAAAAAGGAGTAACGGCAATGGTGGGATTGGCATCCTTCACCATGACGAGGCGATATAGCCCGGGCCCGAGGAATGCGTTGTCCGGGTTCAACAGCTTCACTTCGATCGTCTTATCAGCTTCGACCAGAACATTGTCCTTCATGGTTATCGCGATCTCGGCACTCCGCGTCCCCGCTTTGATCACGACCGGGCTTGGGGTGATGTCAAAGTCTCTCCCTTGTTCAGCCGAGCCGCTAACCGTGAAAGGCACAATCACGTCTTTCCCCGAAACTCCTGATAGCTGGACGGTGACGCTCGCTCTTCCTGCGCTCTTCCTGAGGCGCTCGTTTGCGGACAGAACCGCCACCGTCGGCTTTGGATGATTGTTGATTATGGTGTAGGTATGCACTGTGCTGCTGCCCAGCACCGCGTTCTTCGGATTCTTAAGGCTCACCTCAAGGGTCTTGCTATCATCGTAGATGTCGTTATCCTTGATATCTAACATTATTTCCTTGGCTGTCTCGCCGGGTGCGAAGGTCAACGGGCCTGCCTGCAGGGCGTAGTCCTTCCCCTGTATCGCTGTCCCTCCCGATACCGCGTACTCCACCGTCACCGGCCTGCCGCTCGCTGCAGAGAGCTTCACCTCAATACGTGCAGGGCCCGACTTCTCCTCCCCGCTCGAACCCCCGCTTGTAAACGAGACTGCGGGCTCGGTAATGGTCGCCTTCCCCGCGTTCTCCTTCTCCTGCTGGCTCGCTATCGTAGACGAGATCGCGGGCTGGGGATTGGTGCTGACGATAGTCATGGTGCTCGTGGTCGTCTTCCCCTGCACCGCGTGCGTCGGCACCCCCATGCTCACCACCACCGTCTTGTCGTCCCCGTTCACCCCGTTGTCCGCGACCTGTACCGTGATCGCAGCGCCCCGCTCCCCCGCCTTGATCACCACCGGGCTCGGCGTAATGGTGTAGTTCTCGGGGGTCTTCGCCGTCCCGCCCACCATGAACGGCACGATCACGTCCCTGCCAGACACGGCCGATAGCTCCACCCCGATCGCCGCCGTTCCCGCGTTCTTCTTCACCTGCTGGCTCGGCACCGCAAGTGTTACCGCAGGCTCTGGGTCGCTGTCGATGATGGTAAAGGTATGGACCGCGCTGCCGCCAAGGACCGCGCCCGTCGGGTTCTTCAGGC
>Ga0335082_10006087_pt1 | contig 13181 bp, 10 predicted proteins | sample Lox_Sample_41_FD_206718 | JGI IMG/M metagenome (GOLD analysis project Ga0335082, IMG submission 206718) | Soil microbial communities from Loxahatchee National Wildlife Refuge, Florida, United States - Lox_Sample_4.1 | ecosystem: Environmental > Terrestrial > Soil > Wetlands | place: USA... | reverse complement strand
ATTATGCAGAGCGTTGGCGAGGTCCGGATGATCCGGTCCCAGCACTTGCTTCCAGATCGGGATTACCCGCAGATAAAGGGGCTCGGCTTCTGCGTACTTCCCCTGATCATTGTAAAGATTGGCGAGATCATACAAGCTGTCAGCGACCGCGAGATGTCCGGGCCCGAGTGTCTTTTGAAAGTTCGCAATCGCCTGTCGAAATTGCTCCTCCGCTTCGGGATATCGTCCCGTTGAGACATATTGGATTCCAAGCAATCGGTGGGGAAATCCGGCTTCGGGTGAGGCGGCCACCGCCGCTTCCCAAAAGGAAACGGGGCTAAGCCATACCGCATTTCGGGTCCGGCTTTGCCAGCCCCAGAGCACGATGATCCCCGCCGATAACACGACGACCAGCAGAAAACCCGGATTTGATTTGACCGCGGTCGATTTTATAGCGGGTATAAGGGAGTGCCTTTCGGCTCCTTTGAATAGCAACCATGCACAAAGCATTAAGATTCCAGCCGAGGGGGCATAGACATACCGTTCGGCCCCCGGTGTGGCGGCCAGATGGAAAGCGGCCACGCCAGCAGCCGGCGCGATAAAAATGACCGTCCAAGCCAGTCCGATGCCTAACAAGATCTGGCGGCGAACTACTGCGAATATGAAGGCCGTTATGAATAGGATAAGAATGAAAACGGAAGAGAATAAGAATAGGTTCGATCTTGGCATTGTGGTGATGAAGGGGTTGTGGGGATATGGAAATAGCATCAGGTCAATATAGAAGCCGTAAGCCCGGATAATCTCCGAAAGAATTGAGAGGGAAAAGGTGGCGGAAGAAGATGATCCTCCCGGCAAGAATTGCAGCGTTGCGCTTCGCATCCAGAAGTAGGTGATCAAGATCCCCAGGGGAATCGTGAAGCGAAGGGCGAGGCGTTTCCAGGGAACCGGTTGGCCCCGCTCCATCGAAAGGAATTCATATAACGGGAATAAAAGGATTAAGACGACCGCGATTTCTTTAGTCAGCAGTGCGAGGAAAAACGTGAGCATAGAGAGGGCGAAGAAACGGCAGTGGCCTGTGCGATGGAAGCGCAGATAGAGGAGCAGTGAGGCCAGAAGGAAAAAGGTGCAGAAGACGTCATTGCGGCCGGCGATCCAGGCCACCGCTTCGGCGTGAACGGGGTGGACGGCAAAGAGCGAGGCGGCCAGCAAGGGAACAAGGTGCTGGGGTGTGAGGGGTGAGTCATCCGGAAAAGAACCCCGCATGGAAGGTTGGGGGAGGCGGAGCAAGCTTTGGGTGAGAAAGAACAGAAGTGCGGTATTGAGGAGATGCGCCAGATAGACGGACAGATGAAAGCCCAAGGGCCGATCTCCCCAGAGTTCGTGATCCAGAATATAGGAAACCGTTGTCAGCGGGCGAAAATGCACATAGGCCGATTTCGGGGAATGAGGGGGAGGTAGGCCTGGCAGGAACAGGTCCTTCCAGTGGTCGGGCGACTTGAGGTGCGGGATAATCCACTCATCGTCCCAGCCGAAGCCGTTCTGAAGCACGTTGAGGTTGAACGCCAAAGCCAAGAGAACCGGGATCAGCCAGGACCACCGATGAAATTTATTCCAGGACATTTTCTCCACGAACCTTTTTACCGGGCTGAAGGTTTCAGAACGGGGGAAGGCAGGATTTCGCGAATCGCCGCAAAAACCTCCTCGACCGTGACGCGCTTCAAGCATTCAACATCGTAAGGGCAGGGTGGGATCTGACCGAACCGAGAACAGGGGCTGCACGGCGGGGGGTGGTAGAGTGTGCAATGTCCTTTCCCGCGCGGCGCCCACTGAGACGGCGGCGTCGGGCCGAACAACGCGATGGAGGGCGTGCCGAAAGCCGCGGCCAGATGCAGGGCCACGCTGTCTCCGCCGATCACCAGAGCTGCCGTTGCGATGAGTCGGGCCGTTTCGCGAAGCGGGGTCCGTCCTGCAAAATTCTGAACCGGTAGGCCTTTCATTATATCGTTCGCCAACGGAATATCGGCCGGTCCTCCGATCAACCCGGTCGAATATCCATTCTCCACAAGCCTTTCGGCCAGTTGCCGGAATTTTTCCGGTGCCCACTGTTTTTCGGGATAAGCGGCGCCCGGTGCGATCAAGACGGTGACAGGGGCTCGCTCCTTTGGCTCATGGGCGGAATGGCGGGGGAATGCGGTGTGAGCTGTTAAGAATGGCCGGTTCGGATTCAGACTCAAGAGCTCGCCGGTCAGCCCGGCCAGTAGTGCTAAAAAATTCTCGGCCTCATACCGGCTGGAATCGTATGCGACCGGGATATGAAACAGCCGACGGCGTTCGTTCGTCGCGAAGCCGACCCGTCGTTCGGCCCGGACCAGCCTCGCCGCCACGGCCGAAAGACGATACCATTGCTCGGTGTCGATCACGGCGTCGTAGCGACGGCCGAGGACGCGCAGGAAATCCACGATGCGGTCGTAACAGAGCACCTCCGAGACCAGGTCGGGGATCAACCCAAAAATCTCGGCGTTCCGCCGCTCGGCCAAAACCGCGATCGTGGCCGCTGGGAATCGACCACGGAGGGCCTGCAGCAAAGGGAACAAGAGGACCGCGTCCCCCATTCCGCCGGGCCGGATTACGAGGAGGGTCCGGATCATCGATAAGGACTCTTGAGCCGGGACGCTCTTCGGAGAAGGGAACAATTTAACCATCGCTCTTCCCAAGAAACGGTCGATCGTTTTAAGAAATTCCCTTTGGCGGATCATGATCTTGGATTTTCCGCTCCGGATAATGTTTTGTAGACTTCCGAGAAGCGCTTAGCGAGGCCGGCCCAGGAATATTTTTCGGCCATCCGCCGGCCGTTTTCGGCGAGCGTCTCTCTCTGTTCCGGCGTCAGTAAAAGAAACTGTTCGATGGCTTCCGTAAGAGACGTCACGCTGTCGGGTTCGGCCAGGAACCCGATGGGGCTTTCCTGAAAATAGACGGCCAGATCACGGACGCGGGAACCGATCACGGGCTTCCCGAAGGCCAGCACGGTGTTCAGCGGTCCGACGGTGCCCTTGTAATGGGAGCGATAGGGGAAGACGACGGCGTCGGCCGCCGAGAAGTAATCCGCGATCTTTTCCTGCGGAATGTATCGCAGATCCGTCTCGATCCTGTTCATGCCGTCGTGTGCATGAAGCATCTCTCGAACGGCCTCCTCGCTCAGATCAAACGGCATCCCGGCCAGCAGGAGCCTGCACTCCCCCTTGACTTTTCCCATCGCTTCAATCAGTAGATCGACGCCCTTGTCCTTTCGCAGCATTCCGAAAAACAATAGCAGGGGTCCGTCATATCTGAGACCCAATGCGCTGCGCGCCATGTCGCGCGGCCGGGGTTTGTCTTCGAGGATCGCGCCGTGGGGAACCGAGATGAGCGGGGGGGTCCCGATCGTCAGTCCCATCAAGGCCTCCAACTCGCCCGGCTTCCAGAGCCCGTCGGCCAGAATCGCTTTAGCGTAACGGGATAACAGTCGCCTCAGCGCGGGACGGGCCAGTTTGCCGTAGAGTTGATATAAGAAGTTCGTGTGGCCCTGCAGCGATGGATCGGCCGCCTGGACGATGAAAAAGAGCGGCGGGAGCCTGCGGCGAAAAAAGGTCGGGCCGATTCCTAACAGGAAATAAGTCGTGATCGGTTCGTAATCAAAAAACTGGACCGCGTCGCAGGACTCCATCTGCAACACCTGCAGCAGGCGGAAGAGCACGCGGACATTATCCCATACCAGGGAAAGACCGCGAATCATCCCCTCCAGAGCCGCCCCGCGCCGTCGGAAGGTCGAAAGACGGCTTGCGCCCGTCTCAACGATTTGAAATTTGGGCGGAGCGGAAAGGAACTTTTCCGTATCCAGCCGCGTGGTGACCAGTGTCACCCGATGGCCTTCCAAGGCCAGCCCTTGGCAGACGTAGGTTGTGTAATAACCGAAATGACCCTCCCGCTCGATGTAGGGTTGGAAAGCCAATATCTTCATTGCAGACAATGATGAAATAAACGGGTTTGACGCATTTGCTTTGATCGATGAAACACTCGATGTTAGGTCGTTCTTGTGATGTCCAACATCCTTCGAATGATTCTCTTCAATCCCTCCGGCAAGAATGTGGCGACGACGGTTAAGGATCCCCTCGTAAACAGATACAGGAGATTCAGAGGATCAGTCTTGATCGCTTTGAAAAAGCATTGGAGGGCCGTTTTTAGATGCCTCCCTCGCCAGGCATGTTCGCCTCCGGTTAGATAAGCATTGCTCATCGCCCGGTGCCGGAAGGATTTTGAATCAAAAGGAGGGGGCAGGTCGGGATTGCCAAAAAACTTTTTTGTCAAACGAACCACGGCCTCAGCCATACTAACATCCTGAGTTAAACCCGGGCATTGTCGTGCGGAGGCCAAGAGAACGGGGATGTACTTTATGGTGCCGACCAGGCCGATTCGAAGCCACAATTCATGATCCTTGCCGTTACGAAACTCTGGATCGAGCCAGTTGACCTTTTCAAGAATTCCCCTTCTCATGAATGAACTGGGTTGGGGGATGATATGGCGGCAATATTTCACAGCCGTAATCAGATCCCACGGGCTCGGTTTTATAATGTCGCTAATCACATTTCCGTTTCTGTCGGTTTCGACGTAATCCCCATAGATCAAATCCACATCGGTATGGTCTTGAAAATATTCCGCGGCGGTTCGAACCGCCCCCGGTGTGATGTAGCAATCATCCGCATTCAACCAGGCCAGGATCTCGCCATGACTCATATTCCATCCTTTGTTGATCGCGTCGGCATGACCGTTGTCCGGTTCAGAAATCCATTGAATTCGCCGTTCGTATTTGCGTAAGATGTCGAGTGTTCCGTCCGTGGAACCCCCGTCCACCACGATGCATTCGATACGGGGGTAGTCTTGCTGCAGAATGCTCTCAAGGGTGGAGACCAACCAATGAGCGCGGTTCAGGCAAGGAACAACCACGGACACTAAAGGATCATACGGCATAAAATATCCTTGAGCTTATAAATTCCCAAGATCCCGTTCAAAAATGCTGTGCTCCTCAAAACCGGTCCTAAAAAGTTTATAGGGATAATAGAACAGTCCAGCGATTACATTTCTGATAATGGGCGATCGAAAAAGAAAATTCGCAAAATGTTTTTTCTTTAACGCCCGTTCCAATATCTGGATATTGTCCTTTATCTCCACGTCTTGCACGGACGCCTTCAGTCCTTCGGTGATTTCAAGGGCGTAGTCCAAATATCCATACACGGCTAGGGTCAATACCGCTTTTAACGTTTTTTGGAATTTATCTGAATCATCATTTGCCCGAAGAGATTCGTGAAACCTTTTTGTATCTTTAAAATAAAGAGCGTCAGCCCAAGCCAGTTGTCCCTTGGGCTTGCCGTACTCCAACCCGATCGCCCTCTTCCAATAAACGGGACGCAAGTCGAAGAGAACATATCCCTGCTTTCTCAGGAAGGCGTCAACATCGCAAAATAACGGCTGGTCTTGATAAACAGGGCAAAACTCGACCTCGATCTCCAGGCCGAAACAACCGGAAAGTGTTCGACGGCTGCCTTCAAGGATAAAAAGCTCGCTGCCCTGCGTGTCCAACTTGATAAAGTCCGCATCTTGAATGCCGTTTGATTTTAATGCAGTGTCCAAGGTGGTTGCGTTTAGACCAACGGTCTTGACGGGATCAAATGCTTCCGCGTTTGGAAAGAGGGACAGGAAATCTTTGTCGGGTTTTAGAAGAGACGAGGTCACCGGATTTTTGTTGATATAAAAATCGATAGGACCGTCTTTATTAAATAAGGCCTGGTTCAGAATAACGGCTTCGCTTCTGTTCAGGCCGGCCAACCTGGAATAGGCCGCCGCATCGGGCTCAAAACCGACGGTCTTGAGGTTTTTTTTCAGAATCATAAAGTTCGCCATTAATCCGCCGGAAGCTCCCACATCAACCAGAATGATGGGCTTTTTCGATAGCGAACCCTGGAATGTTCTTAATATGCTTTTAATCACCTTATTCCGAAACCGAAGCAGATTATTATGATAGAGACTTTGTATCGATTGCCGCATTGAATTGCTTAACATAGCGCTACACCGATTTCCTTTTTATGGCCACGATGTTTTCTTGGTAAAAGGGTTTCTTCTCGGCCGCCACGGGCAATCCGGTGGCGGCGTCAAATTGAAATATTTGATAACCCATCTTGATCAGCAAGTCCCAAACTTGATCGGAGCTGCATCCCTGAAGGGAAAGGGATCGGTCCACCAGCTCCACCAACAGAACGGGTTTAAATCGTTCAATCGTCTCGCGGGCTCCCTGCAGGACGAACAGTTCATGGCCTTCGGTGTCCATTTTTATAACATCCACCCGCTTGAACTTCTCTTTCTGGACCAAGTCATCCAGTCGTTCAACCCGGACACGCTGTCGGCCTATGTCCTGTACGCCGGGATAGGCGAAGCCTCCGAAAGTATTTTGGCCCGAGTGCATCTCGTCTGCGAGCAGCAAATCGCGATCGGACGAGACGTTCGAAAGTCCAATCGGCATAAGGCGAATATTCTTTCTATGGTTGAGTTCCGTGTTCTCTTTTAGTCGTTGGAAATCACGCCGGCTGGGCTCAACCGCCAGTACGGCTCCTTCCTCACCCACCAACGTTGAGGCAAATAGACTGTATAAACCCAAAGAGGCGCCCGCATCGATAAAAACCATTCCGGGCTTGAGAATGTCGCTTAGATAAACGAACTCGTTGGGTTCGTAGGTTCCGGTTACAAATAAAGAACGACAGAGTTCGACATGGGGATGGGAGAGAATCTTGATCCCGCCATGCCATTTAATAATAAATGGGGCGATTAATTTTTTCGAAGAGTACGCCCTCCATAAAAGCCATCGTATCAGGGTTGAAGGACGCGTCATGTCTTCCCCGGCTCCGAAGACCCATCCTGGCCAACGGCGTAACGGCCGTGATCTCGCTAAAAATTGACAGGTCGCAAGGATCAAAGGGGCCGGAAAATAGTTCGCGAGTCCGTCGAATACATTGAGCGCGAAAATCTTCGGTTCCGTCAAAGGACGAAGGAGCCTTCCGAGGAGGGAATCCCAAACATGAAGAGAAGATATGGGGATCTTCGGTTCGGGGATCAAGCGGAATTTTATCTTTCCGAGTTTTAATTCGTGAACGCCTTCCGCCCTCTTCACGGCCAGAAAGACGGTTCGGACCTTCCGTCTCGTTAAAGAGGAGTGAAATTGCTCATGCTCGGGGAGGTGGGTTGTATGGTAGACACCCTCGAAGCCAGCTTGGTACAACATCTTCACGAAGCCGGATTCCGTGGGCATCCATGCAAGATATCGCAGTCCTTGGTTGTCGCTTTGCGGTTCTTCATAGAGTACCGAGGCGGTTGCCCGATAGGGTGCGATCATGGTTTCAATAAGCAGATATTGGTCTGTAAGAGCAAAGAGATTTCGGATGGCTTGGAAAGGGTTTTCTAAATGGTAGAGCAGTCCAAAGCCAAGGACAAAATCGAATGAACCCAGGTTTAAACAAGATGGGTTTTCGATATCATGAACGCAGAAATCGATATCGGGGTACTGGTTCTTTGCTTCCGCCACATTTTCTCGTCTCCCGTCGAAGGCGACCACGTGGAGCTTCGCGCTTTTGAGACAGTTTGAAAAGTATCCGTAGCCACATCCCACATCTAATGCCCGCTTGACCCCGCCTTGAACTATGAGCCCGGACAAGCATTCTTCAAGAAAGGATTTCCTCGCCGCATTGATTCTTGCGGCCTCTACGGTCTCGAATGGAGAAACATCCTGTTTCATTTTTTACCGTTTCCTTCATTCATCCTTTTGTTCTTGAACCCACCCCGATATGTTAACCGGCGCGCTATACGTTTTTTAATTTTGCGACGATAAGAATATTCCAACCGAGTAAACGATCCAAAAAACTAAATAATGGCGGTAATCGCCGAAGGCGCCGGGAAACGTACACCTTGTACAATTCAAGAATTTGAAAGTTACCCATCAGCTTTGGGATTTCGCGCAGTGAGTAGCAATATGTAACCGGACATCCCGTTTGAGCTTCCGAATAGGTTCTGACCAGGTCGCTCGTCTTCCAGAATGCTCCTTTCCCTTGTCTGAGGATAAGCCGGAATACCTTCAGGCACCACTTTGAGTAAAGCATCACTCTTAATTCGGTGTGAGGGCCACAATACTTTCTAATCTCTTCAAAAACCCTTTCCGGCTGCGGCGTGTGGTGGATCACTCCAAACGAATAAACCAGATCATACGGTTCAACCGGAACGACACGGCTTAACTCTTCCGCATTCCCAAGATAAAATCGCGCTTTCAATCCGTAAACTTCAAAACGTTGCCGACAGATCTCAAGACTCTTGTCGGATAGATCCACAACGGTCAAGTCCGCTCCGGACCGCGCGAAATTTACGGAATCCGTACCGATGCCACAGCCGATCTCGAGCACCTTTTTGCCTTTCCATCGCTCGAACTGTGCAAAGCCCGGAATATGGCGTTCCTCGCCGTATTTTCGGGCCTCAATCTCGTCGAAGTATTCGCGCGTCGCGAGCGGCTTGGACGAATCCATGACATTGCACGGTTGGTTGTTCCAGAAGGCGCGAACGTCCTCGATGCGAGTCATCTCAGGGCCCTTCGGGTTATTGAAGAAAACATATTTTCTCCTTTTCGACGACGTTTTGATTCAGGTCCTCGAAGACCTTTTCGGCCGAATCCTCTGCGGTGACCAGGACCCGGTCAAATTTCAGATCGACCAGCGACTTCACCGGCTCGATCTTGTGTCCTAAAAAGTTTTTGCCGATGGCTGCATCGTCGACGATCGTGAGGAGTTGAATCGGACGGTTCTGCAGGACCAAGACCGCGATCTCGGCGATAACGGTGGCCTTATAAAGCACGATCGAGCGGACGCCGGCTTCTTCCAGGTCAAGAAAATAAGCCTCCAGTTTCCTTCGGGCGTCGGTAAAGAATTGATAGGACCGCTTGATGTAACGGTAGGTCAGCGCGCTTTTCTCGGCGAGGCCTTTCGGCGTGAGGAGATAATGGAGCCGTTTTCGTTCGGCCTGAATGATCTGAATGTAACCTTCCCGGGCCAGGCGTTTCAGATAGTTGTTGGTCATGCCCAGCGCAATTCCAAGTTTGTTGCTCAGATCGCGCTGGGTTAGCGATTTTCCGGTGGCGACCTCATCTAAGATCTGGAGGGTGTGCAAGGACTCGCGGTTGAGCAATTCCTTGTCCTTTTCGGGTATTTCAGCAGATGAATGAGACATGTTCATTCTATGAACATGATATCGCAAAAAAAATAGTTGTCAAGGGTTTCACTCGGAACAGGATCTGGAGAGATCTGAACTAAAACCGCCAGTAGATGTCCCATAACATAAAAAGGGTCCATCCCAGCACGGTGGCCAGCAGGGGGCGATCGGTCAAGAAGGATTCGGCGGCACGGCCTCCATGGCCCCGGTGATGGATCAAGTACAGGTAGCGAAACATCCCGTACAGTACGAAGAAGACCGAATAGATCTGGAGCGGGCCGTTGTTAATGGTGTACAAGGCATAGGACACGACCGTCGCGGCTAAGACGGCGCCGATCATCTGATCGAGAAAGGTCAAGGAATACTGCTCAAGCACCTTTCGATGGACATTCGCACGCTCGCCCAAGAGAACCAATTCGTGTCGTCGCTTGGAGAACCCTAAAAACAAAGAAAGCAGCATGGTACATAAGATGATCCAGGCCGAAGGAATGACCGCGATGAGCGCAGACCCGGCTAAAACCCTCAAGACAAATCCGGCCGCGATAAGAAGGACGTCCACAATCACCCAGTCTTTAAGCCCGACGGAATAGGCAATATGAAGAAGGCTGAACACTGAGGCGACCATGCCGAAGCGCAAGTCGAGTGCAAAGGCTCCGATCAAGCCGGTCAGGATCAGTCCGCAGGAAATTGCGCCGACCAAAGAGGGCGGGAGCTGACCGGATGCGATGGGGCGCAGCGCTTTAGCCGGATGGTGTCGGTCATCCTCGCGGTCCATGAGGTCATTGAACAGATAGGCCCCGCTGGACAAGATACAAAAAAGGATAAATCCCAACAACGATTTTGAAACAAGCTCGGAGGTAAAAAGATGACCGGAAAAAAGGAGAGGCGCCAGAACAAAAAGGTTTTTAAGCCAGTCCAGCGGACGCAGTCCCGTCAGCAATGCGAGGGTCAATGAAGCCGACTTTTTTGCAGACGGGATAACCTGTTCAGACGGATGAACCGTCATCAAGGGACTCCGAGGGGTTGTTTTTCATCTTAAGTAAGACGGGGAAGTTTGTCAAGAAACGGCCTTGACTCGTCCGCTTCGGGCGCGTAGAATCATCACGCTGCAGCAAGGAGTCCCATGCGTCGTTGTCTTACCTTCCTCCCGGCGATCTTGATCGGAGCTGTCAGTTTTCTGGGTGTAACGCACTGCACGACTTCGCGAGCCCCGGTCTCACCGCACCCCGTCTGGACCAATTATGAGATGAACGTCAGCGTCTTTAGCATGGCGTTTGAAGGGAACGACGTATGGGTCGGCACCGAACAGGGACTGATCAAATACGATCTTGTTCAGGATCAAATCACCGCCCGATACGACAGCAAGAACGGTCTTGTGTCGGACATTGTGACCACGATCAAAGTGGATTCACAGGGGAATAAATGGGTCGGAACCCATGGGGGCGGACTGGCCCTGTTTGATGGCAAGGCCTGGCGAAATTTCACCGTTCCGGATCTCGCGGACCCGTATGTTTACGACATCCTGTTCGATCGGGCGGGACGGATGTGGGTGGCGAACTGGAAAGGCGTCAGCATTTTGGACGGGAACCGTTGGAAGAGTTACACCAAAAAAGACGGAATCGTCGATGACTGGGTCTATGCCCTGGCCATGGATCGCGACGGGGCGATCTGGTTGGGCACCGAGGGCGGGGTGACGCGATACGACGGCCATGAATTTGTAAGCTATACGCATAAGGACGGCGTCGGCGCGGATCTCAAAACGATCGGCTCCTACGAGAAGATCGCCAATCCCAGCTTTCATCACCGCACCACGCCGGGAAAAGAGGCCGAGGGGTACAACCCGAATTACATCCTGGCCGCCGCGGTCGATTCTCGAAACAATAAATGGTTCGGGACCTGGGGCGCGGGGCTGAGCCGCTTCGATGGAAAGCGCTGGACGACCTACACGACGCGGGACGGATTGTCGGGCAATTTCATCTCCGATATCCTGATCGATTCGAGCGACAACCTTTATGTCGCGACGGAGGGCGGGGTGAGTGTGTTCAGCGAAGGCCGTTGGAACCGCTACACGACCCGAGACGGTTTGATCGATGACGGTGTTTTCGCTGCGGTCATGGATCCATCCGGATCAAAATGGTTTGGCACGCTCAAAGGGATCAGCAAACTGGAAGGTTTTTCCGGACCGTAATCTTCCCAGCCGGGCGTTCATCACCCGCGCGCCGATCTCGCTCATTTATTTTCGTAAACTCAAGACATCCAACAGGTTTGTGACAGTTTTTTGCTTGACAGTTCCGGATAAATTTTGTAGCCTAAGCTACTCGTGCCGTCAGGTTTTGTCGTTAGAAGATCCATGTTTGTCCTGTCGGTGGGTTAACCTTCAACCGATGGAGTCCCTCGAGGGCTTTGTTCGGTCGTGAGGGGCGGAAGAAGAAGCGCTTTTTTGAATCACCCCAAAGAGGGGGCATGAAGACCTCTCGCTACGTTTTTGCGGTTGTCGTCGTCGGTGGAGGCTTGATCCTCGCGGCCTTGTCTGCTCTGGGCGGAACGATTGTCGGATCGAGACATGACCTTTCGGCGCTGAACAGAAGAGGCTACGGCAGCCCAACCGGCCCGATGACCGGCGGGTCGTTCAATGATTATGAGGAGACCTGCGTTTACTGCCACACGCCCCATAACTCCGGCACTGCGGCGCCTCTCTGGAACCGCCAGCTTCCCAGTCCCTTCGGTTATGAAATGTATTCCAGCCCCAATTTCGATTCGAGCGCGTCCGCTCCCGACGGAATTTCCCTTGGCTGTCTCTCGTGTCACGACGGATCCGTGGCGGTGGACGCCGTGCTGAACAAGCCGAAATTCCACGACTGGTATGATTCCGGCGTCCATTACCGGATGAGTCCGGAAGGAAACGTGGGTTCGGACAGCTGCGGGAAATGTCATAACCGGCAACGCGGGGCTTATGCGGCATTGAGCGGGGCCCATGACGCGACCATCCGGTATTTGACCCGGAACCTTCGGGACGACCATCCGATCTCGATTCCTTACCCGACGTTCAGCAAAGACTCGGCCTTCAATCAACCGCTCATCGCAAAGGAAGACGGCGGTCGCACTTTCCCCAACGGGGTTCAAACGTTTGAAGGCGACAAGGTGCAATGCGCGTCGTGCCATGATCCCCATGACCCGGATGAGAAGAATACGGAGGGACGGGACCCGTTCCTGCGAACATCGAACCGGTTCAGCGCCTTGTGCCTGACCTGTCATCAGAAGTAAGGGATGGAAGCATGGAGATAAAAATTCGACGGTTGCATCGGTACGGGTGGCTGATCGTTCTTATGCTTGCGACGGGTTGCGCCACGCCCCCCAAGCCTCCGGATATCATCTGGCCCTTGCCTCCCGAGGAACCGAGGATCAAGTACGTGAAGAGCATCAGCAGTTCGGATGACATTGAACGAAAAACTTTTTGGAAAAGTCTTACGGAATTCATCACCGGTTCGGGATCGGCCGCGCGCATCGCCAAACCGTATGCGGTCCACATGGACCGGGAGGGGCGCTTGTTCGTGACGGACAGCGGCTGGCCGACCGTCCTGGTATTCGATACCAAAAAACAGGAATTCACGGTGATCGGTCTGGAGGGGCCGGGCGTGCTGGCCAAGCCGATGGGAGTCACGACCGATGCGGCCGGCCGGATCTATGTCACGGACACGCTCGAGAACCGGGGCGTGGTGTACGATCATGACGGAAACTTTTTGTTCGGAATGGGTGAGAAGGGCCGCTTCGATCAACCGGTCGGCATCGTGGTCAACGAGACACTCAATCGCGTCTACATTGTCGATACAAGAAAACACAACGTCTCCGTCTTTGATTCAAAGGACGGAAAGTTTCTTTTCGATTTCGGAGGTCGCGGGGTCGAGGACGGTCAGTTCAATTTCCCCACC
>Ga0335082_10006086_pt1 | contig 13181 bp, 13 predicted proteins | sample Lox_Sample_41_FD_206718 | JGI IMG/M metagenome (GOLD analysis project Ga0335082, IMG submission 206718) | Soil microbial communities from Loxahatchee National Wildlife Refuge, Florida, United States - Lox_Sample_4.1 | ecosystem: Environmental > Terrestrial > Soil > Wetlands | place: USA... | reverse complement strand
CGACTACATTTCTCAAACGGGTAAGGATGGAAGTTTTGCGATACCGTATCTCGCATTCGGGACGTATCGACTCTATGCTGTTCGCGATCAGTACAAAAATCTCCTGTATGATCCACAGACAGACCAGTACGGGACGTATACACGCGATCTTACGCTGACACCCGATCATGCGGTCTTCAGCAACGCTCAGTTCCGGCTGACTGCGGAAGATACCACACCCCCTTTTCTTTCGAGTGCGCGGGAGATTGATCAGAATCACGTGCTCTTGAAATTCAGCGAGGCCATCGACCCTTTGACGGTTGTGCCCGATAGTATTCGGATTGTGGATACGACGACCGGCGCCCGGCTGAGGATCCTCGATCTCTCATTTTCCGACCCACCGTGTCTTGAAGCACCTCTCGTGACCGAACCTCAGCGCAATGGAGCGGGCTACCGGCTCACGCTCACCGGGACGCGCGATCTGGAAGGGAACGTCATGCAGGCGCCGCGTAATACCGACACCTTTGCCGCGAGCGACGTTTCCGACACATCGAAACCAACCTTCGAATCCAAAACCATCCACGATCTCATGAAGGATGTGGCTGTGCGCGATTCGTTCCACTTTGTATTCAGCGAGCCGGTGCGCAAAATTCCCTTTGAGCAGGGTTTTGTCTTATTTGATACTGCTCTCGTCATTGTCAAGGGAGACTTCGTCTGGTGGTATTCGACTGCGGTTTCATTCGTTCCCCACCCTCGCCTGCACTTCAATACGCATTACAAGATCCGCATCATCCTCGATTCACTTCAGGATTTTGAGGGAAACCATTTTTCGGATTCGTCGGCTGTTCTGAGGTTCGAAACCGTGGATGAAATGACACTCAGCGGCGTCCGCGGGAGTGTTGTGGATGGTGTGCCGGATAGCCGGGGGAGGATTACGATTACTGCAATGAATCTGACGAACAAGCAGGTTGCCCCATACACAACAGTGCTTGCAGGGCCCGGGGCATTTGTGCTGGATGAAATGATGGAGGGCCAGTACGTCTTCTTTGCCTATCGCGATGCCGATAGCAATGGAAGATTCTCCTACGGAAGGCCATTTCCGTATCTTCCGTCGGAGAGATTCCTTTATTATCCGGATACGCTGAAGCTTCGGGCGCGTTGGCCGTTGGAAGGTCTGACGCTCCGGTTCAAACAATAATCAGCGTCGCTTGTCGAAAGGATTCTCCGGGGTGATGGATTCCTCGGGGAACCGCGGGGGAGGATTCTTGATGATATTGTCCGGCACGATCCACGCATCCTTGTATCCGAGCAACTGCAGGCGTTTCAGGAGGGGGCTTGCGGCCGGCCGGTCGGAATAATTTCCAACGCGCACTTTGTAATAGGGTACCTCGTAGACAATGTAGACCCACTCATTCGGGAGGAGTGTTGAAAGCGTGTCCCGTATCTGCGATGCCTCGTCGATCTCCTGTGTGAACATTACCTGAATTCTAAAGCCCGGAATAGTTTCCGGAAGGACAGGGGCGGCGACTTCTGCATACGTGAGCGCGTTGTGCCGTTGTTCTTCCTGCTGCTCCAGTGTGATAATGTCGGGATCGAAATCGGAAGGATTGAATGTCGGCTCGTACCGTGCGAGAAACTCCTGGAGTGTTTGATGGGAAGTCGCATCGTGCGACGCACCGCCCGACGAGCCACAGCCGGCCAGAATACCGCACGCGAAAATGATCAGGAGGAGAGCGAGATTACCTTTGCGGCTTTTCCCAAACCCAGGCATCTTTGTAATCGTTCGGATATTGCTGTGCGATCGCATCCCGGAATGATCGTGCGGCGTCCTTCGTGGGGAAATCCCCCATCATGACCTTATAGAGCATGTCGCTTTTGTCCAGAAACAGGTAGACCGGTTGATTGAACCGCTGTTTTGCGAGCGCAATGATCCGATCGGCATTGTCCGGCATCTTGTAGGCACCGAGCTGAATCGAGCAGTTTCCTTTCGGCATCTCTCCGGCCGACGCCGGCATCGGGGGTGGTGTTGTTGTATCGTAGGTGGGGCGTTGTGTATCCTGTCTCGTCACTGTCACGGTATCTATCTTCTCCGGTGTCTTTTGCGAGCTTGCGGGTGGTGGTGTGGGAATCGTTTGAGGGGGAGTGGTTTGCTCGCTCCCGTACGTGCCGGCATTCTGGGATTCTCCTGAGGACGAACATCCCGCAAGCACCAGCCCCGCAATGACACTCATGCTGACGAACAAGAACAAATGAAGTTTCATAAATTCCTCGTTTGAGAATAAAGTCCTAATAGGTCTGAGCCGATTTTGCCGCTTCTTTCGATTTCCCGTCGGCATCGGTGCTGACGATCTTCACGCTTGCGCTTGCCCCGATTCGATCCGCACCGCTTGCAACCATGGCGAGTGCATCTTCCCGCGTGCGGACACCGCCCGAGGCCTTTACCCCCATCGCCGAACCGACGACTTTTCGCATAAGCGCAATGTCCCCGACTGTGGCGCCCCCCTTGGAAAATCCAGTTGATGTTTTGACAAAATCTGCTCCCGCCCGCTTGGCGAGAAGGCAGGCCTTGATCTTCTCTTCATCCGTGAGCAATGCCGTTTCAATGATCACCTTCGAAAGCGCATTGTATCGCCGTGCCGTAGTCACCACCGCAAAAATATCGTTTTCGACGTACTCGTACTCTCCCGATTTCAACATTCCCACGTTGATAACCATATCGACTTCACGGGCGCCATCGCGAAGGGCGTGCTCCGCTTCAAATGCCTTCGTCGCCGTTGAAGTTGCGCCGAGTGGAAATCCTATGACCGTGCAGACTTTTACGGAGGTGTCGCGGAGCAACTTGGCACACAGCGAAACATACGAAGGATTGATGCAGACGCTTGCAAACGAATATTTCTTTGCTTCCTGACAGAGCTTGATAATCTCTTCCCTGGTGGCTTCCGGTTTGAGAAGAGTGTGGTCGATCATACTTGCCAAATCAGTCTCGATTCCCCCTGCAGCTTCAATGCCGATTCCGGCGGAGATCCGGGAAGCGCCATGATCGACAATATTCTTCACCCCCTCCTTGTTGTGGATGACACACAAACCGTCTTTGCAGGTGTCATCCGAGCAGCAGGTGTGTGTTTCTGCTCTCTTTGGATGAAGAACCGAATGAACGATTCGATCAATTTCCTTTTGGTGCATGACCGCCTTTATTACCGAAAATGACTAAATTCAATATCAATATATGATTTTCCGGGGAAGAATCAAGTGCTCCCGGGAGCACGATGGGGAAAAACCCTCATTCTTGCTCCTTTCCCTTGTATCTCGGTCCATGATTGTTTAAATTGGAAAAGAATCATCACCATCAGTAATAAATCCGATGACCCGCTTTGCACGTTACCTTCTCGCGGCCCTGACTCTGATACCTGCGACCCTCGCGGCCCAGGGAACCACCGCGTATGATTTCCTTCGGAATGATGTCAGCGCCCGTGCTGCAGCTCTGGGAGGAAGTTTTGTGAGCTCCGTGGACGATCCCAATCTGATTTTTTACAATCCCGCTGGTCTTGCTTCACTATCCGCTACACGATTTTCGGTTGGGTTCTTTAAGGAGCTTCTCGACATCAATGCTGGATATGTCAGCTTTGGAACCGAAGTTCCCGGGCTTGGATCTGTGGGCGGAGGGATTAATTATATCAACTATGGTGATTTTCAGCGGACAGGCGAGGAGGGACAAAACCTCGGGTCTTTCGGCGCGGGTGACCTGTCCCTGACCGTCGGATATGCCGGAGAGCTCCGGTCCGGTCTTACCTATGGCATCAATGCGAAGTATATCTTTTCATCCATCGCGGAAGTGCATTCCTCGGCAATTGCGGTCGATCTCGGTACACAGTACACGGTTATACCAGAACGCTTCCTCCTTGGAGCGAGTATTCTGAATCTGGGAACCCAGCTCGATCCGTACATGACCACGAGGGAGCGGTTGCCCCTTGACGTGCGCATCGGTGCGACGATCTATCCCGAACACCTTCCAGCTGCAGTCATGATCGGATTTCACAAATTCACTGATGCGCAGGATAATTTTGGGAGTCATCTCACTGCATTTTCGCTCGGCGTGGAGTTCTCGGCAAGTCCCAATTTTCAGTTGCGGTTGGGATACAACAACGAGCTTCACCAGGAACTGAGTCTTGACTCCAGCGCAGGGCTGTCGGGCATCTCCCTTGGCGTCGGTATTCTTCCCGGAACCTATACCGTGGATTATGCCTTTACGTCGTACGGAAAGATCGGTTCCGTCCACCGCATCAGCGTATCCTTTTGAATCAGAATACCAGCCGCTCCAGTAACGTCTTACTCACGTAGAAGAGAACCATCCCCCCGAACACGATCAGTGGCGTGATGCGATTTCCGGATCGGTTGATTTCCGGGATAAGATCACTTGCCCCGACGTATGTTGCCGCGCCCGCCGAGAGTGCAAATGCCACGCCAATCGTTGCAGTGTTGATGCTGGACAGAAAAAGGACCAGCACGATCCCAAGCAAGGTGGCAATGCCGATGGCAATCGAGGCGGCGAGAGCACGATTGCGCGGCTGTCCTGCCACGGTCATGATCGATGCCGTCGTGAGTCCCTCGGGAAGCTTGTGAAGAAAAATCGCGAAAAAGATCAATAGACCGATGGAGAAATTATATTGCATTCCGGCCGATATCGAGACACCGTCAAAAAATGAGTGAACGAAGAGTCCTGCGAACGCCGAATAGCTAGCCGTGTGAGAAACCATGACTTCCGAATGCGTCTCTTCACCGAAATGAAAATGCCCAACGACGGTGTGTTCGAAAAAATGCAGAAGCCCGAATCCACAAATGATATAGAGTGAGGCGATGCTTCCCAGAAGCTGCAAGCTCTCCGGCACCAGTTCGAAAAATACCAGTGCGAGAAGAAAGCCGGCACTGAGAGCGAGGAGATATTCCTGAACCATCCTCGGCCATTCCGAGCGCATGAGCACAAGCATTCCCCCGCCCACCTGGGCTGCAGCAGCACAAAGACCGAGGAGAAGAATGATGAGCATGGCCGACCTATGATTTCCGATAAGGGGAAGATAAGTATTGCTGCGCCTGCCTGTGTGCGTCCAGGTAATCTTTCATGTCCAGGACTTTTCGATATTGTGTAATCGCAAGATCCCGTTTTCCCTGCAGGTCGTAAATCATGCCGATGCGAAGGTTAGAGGCGGTCATGAATCCCGAAGGCCCGTCGACATCGAGAGCACGTGAGAGTTCGTCGGAACGAAAGAAGAACGATAGTGCGCTGTCGTAATTTTCGACTTCCATTTCGTGGAGGCCAAGGTAGTAATTTGCTTCACGCTCTGTCGACTGGTCATAGCCGAGCCGGTGTGCATGGACATTGGCAAGAATTTCCATGAACACGCGATTCATTTCATCCCAGTTTGCGACCGATGCATAGCATCGGCCGACGTAACGGTGGAACAGCGCGTTATGCGGATACGTAGCGTGCAGTTGCAGTGCAAGGATGAGTGCATCACCGTAGGAATGCTCGAAAGTGACGAGTGAGACGAGCAGCACGTACTTCGCCTCGGTGGAGGCATAGCGCGCTTTCTCCGCAGCGATGCGGAGCTCTCCGAGCCCTTTTGTACGATCGCCCTTCGGGAAAAACAGCGTCAGCGGTTTGACAAAAGGGTACTGCTCGGGAACGACCGCGGCATAGTAATTATAGATTCCAATACCCAGGAGTACGTCGTCGTTTTCCGGGGCCAGTTTGTATGCCTTCTGAACAATAGGAAGTGCTTCGCGTCCTGCATTCGCCGCTTTGAGCCACTCTTCCCGGTTGACATAAAGCCGGCCTTCGAATCCAAGCGCCCCGCCTTTGAAAAAGAGCGCCGTCGTGTCCTTTTCATTCTTGTCAAGACGCTTATCGCAGAGATCGATAACGTGGTCGAGTTCGCCGATGAAATGGTCGTCATGCGTAGTATTGCCGATATCGGTAACGATCTTCCACCAGTCGACCATGGCAAGAAAAAAATGTCCCGCGGGGTGATCGGGATACGCATTGGCAACAGCACGAAATTCCGTTTGCGCACTGTCGAAGGAGAGATTGTAGACGAAACCGATTCCTCGCTGGATGTGTGATTCGGAGATGGAATCGCCCAGCCACTGCGCAAAGAGCGGCAAGGACCAACAAGTCATCAGGAGGAGAGGAAGAGCTACTCTCCATGTGGACGCACGCGGGAAACCGCTTGATCTCCCGCGTGATATGAGTGAACCTGGCCGAAAGAAGGAACGATGAGAAATATGCGCTGTAGGATTGAGCTTCAATTCAAATTACCGCTCGTTGCTGCGTCCTTCAATTTATCGTTTGCGAAAATTGCAATCTCCACACGGCGATTTTGCTGTCTTCCCTCGGCGGTCGAATTTGAGGCAATCGGCTGAGTTTCCCCAAAACCGATGGTCGTAAATCTATTCGTTGCGACACCTAGTCCCTCGGTGTACGTTGCCACCGCGGCGGATCTCCTCTCGGAGAGCAGCTGATTGTATTCAGTACTGCCGGTCGAATCGGTATGACCTTCGACAAGGATGTTGGTATCCGGGTACTTGTTAAGGATGACAGCGAGTTTCCCGATGTTCTCTTTCGCCTGCGGCTGGAGGTCGGACTTATTCGTTTCGAAGAGAATCCCCGAGTCGAAGGTAATCTTGATTCCTTCTCCGACGCGCTCAATTTTCGCATTCTGGAGGTCCTTCTTCATTTCGGCGGCCTGCCGGTCCATATAGTTGCCGATGAGTGCTCCGGCCGTCCCGCCGATGGCAGCACCGATGATCGCCCCAACAGCCGTGTTGCCGGCCTGCTTGCCGATGATGCCGCCGAGAATACCTCCGGCAGTCGCCCCAATAGCTCCGCCCTTGACGGTATTGCTTGCCTGACATCCCATGAGCGCAATTGAGACACAGAGAATGACAATCACCGTTGATGATATGATATGTTTCATAGTGTCGACTCCTTCCCGTTGGGTAAAGTTTTACGAGTGGTTGATCTTAGTTGAAAAATAAGAAAGCAGTTTGTCACTAGCAACTCGTTCCTGAACCATGGAGTCGCGTTCTCGAACGGTAACAGTCTGGTCCTGCAACGTTTGGGAGTCCACGGTCACGCAATAGGGTGTGCCAATTTCATCCTGGCGTCGGTACCGCCTGCCGACTGCTCCGCTGTCGTCATAAAACACCCGGAGATGCGGACGAAGATCGGCTTCGATTTTCCGGGCGAGTTCAGGCATCCCGTCACGGTTTACCAACGGGAAGATGGCTGATTTTATGGGTGCAAGTGAAGGATGAAATCTCATGAGGGTGCGCAGTTCCATGTCGCCCTCTGCTGTACGCGCCTCTTCCTCGGCGTAGGCGTTCACCAAAAACGCCATGAAGGAGCGGCTTGCTCCTGCAGATGTTTCGATGATGTATGGAGTGAATTTCTCCTTCGTTCTCTCATCGAAATACTTCATACTTTTTCCCGAAAATTCCTCGTGCCGCGTGAGATCATAATCCGTCCGGTTGTGTACGCCTTCTATTTCCCCCCATCCGAAGGGAAACTTGAATTCGATGTCGTAGGCATCCTTGGCGTAGTGAGCGAGCTTGCCAGGTTCGTGACGATGCCATTGCAGGCGATCCGCCGGCATGCCGAGAGAGACGTACCACTTCATCCGTTGTTCCCGCCAGTACTCAAAATGTTCTTCATCCGTCCCCGGTTTGCAAAAGAACTGCATCTCCATTTGTTCGAATTCCCGGGTACGGAAGAGAAAATTCTTGGTGTTGATTTCATTCCGAAATGCCTTGCCGATCTGCGCAATACCGAACGGAATTTTTTGGCGTGAGGATCCCTGGACGTTCAGGAAATTCACGAAAATTCCCTGCGCCGTCTCGGGACGCAGATAGACGACATTGCTCGAGTCCTCGACCGGACCGACAAAGGTCTTGAACATCAGATTGAACTTGCGGGCTTCCGTGAAGCTTCCCTTGTTTCCGCAGTTTGGACAGTTTAGAAAGGGGAGAATCACCCCCGGGGCCGTTTCAGTTTTCTTCCTGAACTCATCTGCAATGACCTCATCCCGTTGCTGGCCTTCGTATTTCCCGGGCTCCATCTCGCGTAATGCTTCCTTCTGTTTCTTGACCGAAAGCTCCTCGAATAGGATATCCAGCCGGTAGCGGGATTTGCACTGCTTGCAGTCAACCATCGGATCGGTAAAATTCTCGACGTGTCCCGATGCTTCCCACGTGCGCGGATGCATGAGGATAGCGGCATCGATGCCTTCGATATTGCTCCTGTAGGTCATCTCCTTCCACCATGCTTCCTTCAGGTTGCGCAGGAGCTCGACCCCGAGCGGCCCGTAATCCCAGGCGCCGTTGAGACCTCCATAAATTTCCGATGATTGGAAGACGAAGCCGCGCCGCTTGCAAAGCGAGACGAGCTTATCCATGAGTTCGGTGTCCGTTGTTCCCTTCGGTTTTGCCATACGTCCTTTCTGCTTGAGGTGCTTGGATCTCATCCACGTTCCGGAGTTCCGGAACTATATTGTTGTTGAAGGTTCGCCCGGGGTGCTTCGTTTGAGCCGCGGATCCGGCTTCAATATCACCGTTTCCATGATCATGCCGCGAAATTCAAGATGGATGCTCACACTATTTTCCCTCGAGTTCTCCGACGCAATTGCCCGGCCGTTGTACTTTCTCGCCATTGTACTTAATGCCAGATTTACCTGGACGGGCAGGAGATCCGGCGGAATCATGATCTTTCTCTCGGTCCTTGTCAGTGTCGTTCCGGAAATAGCCACCTCCGATTTCCTGATCCACTCCTTCTGAATCTTCAACCGGGCAAGAATTGTGTCGATCTCGCGGTCGACCTGCACCATCAGTGGTCGGGCTTCCTGTTCGGCCGGGAACGAGACGCCCGTCTTTTGTGTGCCATGGAGGAGAAAAAGGGCGAGCGCCGCCAGGGCGAGAACGATGGCTGTCGAAAGCCGCCAAACTATCCCATGATCGATGTTTGGTGATTTCACGTTCCTCTGAAATTCGGTTTTCTCTTTTCGAGGAAAGCACGTGTCCCTTCTCGGAAGTCTTCCGTGCTGCAGCATTCTCCGAAGAGCCCGGCTTCGAGGCGCATGCCTTCCGTGAGTGGGAGCTCGAGCGTGGCATTCACTGCCTTGATCGCTATGCGAAGTGCGAGCTGCCCCTTGCCGAGGAGTGTCCTTGCAATGGTTTCTGCCGTGGCGATCAATTCTGCCTGCGGAACAATTTTATTCACCAGCCCCAGCCGCAGTGCTTCGCCGGCATCGATCTGATTGCCGGTGAGGATCATTTCCATCGCTTTTCCCATTCCGGCCATTCGTGCAAGTCGCTGGGTTCCGCCATAACCCGGGATAATGCCGAGATTGACTTCCGGCTGACCGAATTTTGCATTCTCTGAGGCAATCCGGAGATGACATGCCAATGCGAGCTCGCATCCGCCGCCGAGGGCGAAACCGTTCACAGCCGCAATGACGGGCTTCCCGAGGTGTTGAATCGTGTCGAAGACCTCCTGTCCTTCCGCGGAGAATTCCTTTCCACTTTCTGCATCCAGTTCCGTTAGCTCACCGATGTCCGTCCCGGCAACAAATGCCTTTTCTCCGGAACCTGTGAGAATGACAACGTCAACCTCCTGATTGGTCCTGAGTGAAATGAATAACGCTTTCAATTCCGACTTACACACAGCATTGAGCGCATTCAGTTTCTCGGGGCGGTTGATGATCACGGTCGCAATGCGATCCTTTGTGGAAACAAGAAGTGTGGAGTATGCCATATAATCAGTTGTTATTTTTTTGCCGGAATGGATTTGATAAATGTCCTGAAGTGTTTAAGGAGCTCCTCATACGTCGATCGATTGATGCGTCCTGATAACTTCGCAATCCGGGCTGCCTCCATTCCTGCAACGGTGTACATTGGAAGAAGGTGAGGGGCATAATCCAGAAGTGCTTCAAGATGCAAGTGAATCGTCTCAAGGTCGCCGCGGACGACTGGGCCAGTCAGTGTTTCCCTTGCAGAGTCCCGTACCGTATGTTCCGTGGTTGACGTGAGCAGTGGTCCGAAGATTTCGGCCCACGAGCCCTTCAGCCCCGCAAGCCCCGAGAGCTCATACACGGCGTTGAGCAGAACCGTAAGGTAATTCGACGCGAATACAGAAGCAGCATGATAGAGCGCTTTCGTTTGCCGTGGTATAACGACCGACTTACCGTTCAAACGACTTACGATCGTGCGGGCATGTTCGATTGCATCCGGCCTTCCCTCTATGCCGTACGCGATACCCTTCAACTTGGATTGCATCCGTTCCGGAGAAATCGATCTGGGAAACGACTGAATGGGGTGAATTGAAGCAACCGTCGAACCCTTGCGATGGAGCGGGAGAAGAGCGTTGGAGGTATAAACGCCGGAACAATGAAACGCAAAAATTTTCTTGAAGGCAACGTGCTTTGATTCTGAGAAATCAGCCGCAACCTGCCCCAAAGCAGAATCGCTTACTGCAATAAGAAGAAGCTCAGTCCGGGAATCAACGTCCCGGAGATTTGTGGATGCTTTTCGGCAATCCAGCTTCCTGGCAAGGGTGATTGCGTGCGATCCGGTCCGGCTTACAACGCTCACGACAGGGAACCCCGCCTTGTGGAGAGCCAGCCCGAGCGAAGAACCGACTGCTCCCGCACCGATGATGCTTAATTTGGGATTTCCTCTCGACATATGCGCTCAGTTTGTCGGAAGGAGGGCCGCCGAAACGTACCCGACCACCTGCGTGTAGTCTCCGGTGATATCGCCCGAATTACAATGATGTAGAATGGACGCGGTCGTGGCACCGAGAAGCTTCGCCGCGTGAATGACGGCGACCGCGGGTCCGCCACCGCAGGCCTCTGTAGTGTCGTTTTCCAGATCAATCATCAACTGGTTCGGGTCGCATGCTTCAACGTCGCGCAGAAAAACGCGGTCGAGGCGATCTGCTTCGTGGGAAGGATAGTAATGAGAGAGGTCCGAGCTGGCGATCAGCAGCACGTTTTTGTCCCGGAGGATTGTGGCGAGCCGGTCTCCGAGATGAAAGCAGTATTCGTTTGTCTGATTTCCCATCACGATCGGCAGAAAATGAAATGAGGGGACGACTTTTTGGAGGAACGGCAATTGAACTTCGATGGCATGCTCCTCGCGGTGGCCACGCGGTGTCGCTTCGATGATGCTCTCACCTGCCAGGAGAAGATCACGGAGGGGCTCATCGATGAGAACTTCACCGAGCGGAGTCCGGTATCCTGAGCCGTCGTACACCGAAATTCCATCGAAGTATTCCCGATGACTCGGTGCAACGATAACGATGGATGTAAAAACGCGATGAAGAAGAAGTGCATAGGCATACGCGGCAGTCCTGCCCGAATACATGTACCCTGCATGTGGGACGATAAGTGCGATGGGCGAAGGGGTTGTTTTCGCCTTTTGAACGCGTCCGACCTCTGCGAGGTACTCATCAATGGTTCGGGAGAGGGCCGATGGCGGGGCAGGATAAAACATGCCGGCCACTGCGGGCGGACGCATAGTCGAAACGCTCATATCAATGCGCCTGATGAGCCGGGGCATCCTGGTGAATGACCTCGGCAGTGAATGTAAAAAGCCGTATTCCAGGGCGATTTCTCGCGTTCTGCGGTATGCCGGCCTTGCGAAGAGTCTCAAGATAAAACGTTTCCCGATCCCATCCCTGCTCCGTCGCAACCTGGGGTAACAGCAGTCCGCGGCTGTTTTCGTCTTCCACGATCAAACCGTGTCGCCCAATCTCAATATCCTCAATGTTGTGAATCTCCGTTCTTGGAGAAAGAACCGATATTTCTATTTCAAGATGCGAAAGTTCCGGTTCAGTGATCGGCTCGAATCGGAAATCTTCGACTGCGGCTTTAGCCGCGGCATCCTGAACGCTCTCGAACAGAGGTCTGATCGCGTCGATATATCCGATGCATCCCCGCAGTTCGCCGTGAATACGGAGTGTCACGAATGCTCCGCATGGCGCGCGGAGTGCCGCCGGGATTGATCTAAGTGTCTCCACATCTCCGTAGTTCAAAGCTGCCTCGATCGATGTGCGGGCAATAGAGAATAAGACTTGTTTGTCTGACTGCGAGAGCATGCCTTCGCTTTCATTCTGGGGAGCAATGGAAAAGTACGGAAATTGCTGCTGATATTCAACTCACGGAGAACTTCAAAAAACCATCTTCTTGATTCTCACGGGCCTGTTTGCTACATTAACCACAGAAAATTCGAGCGATAAGTAATCCTATGTCGTTGATGGTCAGCATATCGGGGATTCGTGGCATTGTCGGAGATGATTTGACCCCCGAAGTCATTGTGAAGTATGCATCTGCGTTTGCAGAATACTGTCAACTGGGTAAAATTGTGATAGGGAGGGATGGGAGGTCGACCGGGAAGATTATCGCCAATCTCGCTTCTTCGACATTGCTTTCGATGGGTTGCGACGTCGTCGCCCTTGGAATCGCACCGACGCCCACTATTGCCATTGCCGTTGCGCAGCTTCATGCCGCAGGCGGGATTTCTATCACTGCGAGCCATAATCCTATACCCTGGAACGGGTTGAAATTTTTCGGCTCGACAGGCATGTTCCTCAACGGCGAGGAAAACCGGGAGTTCTGGGGGATTGCAGAAACCGACGAACATAGGTATAAACCCTGGAATAATATCGGAAATTATCTTCTCGATGATTCCTTCATTCGGCAGCATATCGACATGGTGATGAATCTTCCGTATCTCAAACCAGAAACCATACGACGGAGGCATTTCCGTGTCGTTGTCGACTGTATCAATGCTTCCGGCGGATTGATCGTCCCTTCGCTTTTGCGGGAATTGGGATGTGAAGTAATCGAGATGAATTGTGAAGTCAGCGGCGTGTTTACCCGAACTCCCGAGCCGCTTCCGGAAAACCTCGGCGAGTTGTCCGCGCGGGTTGTCGCCGAACAGGCGGACTTTGGTGTGGCCGTCGATCCCGATGTGGACCGCCTGGTCTTTATCACCGAGCGTGGAGAGCCGTTCGGGGAAGAATACACGATTGCCTCGGCGGTAAAATTTGTGCTGGAACATGACCGATCCCATCATCAGGACACTCCGGCATCAGTTGTCGTGAATCTCTCGACAACCAGAGCAGTCGATGATATCGCACAGGAGCGGAAAGC
>Ga0335082_10006085_pt1 | contig 13182 bp, 10 predicted proteins | sample Lox_Sample_41_FD_206718 | JGI IMG/M metagenome (GOLD analysis project Ga0335082, IMG submission 206718) | Soil microbial communities from Loxahatchee National Wildlife Refuge, Florida, United States - Lox_Sample_4.1 | ecosystem: Environmental > Terrestrial > Soil > Wetlands | place: USA... | reverse complement strand
TTGCCGGAGATGACGTATACGGCGACGGGTTTCTCCAACCCGGTGCGGGTGATCTTCGACGCGATCTTCCGTCCGACGACGGTGGAGGACACGAGCGAGACGGTGGCGGAGCATTTCCGCATGGCGATCCGGCGCGAGCGCTCGGCGGTGCATGTCGTGGATCGGCTGGTGGTACAGCCGGCGAAGAACGCAGCGATGGGCTTCGCGCGCAGCTTGGCAGCGATGCACCACGGGCGCATCAACGCCTACGTCGCGTATGTGCTGCTCGCGCTCCTGACGACATTGATCATCGCGTCGATCGTGTGACGGGCTTGCGCCGACATCCTTGCTCGGGAGACGGCGCATACCTATACTTGGCACTAGGAGATGGCATTCCTCCTCTAACCGCCGCTTCCGGCTAATGATGCCTACAGCTTTCCTTTGAAGGGAAGGTGTGGGCACCCTGTCCAGGCCGGGCCTCGACAGCTATAACATGCCCCGGGCTTGCGCGCCGGGCGCCGCCCGTGCCGTCGCGGTTTGCGCGGTGTGCGAAGCCCTGCGCGAAGACGAACACGAATTCCGACTGGCCGCAGCCGATCGGCTCGTGGGCAATTCGAGCGCTGCAGAAGCCATCATAGACTCCATGGGTTTCTGCGGGTCGCATGTCTTTGTACCGGCCCGCAGCAGGCACGAGGCGGAAGGGCTTGCAGGCGTGCTGCGCGAAGCGACCGACAGCCTGATCGGCATGCTGGCAGACGGGGACCGTTATTTCGAGCGTCTCTTCGATCTGTTCTTCGGCGCGGACCGAAGCTGCGCCGCATGCAAGGCGCACGATCAGCGTGTTTCTCACGGTGTCAGGGAGTTCGTCGAGGGGATGGACCTCTCGCTGGCCTGCCCGCCACTGTGCTGCCCGCACTACCGCAACGTCGTGTACTCATCAAAGGGTGTGCCGCTGGCTGCGCTGGCGCGGTCGGTGCTGCAGACGGTTCAAGGCGCCGCCGCCAGGATCGCATCGATTCATGAACAATGGCGGAGCGGTTCCGGCGATGAGGCAACAATACACAGCGAGCTGGCACCGATCCTCAATGTGGTCGCCGGCGAAGGCGGAGCCGTCGCCGGTACGACGGGGCGCGCGCCTAGCGAGCGAGGGCCGCAGTCGACGCCTCGATGTGGTGTATGCGCCGAGCTTGTCCACGCAGAGCGGCATTGGCTGGACATGGTGCAGCGGGCGGCGAAGCTAGGCGACGATGTGTGGACGGTATTTCCGACCTGCCCGATCCACCTCAAGCAATGCGCGCGGCTGCCGGACCCCGGCATCGCCGTTTCGACGGCGCGCTATGCTGCCGAAGTCGTATCGCAGGCGCTAGAGCGGGGAATCGAAGCACTCGCGCTGGACAACCGCAAGCGCGAGGCCGCGGCACGAAGCGTCTTCTACCGGCGCCAGGGAGCGGCGTACGTTCTCGGCCAGCAGCGCAAGATGGTCACACATCTGCCGTCCTGTCCGGCGTGCGAACGCGCACTGGTGGCGCAGGAGCACGGCATCGCACGCGCCTTGCGGGCCTTGCATTCGGCACCCCAGGGTCGCGCGGACGATGAAGTGAAGGACTTGTGCATCAGACACTTCGCGGCGGTCTACCTGCACACGGTGGGCGGCGCGGCGCGCTCAAGACTCGTTGCGCTGCAGGCAGAGCGGCTGCGCGAGCTGAGCGCGCAATTGGCACAGGCGGTGCATTGGGACGAACCGGCGAGGGCGACCGATGCCCTTCGACAGGCCGTGGATGCGTGGCAAACGACCATGCCGCGAGCTGAGGGTGCGCGATAGGACGCGAAGAAGGTCTGCGCGGGCGGCCGACTAGCGTGCACGCGGGCGTGATCGCGCGTGAGGCTGAGCATTGACGGGCACGATGTCCGCGAAGAAAAACCCGAATATCCCCGTCTGCCGATCGGCGAAATATCGCTTCAGGGCGTGACGGGTCGTCGCAAAGGCGAGGTCCTCCCAGGGTATCTGTGCCTCGCCGAAGAGCCCGGCCTCCAAGGCTTCGGGGCCTGCCTTGAAATGGTTGTCGACGAGGCGCCCGAGGTAGACGACGCGCAACTGATCGTTGTCGGGGATGTGCATGACCCCGTATGGTCGGAGATCCTCGACGTCGACGCCCGCCTCCTCGAGCGTTTCGCGTGCTGCGGCAGCGCTGGCCGACTCCCGGGCGGCGAGGAATCCCGCTGGCAGCCCCCACAGGCCCGCTGCCGGCTGCACCGCCCTGCGGCAGAGCAGGATCTGTCCCTTCCATTCGGCGATACAGGCGGCGGCGAGTCGCGGGCTCTGATGAAAGATGGAGCCGCAGACGGTGCACACGAAGCGAGATGCCCCTACGAGTGCGCGCTCCTCAGACGTGACCGGATTGCCGCATTCGCTGCAATATTTCATTTTTCGCGCTACGCCCTGTCGGGTCGACTGCGAAGCTCGTGACGTCGCCTTCGACCGACCCAGGCGAACACCGGGATGGCTGTGATCTGGCTGGCGACGCAGAAAGCGATCATCGCTGGCAGCGACGCATCGTAAAGAATCCCGATCGCTGCGCTGCCGAGGAACCACGCAAGACCGTAGCCGGCAGTGAAGAGACCGAAGGCCGAGGCACGTCGCTGGAGCGGCACCATCGGCGCGACAGCAGCCGGAATGATCGATTCATGCACTCCCATGCCGAGGCCCCAGATCGCCGCCCCGGCAAGCGCTGCCCAGAAACCTCCCAGAAAGACGAGCGGCGCGAACAGAGCGGAAGCGAGCGTCAAGGCAATCAGCACGGAAAAACCGAAACGATCGACCAAGCGGCCGAAAACCAGTGAGCCGGTGCCGCTCACCCCCATCGCGATGGCATAAAAGATCGCGATCCATTCACTTGACGCGACGTTTGAGCGGTTCAAGTGAAAGGCCATGATCGGGTAGTCGGCGAAGCCCGCAGCGACCAAAGCGGAGCCGGCCAGATAGACCCAGAACGCGCCTGGCATGTCTTTGCCGCGAACATTCGGCGGTGGCCACGCTTCGAGGTCCTGGGGCCGCGGGTACGCCAGCCGCGCGAACCCCACGAGGGCGAGATTGACGAGCGCGGGCAGCAGCAGCACGGCGAAGGCGACTCGGTAGTCGCCGCGATGCGCCAGCACGGCAGCCACCGCCAAGGGACCGATCATGGCGCCGAACTGATCGAGCGCCTCGTGCAACCCGAACACCCAGCCGTAACCGCCTACCTCCTTCGCAGCATGCGAGAGCATGACATCGCGCGGCGGATTGCGGATGGCCTTGCCAACGCGCTCGAGGACAATCAGCGCCGCAGCCGCCGGCCAGCTATCGACCAGCGCAAGCGCGGGGACCGAGGCCATCTGCACGACGTAGCCGCAGATCGTGATCGCCCAGAACTTTCCGGTCGCGTCTGCCAGGCGCCCCGATACGAGCCGCAGCCCGTAGCCCGACAGTTCGCCGAATCCCGTCACGATCCCGACTATGGTTCCGCTCGCAGCGAGCGAGCCGAGAAACGGACCTAGGATGCTGCGCGAACCCTCGTACGTAAAATCGGCGAAGAAGCTCAGGATGCCGATCAGCAACACGAAGCGAAACGCCGATCGCCTCGAGGTCACAGGAATGGCTCGCTCGCCCGCGTCGGTCCGCGGCATGCCTGGGCCTCGCTGGCCGAGGTCCCGCTGCGCTGCTTCGCAAAGCGTTCCAGCGTCTCGATATCGGCCATAATCGCCTGTGCCTCAACGCTGGGTTCGCTCGGGGCTGCTCGCACCCGCTCGTGATAACGGGCCTCGAGAGTGGCCCTTCTCAGCGCGAAGCTCCCGGCTAGCTCCGTGAGCGCGCTGCGACGCCACTCGGCGACTCGCTCGAAGTGCCTTGCCAAGGCATTTGCGACGTTTCGGTGTGACGGCGAGCGCACGAGCTGCGCACGCGCACCGGCCGCCCGGCGCCAAGCCCCGAGAAAAGCGAGCGCCGGCTGCGCCAACACGGTCGGCGCAAGCCCTTGTGCAGGCTCGAACGAGGGAGGCGCCCCGGGCCCGGCGAGGCATGCCGCCTCCGCGCGCACGATGGCCGCCGCCGTAGCGGCCGACTCCAGAGCGGTCTGACACTTTGCGCGAAGCTTGCGTAGCTCTCTGGCTGCCGTCTTTGCACGGGCGGCAGCTCGCGCCCGGAGAGAGTCGGTGAGAAGGCTCGTGACATCGATGTTGCTCTCGTTGCTCTGTGGCCAGAGCACCGCCGCGTTGTGCGCTACCTCGTCGATGAGCGCGCCCGCTTGCGACTCGGCCCCTATTTCGGCATCGGGGTGCCAGCGTTGGGCATCCTCGAGCGCGGCCTGCGCTTCGTCGAGGGCGGCGGCCGCCGTCTCCCAGGCCTGCGGCGAGGCCACGCTGTCCGTGCAAAGCGAATACCGCCTTCGCAGCGCAGCGATCACTGCGTCCTGCAGCATGTCGAGCTTGCGACGCAGCGACGTTTCTCTCACGCTTACGCGCTCCTGCAATAGGGGTCGGAGCGCGCGGTCGACCCAGTCGTCGCGCAGCCTGTGGTCAGTTGCGACCGTGCTGGCGAAGTACACGGTCACATTGTCCCCCGTCAGATCGGAAATGCCGCGCGCGACGTGGCCTTGCACCTTCCAGCGCTCGTCTGGGCGAAGCAAGTCAGCCTTCGTCAGCACAACCAGGGATCTCGATCCAGCGTGATGCAGGGCATCTACGATCACGGCTTCCTCGAGGGTCAGGCCCGCAGCAGCATCGATTAGCACGACGCCGACATCGCAGCGCACGGCTGACCCAGCGACGCCGGCTGCGTCCCCCGGACTTCCAAAGCTGCGCCCGGGCATGTCGACCAGCGTGATCCCATCCTTGAGTTGTGCGTGCGGGAGCTCCACCCTCAGTCGCGTGACGTGCCTCAGGTTCGATGGATTGAAGTGCTCAGCAGCGAATTCGGGAAGACGGCCGAGCGCGAATTTCTCGGGTACCGCATCGGCGAAGCTTGCGTAACCCCAGGGCTGAGCACCGTAGGACAGGTAGATGGGAACCGCCGTAACGGGCGTCATGCCCACCGGCAGGATCGCCGCCCCGAGGCGCTGATTGAGCAGGGACGACTTGCCCGAGTTGACGCGGCCGAAAACGGCTATCTCGATGTCACGCGTCGCAAAGCGCTCACCGAGTGCCGCAAGCGACGGACGAAATTGCACCAGATCGTGTGCGTCGACAATTCGGGCCAATTCGGCCAATAGATCTGCGTCGCGCTCCGCAAAGCCTGGCCGCGCACGGAACGGGGCCCGGAGGTTGCCGTCGCTGGCTGCGACGAGCCAGCTCTCCATCTGATCGAGCAGGCCCAGCAATTGCGCGACGATCCTATTCAACTCCACTTGCGTCTCGTCGTTCAACGGGCCATAGGCGCACATGTATCGCGGTGCGAGCTCCTCTATGGCGACCACGGCCCGCTCCAGCGCGGCTCGTGCGGCCCCCGCAGCGCTCGCATCCGGCCCACGTAGCGCGATCCGGTGGCGCTCGAGGACCGCACGCATTCCCGCGCGCATATGCTCGGCGTAGTCCGCGAGTAGCCGTGCCTGGGCGGGCGTCGCATCGCGGACACGGGTCGAGAAGACCGAGCCCAGGGTCGCGGGATCGAGCGCGTGCACGCCAGTCCAGAGCAACATGTCGACCTCCACGAAGACGGTGGCCAGACGCGCACGGTGGCGATCTCCGAGTTCGATCATGTCGTCGCGCAACGAGCAGGACCAGGCGCGCCGAACCGCGCCGCAGCTCCGAGCTCCTGCTCGATCTCGAGCAGTCGGTTGTACTTGGCGACACGCTCGCCGCGGCACACCGAACCGCTCTTGATCTGTCCCCCGCCCATCGCTACCGCAAAGTCGGCGAGGAACGTATCCTCGGTCTCGCCCGAGCGGTGTGAGATGACGTATCTCCAGCCGGCCTCGCGGCAGAGCTGGACGGCATCGATCGTCTCGGTCACCGTTCCGATCTGGTTAAGCTTGATCAGCGCCGCATTGCAGGTCTTCTCCCGGATCGCGCGAGATATGAACCGGGTATTCGTCACGAGGATGTCGTCGCCGACGATCTGGATCTGCTTTCCCAGTGCGGCCGTGTGCTCGCTGAACCCTTCCCAGTCGCTCTCCGCCAACCCGTCCTCGATGGACACGATCGGGTACTTCTGGATCCACTCCTGATAAAGAGCGGTCATCTCCGCGCTGGTCTTGTCGCCTTCGCCACGGGACAGCCGGTATTTGCCATCCTCGTGGAACGAGGTTGCGGCCGGGTCGAGCGCGATCGCGATGTCGGTGCCCGGTGCGTAGCCCGCCGCCTCGATTGCCTCCACGATCAGCTCGCACGCTTCCTGATTGCTTGCGAGCCTCGGAGCGAAGCCGCCTTCGTCACCGACGCTCGTCGCGTAGCCACGCCGACGCAGGAGGTCCCTCAGCGCATGGAAAGTCTCCACCGCATAACGGAGCGCCTCCGCGAACGCAGGGGCGCCGACCGGGACAATCATGAACTCCTGAAAGTCGAGGCCGTTGTCGGCGTGCCGACCTCCGTTGAGAACATTGAACATCGGCATGGGCAGACAAGCCGCGGAGGCACCGCCCAGATAAGCATACAACGGCACCCCGTGAGCCTGTGCGGCCGCACGCGCGCACGACTGGGACACGCCGAGAATCGCGTTTGCACCGAGCCTGGCTTTGTTGGCCGTGCCATCGAGCTGCAGAAGTGCGGCATCGATCTCCTGCTGCCGCGCGGCATCCATGCCAGCAAGCGCATGCGCGATCGCTAGATTAACGTGCGCGACGGCCTTGCTTACCCCCTTGCCGTTGTAGCGTCTTGCGTTGCCATCGCGCAGTTCGACCGCTTCGTTTTCTCCCGTTGATGCGCCAGAGGGGACCGACGATGTCGCGCGCGCGCCTCCCCCAAGGGTGACGCTCACGCGCAGCGTCGGGTTCCCGCGCGAATCGAGGACTTCCATGCCCTGGATGCCGGCGATGTGCGTATTCATGTGTCTTGTCCCTCATGAATGAGGTAAGCGTTCGATGCATGCGGGTGGTGCATCGGCAGTAAACCGGTCTTTCCTTTGCCCGATCGGGTTGACGTTGGGCAGACCCGCAAGCGCGCGAAGCCCTCTGTTGCTGGCCGTAAGCTCCTCGTCCGAGGCCAGGACGCGCCGTATCGCGTCGTGTTTCGTTGCGTACCGGCGCATGTCTTCCGCCAGTCGCTCCAGGATGAGCGCCTGATGTTCGACGATCGCGCGAACCGTATCGGGTTCGGTGATCGCTGCACAGAGTAGGGGAAGGTGCTGCAGACAAACGCCCGACTCGATCGCAGCCGTCGCTGTCGTGGGCTCGACCAGGGCTTCGACGATCGAGGCTACGGCGTCCTGCTCTGCCTGCGCGCATATGGCGCAGAGGGGACAGGTGGCTTCCGTCGCCAGGAGCGCGGCGAGGCGCTCGGGCACGCTGCCCGCGCCGGTCAGCGGTCTTGACGCCACGTCGCGCAGCTTCCGGGACACGCGCTCGAGCAGCGGTGGATAACCGGTACAGATGCCGTGCGGCGAAGCGATCACGGCGTATCGCCACGCGTGCGAGGCACAGAACCCTCCGTGCCGCGCGTGACTTCGCTGCGTTTGGAGCCTGAAGCTCAGGTCGTATTGATATCGCCGGAGAAATTCGAACGACGCGTGCAGGACATGGCCACAGATCGCGCAGGGGCGTTCGACAGCGCTTGCCGCTGCGGCTGGCGCCGGCGAGCGCACCCCCACGGGTGGGCCGCCGGCGCCGATGCGCGTCGAAAGCCTGCGCAGGCGTTTCTCCAGACGCTGCGTCTCGCCCGCAGCGGGCAGGGCGCGCAGCGCGTCGGTAATTCGGTCGATGAGGCGCAGGAGGAATTGACCGCTCTTGTCCGCAAGCAGGAACCGGGTGAGCTCCGCTTCAAACGCCTGGATGCCGCTCGCTGCGAGACGCGTGGCGTCCGCTCCGAGCCGGGCGGCGAGCGCATCGCGCGCTGAAACGGAAAACACCGGCGGCGCGGCTTCCCCGAAGGCTTGACAGAGTTGCTCCTGGACGAAGCGCATCGCCTCGGCGCGCTCCTCCGTGGAAACCGTATCCTGCTTGTTGATCACGACGAACGCGCGGCGGGCCGATTGCGACGCCGTTCGGAGGAGGTCAAGTTCCTCCGCCGACAGCGGGCTCCCGAAGCTCGTCACCAACACGAACGCATCGGCCTCCGGCAGGAATGCGGCAGTGGTCTGAGCGTTCTCCGGGATTGCCGACCCGAGGCCGGGGGTGTCGATGAAGTGAAAGCCACGCCGGAGAATCTCCGCCGGGAGCCTTACCTCGGCGGTCTTCACATGCCTTGCGTTCCCCGGGTTGTGACGCTGCGTTACGTATTCGGATAGCACTCGCAGCGGCACTTCGCTGGGGAGACGCTCGTGCTCGTAGTGGATGATGACCTGCTCGCGGCTTCCATAGGCGACGGTCGTGATGACGGAAGTGAGCGGTACGACGCCTATCGGAAGCTTGTCCGAATGCAGAATGGCGTTCATGAGCGATGTCTTGCCGCGGCTATACCGACCGACGACGACCAGGTTGAAGCGATCTTCCGCGAGTCGCGCAAATAGCTCCCTCAGCTGATCCTGGTATTCGTGCGGCTGATCCTTCGCGACGCCGCTGAGCGTTCGCAGGATCTCCGCCAGCTCGAATTTCGCCAGATCGTAGGTCCGCAGATCCATCGCAGGGCAGTTGGACGCGACCTCTAATTCAGCCGGCCATCGGCACCGACGGCTGCCGCCAGGCACGCTGCAACGCCGTCGAGGGCACGAAGCTTGCTCGACAGGGCGTCCTGCCTGTCAGCGACCGACGCCAGCCCCGCAGCGTGGAGCTTCGACGCCTTGGCAATGGCGGTTTCGATCCCTTGCGTGGCGGTGTCGACCTTGGCCTCGATAGACTGGCGAAATGCTGCGACTGCTTGGTCGATTCGCCTGCTGAAGTCGTAACGCATGCGTCCTGCCTGCGTCTCTACGAGCTCCATGGCGTATCGTCGCGCGCGGTCGATGACCATCCTCGTGCCTATTCTCCTGGGCAGCGCGAAGACGAGCGACCACGTGAGTATCCTGAGACTCGGCGGCTCGCTCCAGAACTTGTAGTAGAAATGCGACTCCACAGAATGAATGGCCGCTTCGCTCCGGCCGGGGCGGGCGATCGCGAAGAGATCGGCGGCGTAGCGGAAAAGCCCATCGACGATTTCATCAATCGTCGCCGCGTGTCGGGCGCAAGAGGCTTCGAACGTGCGCTCGAGGGTGGCGCTTTCGCCGGCTTGCCAGGCGTCGAAGGCTTCTCGCACCTGCGCCTTCAGCTGATCCTCGAGCAGCAGATGCAGCGATCGCAGCGGGATGCCGTGATGCTCACCGCCAAGGCTCTCGACATTCGTGACGAGCCGGCGCTTCAGCTCTTCCTTGAAAGCCTCGATGTCGTTGTTGAGCGGCGCGTGTAGCGCACGCTTCGCGTCCGCCACCAGCAACAGCTCGAGGTCGTCTTTCGCGCGCAGGATTTCGACCTTCTTTTGCCGGAACAGCGCGGCCTTCCGGTCGAGTTCGTGCAGTGGTGCGCTCAGGGATTTCAGTTCGAGCTCCGAATCGAAGCGGGTCTCGCTCAGAGCCCGCGAAGCCTGTCGCGCGATCGAAGCCACGAGCGCAGCGTCACGCTCGTGGGCCATGAACTCCCCCAGCGCCTGCAGCAAGGTGGGCATGCCGCTTCGTGGTGCGCCTATCCCCATCGCAAGACGCGTCGAGAGAGGGAAGAGCTTGGGCGGAACATCGAGTACCTTGGCCAGCGCGTCACGGGTGAATGCCAGCGACTGTGCGAGCTCGCTTTCGGTGAGCAGGTCGATCTTGTTCAGAACGAAAAACAGCTTCTCGGAGTAGCGGCGGATTTGCTTCAGGAAGTCGCACTCGGCCTGCGCAAGCGGCTGGTCGACCGAAAGCAGGAAGATCACGGCGTCGGCTTTGGGGAGGAAGCGATGCGCTGCGTCGGTGTTGTGCTCGTAAACGGAGCCGACCCCTGGCGTGTCGATGAGGCGCAGTCCGCCCTGCAGCCAAGGGGATGGATAGCGAACCAGCGCCTCGCGGACTCCTTTCTGGTTCCCCGGGTTCCCCTGCTCGGTCACATAGCCTGGCAATGCCGCGAGAGCGATCGACTTTGTCTCCCCGGTCTGCAGCACGATCGACGCGGATGGCTCAACACCGTGGGAAACGGCAGTCACGACAGAGGTCAGGGGTACGACGGACACCGGGAGAAGTTCTGCCCCGAGCAGGGCATTGACGAGGCTGGTCTTGCCCCGCTTGAATTGTCCCGCGACGACGAGGTCGAAGCGCTGCGAAGCGATCTTCTCTTGGAGGGCGTTTATCGTTTCTGCGGCAACGCAGCCGAGTGCCGCAAGGCGATCGACGCAAGCGGCGAGCGCGTTCAGCTCGATGCTGCGGGGCGGGCCGGTTCCGGTCTTGGGCCCGGACCGACGCGCAATCGCGATTTCCGCTGCTTTCGAGCACATAAAAAAACCCACCTTGCGGCGGGCTTTGGCGCACCAACCCTACCGCGCTATGACGCAGTAGGAGTCATTAGCCTGGACGGCGGTTTGGGGGAACTCCATCCCCCACGGCTGCTTCGACTAAACCAATGATAGCAGGCTTCAGCGTTTTGCGAAATCGCACGCCACGCAGAGATGCGGCGCACGAGCTTCAATTCGTCGGATTGACATAGGAGTCCGGCATGGTTGGACATCCAATGCCGTACAGGCGCTCGCGCCGCGTCCGCGGCGGCGTGCGAAGAAAGCGCTCCAGCTCGGTCAGTGCGCGCCGGTAGACCTCACGCTTGAACTCGATGACGCTGTCTAGCGGGATCCAGTACTCGCTCCAGCGCCACGCGTCGAACTCCGGATGTCCGGTGGTCCGCAGTGACACATCCGTATCCCGGCCGAGGAACCGCAGCAAGTACCAGATCTGCTTCTGCCCTCGGTAGCTGCCGCGATACGCGCGCTTGACCCAATTCGAGGGAACCTGGTAGCGCAGCCACTCGCGCGTGCGGCCGAGGATCCTCACGTGCCCCGGTCGTAGGCCGACCTCCTCGTAGAGCTCGCGGTACAGCGCCTGTCCCGGGACCTCGCCCCGATCGATCCCGCCTTGTGGAAATTGCCATGAGTGTTCGCCGACCCTCTTGCCCCAGAAGACCAGATTCCTGGCGTTGACGAGGACGATGGCGATGTTGGGACGGTATCCGTCGCGATCGAGCATATGCGAGCACTCCGACACAACAAAAAACCCACCTCGCGGTGGGTCTTGGCGGAACGACCCTGCCGCGCGGGAGCGCAACAGGAGTCATCAGCCTTGCGGCGGTTCCGGGGGACTCCATCCCCTGGCACTCGCAGTGGATCATAACAAGTTTTGTTGTCCTTGCCACGTCTTCGGGTCCGGCGGATCGGCCGAGTTCACCGACGGGTTGCCCACCTCCTGCCCGATGGCTATACTTGGTCTAGGAGATGGCATTCCTCCTCTGACCGCCTGACGGCTGATGATGCCTACCGAGGTACGCGAAGCTCGTACCGGAGGTGTGCGAGAGCGATCATCAGTAGCGGCGGTTTTTTGTTGCCTGCCAGGCCCTCCGGCCGTCTCGTTCAGGCGCGGCGGCGCGAGCGCGGGCTCGCCAGCCGCCACCGAAGATCGCGGGTTGCACACGTGACAAACGGGAGGAGCGGTCATGGTGCAACGCGACGAAGATTGTCCTTTCTGCAACATCCGCGCGCCCATCCTCGAATCCGAGCTGGCTTTCGTCATCTTCGACAAGTACCCGGTCAATCCGGGCCACGCGTTGATCGTGCCGAAGCGCCACATCGAAAACTTCTTCGAGGTCACGCCGTACGAGTTCATCGCCATGTTCTCGCTGCTGACGCAAATGCGGCGCGGTACCGACACGCAGCTCGCGCCCGACGGCTACAACATCGGGATCAACGTAGGTGAAGCGGCTGGCCAGACGGTGAAGCATCTGCACATGCATCTGATCCCCCGCTTCTATGGTGACATGGAGAATCCGCGCGGCGGCGTCCGTGGCGTCATTCCGTCGCGTCAGTCCTATTGAGGCGGGCCGATGTCCTCTCGATCAGCATCCATGGCGGGAGGCTCCGCATTCGGGACCGTGACGGGACGCCGCACCGCCCAAGGCCCACGATGATCGACATCGCGATCCCAGGGTTCGGGCCCTTGGCTGTCAGCGAGCTGGTGTGCGACTACAACGGCACGCTGGCGCGCAACGGGCTGCTTCTGGAAGAAGTGCGCAGGTGCTTCCCGCGAGTCTCCGAAAGACTGCGCATCCACGTGGTTACCGGTGACACCTTTGGGACGGCGCGTCGCGAGCTGCAGGGGCTTCCCTGCGAAGTTTCCACGATGCCGGCCGGAGGGCAGGCGGAAGCCAAGGAGGCGCTTGTATCTCGCCTGGGCGCCCGGAGTGTCGTGGCGATTGGCAACGGCCGCAACGACCGTCTGATGCTCGCCGCGGCGGTGCTGGGCATCGGCGTGGTCGGCGATGAGGGTCTCGCCGGCGAGGCGCTGCGGGCGAGCGACATCGTCGTGCGGCACATCGTGGACGCGCTGGAGCTCCTGCTCGAGCCGCGTCGCCTCATCGCTACGTTGCGAGGATAGCGGCTGCGCAAGCCTGGGCTCTCAGCGCGTCCCAATGTCGACAATGAAGCATCAAGACTCGCCGCCCAGACTCATAGGGAGAGATCCAGCCGGCAACCCGACCGTTCGAGTCGGCGCGGTCCTCGACACCCAGACGCCACTGAGAGGGCTGCAGGCGCCGGCGGACGATCGAACGCAGGGCCGTCACGCGTTGTCCTCGGCCTTTCACAGCATCCTGTTCGAACGGCCCGAGTTACGGCCGGAGCCTGCCCCGGCACCCCCTTTCTTTGAGGATCTGAACCTGGGGCAGATCGTCGATGCCGTTACGGCCGGTTGGAAGGACTACGACATCGCCCCGTTCTTTCACGCGCCACTTGCCGACCTGGCGCAGGTCGCGTACCGCCAGGACGTGTTCCGCGATCTCGAGCAGCCGGCGCTGATGCAGTGCGTCCGGTCGTTCTCCGACAAGATGCGCGTGATGCGCCAGCACCTTGAGCAGATGACCAAGCGCTACTACAGGCGTG
>Ga0335082_10006082_pt1 | contig 13185 bp, 12 predicted proteins | sample Lox_Sample_41_FD_206718 | JGI IMG/M metagenome (GOLD analysis project Ga0335082, IMG submission 206718) | Soil microbial communities from Loxahatchee National Wildlife Refuge, Florida, United States - Lox_Sample_4.1 | ecosystem: Environmental > Terrestrial > Soil > Wetlands | place: USA... | reverse complement strand
GTCCGTCGGCGGCCACCCAAGCACGACGCAAGTCCTCGGGCAAGCTGTCGAGGGTCACCGGCTCGGCTTGGAGCGCGGTACGCAACTGTTGCAGGGTCGCCTGCAGGCCGGGCATCAGCGCCGCGTCAGCCTGCGCGCGCAGCGACGGGGGGCCCTCGGCGAGCGCGGACAGCACAGCGGCAAAGCGCTCCGCATCTGCGGCGGCGCGTCCCGATCGACCTTTGCTCGCTGCGCGCAGCGCTGCGGCAGTTCGCTGGATCGCGCGCACGTTCTCCACGTCCGCTGGCGCGGGCTTCGTGTTCGCCGGCTCGAGGGCCGGGCCGAGCAGGAACGCGGCGTCGGCGATCAACGCAAGCTTCTTGTCCTGGTCCGACGGCACAAAGCTCATCACGGTTATCGTCCCTGCCACCTGCGGTAGCGCGGCGAGACTGGCGGCGAGCGCAACCGCGGCAGCAGGCGAAGCGGCCAGCACGTCGAGGCTGTTCGGCGTGGTGGTCGGATCGCCCATCAGATCGAGCAGCGTGCCCACCGATTCGACCTTGGCGCTGCGCAAGTTGAGCGGATTGAAATCGAAGCGTAGTTGCGGTAACAACGCGATCGACCCGGCCGCGACAAGAGCCCCTGCAATCAACACTGCCCGACGGCGAGAGAGGAGAAATCGGTCGAGCGGCGCTAGCACCGCATACCCTATCGCCTCGGGCTCGCCCGGCGGCTGCAGCAGCCGGATCAAGGCTGGCAACACCGTGATGCACGACACGAAGCCGATCAGCATCCCGGTGCCGGCGATCAGACCCAGCTCGGACATGCCGCGATAGGCGGTCGGAAGGAACGCATAGAAGCCCGTTGCCGTAGCGGCTGCCGCCAGCGCGAGCGGCGCGCCCACGCCCCGCGCGGCCCCCAGCAATGCAGCATGCAGATCGTCGTGTGCGTGGCGCTCGGCACGATAGCGTACGCAAAACTGGATCGCGAAGTCGACGCCGAGTCCGACAAAGAGCACCGCGAACGAGACCGAGATCACGTTGAACGCTCCGAGTACCAGCAGGCCGAACGCAGCGGTCAGCATCAAGCCGACCACGAGACTCGCGACGGTGGCGATGATCAGCCGACCCGAGCGAAGCGCCAGCCACAGCAAGGCGACGACCACAAGCAGCGTGATCGCGGCATTGCGCCCCGCGCCGTCTGCAAGGGTACTGAATTCCTCGTCCGCGAGCGCCACCGGCCCGGTAAGCCGGACGCGCACGCCCTGATCGGGCGTGAGGTGCAGTTCCCGCGCCGCCTGCCGGATTGCGTCCGACGCCCGCGCCCCCGGCTGCAGCCTGCTGAAGTCGAGCACCGGCTGCACCAGCACAAAGTGCCGGAGCTCGCGGCGCTTGGGCGGTTCTCCGGTGATCAAGAGGCGCCAGGACGCCGGCCGCGCATGGCCGGCGCGGACGCTGTCCAGCTCCTCGGCCAGTACGGTCATGGGGCGCGCGAGGTCCTCTAGCCGCGCTTCCCCACGCTGCACCCCGTCGAGTGCCAACGTCATTGCATCCATCACCCCGCGCAGCGACGGATCCGCGGCGAGTGACCCAAGCAGAGGCTGCGCGGCGATCAACTGCTCGGTCATGCGCGAGAGCTCATCGGTCGGCAAAAACAGAAGGCCGTTGCGTTCGAAGAACGGGCCGCCGTCCGGTCGATAGACCGTGCGGAACAGCTCGCGCTGCGTGGCCAATCGAGCGGCCAGGCGCGCGGCCCCCTGTTCTGCAAGCTCGGGCGCAGCTGTGTCGATCACGACCGCGATCAATTTCACGCGCTGCGGGAAGGCCGCATCAAAGGCGAGCTCGCCCTGCCGCCAGGACAGCGTCTGCGGAAACAGGTGTACGGCATCCGTGTCGATAGCGATGTGGCGAGCAACGTAGGTGAAGGTGATGCCGGTCGTGGCCAGCGCCAACGCGATGACGAGCCACGCGTGGCGGCTGCACGCGTCGACCGCGCGCACGATCGCAGTCTTCACCATTGCATGACGATCAGGCCTGCGCGGCCGGCTCCAGTGCGCGGGGTCGACCCTCGGCATAGTGCAGCACGCATCAAACCAATGGCTCCCGGTAGATCGCGAGGATTGCGCCGATCATCAGCATCGCGCACACCGCGGCCAGCCCACAATGTTCCACCGCATTGTCGGTTGCGACAACGCGCAGCTCTAGCCAGCGTCCGGTGGTCATGATGATGGCCAGCAAGCCCATGACCAGGTGCGTCGACTGGATCAGATACTGTCCCTTGATCTCGAACGCGGTATGCGCATGGGTGACCAGCAGCACCCCGCCGAAGGCGGGATCGCCTGGATCCTGCACTCCGAAGAGGATTTAAACCGGGCTCGGGTAGTCTTGCGCGCAAAATGATGCAAGGTTTTCGTACAAACCCGACTCTGCACCGTGAAGCGGTTTGAGTATAGTGACGGCCGAGTAAGATCTTGCACACTCCGGCGGAACACGTAAGCGTCGTGCAAGGATGAGCACGACTGTGAGCATGTAGCCGCAGCCGATGAGCGCAAGTGCCAGACAGGCAATGGCAATGGACAGCCACACCGCAAACGCTTCACGCATGATTTCCGGCTCCCGGGCGTCCAATCGAGCGCAAGGCGCGTCGCCCGCTATGCGCAATGGGCTTACGCGGGAAACCGCGCTCGCCAGATGTGTTCGGGCTATGCGCCGCAACGCCGGGACGCTCATGCTGCTCGCCGCACTCGCCGGCTGCGCCAGCCACCCCAGCGCTAACGATCCGGAGGTCAACGATCCTCTCGAGTCGAGCAACCGCGCCGTCTTCAAAGCCAATGACGCGGTGGACCGCGCCGTAATCAAGCCCGTGGCCGAAGGCTATCAAGCGGTTCTCCCTCAGTGGGTGCGCGACCGCATCCGGAATTTCTTGAACAATCTCACCGAACCGCGAGTCTTCATCAATGACTTCCTGCAAGTGCGCATCAACGCGGCAGGCACGACATTCGTGCGGTTCCTCGTAAATTCGACTGCCGGCGTCCTCGGTCTGTTCGACGTAGCGACCGGCCTCAACCTGCCGCGCCAGACCGGCGATTTCGGCCAGACACTGGCTCGCTGGGGCGTGGGCGAGGGCCCCTACCTGGTGCTTCCCATTTTTGGACCATCCAACGTGCGCGATGCCGTCGGGCTCGTCGGCGATCTGTTTACGGACTTTTACGCCAACCCGGGAGGCCAACTCATCACGGGTACAGACTCCACTGGATGGAACGTCGGCGAAGGCGTCACCAGCGGGGTCGATCTCAGAGCGCGCAACCTCGACACGGTCGATGCAATGCAGGCAAGCTCTGTCGACAACTATGCTCAGATGCGCAGCGTCTCCCGCCAGCACCGCATGGCGCAGGTGCGGGAGGCGAAGGGCCTGCCTAACCAGCCAGAAGAGCTGATCGATCCCGGAGCTGCACCGACGAATCCCGGAGTTGCGCCAACGAATCCCGGAGTTGCGCCAACGGATCCCGGAGCCGCACCAACGGATCCCGGAGCCGCACCAACGGATCCCGGAGCTGCGCCAACGTATCCTGGAATTGACTAGACGAATCGCCTTGAAGCAGCTTCCCACTGCGCTGTCGCAAGGTGTCGATAAGCGCCTCGAGCAACCCATCGCAGAACGCCTGAATACATGCTCTTCCATGGCCACCAGGAGCTCGTGTGTAGCGGCGAGCTCAAGGATCATCGCGACGTCCAGCGGCTTCACGAAGCGCATGTTGACCACTGTGGCATCAAACTCCTTTTCCGCAAGGGAATGAATGAGCCGAAGCCCAACCGCGAAGGGAAGGGCACCGACTATTTTCGGAATGCATAAGTGCAAAGTGCGAGTCAAGGCGATACTGGCGTTGCCATCGAAGGGGCGAGGCGCTGCGCATACCAGCGCTGACTCCTCGATCCTGGTGCTGATCCACAACATTGACCTCCTGGACACGGCGCTGCGCCACCAGGTGCGGTCAGCGTTTTGTAAGCGCCGGTGTATATTAATAGTTCTCGTTCGACTTTTCATTTCTCGGATGGTCTGACCATACAGTCGAGGCCGTAGTGCGTGCACGCAGCCCGGCATTGACGATAGTCGCAAGCGATTGGAGGAGCGGTGATGTTGCGGTGTCGTAGTGGTGGTGTTGGAGTTCAGCCCTCACCTCGCGGGGTACAATTCTCGGATTGCGTTCAGCTCAGGAAGCGGTGATGGAAGTCATTCTGGCGCAGCCGCGAGGCTTTTGCGCGGGCGTAGTGAGAGCGGTGGAGATCGTGGAGCACGCTCTCGAGCTGTACGGTGCGCCGGTATACGTATTCCACGAGATTGTCCACAATCGATATGTGGTGGAAGGGCTACAGGCGCGCGGTGCCATTTTCGTGCAAAGTGTCGACGTGGTACCGCCGGGTTCGATTATTGTGTTCAGCGCGCATGGCGTATCCAACGCCATTGTCGAGCAGACCGAGCAGCGCAGGCTGCAAGTGATCGATGCCACCTGCCCCCTGGTGACAAAAGTGCATCTGCAGGCACAGCGCTACAGCGCCAAGGGCTGCGAGATCATCATCATTGGCCACCTCGGGCACGAGGAGGTCGATGGCACGATGGGCTCGGTGACTGGCCCGGTGCAGGTTGTGTCGACACCCGAGGACGTGGCGGCGCTCAAGGTCATCCACCCAGCACGCCTGGCCTACGTCACCCAGACGACTCTGAGCATCGACGACACGCGCGATGTCATCGTCGCGCTCAAGCAGCGCTTTCCTGCCATCCAGGGACCGGGGCTGGACGACATCTGCTACGCAACGCAGAATCGGCAGAACGCTGTCCGGCAACTGGCCAAGGAAGTCGACCGGCTCCTGGTGGTGGGAGCCAGAAACAGCTCGAACTCGATCCGCTTGCGTGAAGTGGGCGAGCAGCACGGGCTCGCTGCTCATCTGATACAAGACGAGAGTGAGATCGATCCCAGCTGGCTCTCGGGTGCCACCCGGGTTGGCGTTACGGCCGGGGCATCGGCACCCGAGGTGCTCGTGCAAAGGGTGCTGAAGAGGTTGCGCGAGCTCGGCGCGACCGCCACGCGCGAACTGGACGGCGAGCCGGAGACCGTCACCTTCAATCTGCCGAAGAGCTTGCTAGCCGGCAAGCCCGGGCAGTTCGACTCGGCCGCCTGAGCGCAGGGGATCATCATGACGGTGCCCTTGATACAGCAGTACAGAGTCGCCCGCTACATCATCGCCCAGAAGTTGCGCGGTGTGCGCCGCTATCCATTAGTGCTCATGCTGGAGCCGTTGTTTCGCTGCAACCTCGCGTGTGGCGGCTGCGGCAAGATCGACTATCCGGACCAGATTCTCAACCAGCGGCTGAGCCTCGACGAGTGCCTGGCTGCGGTAGACGAATGCGGTGTGCCTGTGGTCTCCATCGCTGGAGGCGAACCTCTCATACACAGGGAAATCGCCCAGATCGTCACGGGCATTGTCCAGCGCAAGAAGTTCGTCTACCTGTGCACCAATGCACTGCTGCTGAAGAAGCGCATTCACGAATTCACACCCTCGCCGTATCTCACCTTCTCGATTCACCTCGATGGCAATCGCGAACGCCACGATGCATCGGTTTGCGAGTCGGGTGTGTTTGACCGCGCCGTGGCCGCTATACGACTTGCGCTGGAAAAGGGCTTTCGCGTGACGGTCAACTGCACGCTGTTCCAGAATGAGTCGGCCGAAGAGGTCGCGCAGTTCATGGACTTCTGCATGGCGCTGGGGGTTGAGGGTGTAACGGTTTCGCCGGGATACCGTTATCAGCACGCACCTCAGCAGGAGGTCTTCCTCCGCCGTGCGGCCAGCAAGCAGATGTTCCGAGAGATCTTCCGAATCGGCCGGGGACGCCGTTGGAGGTTTAACCAGTCCAGTCTGTTCCTCGATTTCCTGGCCGGCAACCAGGCCTATCGCTGTACGCCCTGGGGCAATCCCACTCGCAATATCTTTGGCTGGCAGAAGCCCTGCTACCTGATGAGTGATGAGGGATACGCGAGCAGCTTCAGGGAGTTGATGCAGGAGACGGAATGGGAGCGATACGGGACTGGCCGGCACCCGAAGTGTGCCGACTGCATGGTTCATTGTGGCTACGAGCCGACCGCAGTCAACGATACCTTCGCACATCCGCTCAAGGCTTTGAGAGTCGCGCTGCGCGGACCGCGCGTGGACGGCCCACTGGCGCCTGAGTTGCCGGTCACCTACCACAGCGCCGCGCTCGGGCACCGCAAAATCAGCATTGCCGTCAGGCCGAAGACCGACTCGGCGATCGAAGAGCGCGTGCGTTGAGTGGCCTCGATTTGGTTGGCACTACCCGGAGCTGTGATCTGGCTGGTCATACTGGCGTTGCCGTGGCGTCCCTGGCTGACTGGTGAAACCCTGGATTGCGAACAACCAGTGAACGATGCCGATCTGAGCGATGTGACTGCAGTGATCCCGGCGCGAAACGAAGCCGAGACGCTGCCGGTAACGCTAGCGGCGCTGGCGCGGCAGGGCGCGAATCTGGAGATTGTTGTCGTCGACGATCAGTCGCGGGACGGGACAGCAAGCGTCATACCTCACTTGTGGTTGACGCGCACCCGCCTTGTGTCCGGAACGGCTCCGCCGGCGGGCTGGAGCGGAAAGCTGTGGGCGCTCGAACAAGGGCGTCGGCAAGTGCGCAGACGGCTCATATTGCTACTGGACGCCGACATCGAGTTGCGCCTGGGCATGGTTGCAGCGCTGCGGGCGAAACTGCGACGGGATCGGCTTCAGCTGGTATCGCTGATGGCGCGGCTGCGCACCGAGTCTCTGTGGGAGAAGCTGCTGGTGCCCGCGTTCGTCTACTTTTTCAAATTGCTCTACCCGTTCCGTCTGGCCAATGATCCGGCCTGCCCGCGCGTTGCGGCCGCAGCCGGAGGATGCATCCTGGTGGAAGCGCGGGTCCTCGAGGAGATCGGCGCGTTCGCGTCGATACGAGGCGAGCTGATCGACGATTGCGCGTTGGCGGCCCGCGTCAAGCAGAGGGGCTTCGCCACGTGGATCGGATTGACCCGCTCGGTGCACAGCATCCGTCGCTACGACACTCTGCGGCCGGTGTGGAGCATGGTGGCCAGGTCGGCGTTCACGCAACTGCGCCACTCATCGCTGCTCCTGTTGGGAGTCACGGCCGCCATTTTGGCTGGGTATTGCTTGCCGCTGCTTGCGCTGGGCGCCGGCTCACCGATCGCAGCGGTCCTGTCTTTGATCGCACTGACAGCCATGATGCTGAGCTACTTCCCGACGCTCAGGTTCTATCGGCTCTCGCCTGCGTGGGCACTGGCCTTGCCACTGATCGGTTTGCTTTATCTGGCCATGACATGGTCATCGGCATATCACTGGTGGGTCGGACGGGGGTCAGCGTGGAAGGGTCGCACGTACTCCGATATGCGGGGCTGACGGGACAGGATTCTCGCATGATGCTCGCCGACGAAACCTACCAAGCTCACATCCTGCAGGATGTGTCGCGTACCTTCGCTTTGACCATCCCCCAGCTGCCGCCTGCATTGTGCAAGCTCGTCACCAATGCATACTTGCTGTGCCGTATCGCCGATACGATCGAGGACGAGCACGCCTTGGATGCTCACCAGAAACGACGTTTCGCCGGGCAGTTCATCGACGTCGTCGCCGGCCGCTCGCCCGCCGAGCGGTTTGCTGGGACGCTTCATCCGCTGCTGTCAAGCAGCACGCTGGAGGCCGAGCACGACCTGATCCGCAACAGCGCGACAGTGATCCGCGTAACTCACAGTTTCACGCCCGCTCAACGCGCAATCCTGGAGCGGTGCGTGGCTATCATGGGCGAGGGCATGGCTTGGTTCCAGAGCCACCAGAGCCCGGGCGGGCTTCCGGACCTGCCGCATCTGAATGCTTACTGTTACTACGTGGCTGGGGTCGTGGGTGAGATGCTGACCGAACTGTTTTGCGACTACTCGGAGGATATCGCCCGCAATCGCTCGCAACTGTTGGCCTTGGCGGCGTCCTTTGGCCAGGCCCTGCAGATGACCAATATCCTCAAGGACATCTGGGAGGACCGCAGCCGTGGCGCGTGCTGGCTGCCACACGACGTGTTCGCGGAGTGCGGATTCGATCTGAAAGCCCTGTCTCAGGACCATCATGGTGCCGCCTTTGTCCGCGGCCTGTACAAGCTCATCGGCATCGCTCGCTCGCATTTGCGCAATGCTCTGGCGTATACGTTGCTGCTGCCGCGAACCGAACCGGGCCTGCGCAGGTTCTGCCTCTGGTCTATCGGGATGGCATTGCTCACCCTGCGCAAGATCCACGGCAACCCGGGATTTACCTCGGGCAAGCAAGTGAAGATCACGCGCCGCGCCGTCACCGGGACGGTATTGGTGACCAATGCACTGGTGCGGCACGACCGCGCACTGCATTGGCTGTTCGACCTAGTGGCAAGGGGCCTTCCGGCCGCCACCGCCACAGCACACCTGGCTGTCTCACACCTTGGACCGCGTGCCGATCGCTCAGGGCTTGCGGCGCCAACACCTGACGCGACCGTCTCCAGCTCCGATTGGATCGTGCACGAATGAACCCTATGCGGACCAGCTTCGCTCCCGATACCCTGAGCTACCCGCCCACGCTGGACGCGCGCGTCAAGCGCCGGGTCGACGCCCGCGCCGACCCCGGCGGCCCCAGCGAGGAGGTTTTGGGGACCGCCGTGGCCATGGCGCGCAACGCCCTGCTCTCCCTACAGCACCCGGATGCCTATTGGGCGTTCGAGCTCGAAGCCGACTGCACTATTCCAGCCGAATATGTCCTGATGATGCATTTCATGGATGAGATCGACGAGGCGTTGCAGGCAAAGATCGCGGTGTTCCTGCGCAGCCATCAGGCCGTGCATGGCGGCTGGTCGCTCTATCCGGGTGGCGATATCGACATCAGTTGTTCGGTAAAGGCGTACTACGCGCTCAAGCTGGCCGGCGACCTTCCCGGCGCACCCCACATGGCAAGAGCGCGGGCAGCGATTCTCGCGCTGGGGGGAGCGGCCAGGAGCAACGCGTTCACGCGCCTGACACTGGCCCTGTTCGCGCAGGTTCCATGGCGTGCCGTGCCCATGGTCCCGGTGGAAATCATGCTCCTGCCGCGCTGGTTCCCATTCCATCTGAGCAAGGTCTCATACTGGTCGCGTACGGTGATGGTCCCGCTCTCGATTCTGTACAGCCTGAGAGCAAGGGCAAAGAACCCGCGCGGGTTGGGGATAGCAGAACTATTCACCACGCCGCCGCAACAGGAAACGAATTATTTTCCGGCACGCTCGCGATTGAACCGCATGCTTTTGCGTCTCGAGCATCTGGGCAAATGGATCGAGCCCGCGATCCCCGCCTGGATACGTCGTCGCGCACTCAAGCGCGCGAGTGCGTGGTTCATCGAGCGGCTCAATGGGGCCGACGGATTGGGCGCCATCTTCCCGGCGATGGTCAACGCCCATGAGTCTTTGGCCCTGCTCGGGTACGCATCGGATCATCCTTATCGGGTGCTCACGAAGGCGGCGCTTCAGGGTCTGCTGGTGATCCGTGAACATAGCGCGTATTGCCAACCCTGCGTCTCGGTGGTTTGGGATACGGGCCTGGCCTGTCACGCTCTTTACGAGGCTGAGGGACGGCGTGCGACTCCGGAGATTGTTCGCGCCTTGGACTGGCTGGCACGACGCCAGATGCTCGATGCACCGGGAGACTGGCGAGAGTACCGGCCGCACCTGCGCGGCGGCGGCTGGCCGTTTCAGTTCGGCAACAGTCACTATCCGGACATCGACGATACGGCGATGGTTGCATCGGCGATGCGTGTGATCGATGCGGCGCGCTACTCTAACAACGTGGAGCGCGCCGCGGAGTGGGTCGCCGGCATGCAGTCAAAAAACGGCGGCTTTGGCGCATTCGATGCGGACAACACGCACTTTCACCTGAACCAGATTCCGTTCGCCGACCACGGCGCCATGCTGGACCCGCCCACCAGCGATGTGACCGGGCGTTGCATAGCGTTGCTCGGCCCGCTCGCTTCCGCCTACCAATATGCGGTGGCGCGTAGCTTGGCTTTTTTGCAAGCGGAACAGGAGAGCGACGGTTCGTGGTTCGGGCGCTGGGGGACGAACTACATCTACGGGACATGGTCGGTGCTGAGCGGACTCGAACTGGCCGGCGTATCCCCTGATCAGCCCTGGGTGAAAAGCGCGCTTGCATGGTTGAAGCGGATGCAGCGCCCCGATGGCGGCTGGGGCGAAACTAATGACACCTACCTGCGTCCCGAGCGGGCCGGGCAGCATGACAGGAGCACTGCTTTTCACACGGCCTGGGCCATGTTGGGCCTCATGGCGGCTGGCGAGGTAGATTCACCGGAGGTTGCACGCGGCGCGGAATGCCTGCTGCGCACCCAGCAACCCGACGGACTGTGGAGCGATACCGATTTCACGGCACCTGGCTTTCCTCGCGTTTTCTATCTCAAGTACCACGGCTACGATAAATACTTTCCCCTATGGGCGCTGGCGCGATATCGCAACACGCGGGCATGCCGCTCCCCGTAATTGGGCTGGTTGCGGCCCTACCTCTGGAGGTCAAGTGCCTGGCCGGTCGACTCGATCCGGGAGCCAGTGCAATGCTTTCGGGAAGCGGCCGGCTCCGCCTTTCTGGCCTCGGTAGCCACAATGCGCGCCGCGCAGCTATTGAACTCATCGACAGCGGGGTGGGTGCACTGCTGAGTTGGGGCAGCGCAGGTGGGCTCGATCCCGGACTGAGACCCGGAACCTTGCTTCTGCCGGAAGAGGTATTGACCTCCGAAGGGCGACGATTCGAGGTCACGGCCACCTGGCGCGCGAAGCTACACGAGCTGATGTCGCGCCAATTCGATATTCATACTGGAGCCCTCGTGCAGAGCCTGCACCCGGTGACCACAGCCCAGCAAAAGCAGATTCTTTTCGCTCGCACCGGCGCAGTTGCAGTCGATACGGAAAGCGCGGCCATCGCTGAGGTCGCCGCGTCGCGCGGACTGCCGTTCGTAGCGGTACGCGCTGTCCTGGACCCCGCGACGAGAGATCTGCCGCTATCAGTGCTCGCCGCAGTCGACAGCTCCGGCCGCTTGCTGGTCAAGGACCTGGTGCGCGGACTTTTGCGCCGGCCCGGCGATCTGCCTGGCATATTGCTTCTGTGGTCGGATATGCGTTTTGCGTGCAGCACCCTGGCGACGGTGGCTCGGCTCGCGGGGCTTCAGCTTGGATTTCGCGACCTCGGAATCGGTCCGCAATGAAGGCGCTGGTGACCGGCGTATCAGGGTTCGTGGGCTCAGCGGTGGCGCGCCGGTTGCTCCTCGCAGGGCACTCCGTGCGCGCGCTCTTGCGTCCAACCAGCGATCGTCGCAACGTCGACGGTCTGGCGATGGAAATCGTCAACGGCGATCTCACCGACCGCCGTTCGCTCGAGCAGGCTGTCGCGGGTTGCGATGCACTGTTCCACGTGGCGGCCGATTACCGGCTCTGGGTTCCAGATCCGCCAGCGTTATATCGGGCCAACGTTGACGGTACCGTCCACATCATGCAGGCAGCGGCCGACGCTGGGGTGCGTCGCATCGTCTATACCAGCAGCGTAGCTACGCTAGGGTTGACTGCAGATGGTCGCCCAAGCGACGAGGAAACTCCCGTTTCGCTGTCCGACATGGTCGGGCACTACAAGCGCTCGAAGTACCTCGCGGAATCGCACGTTAGAAAGATGGTGGCCGAGCACGGTCTGCCCGCAGTTATCGTCAATCCCTCGACACCGATCGGCCCGCGCGACGTGAAGCCGACCCCCACCGGCCGCATGATCGTCGACGCAGCCACAGGAAGGATCCCCGCTTACGTGGACACCGGCCTCAATCTGATCCACGTAGACGATGTGGCCAATGGGCACCTGCTCGCCTTCGAGCGTGGAGCGATTGGCGAGCGCTACATCCTCGGCGGACAGAACATGACGCTCAAAGAGATACTGGCCGCTGTCGCCGCGCTCGTAGGCCGCCCGCCTCCTCACGTGCGACTCCCGCACAACCTCGTCCTCCCCTTCGCGTACGCCGCGGAGGCATGGGCACGCCTGACCGATGGGTCTGAGCCGCGTGTCACTGTCGATGCGGTGCGGCTGTCCAAGAAGTGCATGTTCTTCGAAAGCGGCAAGGCGCAGCGCGCCCTGGGACTGGTTGCGCGGCCGGTCGACGTGGCGCTGGCGGATGCAGTGCGGTGGTTCCGACTGAACGGCTATATGGATTTCGCATAATCATGTTGAACCATCGGCACTTCTTCAGCGCGACGACGGCAAAGGAGCTGTGCTACTCACTCTTATTTCCAGCCTGATGAGAAGCAACGCAGCGATCCACGGCATAGGCGCATCGGTCGCCGCTGATCATCATCGACCGCGAACGCGGGCCGTATTCGATGCTCTCAACCCTGCTATTGCGCAACGTCAGCGTGACGGTACAGTACCGAAGATGGACACCGGCCATTGGATGAGATGCACCTTCCCCGCTCTTGGCGTCTTGCGCGCGGAAAGTCAAAGTTTCAACGGCGTCCGTTCTGGTCTCGCGTGGCGGCCACGCGGCACAACTCGCGATCTGCTCCCGCGTCATGCCGACCAGTTCGTCGGGATGCTGCGCTCGCAAAGCAGCCGGCCAGGCGGCCAGGCCCGCGAGGATCAAGGTATTGGCCAAACGCATACGACGCATTCCTGACCAGTTGCTCCTCAACGCGCAGAGGGCCGGCTCCGCCGCCACATAAACGCCGGCAGGTCCCCTCGCTCTTCGAACAGCAGATAGAGCACGGGCAGCACGATGAGGACGAGCGCCGTGGCGCTGATCAAGCCGCCAATTACCACCAGCGCCAAGGGGCGCTGCGTCTCGGATCCGATGCTGGTGGATAAAGCCATCGGCAGCAGGCCGAGCATCGCCAGAAGCGCTGTCATGAGCACCGTGCGCACGCGTACCATGGCGCCTTCATCGACGGCTTCTTGCGCACTCATCCCCCGCTCGCGCAATTGATTGAAGTACGCGACCATCACCACGCCGTTCAGCACGCCCTGGCCGAACAGCGCGATGAAGCCGATCGCCGCGGAGACCGACAGCGGCGTATGCGTGACATACAGCATGAGGATCCCGCCGATCATCGCGAACGGGATGTTGAGCAGAATCA
>Ga0335082_10006080_pt1 | contig 13186 bp, 13 predicted proteins | sample Lox_Sample_41_FD_206718 | JGI IMG/M metagenome (GOLD analysis project Ga0335082, IMG submission 206718) | Soil microbial communities from Loxahatchee National Wildlife Refuge, Florida, United States - Lox_Sample_4.1 | ecosystem: Environmental > Terrestrial > Soil > Wetlands | place: USA... | reverse complement strand
GGCAGTTGCCGGTCCGCAATGCCGTCCCGAATATGTCGATAGGCGGGATAGCCGGCGTTGGTGACGACCGGAGTCTCGAAATTGGCGCTGTAGCCGAGCATGCCCTGCTCGCGCTGCGCGATCGGACTGGTGGCGATGACCGGCTGGATCAGCGTCCCGTTCTTCTTGAAGCGCGCGCTGAGGCCGCGATGCCAGTCGCCGACGTCGGTGGCGAACAAGCTGCCGGTGACGATGTGCGGATGCTCCATGAAGAAGCGCCCGACCAGGTCGTGCTGGTTGCCGAGGCCGGTCGTAACGACGTCGTTGGACAGCAGCAGGACGCGCGGCGACTCGAGGCCGCCGCAGGCGACGACGGTCACGGCGGCGTGCACCTTCGCGCGGGCGCCTGAAAACGTACCCATGCGCAGGCCGGTCGCGCTCGTCGCCTCCGCGTTGCTGTCGATCCCCAACGCGTTGGCGTTCAGCAGAACGCGCACATTGTCGGCCTTGGCCAGATCGTCGCGATAGCGCTCGCCGAAATGAGTCGCCGGCTCGGAGAGCTGCATGATCTGCGTGACCATGCGCTCCGGCTGGAAATCGGGAAAGCGGTGCTTGTCGTCCTGCCACGCCAGCGGGTCGTAGGTGGGCGGGCCGATCTCGACCAGCGACTGCGCGGCGGCGTAGTAGGAATCGAGGTCGCGCCGCGCGATCGGCCAGCCGCTGTGCGGCACCCAGTCCCGCGCCTCGAAATCGAGGTCGTGCAGCGGCGCGCACCAGCCGCCCCAATGGTTGGTCGAACCTCCGAAGTAGCGCAGTCGGGTGACGTCGAGGTCGAAGTAAGGCCGCCCGACGATGGAGCCCTTGTAGAGCGACTGCGTGGCCTCGTCGGGCTCGAGGTCTCCGCTCTCGACCACAAGCACAGCAATCGGCCGGCCGATGAACTGGCGCGCGATGGTGATGCCGGCGGCGCCGGCGCCGATGATGCAGAGATCGGCCTGGAGAGTCGTTCCGTCGGGGACCTGACGAAGATCGAGAAACATCGGCCGGCTTGGGAGTCAGGCGAGGGCAATGACGGCGCAGAGCCGCGCTTCGGTCGCAGCCAGGATCCAGCCGTCGACGACGACCGTGTCCGCCCGGTGAAAATCAACGTCGATGGCTTGCCGCAGCTCGCGCGCGGCGGTTCCGGGGTCATGCCGGGCGGTCTGCAAGGCGCGTGCGAGCACCGGGCTCATGGTCAGCAACCGCGCACTGTCGATATCCTGGGCGAGCGTGGCGAGGTAGCGTCGTCCGATGCGCTCGGCGCTCGCTCGACAGCGAACCAAGAGGCAGAAGTCCGCAGGCAGGACCGCACGCCAAGCCCAGGGGAGTGTCGCGGCGATAGTTCCGGCCAACGCAGGAATCACGCCGCGCGCGAACCGGCGGCGGGATACGGTTCCTGCGGCAGGTCGTCTCATTGGCTGATGTAACCTTGGAAAGACGAAAGGGAATCGAAGGGCAGGCGCATTCTGCTCGCTCACCCGCCGGGCTGCAAGCATGGCCTGATATTGTCATGCCGGCACCGACGCGCTAGCTGTGTCGGCCATGAAAAGCTGTGACATTGCGGTGATCGGGGCCGGTGCCGCCGGTCTTGCGGCGACGCGCACCCTGATCGAGCGCGGCCTGTCCGTCCTCTGCATCGAGGCGCGCGACCGCGTCGGCGGGCGCGCCTGGACGGATGCCGAAACCTTCGGCGTGCCGTTCGATCGCGGCTGCGCCTGGCTGCATTCGGGCGACATCAATCCCTGGCGGCCGATCGCCGCCGATCTCGGCTTCACGGTCGTCGAGCAGAGACAGGTGTGGCAAGGCCGCGTCGGCCGCCACTCGCTTGGCGAGGACGAGCATGCGAACTGGGATCGCGTGATCGCCGGCCGATTCGCCGCCATCGCCGAGGTCGGCGCATCCGGCCGCGACGTCGCGGCCAGCACCGTGCCGACGAACGGCGGCGCGTGGAGCCCGTTGGCCGAGGCGGTCGTCACCTGGTACTCGAGCGTGGAGAGCGACCGCCTGTCGACCCGCGATTTCTTCAATGCCAACGACACCGACACGGACTGGCCGATCGTCGAGGGCTATGGCGCGCTGGTGGCGCGCTATGGCCAGGGGTTGCCGGTCTGGCTCGCCACGCCCGCGACGCGCATTGCCTGGGGCGGCCGCGGCGTGGCCGTGGAAACGCCGAAGGGGACGGTGCACGCTCGCGCCGCCGTCGTCGCCGTGCCGACCGATGTGCTCGCCGGTGGCGCGATCCGTTTCGATCCGCCGCTGCCGATCGGCAAGCAGGAGGCGATCCACAATGTCCCTCTGGGCAACGCCGAGAAGGTCATCTTCCACATCGAAGGGAACCCGTTTGGCTTCCGCCCCGGCACCTTCGGGATCGCCCGCGTCGACGTGCGCACGGCCGGATTTCAGTTCTACCCCTTCGGACGCCCGCTGGTGATCGGCTTCCTCGGCGGCTCCTGCGCGCGCGAGCTGGCGGCGGCCGGCCCGGAGGCGATGATCTCGTTCGGTATCGCCGAACTGGTCGAGATGCTCGGCGCCGACGCGCGGCGCCATCTCGGCAGGTCGGCGGCGACGAACTGGGCCGGTGATCGCTTCATCCGCGGCGGCTACTCCGCGGCCAGGCCCGGTCATGCGGACAGCCGAGTCGACTTGGCGGCGCCGCTCGATGGCAAGCTGTTCTTCGCCGGCGAGGCCTGTTCGATCGACGCCTATGCCACTTGCCACGGCGCCTATCTGACGGGCATCGCCGCCGCCGAAACCGCGGCGGCGGCGCTTCAAGTCGGTCCCGCCTCGTCGTAGCGCGGCAGGTCGTCGGCCGTGTCGAACCAGGCGACGCGGCGCGAGGCATAGATGTGATGGGTCGGCGGGAAGGAGGAGGGATCGTCGAGCGAAGCCGTGTTGATCGACACGGTTTTGGGTGCCTGCTGCTCGCGGTACAGGACGAAGCTGCCGCAGGCTGGACAGAACTCGCGCTGGCCCCATGACGACGAGCGAAACACGCCGGGCGCAGCGCCGGCGTACGAAAAGGCGCCGATCGGCACTTCGACCCAGGCCACCACCGGCGCGCCGCTGTTGAGCTGGCAAAAGCGACAGTGACAATAGCCGCTTCGGATCGGTGGTGCGGCGATGCGAAAACGCAGGGCGCGACACAAACAGCCGCCCTCGAGCGGGTAGCGTGCGGGCTTCGCCGCCTTCGGCGCCTCCTCCGCCGGCGCCCATAGCTCGATGCGGTTGCCCTCGGGGTCCATCAGCCAGGCGAAGCGTCCATAAGCGTCGGACTCGATGTCGTCATGGACCGCGATGCCCGCGGCCCTGAGAGCGGCCACGAGCGCGTCGAGGTCGTCGACGCGATAGTTGATCATGAAGGGCTGCTTGCTGGGGTCGAAGTAGCGCGTGTCATGGGCGAAGGGCGCCCAGACCGTGTAAGCAGGGCGGTAGGGCTCGCCGCTCTCGCGCCAGTCGAACCGGGCGCCGACGTCGGTCTTCCGGCTCTCGATCCCGAGGTGCCGGCGGTACCACTTCTTCAGCGCCTCCGGGTCCTTCGACTTGAAGAAGACTCCGCCGATGCCGGTGACGCGGGCCATGTCAGAGTACCCGCTCCATGATGAAGTTGCGGAAGCTGACGCCCCTGAGGTCGACGTCCTGGGCACGCACGAGCTTGAAGCCTCGGCGCTGGAAGAAGCCGTAGGCCGTAAGGCTCGCCTCCGCGGTGAGGCGCCTGGCGCCGAGCGCGCGGGCGCGCGTCTCCATGTCGCTCAGCAGCCGGGAGCCGATGCCTTGGGTCTGGTAGCGGTGATGGACGTAGAGCGTGGCGATCCGGCCGCCGCGCTCCAGTTCGCTGAAGCCGACGATCTGGCCACCGGCCTCGGCCACATAGGTGAAGTTCGCCCGCAGGCGCTCATGCCAGCGCGGCTCGTCCATGAGCGCCGGCGCCCAGGCCTCCACCTGCTCGGGCGTGTAGTCGCGGCTGTTCACGTTATGCACGGTATCGCGGAACAGACGCATGATCTCCAGGGCGTCGCCGGGTTGGAAGGCGCGGATCGTCAGGCCGGGTATCGTCATCGCAGGTCGAGCCCTATCGCAGGAACCGCATCAGCACGAGAATCAGCAGAATGTAGAGGAGCGCCTTGGCGAAGACGAGCGCCTTGGCGCGCGTCGGGTGCTCGGCGGCCGCCACCGCCGCGGCGGCGTCCTCGCCGAACGGGCGATCGCCTGGCCAGGACAGGGAGGGGATCAGACGGCCGAGCCAGCGCATGCCTGCGCCCTGGGTCAGCGGCGCGGGTTGGAACAGCAAGACCGACCGCGTCTTGAGGACAGGCACCAGGACCAGCCCGGCCGCAAAGCCGCCGATATGCGCCCACCACGCGATCGTTCGGGCCTCCGCGCCGGGCGTGCCGCCGGTGAGCAGCGTGACGTCGTAGGCCATGGCGATGTTGACCAGGATCGTGAAGCCGACGACGAACGACGCCGGCGCCAGCACTGGCGCGATGTTGAAGACCAGCACGAAGATGCGGGCGCGCGGATGCAGCAGCAGGTAGCCCGCCATGACGGCCGAGATCGCGCCGCTGGCGCCGATCAGCGGCGCTGCGGGGTCGGCAATGCCTTGCGCGATCGCCGCGAGAGCGCCGCTCAACAGAAAGAACGAGGCATAGCGCACGTGGCCGAGTGCATCCTCGATGTTGTCGCCGAAGACGCGCAGCGCGATGACGTTGCCGACGAGATGCAGCAGGCCGCCGTGCAGAAACTGGTGCGTGAAAAGACCGGAGAGTCCATAGAACGGTCCGGGCCCCGGCAGGAAGCGCCATAGCTGCATCGGGAAGAAGGCGAAATCCTGCCAGCGTATGGCACGCCACAACTGCAGCGCAAAGGCGAGCCCCATCGTCGCGATGAGCGCGTAGTTCACCCACGGGCGGCGGATGTTCGCGAGGGGATTGCCGTCGTGCAGAATCAACATGCGCCCTCCGGACGAGCCGGCGAGTCCCGCAGGAGTGGCAATACTATCTGTTCGCTGCGCGCTTGATCAATCGACGCTCCACGGCCCGATGGACGGGCGCGCCCTACTGAGCGCCGGTGGCGGGCTCCGCGTCGGTCAATCCGGCCTGGGCCGCTGTTACGTTCATCTCCGCCGAGGATACGGCATACTCCGCGCCGGCAACTCGCCCGCGGGCGATGGCGATCTTGGTGTCGTCGCCGCCACTGATGGTGCTGTTCAGCGCCCGGCGCGCTGCGGCCAGCTCCACTTGCGCCGCGTCTAGCTGCCGTTGCGCCTGAGCTACAGCCGGGGCGCTATCCGGTGCACTGCTTTGGCCCGCCGCAGCGGTGCCGGTCGAGGCTTGGCTGTCGGCTGCAGCATCGCCAGCGGATGAGTCTGCATTTCCATTGCCTTGCGCCGAGCCACCACTGTTGCCGTTTCCATTGCTTCCGGCCGAGCTACCGCCATTGCCGCTGGCACTACCGCCGTCACCGCTGGCGCCACCGTTGCCGCTTGCGCCACCGTTGCCGTTGCCATTTCCGTTACCATTGCCGGAGTTGCCGTGGCCGCCGGCGTTCTTCGCCAAAGCAGCCACAATCGCGAGCGACCCACTGTGTGGATCGATGGTCACGGGGACGGCGATCAGGGAGAAAGCCAAGAGGCCGGCCGATGTGTAGAGCAGGACGCGCCGCACGCTGCTTCAGCTCCGGACTGGACGCCCAAAGGGCAACGTATCAGCGTAACCCACCGACGTTAACTCACGTCTAATAACCAAGGTTAACATGGCGGTGCCTATGCCCTCGCAGCCGGCAGCGGCGGGCCCGCCGGGTGCGCGGCCGTGCGGCCGGACGGAAAGGAGACGGTAACGGTCGTCCCCTCGCTCATGGCGCTCTCCAATCGCAGGGTCCCGCCGTGCAACTCGACGAGGGAGCGGGTGAGAGGAAGGCCGAGGCCCGTGCCTTCGTATTGGCGGGCCAGCCGATTGTCGAGCTGCGTGAAGGGCTGCAGCGCCTTCGGGATGTCGCCGGGGGACATGCCGACGCCCGTATCGCTGACGACGAGGTCGAGCCCCCCGTCGAAGCGCGACTCGACCCTTACCGTGATGCAGCCCTCGTGGGGCGTGAACTTGAGCGCGTTGGACAGCAGGTTGAAGAGAATCTGCCGCAGCTTGGCGGCGTCGCCCTGCAGCATCACTGGCGGGGGCGGCAATGACAGCTCGAGCCGCAACCCACTCTGCGCCGCACGCGGCTGCATTTGCCGGACGCACACCTGGACGATCTCGATCAGGTCGACTACGTCCTCCTGAAGATGAAGCTTTCCAGCCTCCGCCCTCGAGAGGTCGAGCATGTTGTTGATGATTTCGAGCAGATGCTCGCCGCTGCTTCTGATGTCCGAGACATACTCCCGGTACCGCGGCGCCCCCAACGGCCCGAAGCGTTGGTCCTCCATGAGTCCGGCGAAGCCAATGATGGCGTTCAGGGGCGTGCGCAGTTCGTGGCTGATGATGGCGAGGAACGCCGACTTGGCCTCGCTTGCCGCCTCGGCCTTTTCGGCTCGCTCTTGCAACGCGATCTTCTCGAAGCACTTCTCCAGCCGCGACAGGGTCTCGAGAGGATGGAGAGGCTTGAGCAGATAGTCGAAGGCGCCGCGTCGAAGCGCCTCGATGGCGTGCTCGACCTCGGCCCGGGCCGTGATCATGACGCAGAGGATGTCGGGGTATGCGTCGCGGAGCGTCGTGATCAGCGTGAGGCCGTTCTCGCGGCCGAGGTTGACGTCGAGGATCGCGACCTGCGGAACGAGGGCTTTCGCGGCGCTCTCCGCGCCCGCGATGGTGTGGGCGATCGCCGCCGCATAGCCGCGACTCTCGAGGATCTCCTGCAGCGACTCCGCGAGGTCGACATCATCGTCGACGATGAGCACGCGCCGAGAGGAACCCTGTTGGCCGGTGCCCTCACAAGCGGGGCCACCGGGACGCCCCGCAGACAAGGCCGGAATGCGGTTGGTGGCCATCACGCCGCCCTTTCCTGAGGCTGCGCGGTCCGCGGGACGCGGATCACAACGGTCGTTCCCCGACCCACGTCGCTGGTCACGTCGATGGAGCCGCCATGTTGCTGCACGATCTGGCGCACCATCGGCAGCCCGAGGCCGACGCCGAAGCTCTTGGTGGTGAACAGGGGTTCGAAGATTCTCGGCAGCGTGGCGGGAGGGATGCCCGGCCCGGTGTCGATGACCGACAGCTGGAAGTAGGGGCCGGCCGCTTCCGACCGGACCGTGATCGTCTTCTCGCGCGGCACGGCCGGCGCCTGCTGCCAGGTCGGGTCGTCGAAGGCCTGGATCGCGTTGTCGAGCAGGTTGACCAGGACTTGCCGGAAGCGGTTGCGATCGAACGCCAGGACTCCGCCGAACCGAAGATCGCGACGCAGCACGATGCCTACCGGTATGACGTGCTCGTCGAGCGCCGCGGCCAGCCAGCCGTCGACGTCGACCGCATCGCGCTTGATTTCGCCTGCGCGGGCGAAATCGAGCAGATCGGAGACGATCATGTCGCAGCGCGCGATGTTGCGTTCGATCCGGTCCACGGTCTTGACGGCGCTGCTCGTATGGCCCGCGCTTACGGACTCGCGCAGCGAGAACAGCGAGTTCCGGATGACGCCAAGCGGGTTGCGGAGTTCATGGCTGACTGTGCCCGCGAGCTGTCCCAGCGTCGCCAGGCGCTCTTGCCGCGCCAGCTTGACCATGGAGTCCTTCAGGCATTGGACCATGGTGTGGAAGGCACCTACGAGTTCGCCGACCTCGTCGCCGGTCCGCGGCTGCTCGGCAAGCTCGAAGTCGCCGTCGCCGATTCTGAGGGCTGTGTCACGCAGGCGCTGGATCGGGAGCGCGATGTGCTCGGAGACGCGAAAGCCGCCCAGCATGGCCGAGGCGATGCCGGTCACGCCGAAGCCGATGACGATGATCGCCGACAGCCAGGTCGTCCGCGACAGGCCGCGCTGGCGTTGCGCCAACTCCGATCGCTCGGCATCGATGGCGGCCTCGATCAGCGACCGGAAGCTGGCGGCACTGCGCTCGAAACGATTGCGCAGATCCATCAGGACGGCTGTCGAGGCGTGCTCGGTCGCGAGGCGCGCGATGCGGTTGCTCTGCCGGATGATGTCGTCGTGGGCGAACTTGATATTGTCCTGGAAGGTTAGGTCGGTGCCGCCCTCGAAGGTCGGTATCGCCTCGTAGGCCGCGACCGCCTTGGAGAAGGCGTCGCGCGCGGCCATCATCTCGGCCTCCCGATCCGCCCCGGCGCCCGGCAGTGGCGCGGCCGCGGGGCCGATGGCGCTGATCAGCGCAAAGGTGTTGGTGGCCTCGATGGCCGTCACGCCGAGATGGCGGACTGATTGCAGCGCCTGCAGGAGCGGTATCGAATCGTCATTGATCTGGTGCGACAGGGTGAGGATTCTCGCACTCATGAACCCGGCGACGATAACGAGCGCAAGGAACGGCATGATCAGCGCCGCGTAGCCCGCCAGGATCTTATGGCGGACGCTGAGATCGTCGAAGCGCGCGAGGAGCCTTCTTGGGATCATGCCTGCAAGCCGTTACGCACATGTCGCTCCGCCGTTCGGGCGCGCGATTGGCTCTGGGACCACCGCGGAGTCATCTGCGCAGTCTGTAATGCTGCCTTGCGATCGAAAAGCCGTGCGGATCGGGCCAGTCAGGTCTAACAGGGTCGGATTGGGGACCGGTTAAGGACTATCGTTAATAGTTCATTGGCGGCGCCGGGCGGCGGACTGCAACATTCTGGAATTACTGCTCTTTGGCAGCGAGCGATGACAACGTCGCGAATTCGCGGGACATGCGGCCTGTCGAACGAGGGGTAGCGGGGATCAGGTCATTCGCATTGCTGGTGGGCGCGTGCATCGCATGCCTCGCCGTCGGCAGGGTCGGGGCGGCGTCGGAGACAACGGTCGAGACGCTGCGGGTCGGCGACGAAGCCCGCAGCTACAGGCTCCATCTGCCGGCCAAGGGCGACGGGCCCTATCCCATCGTCTTCAGCTTTCACGGCTTCAACTCGAATGCCGAGCAGGAGGAGCGCTTGTCGCAATTCTCCGCGCTTGCCGATCGGGAAGGGTTCATCGCGGTCTATCCGGAGGGGGTGGACGCGCGCTGGCGCTTCATGGGTCGGTCGGACGCCGATGTCCTCCTCACTGCCGCCATCATCGACAAGCTGGCCGCAGACCATCGCATTGACCGGCAGCGGATTTACGCCACCGGCATTTCGAACGGCGCCCAGATGGCCTGGCGGCTGGCGCCTGCGACCGGCCGGATATCTTCGCGGCCTTCGGCTTCGTTTCCGGCGGTTACTTCAAGGTCTGCGGCGAGTCGGCGCGGCCGCCGATCATCCTCTTTCACGGCACCAACGATCGGCTGCTGCCCTATGACGGCCGCGGCATGCTGATGGCCGTGCGCGCCTTCGCCATCGGCTGGGCCGCGCGCACGGGTTGCCAACCGTCCTCCAAGGGCGAGGTGATCTATCGCGAGGGCGACGCCACGGGCGAGCGCTGGGCTTGCCAGCCGGGTCGGGAGGTCGAGCTCTACACGCTCGACGGCAAGGGCCATTCCTGGCCGGGCTCGATGATGCCCGCGCGCATCACCAGCCAGGACGTCGACGCGACCGCGGTGATGTGGGCGTTCTTCAAGGCGCACCCGCTGCCCTGATACCGGGCTAGCTGCGACCGATATAGCGGATGGTGCCGTGCTCGACGAGCCAGCGGCCGGCCTCGGTCACGACTTCGAAACTGCGTCCGTACAGCAGGCTCAGAAAGACATGGTACTCGTTCGGCGCCGGCGACAGGTCGTGCGTGATCGTGGTCGGGCCGGCGGCGCTGGCCGGCGGCAGGATGACGCAGCCGGTGGTCGAGGGTTCGCCGAGCAGCACGCCCTTGCCATCGGGCGTCGTCTCGACGCGGTAGTGGCGGCCCAGCATGATGCCTTGCGAGGCCGGCGCCTCGCCGATGTCGTAGATGACGATGCGGTCCCTGGGCGCACCGGGCGGCATGACGGCGACCGCCCGATAGGTGCCGGCGCAATGGTCCTTGACCGATTGACGCACCGTGGTGATCGCCCGCTCCACGGCCTTGTCGCTTGCAGCCTGCGGGGCCGTATAGCTGTCGTAGAGCGCTCGGCCCCACAGCTCGGCGTCGCGCACGGCCGGCTGCAGATCGGCGGGCATGGTCGCGACCGCTTGCTGCTGGGTCTGCGTCTGTGCCTGCGGTTGAGTCTGCTGGGTTTTCTGCTGCATCGTGCAGCTGGCCGCTACAGCGGCCAGCGCGACCAGTCCGATGATCCAGAAGACGCCTTTGCCGATCATCGCATGCTCTTCCAAGGAGCGATCAGGTGCGGCGTCCTATACACGATTCGTCGCGGCGTGGACAGGCGGAAAAACGGGGTCAGTCAACAGGTCGCAGCAGTCTGCGTCTCTGACCCCATCTGCCGCTGGAACAAGGCCCGCACGGTGTCGATGGTATCGGCCTCGCCGGCGCGCTTGTCCGGGCGGTAGCGTTTGACGCGCGCGAAGCGCAGCGCCATGCCGCCGGGATAGTGCGGACTTGCTTGGATATCGTTGAAGGCGATCTCGACGACAACTTCGGGGCGCACATGCACGACATAGTCGTCGCGGCCGATGGCGATCTCCTGCAGCCGCTGGGTCTGCCAGGTCAGCATCGCGTCGGTCATGCCCTTGAAGGTCTTGCCCAGCATGACGAAACCGCCGGTGGCGGGATCAAGCGCGCCCAGATGCAGGTTGCTGAGCCAGCCGCGCCGGCGCCCGCTGCCCCATTCCGCCGCCAGCACGACGAGGTCGAGCGTGTGGGCGCGCTTGATCTTCAGCCAGCCGGCGCCGCGCGCCCCGGCCTCGTAGGGCGCGTCGAGCGCCTTGGCCATCACGCCCTCGTGGCCGCGGGCGAGCGCCTCCTCGACGAAGGCGTGGGCGGCGTGCGCATCGCCGGTGACGAGGCGGGGGATGACGGCGGCGCGGGGCAGGGCGGCCGCGAGCGCGGCGAAGCGCTCGTCCTGCGGGCGATCGATGAGCGGATGGCCGTCGACATAGAGGCAGTCGAAGAAGTAGCCGCTGAGCGGCAGTGTTTCGCGCATGGCCGCGACGTCAAGCTTGCGGCCGAAGCGGCGCATGGTGATCTGGAACGGCTGGGGCATGCCGTCGGGCCGGAAGGCAATCGCCTCGCCGTCGAGGATCAGGCTGTCGATCGGCAACCTGGCGACGGCCTCGACGATCTCCGGCGCGGCTCCTGTTACGTCGTTGAGCTCGCGGGTGAAGATGCGGATGTCGCCCCCGGACTTGTGGACCTGGATGCGGGCGCCGTCGAACTTGTACTCGAAGCTGGCCTGCGGCAGGCGGGCGAGGGCGTCGGTGACGTCGTCGGCGGTCTGCGCCAGCATGGGCCGCAGGGGGCGGAACAACTCGATGGCGAAGCGGGCGAGACCCGCGCTGCCCTCGGCGAGGGCCGCGCGCGCCACCGGCGCGAGCGCGCCAGTCAGCATGACGGCGCGGCGGATCTCCGCGACCGAGATTTCGGCGGCGCGGGCGACCGCCTCGATCATCAGGCCCTCGAGCGCGCCCTGGCGCAGTTCGCCCACCAGCAGGCGGGCCAGGAACTCCTGCTCCGCGCGGGTGGCGCGGGCGAACAGGGCGCGCAGCAGGCGCAGGCGCTCGGCGCCCGAACCGGACCCGCGGGCTTGCGATACGCGGCCGAGCTCGGCATCGACGTCATTGAGGGTCAGAGAAGGGGACGGCGCCGCGGCCTCGGCCATGGTCTCGCGCATGGCTGCGTAGGCGACGCCAATGCGGCCCTGGCGCAGCTCGCCGGACAGCCAGGCGACGGCGATGTCGATCTCGTCGGCCGCCGCGCGGCGCAGGCACGCAGCGAGCAGCTCGATCTTGGCCAGCCGGCCCGACACCTGGCCGATGCGGCGCGAGGTCTCGACGATGTCGTTCAGCAGCATCGGGCGATCCTATCGATCGAGCCGGCCTGCGCCATGGCCATGTTCCCGCGGCGGTCTGCGCCGCCCGCGTCCAGGTGAGTGAACCGCCGCCCGCGCGTCAGGCGACTCGGCCCGACATAAGGCAGAGGTACTGACCTTATTTTCGCAAGTAGCGGAACAAAGCTGTGGCAAATTGCGTATTTCCCCGATCAGTGTGCGGCGTGCATGCTTTTCCGCTTCAGGACATAGCGGCCGTGGCAGGAGCGAATAGCAAAGCGTCAGGTTCATCCGAGATGATGGACATCACTAGTGAAGGCGCGTTGATAAAGACTATGTAATATACAGCATGTTCTTAGTCTGTTCAACAGCGATGTGCGGCAGAATAGGGCGGTTGAGGGCGTGGACAGAGAGTTGGAGCGGTTGGCAATCAGGGCAGCACGCACGCGCCTCTAAGGCGCGATCGGCTCCAGCAGCTCCAGGCGGTTGCCGAAGGGATCGTCTGCATAGACGCGCAGATAGCCCTCGAGCGGCTCGTCGTCGCGGACCGGCACGCCGGCCGCTTTCAGCGTTACGATCAGCGCGGCGAGCCCCGAGACGATGAAGGCCGCATGCGCCTTGCGCGCGGGGACGAATTGCTTGTCCACGCCCAGATGCACCTTGAGATCGCCGCGCTCGAACCAGGCGCCGCCGCGCGCGGCCAGCGCCGGCGGCTTCTCCTTCTCCGGGATGCCCAGGAGATCGCGATAGAAGCGGCGGGCGTCGTCTTCGCGGCCCGCGGGCATCGCCAGCTGGACATGATCGATGCGCACAATCGCCATGGCGCGGCGTCACACCTCAGTCGAGCAGGCCCTCGAACACCAAGCGCACCTGTCGGAACATGCGGTCCCTCATCTGCGCGGGCGGCATGGCGTCGTGGGCGACGAACTCCATGAACAGCGAATTGCAGACGAAGAAGAGCACTTGGCCGGCGTCGTCGCAATCGATGCGGCGCGGGATGCGGCGATCGCGCTGGAGGGCGCGGCAGAGGTCGGCGACCTGCTCGGCCAGCAGCCGGTCGAGCGCGCGGTAGTCGGCGCCGAGCGGGGTGTCGGCGAAGAACAGGGCATTGGCCATCATCTGGCGCCAGAGCCGCTTGTCGAGATGGACCAGCGAGTGGTCGACGTAGAGCTCGAGCAGGCGGCAGACGGCCTTGACAGGATCGGCCGGCGGCGCCGC
>Ga0335082_10006079_pt1 | contig 13187 bp, 8 predicted proteins | sample Lox_Sample_41_FD_206718 | JGI IMG/M metagenome (GOLD analysis project Ga0335082, IMG submission 206718) | Soil microbial communities from Loxahatchee National Wildlife Refuge, Florida, United States - Lox_Sample_4.1 | ecosystem: Environmental > Terrestrial > Soil > Wetlands | place: USA: Florida... | reverse complement strand
TCAAGTAGTTACAAATCTCCAGTCTTGCGTTGTCCATGATGCGACCGGGACTGGAGGTTTGTAATCATTCCAGCCCAAGAAACCTTGCCGGACGTTATCTTCTTTCAGTTTCGAGAGGCCGGTTTAAGTCGATCACATACTTTCACAATCTTCCTAATCCCTGACGGCAGCGGAATCGGATCACAGCTTGTAAGAGTTTTCAGTCTTTTCTGCATCACTGATTGGCAAAATCCAGCAATGACCGCAGCTATGCTCGGACTGAAAATCCTCATGTCGACCGGTAGCCCCGTCACCTATTATGCAGGATTCTAGCTGTTACGAACCAAAGCATCGTTTGTCCCACTTCCGCAACAGCAACCCCAATGTTTTCCCAAGTCTGCAACATATTCTTCGGATTCATGCCATTTTCCTTCCCTTGTCAGCTGGCATATTTATTGCCCTGTTCCGGAGATCGTTTAACTGCAGGGTGTCATTTTGTTCCGAGGCTGGCACTGAGGAAAGCCATCCGCCATCATGAAAGTGTGGCCGGGAAAACCGTATCCCTTAGGAGCGACCTGGGACGGAGCAGGCGTTAATTTTTCGCTTTTTTCCGAGAACGCCGAGGGCGTGGAGCTTTGCCTTTTTGACGCGCCTGAGGGAAAACACGAAGTCGCTCGTATTCCATTGCGAGAGAAAACAGCTCAGATATGGCACGCCTACTTCCCGGAACTACGGCCGGAGCAATTATACGGCTATCGAGTCCACGGCTCCTATGATCCAGCTCAAGGTCATCGCTTCAATGCGGCCAAGTTGCTCCTGGATCCGTACGCCAAAGCCATCGCCGGAACGGTCAAATGGAGCGATGCGCTTTTCGGCTACCCGATCGGTGATCCTGAGGGGGATCTTGTCCCCGATAAACGCGACAGTGCGGAAGGACTGCCCAAATGCGTCGTCATTGATCCGGCTTTCAGCTGGGGCGATGACGCTCCTCCCCGCACGCCGTGGCACCAAACACTAATCTATGAACTCCACGTCAAAGGATTCACGGCGCGCCATCCACAAATTCCCGAGCGCTTGCGCGGAACCTATGCAGGCTTGGCCTGCCCGCCGGCGCTCGATTACTTACATTCTCTGGGCATCACCGCGGTGGAGCTGATGCCAGTCCATCAATTTATCGCTGATAAGCATCTCGTCGATCGCGGTTTGACCAATTACTGGGGCTACAACTCCATTGGCTTTTTTGCTCCCGACGCGAGTTATTCGAGCAGTGGTTGTCTCGGCCAGCAGATGACCGAATTTAAGACGTTAGTGAAGACGCTGCATCGCGAAGGCATCGAAGTAATCATGGACGTTGTCTACAACCATACGGCAGAAGGCAACCACCTGGGGCCTATGTTGAGTTTTCGGGGCATCGACAACGCAGCCTACTACCGCCTGGTGAAAGACAATCTCCGCCATTACATGGATTATACCGGGTGTGGCAACACGTTGGACATGACCCATCCTACGGTTCTGCAGTTGATCATGGACAGTTTGCGTTATTGGGTGCTCGAGATGCACGTGGACGGTTTCCGGTTTGATTTGGCCTCGGCACTTGCGCGGGAATTGCACGCCGTCGATCGCTTGGGCGCGTTTTTCGATATCATTCACCAAGATCCCGTCATTTCCCAAGTAAAACTGATTGCCGAACCTTGGGATCTAGGCGAAGGCGGTTACCAAATAGGAAACTTCCCAGTCCTCTGGGCGGAATGGAATGGAGTTTACCGCGACACGGTGCGCCGCTTTTGGAAAGGTGACGCGGGACAGGTCGGGAGTTTGGCCTACCGTCTGACCGGAAGCAGCGACTTATACGGCATGGGAGGCCGGCAGCCGCATGCAAGCATTAATTTCATTACGGCGCATGACGGATTTACCTTGCACGACTTAGTGAGCTTCAACGAAAAACACAACGAAGCTAACGGGGAAAACAATCAAGACGGTCAGAACGACAATTTAAGCTGGAACTGTGGCGCAGAAGGCCCTACTGATGATTCGGCGATTCTTACCCTCCGCGAACGGCAGAAGAGAAATTTCCTCGCTACGCTGTTGCTCTCCCAGGGAGTTCCAATGCTGCTGGCAGGAGACGAAATCGGTCGCACACAACGAGGAAACAACAATGGGTATTGTCAGGACAATGAGATCTCGTGGATGGATTGGAGTTTGGATCCTCGGCGCGAAGGGTTGTTGGAATACACCCGATCCCTCATTCGTCTCTTCCACGAGCACCCGGTTTTGCGCCGCCGCCATTTCTTTCAGGGCCGTCAGATTCACGGTTCCGAAGTCAAAGACCTCGCTTGGTTTCGTCCCGATGGGCATGAAATGACAAGCGACGACTGGAGGAACACCGAAACCCGCTGCTTTGGACTAATGCTTTCCGGGAACGCTGTCTCTGAAACCGACTCGCGGGGGAACCGCATTCACGATGATACGTTTCTGATGTTATTCAACTCTCACTATGAGCCGGTCTCTTTTGTCCTGCCGGAGATCAAACCGAAGAAACAGTGGCAATTGTTGCTGGATACACGAGAGGGGATGGTTCGCCGGTCGCCCCGACTTCGGCGGGGCGCGGCTTATGCTTTGGAATCGCGCTCTTTTGCGCTCTTTCGACTTTTCGACGGTGAAGAAGAACCGGCCCGGGCTGTCCCAAGCCAGCGGAAGAGAGTTAGCTCTTAACCAATTCCGATGAATCGCTCCATTTGTACTCACGGCCATTTCTGCCAGCCACGGCACGGCAAAAACTGCATAATGTCGGTCCGGCACGAACTGCAACTCGAGAATTTTTCCAAACCATGATGCGCATACCGACGGCGACCTACCGCCTACAATTGCACAAGGGTTTTGGCTTCGCGCAAGTCAACGAGATCGTCGATTATCTTCACGACCTCGGAATCTCCGATATCTACGCCTCGCCGATCTTTAAAGCCAGACCAGGCAGCATGCACGGCTACGACATTGTCGACTCGAACCATATCAATCCGGAATTGGGCAGCAGCGAAGAATTTGCCGCCCTGTCCGAAGAACTACGCGCACGTGAAATGGGGTGGATACAAGATATTGTTCCCAATCACATGGCCTACGACGGTGAAAATCGCATGCTGATGGACGTCTTGGAGAATGGTGCGAACTCGAGTTTCGCACAATTCTTCGACATCGAGTGGGACCATCCCGTCGAGAGCATGCGCGGCAAAGTGCTCGCTCCCTGTTTGGGAAAGTTCTATGGCGCATGTCTTGAGGGCGGGGAGCTGATTTTGCAATACGATGCCGAAGGACTCGCAATCCATTATTACCAGCAGAGATTTCCAATGAATATAGAATCGTACGGCCAGGTGCTGGCACCTGACGTGGCGCAGTTTCGCAGAAAATTGGGGCGCCAGCATCCGGATCTAATCAAGCTTCTGGGAGTCCTTTATACGCTCAAAAACTTGCCCTCGAATGATGAAACTCGAGAGCGAGCCGATCAAATTACCTTTATCAAGAGCATGCTTTGGGAGCTCTACTCGACCAACGAGGAAGTTAAATCGCTATTTGATGACAACGTCGCCGTCTTCAACGGCCGTTCGGGAGACCCTGAGAGCTTCAATGCTTTGGACCGCTTGCTGGCGCAGCAACATTATCGCCTGTCGTTTTGGAAAGTCGCGACGGAGGAAATCAATTACCGACGTTTTTTCAATATCAACGACCTCATTTCCTTAAGAACGGAAGATTACAAAGTATTTGACGTCACTCATGCTTTAGCGATGCAGCTTATTCATGAAGGCAAGATTACCGGGCTCCGCATCGATCACATCGATGGACTCTATGACCCGGCAGCGTATTTAAGCCGAATCCGGGAAAAGCTGGGGCCGTTTTTTGTCGTGGCAGAGAAAATCTTGGATCAGGATGAACAGCTGCCGGAGAGCTGGCCCGTATGCGGAACAACGGGATATGAATTTGCCAGTTACGTTAATGAGATTTTCTGCCAGAGCCAACATGAGGAAAAATTCTTTCAGCTCTATGATCATTTCACCGGCTTTCATACCAATTATGGCCAGTTGGTCACGGACAAGAAACGACTCATCATCGGTAGGCATATGGCGGGCGATGTCGATCGCCTCGCCAATCTGTTAAAGCGCATATCGAGCCGGGACCGTTTTGGCGGCGATATTACACTCTATGGTTTGAAGCGTGCGTTAGTAGAAGTGCTGGCCTTTTTCCCCATTTACCGGACTTACGTGAGCTTCGAGCATTTCAGCAGCGAAGACCGCGAGCGGATCCGCGGCGTGATGAAAAAAGCCTTGGAGTTGAATCCAGCTTTGGTTTACGAACTGTCCTTTATTGAAAAATTTCTTCTATTGGAGTGCGTCGATCGCCTGCCTGCTGAAGAAAAAACCCGGTGGATTAGTTTCGTCATGCGCTTGCAGCAACTCACCGGACCACTTATGGCCAAGGGCTTTGAAGATACGACTCTCTATATCTACAACCGTCTTTTGTCCCTTAACGAGGTCGGGAGCAATCCCAGCAGATTTGGAATCACCTTAGAGGACTTTCATCAGTTTAACCAACAGCGAAGCCGTGACTGGCCCCACTCGATGAATGCCACGTCGACGCACGATACTAAGCGCGGCGAAGACGTACGCGCTAGAATCAATGTGCTTTCAGAAATTCCCGAGGATTGGGAAGCCCACATCCTGCGATGGAGCGAAATGAACCGCCAGCACAAGCAATGGATCAAGGGTCACGAAGTCCCTGATCGCAACGACGAATACTTTTTTTATCAGTCGTTGGTTGGCGCTTGGCCTTTCATCGACGCAGCATCCGATGATTTTAGCAAGCGCATGAAGGCCTATATGATCAAAGCGGTTCGTGAGGCCAAAGTTCATACCGAGTGGCTAAAGCCCGACAATGCTTACGAAGAAGCCTTCGCTTCTTTTATCCAAAAGACGCTGGATCCCTGCGAGTCGAATCTTTTTTTGCGTGAATTTATTCCGTTTGCGCATCGAGTCGCGTTTCATGGAGCTTTAAATTCTCTTTCGCAGGTGCTCTTAAAGATGACAACTCCCGGTTTGCCGGATTTCTATCAGGGCACCGAGCTATGGGACTTGAGTTTTGTCGACCCCGACAATCGGCGACCAGTGGATTTTCGCAAACGGCGGGAGTTGCTTGATGAACTTAAATACGCGAACAGTGGCAACGCCCGGACTCTGGTGAAAAATCTTCTCCTTGGTTGGCACGATGGCAGGGTGAAGTTTTATCTCACCTATAAAGTTTTGAAATTCCGCCAATCACACAGAGTCCTTTTTCAGAAAGGCGATTATTTGCCGCTTTGGGCGTCTGGAAAGATGCAGGAAAGAGTCTGCGCATTCGTCCGACAAAGAGAGCACGAGTGGGTCATCGTCATGGTTCCGCGCCTGACAACAACCCTTTCGAGCCATCAAAGCTGGCCCATTGGCCGGGAGTTTTGGGGCGATACTGTGATCGTTCTCCCCGAGGGAGCTCCCGATGGCTGGATGAATATTTTGACCGGCGAAGAACTCGCGGTCGGGAACACGGAGTCGAAGAAAACCTTGCGGGTCAGCATTGGCTTATGCAATTTTCCCGTCGCATTGCTGGCGGGAAAGTGACAGAGAAAACTATAGGCACTCGTGATTCTTTTCTGCCGGAATTTCCATTTTCGTCCCATATCTGGGATTCGCACACATCAGTGATCTAAAACTGGGACAACGCCTTGGCTGTTTTCTGGCTTTAGTCAGAAATTTCGCTCAAAAAGCATCGTTTAGGAGCAGCTTACGCCTGGCATGAAGCTTGCCCTTCTCAATCGGAGGAAATACGGAGGAAGAAACATCAGGAGAACCTGGAGGCGTTTATGCAACCTGGAGAGAAATTGAATCTGACTACAACGATTCGGTCGTCCAAGACCGGCATGTTACTACCGAAAGAAGGCACACTTATTTCAGTGACGGAGAATCTCGGACGCAGGCTTTTGCTGGTTGAATTTGAAAATGGACAGGCCGAATATCTTTTCGAGAATGAAGTGGAATTACAGTCTAATGCGGTGTCACACTGCGAACACGGCTTACGTGATGCAGCGCACATTCAAGATCATGAGCGTTTTGCTCTGAGGTGATCTTAAAATTGCTGACAACTGGCTCGCGATCAACGACTGACTTGTTATTGGTTCTCGGTCTTGATCTTCTTTCATTTCTGCTCTGGATAAGGCTGGTGCTAGTCGGTTGAGGCTAACGGGACTTATTTCAGGTTTGTTGTATCAATTCGCAAGAACTAACGTCGCAACATGTGTCGCCGTCTTCTTCGTTATACTCCCGTCTTGGTACTACTATTATTACTTCAAGGGTCGTGCAGCATGATACTGGACACGCTGCGTACCGGCGGGGAAAAGCAACTTCCAACCGCAGTTCAAATTACCTCCAAGCCCGGACCACGCGTCATCATTTTCGCTCTCGATGGAACCGCGCCGGATCAGTTGCTGCAGTTGATCCGTTCAGGCCAAGCGCCCAATCTCGCGGCTCTCCTCGGCAAAGATAGGGGCTCAGGGCTTTTCGAGCATGGCTACGCTGCGCCGCGCGCCTGGAGCATCCTCCCGTCAAGCACCATTGCAGCTTGGGCTGCGACTTTCACCGGAACTCCACCCGCCGCCAATGGTGTGACAGGCGACGAATGGTTCGCCCGTGAGACAGCAACATTCCACGCACCCGTTCCGGTGTCTGCTCTAGACACTCTCGATGTCAGTAAGGTGGTCGAGGATGATCTGATTGGTCAAATCTTGAGCGCCCCGACCCTTTACGAGTTAATTAAAAGAAAATCCCACGTTTCGATGCTGTCGGTGCACCGGGGCGCGACCCTCTATACAACGGTTTCGCCGTCTTCGTTCACGGATTTCCTCGGCTTCTTGATTAAGGGAACCCTTCAAGGGATAGACGCCGAAAAGTCGTTCAGCGCGGCGCTCGACGAGAGCGCCGCGCAAAAATTGATTGAGGCGATTGACACGCACGGGCTGCCGGATCTCCAAGTCGTGTACCTGCCGGGGATCGATATCTTCACCCACGTTTCCGAAAATAATCTTGCGGGGCAGGCCCGATACCTACAGGAAGTCACAGACAAAATAGTCGGTGAAGTATTGGATGCCTATCGCAAGCGCGGCGCGTTGGACGGAGCCTACGTGATTCTTATTTCCGATCACAGCCAAATCCCTACTCTTAACGATACGTCACACAAACTCGGGACGGATGATGAGCACTCTCCATTCGGTCTCGTCGCGAAGAGCGGCTTTCGTGTGCGGAAGCCACTTTTGACTCTAGGAAATCTCGACCAGGATTATCAGGCTGTGCTTGCCTACCAGGGCTTCATGGCCTATGTTTATTTGGCCGATCGCTCGACATGTTTGGAGGAGCACGAAGCCTGCGATTGGAAAAAGCCGCCCCGTTTTCAAGAGGATGTGCTGCCCGTGGTCAAGGCCTTTTACAACGCCAATCGCACCGGGGAGCTCGTTCCTGAATTAAAGGGAACTCTTGATCTGGTCTTTGCTCGCGAGCCAGTTTCAGGCAGCCAGAACACAAGGGCCTTTCAAATTTTTGACGGTGAACGCTTAGTGCCGATCGGTGTCTACTTGAAACAACATCCGCGTCCCGATCTCGTCGATCTGGAGCGGCGGATGCGATGGCTCGGCGCCGGTCCGTTGGGCAATCGGGCCGGCGATATAGTCCTGTTGGCCCGTGCTTGCACGAACCTGCCGATTCAAGATCGCTACTATTTCGCTAGCATAACTCATTATACGTGGCACGGCAGCGCCTGCGAGCAGGACAGCCGCATCCCATTCATTCTCGCGCAGGCGGGAGGATCGGGCGCCCGTATGAGGAATCTGATGATAAAAGTTAGCGGCGATTCTCCATCGCAGATGGCATTGACGCCGCTCGTGGTCGAGCTCTTCAAATGATGAAAGATTTCAACCGGCAATGGCAGTTATATTGCGTCCAAGAAAACGAAGGAATATGAATAATTTCAAGCGATTTTAATTGTTATGGCTGAAATCTCGACCCATCTTTTTTCGCCGGCCGATGACAAATTTCTCGACACTCTATATAACGCATTGCCCGACGCGATTGTCGGAATAGACTCAAGTTCGGGCCGAATTCTTCATTGGAACGACGCGGCGACGGTCATGTTCGGCCGGCCGGCCCAAGACGCGGTGGGGAAAAGTCTCGATGTTATTTTCGCAGACGCGGCAAATTTTCAATCTTTCTTTGCGAATCTTCTATCTGAAGTTCGAAAGCGTGGAAGTTGGGAAACTAAATTCCACGTTCGCAGCAAAGACGATGCGAACGTTTACGCTGAACTAACCGCGGCTTTGAGCCAGCGGGGATCGAATGGTGAATATGTTATACTTGTTTTTCACCAACGCAGTCGCGCTCAGGATGCCGACAGTGACCTGGAGACTTACACTCGATACCAAGAGGTGATCGCTGAACTCGGACAGCAAGCTCTTGGCAATGACGAAATCGATGGCTTGATGGATCGCGCCATCAAAGGAGTTGCCGGAGCACTCCGGACAGATTATGCCAGCGTGCTGGAGCTTTTACCCGGCGGCAATGAACTTTTATTGCGCGCTGGAGTCGGTTGGGAGGATGGGCGCGTAGGCCGAACGAAAATCGCCGCGACCGGAGCGTCGCAAGAAAGCTATGCCATAAGATCCGAAAAGCCGGTCATCGTCGAGGATATCAAACACGAAAGTCGATTTAATGGTTCTGCGTTGCTTCGCGACCGTGAGGCTGCAAGCGGCATGAGCACTATTATCAGGAGTCGTCCACAACCTTATGGCGTCCTCAGCGTTCATACGACCCTACGACGAACATTTACCCGAGACGATGTTCATTTTTTCCTGTCGGTTGCCGATCTCTTGGCCAACACAATCGAACGCAAACACATAGAACGGGAATTACAATCGCTCAACGGCCGCTTGCTTGAAATCGTGAGGGAGCGGACAAAACTGCTTCAGCTCCTGCAGGAAATAGCCGTCGTCGCGAATGAGGCATCCAGTATTGACAGCGCGCTGGAAATTACGATCGATAAAATCTGCAAAGAAACTTCCTTTCCTTGCCCAGAAACGGCTCTGCTCATAGGTCATGTCTATCGCCTCATGACAACCGACGCGACGTCTGCAGTCGATTACTGGTATCTATCAAACCCGGGGGTGCTGACGCCATTTCGCGCGGTTAGTGACACTGTTCATTTTGACTATGGCGTTGGTTTGATTGGTCGAGTTCTAGCGAGTCGCAAGCTTGAATGGGTCGCTGATTTCGCCGGTGATCGGACTGACCCAAGAGCGGCGGCGGCTAAAGACACTCATCTCAAGACGGCTATCGCCTTTCCGATATTGGCGGGTGAGGACGTAGTCGCGGTCATGGAGATATTTACATCGGAAACCGTATCGCCCGAGGCGCCGCTTCTAGAAGTGCTGTCGCAAATTGGCATCGAGCTCGGGCGTATTGTAGAACGAAAGCGAACTGAGGAGAGGCTGCGCCAAAACGAACTTTTGGTCACCATTGGATTGACGGCAGCCAAGCTGGCCCACGAGATCAGTAATCCATTGAACGGCATGTATACCTCGATGCAACTGCTTGAACGAGCCTCCAAAAATGCAAAAGCCTCCAACGACGATATTATCCCATCCATCGTCAAGGATCTCAAAAGGGAAATCGACCGACTGCGCTCTTTACTTCATGAATTTCGAACGCTATCGAGCCCCATGAAGTTTGATTTTGAACTTTCGGATGTGTCAGAAATCGCCCGCGAGGTTGCGAGATTGGAAGCCTCACGTTATGCCCAGCAAGGTATCACGATAGAAGTTAACTTTCCTGCCGACTTACCTAAGGTGGTTCTGGATCGCGAAAAAATCAAACAAGCGCTCCTCAACTTATGCCAAAACGCGGCTGATGCCATGCGTCGGGGAGGCACACTCACGATTCGTGGCTATAGATTTTGGGAAGCGATCTGCTTGGAAGTCCACGATACCGGACCCGGAGTTACGGAAAAGATGAATGTTTTTGAGATTTTCACGACGACCAAGCGAGGTGGAACCGGTTTAGGTTTGCCTATCGTTCAACAAATTCTTGCTGGTCACCGGGGAAGTGTCGTGTTTGCCAGCGAGCCCGGTAAAGGAACAATTTTCCGTGTCACCCTACCCATCAACCCCCAAAGCTAGGATTTCTCATTTCCATCTTTGCAGATTCCCAAGCTCTCCAGCTTGCGATACAACGAAGAACGACTTAAACCCAAGAGCTTGGCGGCGTCTCCTCTGTTTCCCTCCGTCTCTTTAAGGACATTCTCAATGTGCATCTTCTCGTAGGATTTCAGCGCCCCTTTCAAGTCGTGGGGCCCGGAAAAAGAGTTCTGACTCTTTTCTTCTGTGTTCTCCACGTGGGGTAGGTCACCGACGGTTATCCATTCTCCATTGCCTAAAATCATCGCCCGTTCGAGCACATTATCCAACTCCCGGATATTCCCTCTCCAGGGAAGCGACATCAACAATCGCACCGCGGCATTGTCGGCTCCTTTGTAACCCTTTTTCATGTCACTATTGTGCCGCCGGATGAGATACTCGACCAAAGGGGCGATATCCTCGCGCCGCTCTCGTAAGGGTGGAATACGGATATTGATGACATTGAGCCGATAGTAGAGATCCTCTCGAAACCTTCCCTGTTCGCATGCGGTTTTCAGGTCGCTGTTAGTCGCCGCCATGATACGAACGTCCACTCGTGTCGGTTGCACCGACCCAACCGGCAATATTTCCTTGGCTTCAATCACCCTAAGCAGTTTAGGTTGAAGGATAGGTGAAAGATCGCCGATTTCATCCAAGAAAATCGTTCCACCCCGAGCCCTTTGAAACAAACCCTCTTGAGAGTTTATAGCGCCGGTGAAAGCCCCTTTGACATGACCAAAAAGTTGGCTTTCCAACAACGTATCCGGAATAGCGCTGCAGTTCACCGGCAAAAAGACTTTGTCTTTGCGGGCGCTTTGTGAGTGCAGCGTTCCCGCCACGACTTCTTTCCCGACGCCGCTCTCACCCGTAATCAAGACTGTGGAGTCGGAGCTTGCCACCTTCTCAATCAAAGCAAATACATCCCGCATCGCTCCACTGCGCCCCACCATATCCGACAAGTTCAGGCTGCGATTTAACTCTCGTCGCAGCATCTGGATCTCCCAAGCGAGGTTCTTATAGTCCATGAGATGGCGCACTTTGCTTAGGAGATCTTCGAAAATGATGGGCTTAAGAATATAGTCCTGAGCTCCGAGCCTCAGCGCCTCGACTGCGCTGTCTACCGACGCATAAGCCGTGGTTACGATCACCAGCGTATTGGGTGACACCTCTCGGGCGTGCTTCAGGACCTCTAAACCATCTGCCCCGGGCATCAGCAAATCAGTCAGAACGAGGTCAAAATCCGCCGTGTTGATAGCCTCGATAGCGGCAAGTCCATCGGTGGCCTCCTCGACTTTATAACCCTGTTGCTGGAGAAATCGCCGTATATTTCTTCTGGCAAGTTCTTGGTCTTCGGCGATGAGAATAGCCCCGCTCAAAAAAGCACTCCTCTCCGAATCGGATATCCGGGCCGACGTGTCCGCTATATTATCACTATTTGTTATCATTAATAGATTATATCTACCGTGAGCAAGAGGCGTTCCGAATAGGAAGGGTAAGCGTTTTTTGAATTAACAAATACGATCTTCTCGTAAATGAGACAAAAAAACTCCTGACTGTCCTACAATTCGGACAGGAAGGGTGTTTAACAGGAATCGGCAAACGGATAAGAAAAACTGTTTTCCTACCCCTCAGCTTCCTGGCGCGATCGATTTCGTACGCTTCGCTCACATACGTATTCTTGAATAGGCTCATCCGATCGTCGATAACCTTTTGGACCGTGACCGGCAAAGGGTCCCTTTGTCGGAGCTTCCCGATCTAGGAAAGGTCTGGCCTCGCGCTCAAAACGTTGCCTTGCTGCTGCGATTCTCGCTGACAACTTTGTGTCGGATTTGAGAAGAACATGATCGTTATGTTTCAAAGTTGTGGCACGAGTGATCCTCGGTTCTAAGATTACACGGCCCAAAATGATTGGCACATTCGTTGCGGGTTTTTAAAAAATAATCCTAAAAAGACCGGTAAGATTAAGAGAAGTATCTGCGTTTTTAACCCGCAAACCATCAGAAAAACAAGGAGGTGCAAAATGGCAAAATCGATTTACAAACCGAGGAAATTCAATCTCTCCGGATTAGAGGGTATTTCGGACCAAACACTTGAAGCCCATTTTTCGCTTTACGAAGGATATGTGAAGAACACCAATCTCTTAAACGACCAGATCATGGAAATGATCCAAAAAAGCGAGATGGCCGGCAAGGACCCCGTCTATGCAGAACTGACGCGACACCTTGGCTTTGAATATGGAGGTATGGTCCTGCATGAATATTATTTCGAAAATCTCGCCGCCAAAGGGAAGGCTGCACCCTCGGAGCAGTTAAAGGATGCGTTTAGAAACAGTTTTGGCGGATTCGATAAGTGGAAGAAAGCATTTGTCGCTGTGGGTGAGATCCGGGGCGTGGGTTGGGCGATTCTCTATCAGGATCCAGCTACGGAACGTCTTTCAAATCAGTGGGTCGCCCTGCACCAAGACGGAGTGCCTTCTGGGTTTAAGCCCATACTGGTGATGGATGTTTGGGAGCATGCTTTCGTCGTGGACTACACACCTTCAGGTAGGGCGAAATACATCGAGGCGTTCTTCTCTAACGTTAACTGGGAAGTCGTCAATGAGAGACTGAAAAGCCCATCAGCCTTGAGAGCGGTAGCATAAATCACAAATTAATGTCCCAAAAAAGAGATATTGCGCGACGCTAGTGTCCCAATTGTGAAACGGCCAGTTCGGCGGCAGCACACAAGTGCGCTGGCAGGCCTTCGGATTTGGCTTCAACCCGGATTCCGCAGTTGCGATTGACAGAAAGCGCGAGGGACAACCCTTCCGCAGCGAAGTCGATGGGTTTCTGCCTCTGAGCAGACATCGATCAGCAGTGCTTCGAGGGAATGTTAAGCCTCATAGCAACGACGTGCGAGCGCGCAAAAATGACTTTGAAATTTCACAGTCGGCCGCCTTCGCTGCTCCAGGATTGTACCTCGCTCCCGGCAAATCGCG
>Ga0335082_10006078_pt1 | contig 13187 bp, 10 predicted proteins | sample Lox_Sample_41_FD_206718 | JGI IMG/M metagenome (GOLD analysis project Ga0335082, IMG submission 206718) | Soil microbial communities from Loxahatchee National Wildlife Refuge, Florida, United States - Lox_Sample_4.1 | ecosystem: Environmental > Terrestrial > Soil > Wetlands | place: USA... | reverse complement strand
TCACAGAAGATCCACCGCGACTTGAAGCCGAACAACGTGCTCGTCGATCCATCCGGGCGCCTCGTCCTCCTCGACTTCGGCCTCATCACCGGGCTCGATTCGGAGTTGTCCCGCGAGAGCCACGTCGGATCGTTCGTCGGGACGTTCGCCTACATGTCGCCGGAGCAGACACGCGGCGAGGCGCTCACGCCCGCCTCGGACTGCTACAGCCTCGGGGTCATGCTCTACGAGTGCCTGACCGGTCGCTCGCCGTTCGCAGGCGCGGCGCCCGCGGATCTGCTCGACCGCAGCCGCCTCGCGATCGCGTCGCCGGAAGCCGTCGCTCCCGGGTGTCCGGCCGATCTCGCCGAGCTCGCCGTTGCGCTCCTCGCACCCGCTCCCGCGGCGCGTCCCAGCGCGGCGGCGATCGCCCGCGCGCTGGCGATCCGTCCCGAGGTGCTCCCGGAGCCTGCGACTTCCGCGGCGCCGTTCGTGGGGCGCCTGGCGGAGCTCGCACAGCTCCGAGCGGCGCTGGCCGCGATGCGGGGCGGAGAACAGGTGGCGATCGCGCTCGAGGGGCCGTCGGGGATCGGCAAGACGGCGCTGGTCTCGCGCTTCCTCGCAAAGCTCGCGCCGAGCGACGTCTTGATCCTCCGCTCGCGATGCTACCCGCACGAGGTCGTTCCCTTCGAGGCGCTCGATGGCGCGGTCGACGAGCTCTCGCGCTACCTCGTGGCGCAGACGCCCGAGCGACTCGACGCTCTCTGGCCGCGCGAGACGAACGCGCTGCGCACGGTCTTCCCGGTGCTCGGGCGCGTCCGCGCTCCTGCGCAGCGCACGTCCGACGCGAGCGCGGCACCGGAGCCTCACGAGCTTCGCCGCCGCGGCTTTCTCGCCCTGCGCGAGCTACTGGGCCGGGTGGCTGACCGCCGTCCGCTGATCGTATGGATCGACGATCTCCAGTGGGCGGATGCGGACAGCGAGCCCCTGCTCCGCGAGCTGCTCCGGTCGCCGGATGCGCCGGCGGTCCTCTGGCTGTTCTCGTATCGGAGCGAGGACCGGAGCGCCTCGCCGCTGCTCGGCGCACTCGACTCGCTGCTCGAGCTGGTGCGCGAGCCGCAGCGCTACCGGATCGAGATGGGCCCGCTCTCGACCACGGAGTGCCGCGAGCTCGCCGGTCTGCTCGCCTCGGAGCGCGACCTCTCGAGCGACGTGCTCGGCAAGATCATCGCGGAGTCCAGCGGCTCGCCGTTCCTGGTCGACGCGTTGGTGCGACACCATCGCCACGAGGGGCCGCAGGCCTCGTCCGAGGTCGACGTGATCCAGTTGGTCGAGCAGCGCGTGCGCGCGCTCTCGGAGCCGGCGCGGGCGCTGCTCGATACCGTGGCGGTCGCCGCCGGGCCGCTCGAGCGCGGCGCGGCGATCGAGGCCGCCGGCCTCTCCAGCTTCGATCCCGATCTGGTGCCCGGCCTCGAGCGCGCGCGGCTCCTGCGCACCAGCGCCGCCGCAGGTCGCGGCGCGCTCGAGATCTATCACGACCGGATCCGCGAGGCGCTCGTCGCGCGCCTGGCCGACGAGGCGCGCCGCACGTGCCACCGCGAGATCGCGAGCGTCCTCGAGCGGCGCGGAAGCAGCGACGCTCACGCGCTCTTCACGCATCACCGCGGAGCGGGAGCGATGGACCGCGCGGCGAGCTGGGCGCTCGTGGCGGGGGACCACGCCGCCGCGCAGCTCGCCTTCGACCAGGCGGCGCTGCTCTACCGGAGCGCGCTGGAGCTCGATCCACGCGCCATCGACGAGCGGGCCGCATGGTCCCGGCTCGGCGAGGCGCTCGCCTACGCCGGGCGGGGTCGGGGCGCAGCGGAGGCCTTCGAGCGCGCCGCCGAGCTCTGCGCCGAGCGCGGCGACACGCCCGCGTCGGTGCGACTGCGCTGTCGCGCGGCGGAGCAGTTCCTGGTGAGCGGACACGTCGAGGAGGGCATCCGCGTCCTGAAGCCGCTGCTCGCCGACGTCGGGATCTCGTATCCGGCGACGTCGGGTCGGGCGCTCCTGCGCACGCTGGCCAGCCTCCCGCTCCTCGCGCTGCGCTATCGCGGCTTCCGCTCGGTGTCGGAGCCGCGAGCGGGTGTCGTCGAGCTGGCAATCGATGCGTGCCACACGTGTGCCAAGGGGCTGGTGGTGGTGGACCCCGCCCAAGCCGCCTACTTCTCGGTGCGCAGTCTCAGCGACGCGCTGGCGAGCGGCGACGAGTGGCGGACCGGACGAGCGCTCTGCGTCGTGGGCGCGGCGGTGGTGCCGCTCGGCGGACCGCCGGCGACCTGGGCGCGTCGCATGCTGGAGTGGGCCCAGCGGATCGCCAGCACGACCGGCGATCCCTACCTGCTCGGGATGGCCTCCATCTCCGGCGCGCAGGTGCACTTCGTCGACGGCCGCTGGCAGGAGATGCTGGCCGACTGCGACCGCGGGAGGCAGCTCCTGAGCGAGCGCTGTCAGGGCGTGCGCTGGGAGTGCGACGTCGCGAGCATGGGCGCCGCGCGAGCGCTCGAGGAGCTGGGCCGCATCCCCGAGCTCCAGGCGCGCCTCCCACAGCTGCTCGAAGAGGCGCGCGACCTCGACGACGTCTATGCGCAGGTGACGTTCCAGCTCTACTCGGCCTACTGGCAGATCGCGCGCGGCGAGACCGCTGCGGCGCGCAGCGATGCGACGCTCGCGATCGACCGCTGGGGGCGCGAGTCGTTCCAGCTCCAGCACCTCTACGAGGAGCGCATCCTCGCCAGCTGCGAGCTCTATGACGGCGACGCGCCGGCCGCGTGGCGGCGCGTCGAAGCGATGTGGCCGGCCCTCGTCGCGGCGAACCTGCTGCGCCATCCCCTGCTCGCGAGCGACGCGCATCAGCTGCGCGCCAATGCCGCGCTCTCGATCGGCGAGGGCGGAGCGCGCGAGGCCGAGCGCTCGGCGCGCGCGCTCGAGGGCTTGGGCCGCGCCGATGCCCGCGCCGCCGCGGAGCGGATCCGGGCCGCGCTGGCCCTGCTGCGCGGAGATCGGGAGGACGCACTGCGCTCCCTCCACGCGGCTCTCGCCGGCTACGAGGCGGCCGGCATGCCGCTTCACGCCGCGTATCTGCGCCGGCGGCGCGGAGAGATCGAGGGCGGCGAGGCCGCGCGCAGCGACGTCGAGAAGGCCGACACGGAGATGCGCGAGCGCGGGATCGCCGACCCGTCGCGCTGGCTGCGCGTCCAGGCCCCGGCCGTGAGCGAGGACGCCGCACGGCTCAGCGGTACCGCTCGGCCGCCTTCTTGAGCTCCGCGCGCACCTCGTCGCGCAGCGCCGGTGGCTCGAGCACCTCGGCTCCGGAGCCGAAGGAGAGCACCCAGCTGCGCACCTCGGCGGCGCCGCCCACCTCCATCGACAGCTCGATCGCGCCGCCGGCCTTGTGCTCGAGCTTCTGGCTCGGATGCCAGGTGCGCTCGGCCACCCAGCTCGCCCAGCGCCGGTCGAAGCGGATGCGCACCTGCACCGGCGGCTCGGCGATCACGCCGAACGAGGCGCCCACGAAGCGGTCGAAGTCGAAGCTCTCGGGCACCCGGAAGCGCCGCTCGGTCGCCTCGATGGCGCGGATGCGGCCCACGGCGAAGGTGCGTACCTCGTCCGAGAGGTGGTCGTGGCCGACCACGTACAGCGCGCCGGCGCGGTACCAGACCCGGTAGGGATCGAGCTCGCGCGCCTTCTCGCGCCCGGTGCCGCCCGTGCGGTAGCGCATGCGCACGGTGCGGCGCGCGATCACGGCCTCGTTCAGCACGCGGATCGCGTCGCGCATCGCCGCGTAGCTCTCGTGCGGGCCGGGCAGCACGCGGAACGACTCGCCGAGCCGCGCCAGGAACTCGCCGACCTCGGGCGCCAGGCTGGCGCGGATCTTGTCGAGCGCGGAGCGGATCGAGTCGTGGAAGACGGTGCCCTCGAGCGTGCGCAGCAGGTCCTCGCCGAAGGCCAGCGAGAGGATCTCGTCGGGGGTGAAGGGGACGTCGCCGCCCAGCTTGTAGGTGTCGAGGAAGCGGTACAGGACGCGGCCGTCGCGCCGCTCGGAGAGCACCGGGAAGCCGGCCTGCATCAGCGCGTCGAGGTCGCGGTAGACGGTGCGCTTCACGCACTCGAGCTCTTCGGCCAGGTCGTCGAGCCCGATGCCGTAGCGGCTGCGCGCGAGCCGCTGGATCAGCCTCCACTGGCGCGCGAGCTGGTCGCCGCGCATCGGCTATTGGTTGATCCGCTCCACGTACTCGCCGGTGCGCGTGTCGATGCGCAGCGTCTCGCCCTCCTTGATGAAGAGCGGGACGTTGACGACGGCGCCGGTCTCGAGGGTGGCGGGCTTGGTGGCTCCCGAGGCGGTGTCGCCCTTGAACCCAGGGTCGCATTGCGCGACGCGCAGCACCACGAACGAGGGCAGCTCGACGTTGACCGGCCGGCCGTTCCAGAAGAGTGCGTCGACCTCCATGTTCTCCTTCAGGAACTTGCGCGCATCGCCCACGATCTCCGCGCTGAAGGGAATCTGGTCGAAGCTCTCCTGGTCCATGAAGATCAGGCTCTCGCCGTCGAGGTAGAGGTACTGCATCCGCTTCTCCTCGATGTCGGCCTCGTCTACCCGCTCGCCCGACCGGAAGTTGCGGTCGAGCAGCTTGCCGTTCAGCAGGTTCTTGACCTTGGTGCGCACGAAGGCGCCGCCCTTGCCGGGCTTCACGTGCTGGAAGAAGGTGATCACGAAGGGCTGGCCGTCGAGGATGATCTTGAGCCCGTTGCGGAATTGCGAGGTGTCGACTGCCACGTCCGTCCTCCGCGGCCACGCGGGTCCGCTGCTTCACGGCCGGGCGCGAAGGGCCCGGAAGGCGCGGCAGGATAACGAAGGCCGCGGGCGCTAGCCCGCTACGGCTTCGAGTCGCATCACGCCGTCACCGGCACGTGTGACGCCGATCCGGTAGCGGGGCTCGAAGCCGAGATCGCGGGAGGCGCGGCGCGTGTCGAGGCTCATGCCGTAGCGCAGGTGCGGGCCGTCGAGCGCGCTGTGCAGCGTCTCGCGGCCGAGACGCGCGGCGCCCGCCGCCGCCGCGCGCAAGAGCGGGCCCGGCACCGGCAGGCAGGGCCGCCGGGTCCAGCGTCCCAGCATCGAGAGCGGCAGCAGCTCGCGACCCGACACGTTGAAGACGCCCGCCGCCCGCGAGCGCAGCGCCGCACACACGGCGCGCGCCACGTCCTTGTCGGCGATCACCGGGCACAGCGGGTCGAAGCCGAGCGGCCGCACGCGCGGCCCGGCCGGGCCGGAGAGCGCCGGGTTCAGGTAGACGTAGCCGCCCGACGCCACCACGGTCGGCAGCCGCAGCAGCACGACGCGCAGGCGGCGGCTGGCCACCTCCGCCTGGAACAGCATGTCGCAGTCGATCCAGGAGCGGATCTCCGCGGCGACCTCCGGATCGAGGTGGAGCTCGCTGCGCTCGGTCAGCTGGTTGGCGTTCCCCGGCGCGAGCTTGTAGACGAAGGCGCTGCCGAGCGCGACCAGGCTCTTGATCGCGCGGGACTCGATGGCGTGGTGGAGCAGGAGCCGCGCCTCGGCCGTGCGCGCGGGCACCTTGGCCACCAGCGGCGGTCCTTCGGGAGCGGCGCCGTGCCGGGGCACGTACACGGCGCTGTCGACCTCGAGCGAGCGCAGGCGCCGCGACTTGAAGAAGTCGGCGACCGTGCGCTGGCGCGCCAGATCGATGCGCTCGTAGACGAGGCGGGGCGAGGCCCCGATCCGATAGGTGCCGAAGGCGCGCGGCACGGGACCCTCGCCGAGCGCGACCACGCGTTGCACCGCCGGATCGTGCCAGAGCACCTTCACGATGCGGCGCCCGAGCGGCAGGTCTGCGTGGGTGACGAGGACGTTCGCCATTCAGCGGCTCTTGTCGATCAGGCCCTGCACGGAGCGCCGCACCTGGCCCGCGAGCGCCCGCACCAGCGAGGGATCCTCGGCGGCGCGGGCGGCGAAGCGCTCGTGGAAGCGGATCGGCTCGCCGTACAGGATCCGGTAGCGAACGGGGTAGGGCAGCAGCCCGAGCGGGCCGAGCCACGGGAAGGTCGGCGTGATCGGGGCGGTCGGCAGCCCGAGCAGGCGCGCGAGCGGCTTCACGTCGAACAGGATCGGGGCCTGGTCGTCGCTGCCGACGATCGCCATCGGCACGATCGGCGCGCGCGCGCGCAGCGCGTGCTCGATGAAGCCGACGTGGAAGCGCTGCAGCCGGTAGCGCTGCGTGACCGGCTTGCGGATGCCCTCGACGCCCTCCGGGAAGACCAGCACGGCCTCGCCGTCCGCGAGCAGGCGCGCGAGATTCTCGTGCGTCCCTACCACCTGTCCGACGCGCGCGAAGAAGACGTTCACGAAGGGCAGCGTTCCCGCCCAGCGGTCGACGATCGCGCGCGGCAGCCGGGGCGGGTCGGTGTTCAGCAGCACGTCGAGCACGGCCATCGCACCGTCGAAGGGCAGCAGCCCGCCGTGGTTCGCCACCAGGAGCGCAGGCCCCTGGGGCAGGTGCTCGTGGCCGCTGCTCTGGACCCGGAAGTAGAGCCGATAGAGCGCGTAGAAGAGCGGGAAGGCCTGCTGCAGGGCGGTCCGCGAGAGTCCGAAGCGGTCGTAGCCCTCGAGGCGACCGACCAGCGCGGCGAGCCGGCGCGCAGGAGCCTCGCCCACCAGCCGGCCGAGGCGGCGGAACTCGGCGGGGAGCTCGGCGTCTCCGACCTGGGGCGTCGGCTCGACAGCCGTCGCGGTCGCCTCCTCGCTCGGCGTCCGGGCGGGCTCCTCGCGCAGGCCGGGCCCTGGGGCCTCTCCGTCGGCAGCACCATCGTCCGCGGCGTGGCCGCGAGCCGCGAGCTGGTCGAGCGCGTCGAGCCAGGCGTCGAGCGGGTCGGGCCCGCCCGCATCGGCGAACGGATCGGAGCCGAGCACCGGCGCGCCCGCCGCGGTGACGAGCTCACCGCCCGGCGTCTCGCCGTTGCCGCCGGCCCGCTGCTCGGCGCTCATGCGTGCGACCCGGCGGGCGAGCGCGCCTCGAGCTCCTGCGCCAGCGCTGCCAGGACGCGCGCCGAGCGGTCGCCCGGCGCGTACTCGAAGATCGAGAGGCCGTGCGACTGGGCCTCGTCGATCTTCACGTGGAAGCCGACCACGGTCTGGGCCAGCTCCTTGGGGAAGCGCCGCTTGAGCGACTCGAGCACCTCCTCGGCGAGCCGCGTGCGGCGGTAGAAGGTCGGCACCACCATGGTGACGCGCAGCCCCGGGTGGCCGTAGCGGCTCCGCACGCTCTCGATGGTGCGCGACAGCTCCGCGCAGCCGTCGAGGGCGAGGAAGGTCAGCGGGACCGGGATCACGACCTCGTCGACCGCGCGCAGCACGTTGAGCGTGAGCAGCCCGAACGAGGGCGGCGAGTCGATCAGCACGAAGTCGTAGCGGTCGAGGTCGGCGGCCGCATCGAGCCGGCGCGCCAGCCGACCGGAGGGATCGGGGTCCTCGCCGTCCAGCGCCGGCGCCAGGCCGAGCGCCTTGTTGGCGACCACGACGTCGAGGTGCGGAACGCGCGTCGTCGAGATGGGCAGATCGGGCGGGCGCGCGTCGAGCGACTCCTCGCCGAGCGCGGCGTCGATCAGCAGCTCGATCGCGGAGCGGCGCGCGCGGCGCACCTCCACGCCCAGCACCTTCCCGAGCTGCCCTTGGGGATCCATGTCGATCGCCAGCACGCGGCGGCCGCGCTTCAGCGCGAGGTAGGCGCCGAGGTTGGCGACGAGCGTCGTCTTGGCGCTGCCGCCCTTCTCGTTCAGGAACGCGAGCCGGCGCAGAATGACGCACCCCCCAACAGCAGACTGCCAGATCTTCGGTCGAGGGACGGCGGCCGTGCCGACCTATTCGCGAAGTGCGCGACGGATGTGACAGCGGGAGCAATCCGCGGGGGGCAGCGGCCGACTGGCAGTCCGCTGAACGATCCCTTGGTACTCCCTCGCGCTAGAGGTGTCAATCAGAAAGCGAGGTCAGCCCTTCGCAGCCTTCACCGCAGCGGTGAGCTTCGGGACGACCTCGAACAGGTCGCCGACCACGCCGAGGTCCGCGACCTCGAAGATGGGTGCATCCGGATCCTTGTTGATCGCGATGATGTAGTTGGAGGTCTTCATCCCGACCAGATGCTGGATCGCTCCCGAGATGCCGCAGGCGACGTACAGCTTCGGCGACACGATCTGCCCCGACGAGCCGACCTGGTACTCGTGCGGGAGCCAGCCGGCGTCCACCACCGGACGCGAGGCGCCCATCGCGCCGCCGAGGGCATCGGCGAGCGGCTTGATCACCTCCTGGAACTTCTCGGGCCCGCCGAGCGAGCGGCCGCCCGACACGATGATGTCGGCCTTGGTGAGATCGACGCCCTTCGCTTCGGCCGCGCGGGTCTCGACGAAGCGGGTGCCGCAGGCGTCGGCGGAGAGACCGAGGTCGAGCTTGGTGGTCTTTCCGTCGACCGAGCCCGCGTACGCGCTCGTCGCGCCGGGCTGCATGGTGGCGACCACCGGCAACGAGGTCGGGCGCAGCCGCGAGTCGAGCTTGCCGTTGAAGAAGCGGCGCAGGAAGACCAGCTCGCCGCCGTCGACCTCGACCTGGAAGCAATCCGAGAGGAAGCCCGCGTCGAGCGCGGCCGCGATGCGCGGGGCCAGGTCCCAGCCGCTCGGCGTGTTCGAGAGCAGGATCACGTCGGGGGCGGCCGCGGCGACCGCGGCCTTCACCGCGGCGTGGGCCGCGTCGAGGTTGTAGCTCGCCAGGAGCTCGTGATCGGCGACGTAGACCTCGCCGCCGCCCTGCTTGGCCAGCTCCTCGGCAGAAGCCTGGACGCCCTTGCCCATCACCAGGCTCTTGACCTCGCGGCCCGTCGCCTCGCCGATGCGCCGCGCGAATGCGACCAGCTCGAGGCTGGCCTCGCGCACCTTGCCCTTCTGGATCTCCGCCACCAGGAGGATGCTGCCCATGGGTCCCTCTCTGCCGGGCAGGGCGCAGAGCGCCGGGCCCTCTGGCTCGTGAAACAGGGGCTAGAGGAGCCCCAGCTCCTTGATCTTGCCGACCACCTTGCCGACGACCTCGTCGACTCCGCCCTGGAGGATCTCGGCGCCCTGGCCCTTCGGGGGCGTGTAGAGCTTCTCGATGCGCACCTTGGCCGCGCCCGCCCCGACCCTTCCGGCCAGGCCCAGGTCCGCGACGCTCTTCACGTCGATCGGCTTCTTCTTGGCGGCCATGATGCCCTTGAGCGACGCGTAGCGGACCTGGTTCATCCCGGTCTGCGTGGTCACCAGGCAGGGCGTCTTGAGCTCGACCACCTCGAGGGCGCCGCCCTCGAGCTCGCGCTCGACGCGCAACGTCCCGTTGCTCTTGGCGAGGCTCACAGCTGTCGTCGTGTGGGGGATCCCGAGCAGGGTCGCGAGCATGGGGCCGATCGCCGCCATGTTCCCGTCGTCGGCCATGAAGCCCGCGAAGACCAGCTCCGGGCTCTCGGCCTTGGCGACCGCCGCGAGGATCTTTGCGATCCCGAGCGCGTCCGAGCCGTCCGCCTCGGCGTCCTTCACGTGGACGGCGCGATCGGCGCCCATCCCGAGGGCGGTGCGCAGGGACTGCGTCACGCGCTCGGGCCCGATCGAGACCACGACCACCTCGGTCCCGGGATTCGCGTCCTTGAGCGCGAGGGACGCCTCGAGGGCGTGCTGGTCGTACTGGTTGATCTCGTACTTGAGGTTGTCTTCCTGGATCCAGGTGGCTGCGCCGTTCAGCTCGAGGCGCGCGTCCTGGTGCGGCACCTGCTTGATGCAGACCATGATCTTCATGGCTCGGGGGGCCTCCGCGCTCGAAGAGGCCGGACGCTAACGGAGCCGGGTTTCGATTTCAACCGGCGAAGAGATCGAAAAGTGACTTGGATTCGCGGATTTACCTTCAGTGGCCGACGAACGCCAGGAACTGCTCGAGGCTCGCTGCGCGCAGGTACGGATTGCTCCGCTTCTGTGCGCCGATCGTCGAGGAGGGCTCCGGCGCATAGAGGTGGCCGGGGTAGAGCACGGTGTCGTCCGGGAGACGCTTGAGCACGCCGTGGAGGCTCCGGTACATCGCCTCGGGATCGCCGCCCGGCAGATCGACGCGCCCGCACGAGTTCAGGAACAGGGTGTCGCCCGAGACGAGCCGGCCGGGGCCGGAGTCGCTCTCGACCAGGAAGCACTGCGAGCCGGGTGTGTGCCCCGGCGTGTGGAGCAGGCGCACGCGGACGCCACCCACGGTCAGCTGCTCGCCCGCTTCGTGGCGCACCAGGTCGGAGGGCGCCACGGCCGCGACGCGCCGCACCGAGTCGGCCTCGTGCGCGTTCACGTGGATGGGAACCGGAGCGCGCGCGAGCAGCCGCCCGAGCCCCTCGATGGAGAGGCCGAAGATCTCGCCGCCCACGTGGTCCTGGTGATGGTGCGTGACGAGCGCGCCCACCACGCGCATGCCGTCGGCCTCGGCGCGGTCGAGGAGCGCGTCGACGCTCCAGGCCGGATCCACCAGCAGCGCCTCGCGCGTGGACCGGCTGCCGATCAGGTAGGCGAGGTTGGCCATCTCGCCGACCGGAAGCTGCACGAAGTAGAGATCGTCGGTCGCGGTCATCGGCTCACGCCAGCACGTGACGGCACCAGGAGTCGAGCACGTCGAGCACCTCGCGCGCGACGTCGGCCTGGGGCCGCCCGGAGCGCTTCGGAACGCTCATGGCGTGGTCCGCATCCGGCACCACGTGCAGCGTCTTGCGTGCCCCGATACGGGTGAAGGTCCGCTTCAGCGCGTCCAGATCGCAGGTCCGATCGCGCGTGCCCTGTACGAAGAGCAGCGGCGCGACCATGCGGAAGAGCGGCTCGGCGTGGACGTTGCGCGTCGGCTCGTCGCGGCTGTGGAGCGGATAGCCGATCAGGAAGACGCCGTTCACGCGCAGGCGGCTGGCCGCGGCCTGCGCTGCGATCTGTCCGCCGAGACCGACGCCGCCCACGAACAGGTGGGCGGGTGAGGCGCTCGGGTCGCGCCCGAGCACTGCGACGGCCGAGCGCAGCGCGCGCTCGAGCACGATCGGCCGGTCCGGGCGCGGGCGCTTCGCCTCCGCGAACGGGAAGTTGAAGCGCAGGGCGAGCATCCTGCGCTCGGTCAGGCCACGCTGCAGCTCCACGACGAGCGGATCGTTCATGTCGCGCCCCGAGCCGTGCGCGATCGCGATTCCGATGCGCGATCCGGTCGGCCACCACTCCGGAACGCCGAGCGCGCCGCTCACCGCGGCGACGTCGCCGACCGGCTCGTCGAGCGGGATCCGCAACTCCTCGTAGCGCGCCGAAGATTCGACCAAAGCTCGGGTCCCCCGGGGCCAACTCTTATAACACGGCGCGCGCTCCGACGGGCTAGCTCGCCTGCCGTGCGCTCGTTACCCTCCGCCCGCAACTCCTCGGAGATTCAATGGAAAAGGTCCTCGTCACGGGTATCTCGGGCGGCCAGGGGCGGCTCCTCGCGCGCCGCCTCCTGGACTCCTTCGAGGTCTGCGGTGTGGACCGCACGCCCTGGGAGGGGCGGCCGAAGGGGGTCGTCATCCACGAGGTGGACCTGCGCAAGCGCAAGTTCGAGGACGTGTTCCGCACCGAGCAGCCGAGCGCCGTGGTGCACATGGGCTTCGTGCGCCACTTCCGGCTGCCGGACCGGGTGCGTCACGAGGTGAACGTGCGAGGCACCAAGCAGGTCCTCGACCACTGCGTGCACTACGGCGTCCAGAAGCTGGTCGTGATGTCGAGCAGCTACGTCTACGGCGCCTTTCCCGAGAATCCCTTCTACATGGACGAGGACTCGCCGCTCGGCGCCAGCCGCTCGTATCCGGAGATCCGCGACCTGGTCGAGGTCGACACGCTCGCGTCGGCGTTCATCTGGAAGTACCCGCACATCCGGACCGCGGTGCTGCGGCCGGTCAACGTGCTCGGCTACTACGTCCACTCGATGATCGGCGAGTACCTGCGGCAGCGGCGCGTGCCGACCGTGATGGGCTTCGACCCGATGATGCAGTTCATCCACGAGGAGGACGTGTCCGAGGCGATCGCCCAGGCCCTCCAGCATGGGCTGCAGGGCGTCTTCAACGTGGTGGGGCCGGGCGCCACCCCGATCTCCGTGGCGATCCGCGAGACGGGGGGCACCGGGCTCCCGCTGCCCGAGCCGCTGCTGCGGCCGCTGGTCGACCGCCTGTTCCGCTGGGGCGTGGTGCCGTATCCGTCGGGTGCGATCGACTACGTCAAGTACCCGGTCACGCTCTCCGGCAAGCGCTTCGCCGACGCCACGGGCTTCCGGCCGCTCTTCGGCCTCGAAGAGATCTTCCACAGCGTGCGTCGCTGACAGGAGGGACGGTGAGCTCGCGATCCGGATGGTCGGGCGCGCTCCGCGATCTGGCGGGCGCGCTGCTGCCGCTCTCGCTGCGGGATCTCCAGCGCGAGCTGGACGACCGCGTCCGCAAGGTGCCCACCCGCCTGAACGAGTTCGGCTTCGACCCCTGGGGCCTGCAGCCGGCGACCTGGCGCCAGGGCATGCTGCCCACGGTCCTGCTCTACAAGTACTACTTCCGCGTCGAGACCCACGGCATCGAGCGCGTTCCGCCGGGACGCGTGCTGCTGATCTCGAACCACGCGGGCCAGCTTCCCTTCGACGCGACCATGGTCGCGGTCGCCATGCTGCTCGAGGCGGAGCCGCCGCGCCTGGTGCGCGGCATGGCCGAGTACTGGGTCTCGCAGCTCCCGTGGGTGAGCGTGCTGGCGGCGCGCGGGGGCGGCGTCTCCGGCACGCCCGAGACCTGCCGCGAGATGCTCGAGGCGGGCGAGGCCGTGCTGGTCTTTCCGGAGGGCGTGCGCGGCATGAACAAGCTCTACTCGGAGCGCTACAAGCTGCAGCGCTTCGGGAGCGGCTTCATGCGGCTGGCGCTCGAGGCGCAGGCGCCGATCGTCCCGATCGCCGTGGTCGGCTCCGAGGAGCAGCAGCCGGGGCTCGCCAACTGGAAGCGGCTCGGCCGCGCGCTCGGGATGCCGTCGTTCCCGGTGACGCCGACCTTCCCATGGCTCGGGCCGCTCGGCATCCTGCCGCTGCCCGTGAAGTACCACATCTACTTCGGCGAGCCGCTGCACTTCGACGGGTC
>Ga0335082_10006077_pt1 | contig 13187 bp, 12 predicted proteins | sample Lox_Sample_41_FD_206718 | JGI IMG/M metagenome (GOLD analysis project Ga0335082, IMG submission 206718) | Soil microbial communities from Loxahatchee National Wildlife Refuge, Florida, United States - Lox_Sample_4.1 | ecosystem: Environmental > Terrestrial > Soil > Wetlands | place: USA... | reverse complement strand
CGTGCAGCGGGGTCGTCGCGTGGAGGACCCTGATTCCGCTAGCGCGCGGCTAGCCGAACTTCGCGGATTCGCGGGGTCGGCGGTAGGTAAGTGGCTGATCTGCCATGAGTGACCCCTATTAGGTCTGCACTACAGCGGGTGCGCTGAGGCGGCCTGCGCGGCGGTTATCTTGGGCGGCGGTTGAGCCGGAAGCGTGAGCTGCAAGCGCTCGAGCAGCAATGCCAGTTCGGGCTCCGGCTGGGTGTAACGGGTCAGGCACAGCTCGCGCCCATCGGTCGTGGGCACGTGCACATCGACCATCTGCATCGCGGCGAATTTCTCGAGCGCGCTGCGCGCGGTGAGCCCGGGGGCGAGCAGCTTGAGCCGCCGCGCGAGGGTGACGTACAGGCAGTAGGCGAGGAAGGCGATGAACACGTGCGCCTCGATGCGCTGCTCGTCCTGGTGGAAGATCGGCCGGATCGCCAGATCGCTCTTCAGCGTCCGGAACGCCTCCTCGACCTGCACGAGCTGCAGGTAGTAGTTCCACAGCTTCACCGGATCGGTCTCGGTGAGGTTGGTGCGCAGCAGATAGCGCCCCTCGCGCCGGCGCACCTGGCGCAGCCTCTTGCGGTTGAGGTGGTAGGTGAACTTGGGCGCCTGCTCATCGATGTCGAGCTCGACGAGCTGCCAAGCGCCGGGGGCCTTCGTCTTGGCGCTGCCCAGCTTCATCAACAGCTCATCGCGCGTGAGCCGCATGCCTTGCAGTTCCCCCAACCGTGTCCACAGCCATTTCAGCTGCCGCCGGCGCATCGAGCGTTCCTTGGCGATGCGATCAGCGCTCTCGGCGAAGACGTAGAGCTCCTCCTCCTGAGGCAGTAGCTTCACCTTCACCCCGGGCCGGGCTTGATGCCAGGGCTTGGCCACGAGCGCCTGCTCGAGCCGGTTAAGCCGCCCCTTGGGGGTACCCACGAGGTAGCGCACCGGGGGATCGGCCGCGCGCATCTCCTCCAGCACCACCTCGGTCGGAATCCCCCGATCCATGCACCAGATCCGCTCGGCCTTGCCGTACTGGCGTTCGATTCGCGCCAGGAACCCGCGCAGCGTCCCCGGCTCGTTCGCGTTGCCCGCCAGCACCTCGTAGGCGAGCGGCAGCCCCTCCGGAGTGACGATCAGCGCGATCACGATCTGCACGCAGTCGGGCCGATGATCGCGGCTGTAGCCGTGCCGACGCTTGTCGTCTTCATCGAGCGGCGGGTCGGACTCGAAGTAGGTGCTCGTCAGGTCGTAGAGCAGCACCTCGAACGAGACATTGAATAGATCGCGCCAGCGCTCCACCAGGTGACTGAACAGCGCCTCCTTGTGCTCGAGCAGCTTGTCGTGGCAGGCGTAGAGCACATGCGGATCGGCGAGCGACTCATCGGCACCGAGCAGATCGGCCAGCCCCGTGCGCCCGTACCACTCCCGGTGCAGCCGCCACTCGCTCCCCGGTGCGATCAGCCGATAGGCCGCCAGCACAAAGAGCACCCGATCCCAGCGCGTGCCCTTGCGCGAGGGCGCCAGCCGCTCCCCCCAGAAGTCATCCAGTTCCAGCCAGCCCCACAGCGTGAGCACGAGCCAACACGCCCCCCACTGCCGCGGCCGGCGCAAACTGAGCTGCGACAGGCGCAGCCTCACCACCGACTCGTCGGCCAGCAGCCCTTCGAAACGATCCTCGGGAAATAAGGCAAGGGTGCGCGGTGCACGGGCGCCTTCCTCGAGCACCTCGATCGACTTGCGCCAGCCCAACTCCTGCGAGGAGTTGATCTCCCCGAGGTACAGCACGTGCCGCTGGACAACCCGCCCGCCGCGCAGGCGACGGTTCTCCACCACGCTCCAGTAGCGGTGCTCCTTACCGTCCTTCTTGCGGATCGTCGCGCGCAGAAACATCGCGAGCACCGATTATCCGCACCTCGCGCCGCTTGACCAGAACCAAGGTCTTCACTACAACGACTTGCACGCCATGCGCTCACCGCGCCGCTCGGAGAATCAAGCTATTACGAAGATGACCCTGCAGAAATTCGCCCGATCACGCGGCGAATCCGCGAAGTTCGGCTAGGCGCGGTCGCGCCGCAGCGTGATTCGCCGACGCCGTCAGAGCGCGGAAAATCGGCGGCGTCGGAGGATGCGCCTGCCCTTCGCGTCGATCTCTACCTGGTGCGTCGCCCCCGGGGGTACCGGGCCCTCGCCCGCGGCGAGCTGGCGGTTGTCAGCGAGCGACTTCACGAAGCGCGCGGCATCGGCGATCGCAGCCGCCTCCGGCGTTTCACCCGCGACGGTACGCACGTTGCCGCGCTCGTCGCACTGGATGCGCAAGGTCACCGGGATCGGCGCGTAGAGCGGCTTGCCGTCGGGGTCCGGAACGACGTGCAGCCTGTTGGCGGTGGCCACGATCGTCCCGTCGGGTGAACGTTCGTCGACCGAGACGAGCTCGAGGTCGCGCTTCGCGAGCGCGGCCCGCAAGTTCTTCTCGTCGGCGACTCCCGCCTTGCGGCGTCGCATGGCCTTCGGGTCTCCTTCAAGCGGCGCCGGGGCGGCGATACGGCTCGATGATCGCCCCGCCGGCCGCGTCAGAACGCGCAGTCGATGCGCAGTCGCCTGAGCACGATCGCCTTCCCTTCCCGACGCAACTCGTGAGTATAGGTCTCGTGGGTCTCGGCGGCGTGCGGTCGGCTGATTGCGGCCCGGGCGCGAGCGACGCCCGCGACTTTCAGGCGCCCGCGCCGCATGAGGTCCTCGAAGAACGACTTGGCCGCGTCGTCCTCCGACGGCGGCTCGACGGAACCGACCGCGAGCGCAGCGCCCGCGACCTCGAAGCGCTTCGGCTCCGCCGCTGCATGGACGCTGATCGAGTCCACGCCGAGCCCGTATTCGGGCACCGAGAGCTCCACCGTCGGGAGGCGACGGGGTTGCACCGAGGTGACGCGTGCGTGCGCCACCGACGTCGGGATAGTGACGGCGGCGGCCGGGGACACGATGCCGTGGCGCACGAACGCGCTCTTCATCGCCTGCCGGTAACCCTTGAACTGCGCATCCGCGAGCTGCAGCATGTTCGCCGCAACCTGGCTGTAGAACGTCGGAACAACCGCGGCTCTGCGAATCGCCGACACGAGGATCCTCCCCATGTCCTGGCTGACCTGAAGCAGGTTGGCCACATCCCTGGCCGGCCGCGCTTTCAGCATCCCGGCGAGCGCTTCGAAGAACCCGGCCGTGAATACGCGCGAAAACGAGTGCGGCTCCGAGCTCAGCGTGGCGGCCGGGCCGGAGGAGGGCAAGGTGTCGGGATCGCGATAGAAGAACGAGTTGACGGCATTGCGCAGGCAATCCCGGTCGACGGCGGTCGGGTAATCCTGCCGGATCGCCCAGCCGAGCTGCTCCGCGAGCCGCGACAGACGCGACGAGCGGTAGAGGACGCCCCCCGTCTCGGTGAGCACGGTCTGGCGAAGGCTCGGAAGCTGCAGCGCGGTGAGGACGGCGCTCATGTCGCCGAACGACTCGTGGAAGGCGGCGATCTCGATGCTGGCGGCGTCCCAGAGCTGCGGCTTGATGGAGTCGAGGACCGCATGCCCAAGCTCGTGGCAGACCACATCCGGGCTCTCGCCGGAATACAGCGTCCGCCCTCCGGCAGTGCCGTGAAAGAACCGCAATCCGACACGATCGTAGTAGGCGTTCAGATCGACACCGTGATCGAGATCCACCGGCAGGCGGGCACCGACCTCCCAGGCGACGCCGGGCAACAGCGCGCCCCAGTAGTCGGAGCCCCGCCGCAGCGCGTCCGCCGCGGCCCAGTAGCGGAACTCCGGCGTTCCGGGCGCGTAGAGCTTCGCCGCCGGCGCGCGGTGCGGATTGCTGATCGACGTCGGAAGCGGCACCTGACTCAGGTTCGGGGCGGGACGCTGCACGAGCCGCCCGCCGGTCGGCTGATCGACCGAGCCCGGGTCGTCTTCCCACGTGCTGATCGTTTTCGACGCTGACGCCTTCGCAGCTCGCTTGGACACTCGCTTCTTCATGATCTCTTATATGGACGCCTCCCGGAGTGCAAGTGTTTTGACGTTCGCGATGGCGGAGGCGGGTGTTTGCGGTCTTATATCCGGCCTACGATGCAAGGCGTTCTGCCTCGCGGCCTTGATGGTTTCCGTAATCGACACCTCATCTCCATGGCGAGCTCGAGGCTCAAGACATGATGCAGGTTCGAGTCGATCCCGGGGCACCCGGTTTGCCATCACTGGAGTCAGTTCACTTGCGCAACCTGTCGACGATCCACCTCCGTTGCAGGGTTGTCGGGCTACGCCGCTTGCGCGCCGTAGTTCGCTTGGTACGTCCGGTCGTGGGCGGCAAGCACCCACGCCGTACGCGCCATCTTGTTCGCCAGCGCCACCACCGCCACATTGAACGGCCGGCGCTGGAGTAGTCCACTGAGCCATGGCGACAGGCGCTTGGCCCGCCGCTGGTGCGTAATCACGCTGCGCGCGCCGTGAATGAGGAGCGTTCGCACGTACGGGTCGCCGCGCTTGCTGATCGGCCCCGGGCGCACCTTGCCACCGGTGCCGCTCAAGCGCGGGGCAATCCCCTTGCAGGCGGCATACTGCCGGCCGTTCGTGTAGCTCGTCGCTCCAGCCGTCAACTCCGCCGAGAGCGCGCTCGCACCCAGCGCGCCGATCCCCGGCACCTTGATCAACCTCATCGCCAGCGCATCCTCGGCGTTGTGCCGCTCGATCGCGCGCGTGAGTTCCAGTTCCTCGCGCTTCAGCCGCGCGATGCGCTCGAGCTGCATGCACAGGCTCGCCTCCAGCAGCTTGGGCACTCGGCCCGCGGCGACCCAATCGGCTAGCTGTGCCGCGGTGACCTTCGCCGGCGCCACCACGCCGAACTCGTACAGCAGCGCCTTCAGCTGATTACTCTGCATGCGGCGCATGTCGATCAACTGTCGACGCATCCGGTGCAGCCCCAGCACCGCCTGGCTCGCCTCGCCCTTCACCGCCACCCACTTCACCTCAGGCCGGCTCGCCGCCTCCCAGATCGCCCGCGCATCCCCCGCGTCGGTCTTGTTGGTGCGTACGAACGGGCGCACGTGCTGCGCGGCGATCAGCCGCACCTCGTGGCCGTGGCGTGCGAGCCAGCGCCCCCAGTGGTGCGCGCTTCCGCCGGCCTCCAGCACCACCCGGCTCGGCTCACGCGTGCGCATGAACTCTTCGAGCTTCGCCCGACTCATCGTCCTGGCGCCGATCTCGCCGGTTTGTGCATCAACCCAGTACACGCTGAACACCCGCTTTGCGATATCCACGGCAATTGTCGTAAGCTTGTCCACGAGAAGCCTCCGTCCTTAAGTGGTTGACCGAATCTCCACTTTGGCACATCGATGCCGTTGGATCGTGAGGCTTCTCCCTTCCCTTCTCTCCACTGACCGCCGCTCACCTCGAGCCCTCATTCGGCTTGGAGAAAGGGGAGGCGTCCATGTCCATCTCCTCGGTTGGCTGCGTCGAGCCCGCTCGCAATCCCGCGCTGCAAAGCGACACGAATCCCGCGTGGGCCATGTTTGTGCCAACGCGCGTTGGCTCTGAAAGGACGTCGCCGGACCTGCGGTAGCGGAAACATGCTAGTCGAACCCGGAGCGCCGTTCAGTAGATCCTTCGGGCTAGGCTTGAGGTCCGGGCAAAGAAGGAGGTCTCCCACCGTCAGTTCTTTCGGAATGGCCGCGCCAGCGTTTTCGGCGTAGAGTTTCGCCGCGCTACCTGCTCTCGAGGGAAACCAGCATGGACGACCGCCGGGCCCGCCGATCCTTTCTCAAGAAGGCCGCCGCGTTGAGCGTCGCCACGCCGGCGGTAGCCGGCCTCGCAACGAGCCTCGCCTACTCGGCGCCCTACAGTCCCGGCGGAAAGTTCGAGCTGAAGATCATCGAGACCGACTTCCGGCGCACGGCCGCCGGCCGGCAGCTGCTCGCCCGCATCTACCAGCCGCAGGGCGCGGGCCCCTTCCCGACCCTGCTCGACCTGCATGGCGGCGCCTGGAACAACAAGGACCGCTTCGCCAACGAGCCGATGGATCTCGCGATCGCGGCGAGCGGCGTGCTCGTGGTGGCGATCGACATGACGCTCGCGCCCGAGGCGCCCTATCCCGCTTCGGTCCAGGACGCGAACTACGGCGTGCGCTGGCTCAAGGCTCGCGCCACGACCTGGAACGGCGACCCGACGACGATCGGCGTGCTCGGCAGCTCGACCGGCGGCCACATCGCCGAGCTGATCGGCATGCGCCCGCGCGACGCGCGCTACGGCGCGATCCCCCTGCCCGCAGCGCCGGCCGTCGACGCGACGATCGGCTACATCGCGACCCGCTCGCCGATCAGCGACCCCTACGCGCGTTACGAGCAGGCCGAGCGGATGAAGCGCGAGGGCATGATGAAGAACAGCAGGACCTACTTCAATCCGTGGGAGACGATCTTCGAGGCCAACCCGCAGCTCATCCTCGAGCGCCGCGAGCGGGTCACGCTGCCGCCGATCCTGATCATGCAGGGCGCGCTCGACGACAACGTCCTGCCGGCGCTGCAGGAGAAGTTCGCGGCGACTTACACGGCAGCGGGCGGTGACTGCCGCCTCCAGGTCTTCGAAGGCTGCGAGCACGAATGGGTCGCGAAGCCCGGCCCGCAGACCGACCGCGCGCACGAGATGGTCAAGGCCTTCATCGCGGAGCAGGTGACCGCGGGCCGCCGCGCGGGGTAACCGCCGCGGCGGGAGCATACGATCGGGGTATCTTCCTCCCCGGACGCTCCCTCCAACCCGATGAAGCTCAAACGCACCATGCTCCTGGTCGTCGCCCTTTTCGTCATCCCCCTCGCCATCAGCGTCGCGACGCACACGCCCACCGCGGCCACCTGGCAGAGCGCCACGCGCGAGCCGACTGGCCTCTCCCCCGACCCGGCCACCTTCCGCGAACCAATCGTCCAGGTGTACTCCGCGCGCACGTTCGGCTGGCGGGGCGCATTCGGGAGCCACGCCTGGATCATCTTCAAGCGCGAGGGCGCCCCGGCCTATACCCGCTACGACGTCCTGTTCTGGGGCGGCCCGCCGCACGTCCGCCAGAACATCTCCGGCCCGGACTCCGAATGGTTCGGCAACCGTCCCGACCTCCTCGTCGACCGCCGCGGCGAGGGCGTCGACAAGCTCATCGACGAGATCGAAGCCGCCATCGGGAGCTATCCGTACAACGACGAGTACCGGACCTGGCCCGGTCCGAACAGCAATACTTTCATCGCCCACATCGGCCGCAACGTGCCCGGCCTGCGGCTCGACCTGCCGCCGACAGCGATCGGCAAGGACTTCGTGCCGATCACCTCGGCAATCGGCCACGCGCCGAGCGGCTCGGGCGTCCAGTTCTCGCTCTATGGTCTGCTCGGCGTGATCGTCGCCCCCGAAGAGGGGCTGGAGTTCAACGTGCTCGGACTTTCGCTCGGCGTGGACGTCGCGCAACCCGCGCTGCGCCTCCCGGGCCTCGGGCGCGTCGGGGTCGACCAGTCACCGCAGTAGATCGTCGGGCAACGCATCCCGCTTCGCGGCGCTCCCGGAGCGATGGCGATCTCGATCACCGGCGAGCGCTCCGAGCTCGGCCGACTGCTCTCGCGGCAGCGCGCCTCCGCGAGAGTCCACATCAACATCGCCGGGCAGCAAGCCAACACGCTGCTGCACGACGGGCACGCGTGGACGGGTTTCTCCCGCACCGCGCTGGCGGGTATCCGTCGCGCGCTGAAAACCGACGCGGGCATGCTCGTGCACGCGAGCTTCGCGTTCGTCCTCGGCCGTCCAACGCAGGATCCGTTGCGCTCGATCGCCGAGACGATCCTCGAATGTGAAAACCTCGCCCTCTCCGGGCCGATCCCCGCGTGCGTGGTGCGCCTCGGCTACCTGTACGGCCCCGAAAGCCGCGATCTCCGCGCCTACCGCAAGGCTTTCCGGATCGGCCGGCCGTACTGGGCGGGGCGAGGCACGGCACGGCAATACCACCTGCACCAGGACGACGCGGTCAGCGCGCTGATCGCAGCCGCGAGGCCGCGCAACGCGGGGAAGATCCTCTACGCGACCGGCGGCAGGCCCGTCCCGTTCATGCAGTTCATGGACGACTTCGCCAGGCGCATCGGCAACCCGTTCCCGCTCCACGTCCCGCGGATCGCGACGCCAGTCATTAAGCTGATCGTGCGGGAAGAGCACATGCAGCAGGCCACCCTCGCGATGCCGTCGCGACCGCCCTCACCACGCGTGCCCGGATGGAAACCGGTGTTCGCCGACTACCGCAAGGGGCTCGATCGGATCATCGCGGCGTGGAACGCGGCGGGCTCGCGCTGAGCTGGACAAGCGCGTTAGCCGCTTCACCTATGCACCTTAGGCCCTCGGGCCGATTACTGGCGAACGCAAGCGGCCTACGCTATGGTCAGCTCCGGTCCACACGATCCAGGAGATCACGACCCATGCCCGAATACCTTCACCCCGGCGTCTACCTCGTCGAGGTCGATACGCAGGCGACCCCGGTCGCTGGCGTGTTCGCCAGCACCGAGGCCTTGCTCGGACCGCTCCTCGCGTTCTGGCAGGAACGGGTTCGCACCCGCGTTCCCGGATGGACCGATCACAACGCTTCCGATCCGGGCATCACGCTGCTCGAGCTCCTTGCGTGGCTCGCCGATCTGGCCATCTTCCGCGCCGACCGGATCGGCGAGCGGGAGGCGGTGCATCTCTCGCGCGCGGTCGTTTCCTGCCTCGCGCTGTTGCAGCGTGCGCAAGCACCGACGAGCCCGGTTGCGCGGGCGTGCTTCCTGGAAGGCCGGACGATCGATTCGCTCGGCCTCTGCAAGGCGCCGGAGCGTCGTTAAGCTCACCGCCGACGTCGCGACGTCTCTGCTCAACGATGCCCCGAGATCGTCGCGACGAACTCGCGCACCCGCGCGTTGTCCGCCGAGGCGAAGATCTTGTCGGGGGGCCCCTGCTCGACGATCCGGCCATGGTCCATGAAGACGACGCGGTCCGCCGCGGCACGTGCGAACGAGAGCTCGTGGCTGACGACGACCATCGTCATCCCGGACTCGCGGAGCTCGCGCATCACCTGCAGCACCCCGCCGACGAGCTCGGGGTCGAGCGCGCTCGTCGGCTCGTCGAAGAGGACGATACTCGGCTCGAGCGCGAGCGCGCGCGCGATCGCGACCCGCTGCTGCTGGCCGCCGGAGAGCTCGTTCGGGTAGGCGAGTGCCTTCTCGGCCAGGCCCACACGCGCAAGCGCCGCCCGCCCCTTCGCTTCGGCGTCGGTCCGGCTCAGCCCCTGCACCTTCCGCAACGCGAGCGTGACGTTGCCGAGCGCATTCATGTGCGGATACAGATTGAACGACTGGAAGACGAAGCCGATCTTCTGCCGCACGCGGTTCAGGTCGACGTCCGGCGCGCAGATGTCAGCGCCGTCCACGCGCACCGATCCGCTCGTCGGCTCCTCCAACCGGTTGCAGCAGCGCAGCAGCGTCGACTTTCCCGATCCCGACGGGCCGATGACGAAGACGAGCTCGCGCGGGGCGACCTGAAGGTCGATGCCTTTCAACACCTCCAGCGTCCCGAAGGACTTGTGGAGCGCGATGACCTCGAGGAGCGGGGCGTCGGCCATGGAGGGACGAAAAACGCCGGCCGCAGGGGCCGGCGTCGGGAGTCGGGTCTAGGCGCGCGCCGCGATCAGGAGCACTTGACCTCGTACGGGCCGGGGTCGTAGCCCGGCATGTCGGGCACGCCATGCCCGGGGGCGATCTTGAAGACCCAGGAATCGGCGGCCGGCTTCACCCCGAACCACTTCTCGTACAGCCGTGCGACCGTGCCGTCCTTCTTCATGCACTTGAGGACCATCGACACCTGGTCGCGACCGGCCTTGTCGTCGATCCGGAACGGCATCGCCCAGACGAGCCCCGTCTTGTACGTGTAGGTCGGCGCGAGCATCGGATTGTTCTTCGCCGCCCACATCACCACGGTGTGCCCGGCCATGTTGGTATCCGCGCGTCCCGACAGCACCGCTTGCACGGCGTCAGCGTTGGTGCCGTAGACGTCGAACGTGAAGCCGTACTTCTCTCCGTTCTGGCGCACCCAGGACTCGTAGGCCGAGCCCTTGTTCACCGCTACCTTCTTGCCCTTGAGGTCCTCGAGCGAAGTGATCGGCTTGTCCGACTTCTTCTGGAGGAACATGTAGTCGGTCTCCATGTACCCTTCGGTGAAGAGCATCGCCTTCGCGCGCTCCGGCGTGACGGTCGTGGGTGCGATCAGGAAGTCGTACTTCTTCGCGTTCATCCCCGGAATCAGGGCGGAGAACTCGGTGCCTTCGATCTCGATCGGGCGGCCCATCCGCTTCGCGAGCTCGTTCGCGAGGTCGATGTTGAAGCCTTCGAGGCCGCCGCCGAGCTTGGGCATGGCGTGCGGCGCGAACGTCGCGTCGATGCCGGTCTTGATCGGTGTCTGCGCGATCGCCGGACCGGCAGCCACGAGCCAGCCGGCGGTGAACGCGGCGAAAAGCGTCAAGCCTCCCTTCATCTGGACCTCCTGATTCGGTTCAAAAGCCGGAATTCGTCGAGGACGACTTATAGCAGGAACGCTCGCGAGCGGGGAGCCGAAACCCCTCTAGACCCGGCTGTTCATCCGATAGTAGGGTTCGCTCACCATCCCGTCCTCCCACCCCTCGTACCAGCGCTGCACGTGCGGCTTGATTCGCGCGAGCATCTCCGCACGCGCGCGGTGCTCGGCCGGCAGGCCCTGCTCGCAGAAGGTGCGTACTTCCCGGAAGAGCGACCGAACGTCCATGCTGCGGAACTGACCGTCATCCAGCAGCACCTTGCCGCCGACGACGACCGTCCGCACGTCCTCCCCCATGGCGCGCTGGACGAACGCCTCGGCGATGTCGGACCGCGGGTCGAGCCAGGGCATCCGCTCGACGCGGGCGAGGTCCACGAGGACGGCGTCGGCTTTCATGCCGGGCAGCAACGCGCCCGTCTGCCCCTCGAACCCGCACACCCGGGCGCCGTTGAGCGTCGCGATCTCGAGCGCCTCGTAGGGATCGAGCGGCGGGCTGGCGAGGTCGTAGGTGTCGACGCGGTGGACCTTGTGGATCATGCGCAGCTCCATGATCGCGTCCTCGTCGTCGTTGATCGTCTTGTCGTCCAGCCCCATCGCCACGTTGACGCCGGCCTTGCGCATGCGCATGACGGGTGTGATGCCATTGCGCATGATGAAGTTGCAGCTCGGATGGTTCGTCACCGAAGCGCCGCGCTTGCCGATCAGCTCGATCTCCGGATCGGTGACGTGGACGCAGTGGCCGTACGTGACGTTCGGCGCGACCATGCCGAGCTCGTCGAGCCACTGGATCGTCGGCTTGCCCATGCGCCGCGCCGCGTACGCCTTCTGCACCGGCGACTGCAGGGTATGCATGTGGATCTGCGTGCCGCCGTGACGCTCGGCGGTCTCGCGCACCCGCGCGAGAAAGCCTTCGCTCGCGCCGTGGGTCCACGACGGCGAAAGCAGGATCCGGGTGTCGGCGCCGTTGTACCGGCGGTGCAGGTCTTCGAACAGTGCGAAGTATCGCTCTTCGACCTCGCGCTTGTCGTAGAACACGCGCGGCCGCGCGAACGCCTTCAGGTCCTCGGGCAATGTCTCGAAGAACGCCTTCTCGTCGAGCGCGAGCTTGCTCTCGTCGCGTACGCCGGGGGAGAACGCGAGCCGGATCCCGCTCTCGAGATAGGTCCGGATCGCCGTGTCGGCGCGGGTCGCGCCCACCGGCCCGTCGTCGTCGAAGCCGTTGTGGTGCAGCAACGTGGCGCCCGAGCGGATGTGGTGATAGGCGGTCATTCCCGCGCAGAGCTCGGCCGGGAGCAGGTGCATGAACGCCCAGTCGAAGAGGCAGTTCTCCAGGAAATCGTTCGCCACGCCCTTCTGGATCGGCGACATGCCGCGGCCGTGGCTGTGGGCGTCGACGAGCCCGGGGATCAGCATCTCGGTCCCGTCACCGAGCACGCGCGCCGCCGGGGCGCGCTTGCGCAGATCGGCGTAGACGCCGACCGCTTCGATGCGGTCGCCGGCGATCGCGATCGCGCCGTCCCGCAGGACGCCCGCGGACTTCCGGCGCGGATCGGTCAGCACGTACTTCCCGCGCATCAGCAGATCGATCATCCGAACCCCCTGCGTCAGCCGAGCGGATCGCCCGCGCCGACGCGCTCGACGATCAGCTTGTAGTGCTCCGGCCGCCGGTGCGCGGCGAAGTTGAACATCGTCTGCTTCAGGTTCGCCGCGAGCCCGATGTCGCAGTTGAAGCAGATGACCTCGTCCTCCTCGGTCGAGGACTTCACCGCGATCTCGCCCGACGGCGCGACGATCAGCGAGTGGCCGAACATGCGGAACCCGTCCTCGAAGCCGCACTTCGCCGTCTCGACCAACCAGGTCGCGTTCTGGAACGCCATCGACTGCGCCATGATGAGGTGGTGGTGCACGCGCAGCGCCGGCGGCTCCGGGTAGTGCAGGTTCTCGGTCGGCGTGTTGAACCCGAGCGCCACGATCTCCGCGCCCTGCAGCGCGAGCACGCGGAACGCCTCGGGCCAGCGCCGGTCGTTGCAGATCAGCATCCCGGTGACCGTGTCCATGAAGCGCCAGGCGCGAAAACCCAGATCGCCGACCTCGAAGTATTTCTTCTCGAGGTGCTGGAACGCCGCCTCGCGCTTGTGGTCGGCGTGGCCCGGCAGGTGGACCTTGCGGTACTTGCCGACGATCCGCCCGTCCGGACCGACGAGGGTCGCGGTGTTGAAACGCCGCGCGCGGCCCGCCTCCTCGGCAAGCTCGGCATAGCCGAGGTAGAAGCCGACGCCGTGCTCCTTGGCGAGGTCGAAGAGCGGCTGCACCGTCGGGTTCGGCATCGCGGTCTCGAAGAATTTCCGGTCGACCTCGGCCTGGTCCTCGAGCCACCAGCGCGGGAAGAAGGTGGTCAGCGCGAGCTCCGGAAAGACGATGAACTTCGCGCCCATCCCGAGCGCCTCGCGAAAGAGCGCGACGAGGCGCTTCACCGCCGCCTCGCGCGTGTCGGAGAGGTTCAGGGGCCCGAGCTGCGCGGCCGCGATTTTCAGGTGCCGTGCCATGGCACTTCCTTCGTCACGGCGCCGCGCGGCGGAGGAAGCTGCGTTCGCG
>Ga0335082_10006076_pt1 | contig 13188 bp, 10 predicted proteins | sample Lox_Sample_41_FD_206718 | JGI IMG/M metagenome (GOLD analysis project Ga0335082, IMG submission 206718) | Soil microbial communities from Loxahatchee National Wildlife Refuge, Florida, United States - Lox_Sample_4.1 | ecosystem: Environmental > Terrestrial > Soil > Wetlands | place: USA... | reverse complement strand
CGCGTGGTAATCCCTTCGGGCCGGGGTCGCGGGGGTGGCGCGCGGCGCGCTCTCGGCGCGCGCGCGACCGGTGCGCGAGCTCGGCACGGGCGACGCCGCCCAGCTCGCCAAGCAGGCGCTCGAGTCCGAGGTGCCGGTCGTGATGGGCGTTCGCGCGGAGCGGGGCGCCGCGGGCGCCGTCGTCGAGTGGCGCGAGAGCGCGCTCGCGCTCGGCCGGCTCCTCTCGGTGCTCGCGTGGTCGGCCGAGGCCGAGGCGTGGATCGCCGCGCGCATGAGCGAGCGCCCGTCGCGCCGGAGCAAGCGCGCCGCGCCGCGCCCGCCGCCTCCGCCCGAGCCGTCGAAGCCGGAGGCCGTCACGATCGATCGCGGCGCGCATGTGCGCGCGCTCGCCGGCCCGTTCGCCGGACAGGCCGGCGTGGTGCAGGAGCTCGACGGAAAAGGAGGGGCGCGCGTCCTCTTCGGCCTCCTCGCCGCGCGCGTCGAGCTCCGCGACCTCGTCGTCAAAGGGAAGGAGCGGGGGAGGCGCGGCCCTCTCCTCTCGAGCTCGCACAGGAAACCGTGACGCCGCTGCGACCCACGCTCGGCGGCTATTTCCGCCGGTTTTTGCCCGCCTATGTCGCGGGCGCCGTCTTCCTCGCGACGTTCCAGCTCGCGATGAACCGCGTCGACTGGCTCTCGAAGGGCGCCATCGACGCTGTGTTCTCCGGCCGGAGCCACTGGGCGATCCACGAGGCGTCGCTCATGCTCGGCCTCGCGCTCGTGTCGTTCGCGACGCGCATCGCGAGCCGGTACTACGTCTTCAACGCGGGCCGCGACGTGGAGTACGAGCTCCGCCGCGCGCTCCTCGAGAAGCTCCACGACCTCGGGAGCGCGTTCTACCGGCAGATGTCCGCCGGCGAGATCATGAGCCGCGCGACGAACGACCTCGGACAGGTGCGCCTGCTCTTCGGCTTCGGCGTGCTCAACGTGGTCAACGTCGTGTTCGCGTTCGCGAGCGCGCTCCAGGTCATGGTGGGCATCTCGTGGCGCCTGACGCTCGCGGCGTCCGTGATGGTGCCCATCGTGGTGCTCACGACGCGCGGGTTCTCGCGCCAGCTCTTCGTGCGCACGCGCAAGAACCAGGAGACGCTCGGCAAGCTCGCGGCGCTCGTGCAGGGAAACCTCGCCGGCGTGCGCGTCGTCCGGAGCTTCGCGCTCGAGGCGCGCGAGATGGAGCGCTTCCGCGCGACCAACGAAGAGTACCTCGAGGCGAGCCTGTCGCTCGCGCGCCTCCGCGGCTCGATGGGCCCGACGCTCGGCGCCGCGAGCGCGGCGGGCGTGCTCCTCTTCTTCTGGTACGGCGGGCTGCTCCTCCTTCGCCCGCACGAGGCGGGCGGCATCACCAAGGGCGATTTCTTCGCGTTCAACCTCGCGCTCGCGCGCATGACGTGGCCGATCATCGCGCTCGGCTTCGCGTTCTCGATCCTGCAGCGCGGGCGCGCGTGCTTCGATCGGCTCAAGGAAATTTTCGACACCGAGAGCGAGATCGTGGACAGCGGCACCCGCGAGCCCGCGGGCAACGCTCTCCGCGTCGAGGGGCTCTCGTTCGCGTACGGCGACAACGAGGTCTTGCGCGACGTCTCGTTCGACGTCCCCGCGGGACGGTCGCTCGCCATCGTGGGCCGCACGGGCTCGGGGAAGTCCACGCTCGCGCAGCTCCTCGTGCGTCTGCTGCCGACGCCGCGCGGCGTCGTGTTCGTCGGCGGAGTCGACGCGTGCGACATGCCGCTCGGCGAGCTCCGCCATCGGCTCGGGTACGCGCAGCAGGACGCCTTCCTCTTCTCGACGACTGTCTCGCGCAACATCGGCTTCTCGATGAAGGACCCGGACGCGCCGGAGTCGATGGAGCGCATCCGCGGCGCGGCGCGCGAGGCGCAGGTCCTCGAGGAGGCGCTCGCGTTGCCCGAGCAGTTCGACACCGTGGTCGGCGAGCGCGGCGTGCAGCTCTCGGGCGGGCAGCGGCAGCGCATCGCGCTCGCGCGCGCGCTCGCGTGGGAGCCGCCGATCCTCCTCCTCGACGACCCGCTCAGCGCGGTGGACGCGAAGACCGAAGCGCAGATCCTCGACGCCCTCGAGCGACAAGCGCAGAAGCGATCGCTCCTGCTCGTCACGCATCGGGTCGCCGCGGCCGCGATGTGCGACGAGATCGTCGTGCTCGACGCCGGCCGCATCGTCGCGCGCGGCACGCACGAGGAGCTCGTCCGCCAGACCGGCCTCTACGCGACGTTCGCCGAAGAGCAGCGCGCCGCGCGCGAGCTCGAGGAGCTGGAGGTCGCCGAATGAGCGCCGGCGCCCAGCCCCGCGGGAGCGCGGGCGAGCAGCGCCTCCGCGCGTTCCACGAGGAGGGCGCGCTCGGCAAGGCCTACGACGTGAACCTCCTGCGGCGGCTCTGGCCGTTCGTGCGGCCGCACGCGCGCCACCTCATCGTCTCCCTGATCGTGCTCTTCGTCGTCGCGGGTCTCAACCTCGCGCGGCCGCTCGTCATGGGCGACGTCGTGCGGCACGCCGCCAACCACGATCGCGACGGCCTCTTCCGCGATGGCCTGATCCTCACCGGCCTCGTCGTCACCGCGCAGCTCCTCGGCTTCGTGCAGCTCTACGCGATGCAGCTCGCCGGCGCGCACGCGATGGCCGACCTCCGCGAGAAGATCTTCCTCTTCCTCCAGCGCATCACCCTCCGCTTCTTCGACAAGACGCCGGTCGGCCGCCTCGTGACCCGCGCGACCAACGACGTCGACGCGCTGGGCGAGCTCTTCGCCTCGGGCGTGCTCAACGCGCTCGGCGACGTCGTCTCGCTCACCGGGTACGTCATCGCGATGGTCGTGCTCGACTGGCAGATGTCGCTCATCGCATTCGCGGCGATGCCCGTCGTGCTCGTCATCGTCAGCTTCGTGCGCGGGCGTTCTCGCCAGGCCTATCGCGACATCCGCGCGAAGACGGCGCGCCTCAACGCGTTCCTGGGCGAGCAGGTGAACGGCATCGCCGTCGTCCAGGCCTACGGCACCGAGGCCGCCATGGAGCGCGACTTCGACGACATCAACGTGTCGTACCGCGACGCGAACAAGCGCTCGATCTACTACGAGGCCGTGCTCGACGCGGCGATCGAGATGGTCGCGACGCTCTGCATCGCGAGCCTGCTCCTCTGGGTCGCGGTTCGCCACGAGAGCGGCGGCGCGCGCGGCGCCGCGGCGACCTTCGCGCTCGTCGTCACGTTCACCGGCTACATCAAGCAGTTCTTCGAGCCGATCAGCATGCTCTCGCAGCGCTACACGATCCTCCAGAGCGCGATGTCCGGCGCGGAGCGTATCTTCCAGCTCTTCGACGAGGCGGAGGTCGAGGGCGACGTCGAGGCGTCGAAGTGCGCGCCCGATCGCGCCGACGAAGCGCTCTCGCTCGACCACGTGACGTTCGCGTACAAGCGCGGCGTCCCCGTGCTCCGCGACGTGACGCTCCAGGCGCGCAAGGGCGAGAAGATCGCGCTCGTCGGCGCGACGGGCTCGGGCAAGACGACGATCGCGAGCTTGCTCCTTCGGCTCTACGACCTCGACGAAGGCGTCGTGCGCGTCGACGGGCGCGACATCCGCCTCTACCCGCGCCTCGAGCTGCGCGAGAAGTTCTCGGTCGTGCCGCAGGACGTGTATCTCTTCTCGGGCACGCTCCTCTCGAACGTCGCGATGGCCGACGCGAAGCCGGACCGCGAGCGCGCGCGCCTGGCGCTCGAGCGCGTCGGCGCGGCGCCGCTCTTCAAGAAGAGAGCCGTCAGCCGTCAGTCGCCAGCCGTCAGCGACGCGTGGCTCGACGTGCAGGTCGACGAGCGCGGGTCGAATTTCAGCGCGGGCGAGCGCCAGCTCATCGCGTTCGCGCGCGCGCTCTACCGCGACGCGCCGTTCGTCATTCTCGACGAGGCCACCGCGAGCGTCGACTCGGACACCGAGGCGCGCCTGCAGCGCGCGCTCGAGGCCGTGCTCGAGGAGCGGACGGCCGTGATCATCGCGCACCGCCTCTCGACGATCAAAGCGGCCGACCGCATCGTCGTGCTGCACAAGGGCGCGATCGTCGAGCAGGGCACGCACGAGGAGCTCCTCGCGAAGAACGGCTTCTACGCCAAGCTCCACCGCCTCCAGTTCGCGTCCACCTCGGAAGCCCCGCCGCCCGTCGCCCACGCCCCGGCGTGACTCGTGCGTGCCGCTTTGGTCGCCGCGCGCGCCCCCTCTCTCCGCTGCGCGCGCGCGTGGCGCGCGCGATGCTTCTCCAAGGCGAAACGAAAGGAGCGCGCGATGAGAATTCTAGGGCTCGTGAGCGCGACCGCAATCGCCGGGCTCGTCGTGGCGTGCGGCGCGAAGGATTACAGCGTGGGCAACGCGACGGTCACGGCGGCGGAGCCGAGCGGCATCTCGAACGGCGACGCGATCGAACGAATCGCGACCGAGCGTTGCAACCGGGAGCTCTCGTGCGACCAGATCGGCCCCGAACGGCTGTGGCTGACGATGGCCGACTGCCGCCGCGACGTGCGCCGCGACACGCGCGACTACTTGGACTCGGACGGCTGCGATCACGGCGTGGACGCCTACGGGCTCGCCTCGTGCGTCGACTCGATTCGCAACGCGCGCTGCGACGATCAAGGGCAAAACGTGCCCGGCCTCGTCGAGTGCCGCGCCGCGAAGCTTTGCCGTTAGCCCAAAGCAGGCTAAAAACCCGCAGGTGAGCGAAATGCGAGTCCTCCGGCCCCGCCGGGCCGCGCCGTCGGACGCCGTGCGTCCGACGCGCGCCGAGATCAACCTCGAGGCTCTGCGGCTCAACCTGCGCGCGGTGAAGCGCCACGCCGGATCGGCGAAGGTGTGGGCCGTGCTCAAGGCCGACGCGTACGGCCACGGCGCGCCGGCCGTCGCGCGCACGCTCGAGCGCGCCGGCGCCGACGGGTTCTGCGTCGCGCTCCTCGAAGAAGGCGTCGAGCTCCGCGAGGCGGGCATCGTCGCGCCCATCCTCGTCATGGGCGGCTACTACCCCGGCGCGCACGCGGAGGTGCTCGCGCGCAAGCTCACGCCGGTGGTCTACGACGTCGGACAGATCGAAGCGTTCGCGCGTCTCGCGCGGAGCGGCGAGGTCGAGAGTCCGGTGCACGTTCACCTCAAGGTGGACACCGGCATGGCGCGCCTAGGCGTCACGATGCAGGCGCTCCCCGCGCTCGCCGAAGCGCTCGGCGAATTTCCGGAGGTCGAGGTCGGCGGCTTGATGACGCACCTCGCGTGCGCGGAGAACGGCGCGGAGGCGACCACCGAGCAGATGGTCCTCTTCGACGAGGCGACCGCGCTGCTCGCGCGCCACGGCGTTCGCCCGAAGGTCCGCCACGCGGCGAACAGCGCCGCGCTCTTCCACGAACAAGCGCGCCTCGACGTCGTGCGGCCGGGCATCGCGATCTTCGGCGTCTCGGCGCACGCCGACGATCTCCGCCTCGTCATGCGCGTGCGCACCGAGATCGTCTCGCTGCGCGATCTGCCTGCCGGCGCGCCGGTCGGGTACGGCGCGCTCTTCCGCGCGTCGCGGCCCACGCGCATCGCGACCATCCCGATGGGCTACGCCGACGGCCTCTCGCGAGCGCTCACCAACGTCGGCCACGTGCTCGTGCGCGGCAAGCGCGCGCCCATCGTCGGCGCCGTCTCCATGGACATGACCATGATCGACGTGACCGACGTCCCCGGCGTCGAGCTCCGCGACGAAGCGGTCGTGCTCGGCGCGCAGGAGGGCCCGCTCGGCAAGGACGCGATCGGCGCCGACGAGATCGCCGACGCGATCGGCACGATCCCGTGGGAGGTCCTCACGGCGGTCTCGCGTCGCGTCCCGCGCTTCTACCGCGAGCCGTGACATGAGCAACACCACGGCGGGCCAAGAGCAGCGCTCCGAGGAGGAGGCGGAGAAGCCACCGTCGCTCGTCCTCACGGTGCTCTCGCCGCTCCTCGACGTGCTCGACGACATCGGCGGCACGGTGTCGCTCGCGGGGAGCGCGGTCGCGTGGACGTTCCGCCCGCCGTTCCGCCTGGCGCAGCTCGTCGGCGCGCTCGACTTCATCGGCGCGGGCTCGACGTTCATCGTCGCGCTCGTCGGCCTCTTCACCGGCATGGCGTTCACGGTGAGCACCATCGTCGGTTTCCGGCAGTTTTCGGCCGAGAACATGGTCGGCGGGGTGGTCGCCCTCGCGCTCGCGCGCGAGCTCGCGCCGGTGCTCGCCGCCGTCGTCCTCACCGCGCGCGCCGGCAGCACGATGGCGAGCGAGCTCGGCAACATGCGCGTCACCGAGCAGATCGACGCCATCACCACGATGGGCGTGAGCCCCGTGCAGTACCTCGTCGTGCCGCGCGTGCTCGCGAGCCTCGTCGTCACGCCGATGCTCGCGCTCGTCTTCGGCCTCGCGGGCATGCTCGGCGCGTACATCGTCGGCGTCGTGTGGCAGGGCATCGACCCGGGCATCTTCGTCGACCGCGTGCGGCAGTTCCTCGAGTGGAAGGACGTCCGCATGTGCCTCGTGAAGGCGATGGTCTTCGGCGGCATCGTCAGCGTCATCTGCTGCAAGAAGGGCTTCCACGCGTCGGGCGGCGCGCGCGGCGTCGGCGAGGCGACGGCGAAGGCGGTCGTGGCGAGCATCGTGATGATCTTCTGCGCGGACTACGTGCTCACGACCCTCATGACGGAGCTCTGAGGAAACGTTCTCGCTCAAGCGCGCGCGGCGCGTGACCTGAGGAGCGCGAGGCCGAGCGCGAGCGCGGCGAGCGCCGTGGGCGCGCCGCCCGACGTGTCGCAACCGCCGCCCGACCCGCCGCCCTCCGCGTCGCCGGCGTCCGGCGCGGCGCCCGCGTCGACCTCCGCGAGCCACTCGCTCGTGCCGTTCGCGCAGTCGGGGTCGGCCTGGTCGACGAGCCCGTCGCCGTCGTCGTCGAGGCCGTCGTTGCAGTCGGTGTTCGTCCCGCCGAAGAGCGGCTGGTTCGCGACCGCCTTTCGCAAGAGCGCCATCACGGGCTTTTCGTCGTCACCGAGGCCCGCGTCGGGATGGTCGACGCACACGCCGAAGTGGTACTGCGCGGGCGGCTCGTCGAAGGCCTCGTAGAAAATCGTGTTCTGCCACCACGACCGCGTGAGCATGCTCTCGAGCACGCGCCGGTAGTAGAGCGTCTGCGTCGCTTCGGCCGCTTCGTCGCCGTACGGGGCTTCGATGCCCGTCTCGGTGATCCAGAACGGCTGCGTCGCGCCGTGCGCGTCCATCACCTCTTTGAACGAGAGCGGTCCCTCGTAGACGACCGTGTCGCCGACCTTCACGATGCGGTGCGACTCGAGCTTGTTGTAGAAGCTGTCCGACGCGCCGCCCGCGCCGGGCGTGTCTTGGGGGAACTGCGCGTAGTCGTGGCCGCTGACGACGTCGATCTTGCTCTGCGCGCCGGTGAGCGCCGCGTCGAGCCACGTCGCGTACTCCGTGCCGACCGTGGAGACCGCGGGCGCGACCACCTTGCACGTCGCGCACGCGGCGTGGAGCGCGTCGGCGCCGGGCACGAGGACCTCGTCGAGGTAATTCTGCGGCGTGCCCTCGAAGAACTGCTGCAGGTTGGGCTCGTTCCAGAGCTCGTAGTACTGCACGCGATCCTGGAAGTGCGTGACGGCCGCGGTCACGAACGCCGCGTACGTTCCGGGCTGCGGCACGTCGTTGTTCGGGCCGTCGCCGAGGGCGTCGCCGCTCGACGCCCACGCGGGCCCGTAGCCGAGCACCGCGAGCACCGAGAGGCCGCGCGAGCGCGCGCCGTCGACCACCGCGTCGAGGACCGTGAAGTCGAACTGCCCTTGCGTCTTCTCGACGTCGACCCAGTTCGCGTCGATGCGCACCCAGCCGAGCGTCGCGCCCTTCGTCGCGTCGAGGCCGACGCCCGACGACTGGTGCACGTTGAGGCCGAGGCCGTCGGTGGCGCGCGCGGGCGACGCGCTCGCGAGAGCGGCGAGGAGGACGAGCGCTCGCTTCATGTCCTCATCGTACCCCGCCGGCGTTGACAGCGCGCGCGCGGTGGCATCTGCTCGATGCGGAGTCGATGGTCGCATCGCCTGAACAGCGCGTCGGGCAGTCGCTGCGCGGCAAGTACGTGCTCGAGCGTCTGCTCGGCGTCGGCGCCATGGCGGCCGTCTACGAAGCGCGCCACCGAAACGGCGGGCGCTTCGCCGTGAAGATCCTCCACGACGGCATCGCCACGAACGCCGACCTTCGCACCCGGTTTCTGCGCGAAGGCTACATCGCCAATCGCATCGACCACCCCGGCGTCGTGCGCATCCTCGACGACGACGTCGACGAGCAGACCGGCTCGGCCTTCATCGTGATGGAGCTGCTCGACGGGATGACGGTGGAGGCCGAGTGGTCGGCGGCGGGGAAGCGCCTTCCCGTCGGCCGCGTGACGCACGTCGCCTCGCTCGTGCTCGAGGTGCTCGAGGCCGCGCACGGCGCCGGCGTCGTGCATCGCGACATCAAGCCCGACAACGTGTTCGCCCTCCCGAGCGGCGCCATCAAGGTGCTCGACTTCGGGATCGCGCGCCTGATGGACGCCTCGCGCAACGCGACGGGCAGCGGCGCGATGATGGGCACGCCGGAGTTCGCGTCGCCCGAGCAAGCCGGCGGTCGCACCGGCGAGGTCGGCCCGCGCTCGGACGTGTACTCCGTCGGCGCGATGATGTTCACGCTCCTCTCGGGGCGCTACGTGCACGAGGGGCGCACATCGACCGAGACGATGATCTTCGCGGCGACGCGCCCGGCGCGCTCGCTCTTCGACGTGATGCCCGACGCCGACGCGAAGCTCGCCAACGTGGTCGACGTCGCGACGGCGTACGAGATCGAGCGGCGCTGGCAGAGCGCGCCGCTCATGCGCCGCGCGCTCGCGACGGTCGCGACCGTGCCCATCCGGACCATCACCGAGCGCCCGCCCGGGCGGCACCCGACGCCGCGCATGGTGCCCGCGACGCGCACCGCGGTGATGGAAGACGCCGACGCGATCCCGCTCGTGCCGAAGAAGAAGTAAGTCTACGGAGCGCGGAAGCGCACGGTGACGACCAACCGCTCCCCGCCGCGGCGGGCGTGGAAGCGCATCGCCGAGCGGCCGACCTCCGGGTTCTCGATCGCGTGGTCGCAGCACCCGCCGTGGAGGATGTCGTCGTAGGTCCGGTCGACGTCGTGGTCGCCCCAATGCAGGCCGTACCTGCCGTTCCGGACGAAGAAGTAGAGAGGCTTCCCGTCGTGGAGCTGCCACTCGAACGCGTGCTCCACGTGCGCGGTGTCGTTCCAAGAGACGCCGTCGACCCAGACGAGGTCGTCGATCGTCTCGAGCACCCAGCGGTCTCCCCACGCGGACAGCGAGCGCACCGCCGGCGCGGCGCCGACGTGCGGCGAGATGGTCTCGAAGACGGGCCGCTCGTCGCGCCGGACGACGACGTGCTCCGCCGTCGCGCGCGGGTCGAGCGCGATCTCGGCGCGGACGAGGCTCGGGCCGAGCCAGAGCGGCGCGCACGGTCCGCCCGCGCCCGCGACGCCGTTGTCGCAGCGGATCGCCGTCGCGCGGTCGCCCCGGACGAGCACCTGGCGGAGCTCCGGGTGCGCGTCGTCGATGCGCATGCCGACGACGAGCGCGATCTCGCCCGTCCCGCTCTTGCCGAACCAGGCGATGTCGCGCGCGCCGCGCACGACGAGCTTCGCGCCGTGGTGGAGCCCGTCGTCGCTCACGGTGTAGCCGTCGCCCGCCGCGCGCCGCTCGATGTCGCCCGAGCGCTCGACCTCGGCGCCGGGCTCGAGCGGCGGGAGCGTTCCGCCGAGCGGCGATTCTTCGACCTCGGGTGGCCCGGCGCCGCGCGCAGTGATCGTCGTCGCCGGCGCTTGCGTTCGACAAGCGAGAAGAACGCAGGCGACGGCCGCACGTCCGATCACGCTCGCCAACGTACCTCACTTCGCCGGCATCACCACCGTGTTGAGCTGGCCGATGTTCGCGCCGGCCGGGTAGCCGTAGCTCACCCAGCGCGTGAAGTGCGGGTTGTCCTCTTCGTCCGGCTCCCACGTCGCGCCGCTGCCCCAGCCCCAGACGGTGAGGCCGAAGCGCGCCGACGACGAGCCCGCGTCGCCCGGAAAGGTCGCCGTCGCGACGTGCACGCCGTTGTCGCACTGGCCGACGCCCTGGAAGTTCCCCGTCGAGAGATCGACGCGCGTGAACTGGTAGGTGCCGCTCGTCCCGAGGTTGGTCCAACCGGAGAGCGTGCCGGCGCAGTCGATGTTCACGTCGGGGAAACCGAGCTGCGCGTCCTTCACGCGGACGACGACGATGTTCGTCTCCGGGTACGTCGGGTCGGTGAAGAAGGTGTAGCGCGAGAGGTACTGCTCGGGCGTGAGCACGTTGACGAACTCGGGATCGCCGGTGCCGTCGTAGGGCTCGCCGCCGGTCATGTACTGCGCCATGTAGAACGGGTGCGACGCGTCCTGGCTCCGCACGATGAACGGCTCGTTCGGGCTGAACTCGACCATCTGCCCCGCCGAGAGCGTGGAGGGCGCGCCGGGCGGCGTCGTCGGCTCGTAGGTGAGCGTCGTGCCGCTCACGACGCCGACGAGTCGGTACGGCGAGTACTCTTCGATCTGCGCGTCGCGCGAGCGGTAGCGCACCGCGACGTACTCGCTCCCGAGCGCCTTGATCGGCGGCAGCATCTGGTGCGCGCTGTCGGCGCGGATGTGGAAGAGCGGCACGTCCATCAGCGTCGAGCCGCCGACGACCGCGATCGGCGCGCTCGCCTGCACGGCGCTCCCGGTGAGCGGGTTCGGCTGCGTGAACTGGATGTACTCGCCCTTGTTGAGCGTGTACGAGCCCGACGAGCCCGCCGTGGTCCCCGCGAGGCCGCCGCCGGCGACGATGTCGACGACCGGCTTGATGGTGACCGTCGTGTTGTCCGACTGGGCGAGGATCATCGTGGTCGGCCCGGCGCGGTCCTCGGTGAAGCTCGTCGGCGCGTCGTACGCGTCGGCCACGACGTAGTTGTCGCCCCAGACGTTCGTCGGGAGCAGCAGCGACGCGCCGGTCACGCGCGCGCTCCCGCCGCCGTAGGGGAGCATCGAGTAGGCGACGACGGGCACGTTCGTCTTGATGTGGAACGCGGTCGCCTTGCCGGTGCCGTGGAGCGCGGCGTCGCCGACCACCGCGGGCGTCACGCCGGAGGGGCACTTCGCGAGCTTGCGCGGGTCGGTCGTATTGGGAACGTCGTCGCCCGCCGGGTCGCGCGATAGGAAGAGCACGGCGATCTGATTGGTTGGGAGTCCAACGTTCGGATCGTACGGGTCGTAGACGATGTTCGTGCCCTTGCCGCTCGGGATGCGGGCGAACTGGGCGATGGGCAAAACCGGCCCGCCTTGGTCCACCTCGATCTTCGCCGGCTCGCCGGTCTTCCACTGGTTGACGATGAAGATCGCGTAGCAGACGCCCGCGGCCTCCGGCGTCATGTCCATCTCGGCCATGTAGAACTCGCAGCCGTTCGACGTGTCCTGGCCGAGCGTGTCGACGCACGGGTTCACGCACTGGCCGTTCTCGCACTGCTCGAGCGAGCTGCACTGGAAGACGCGCTGGCCGCACGCGTAGAGGTAACCGAGATCGCCGTCGACGCAGTAGGTGCTCGAGTCCGGGCAATCGGTCGTCACGTCGAGCGGGCCGCCTTCGACGAGCGGACCGTCGTGCGGGGCGTCGACCGTCGGGACGTCGCCGCTCGCGTCGGGCGGGAGCTCCGGCGCGACGAGCCCGGTCCGCGCGCCGCACGCGACGACGAGGCCCGCGCACACGAGCGACGCCGCGACCGCGCGGAGCAAGGAAGCGCGATTCATCCTCCGAGCATACTGCAACGCAGCGCGTTCGTGCGCACGCAGGGGCTGCGCGCTTGCGGCGCTTCGTCGTGATTCCTACGTTTGCGAGCGTTGACCCTCGCACTTCCGAAGTTGCCCACGCTCGCGGAGCCGGCGACGACGCGCTTTCAGGCGCTCCGTCACGACGGAGACGACGGCGAGCTCGTGCTCCAGGTCGTCCACCGCGGCGGGGCGTTCTCGCAGCCGCTGCCGCGCTCGGGCAGCGTGCTCGTCGGGCGAGCGCGCGACGCGGACGTGCGCGTCGACGATCCGGCCATCTCGCGCGCGCACGCGCGGATCCACGTCGGGCCGTTGCGCATCGAAGACCTCGGCAGCGCGAACGGCGTGCGCGTCCGCGGCGAGCGCCTCGCGCGCGGCGAGATCGCGCCGCTCGAGCCCGGCGTCGCGATCGATCTCGGCAACGTGATGCTCGTCGTGCAGCGCGCGCCGTCGGCGACCCGGCCGCGCCGCGTGTGGTCGCACGGATATTTCGAGGGGCGCGTCGAGGAAGAGTGCGCGCGCGCCGCGCGCAAGAGCGCGTCGTTCGCGATCGCGCGCGTCCACCTCGCCGAGGGCTCGCCCGAGAGCGCCGCCGCCGAGATCGTCTCGAGCGTGCTCCGCCCGGCGGACGTCCTCGCGACGTACGTCCCGCTCGAGCTCGAGGCGCTCTTGATCGACGCGACTCGCGCGGACGCCGAGCGCGTCGTCGGGCGTGTCGTGCACGCGCTCTCGCAGCGCGGCGTCGCCGCTCGCGCGGGCATCGCGTGCTTCCCGGACGACGCGCGCTCGCCGGACGATCTCGTCGCCTTCGCGTGCGACGCCGTGCACAAGCCGAAGCGATCCGTTCGCGCCGGCCCGCACGCCGTCTACGGCTCGGGTCTCGTCCAGCTCGAGCCGGTGCTCGAGCGGATCGCGCGCGGCAACATCAACGTGCTCGTCACGGGCGAGACCGGCGTCGGCAAGGAGCTCGTCGCCGAGCTCCTCCACCAGCTCTCGCCGCGCGCGGGGCGCCCGCTCGTGCGACTCAACTGCGCGGCGCTCTCCGAGTCGCTCCTCGCGAGCGAGCTCTTCGGGCACGAGCGCGGCGCGTTCACCGGCGCGGACCGCGCGAAACCCGGCCTGCTCGAAGCGGCCGACGGCGGAACGGTGTTCCTCGACGAGGTCGGCGAGCTCCCGCTCGGCATCCAACCGAAGCTCCTCCGCGTGCTCGAGGACAAAGAGGTGGTGCGCGTCGGCGCGCTCAAAGGGAGACCCGTCGACGTCCA
>Ga0335082_10006075_pt1 | contig 13188 bp, 8 predicted proteins | sample Lox_Sample_41_FD_206718 | JGI IMG/M metagenome (GOLD analysis project Ga0335082, IMG submission 206718) | Soil microbial communities from Loxahatchee National Wildlife Refuge, Florida, United States - Lox_Sample_4.1 | ecosystem: Environmental > Terrestrial > Soil > Wetlands | place: USA: Florida... | reverse complement strand
TCCCAGCCTTTGGAAGGCTCCGGCCTTCTCCTACCTCGACCAGGATCGGCGCGCGTTCTCGGACCGCGATCTTCTGGGCAAGGTCTGGATCTCGGACTTCTTCTTCACGAGCTGCACCTCGATCTGCCCGACGATGACGGCATCGATGTCGCGCCTCGCCAACGCCATCCCCGGCGCCGGCGTTCACTTCGTCTCCTTCTCCGTCGATCCCGAGCACGACTCGCCGGAGCGTCTCAAGGAGTACGCGGCCCTGTGGAAGGCCGACCTCTCCCGGTGGCATTTCCTGAGCACCGAGAAGGAAAAGCTCGCCGCGACGGCGGCCGGAATGAAGACGTTCGTCCAGCCTCCGGACAAGGACAACCCGATCCAGCACAGCGTGCTCTTCAGCCTGGCCGATCGCGACGGCATGGTGCGCGGCGTCTACGACGGCTCGGATCCGGTGGCCCTGCGGCGTCTCACGCTCGACGCCCTGACCCTGGCGGGCGCGCCGCCCTCCGCGGCCCCGGATCTCTCCGCTCTCTGGCCGGCGCCGCAGTCCCGCGGCGGCGCCGACAGCCGGGGGGCGCGGCTCTACGCCAGCCGCGGCTGCCTGGCCTGTCACGCCCAGGGGCGCGTCGCGCCGCCCCTCGAGGGCCTCCTGGGGGCGAGGGTCGCGCTCGCCGACGGGCGAACCGTGATCGCGGACCGGGACTACCTGCGCGAGTCGATCCTCGACGCGGGCGCCAAGGTCGCCGCCGGCTACCCGAACCTGATGCCGAGCTACCGGGGCCAACTGCGAGACGACGAAATCGAGGACCTCGTCGCATACATCGAGTCGCTCGAGGGCAATGACGGCCGCGGCGGCATGAGCCGCCAGGCAGGGACCGAGGCCGGGCGCGAGACCCTCGACCCCGTCTGCAAGATGAAGGTGGCCGCCGGCCAGAACACCCCGCAGGCCCGGTACCGCGGACGGACGTACTGGTTCTGCAGCGAGACCTGCCGCGAGACCTTCTCCAAGGATCCCTCGAGGTTCGCCGGGCCCTGGGACCGCGGCGACCACCCCTAGCCGGGTTGCGGCTTACTCGCGCTCGCCCGTCGTCAAGATCTCGACCTGGACACCGGTTTCCGCGTCGCGAAAGGTCTTGGTCGATACGGATTCGATTCCCGGTCCAGCCGTTCAGCCAGGTTGCGGAGGGTCGTGTGGACCCTGCCCGGGCGACCTTGACACGAACCAGCATCCAGAGGATCCTCTGTGGTCAGCCCATGGGAATCTGGGAGCGGCGCCTGCCTCGGGTGCTTTTCGCGCTCGCGCTGTGCGTTCTGGTGGGAGCCTGGGCGCTTTCGATGCCCTTCCTGCATGCGCACAGCCTTGGACCCGACGGCCAGGATAGAGACTGTACGGCCTGCAAATGGTCGCAGGCGGTCGGAACGACGCTCCTCTCCCCCGGCGTCCTGTTCGAGACATTCCTGGCCGCTTCCGGGCCGGCGCTCGAGATTTCGATCGTTCCGGTTGCCGGCGCCGACGTTCTGCGGGCTGTCCCCCGCGGCCCTCCGTTCTCCTAGTTTCCGCAGGAATCTGCTGAAACAACAAGGGCGCAGCGTTGCTGCGTCGATGGGAGTGTCGCCGGCATGACCTTTCTGACTTCCGCGCTCGCCGCGACGTGGTCCGCGCTGCGGGAGGGCGCGCCGTTCCTGCTCGTGGGGTTCGCGGTCGCCGGCCTGCTGCACGAATTTCTCGACACGCGACGGATCGTGAGGGCGATGGGGACCAGCTCCCTGCGCTCGGTCTTCGCGGCAACGCTTCTCGGCACGCCGCTTCCGCTCTGCTCCTGCGGCGTGCTGCCGGCGGCCGTGTCTCTCAAGAGGAAGGGCGCGAGCCGCGAAGCCACGCTGGCTTTCCTCATCACGACGCCGGAAACCGGCATCGACACGATCGCCCTGACCTACGGGCTCTTCGGGCTTGTCTTTGCGGTCCTGCGCCCCGTGCTGGCCGTGATCACGGGCCTGGTCGCTGGCGGTCTGTCGCTCATGCCCCGCCGCGATTCGGTTGCGCCGCCCGAAGACGAGCCGGAGGCGAAAGGCGAAGCTCCCGCGCCGGCGGCTCGGTCCGAGGGAGACGAGCCCAAGCGCGTCGAGCTCGTCAAACGCTTCGAGCGCGCCATGCGCTTCGGCCTCCTCGACCTGATGGCCGATCTGGCGTTCTGGCTGGCGCTCGGGTTCGCCGCGACGGGGCTGGTGACGGCCGCTCTCCCGGACGGCTTCTTCGAGCGTTTCCTGGGAAACGAGGCGCTCTCGATTCTCGTGATGGCGCTCGTGGGCGCCGGCACCTACGTCTGCGCCAGCGCCTCGACACCCGTGGCCGCGGCCATGATGGCCAAAGGCTTGAACCCCGGAGCGGCGCTGGTTTTTCTCCTGACGGGACCCGCGACGAATCCGGCGACGATCGGGATCGTCGCTCGCTTCTTCGGGCGCCGCTTCCTCAAGGTGTACCTCTCCGCCGTGTTCGGCGTCGCCATCCTGGGAGGCCTCGCGGTCAACGCGGCCGTGCGGGCAGGCGTCTTCGCTCCGAGACTGGCGCTCGGTTCCGCGCCGCCCACGACGGAGACGTACCTGAAGTCGATGGCCGCGGTCGTTTTCATCTGTTTCCTGGGGGTCGCCGGCGTCCTGCGGGGCGGCTTTCGCAAGGGGGCAGCCGAGTTCAGGGACCAGCTGCGCGCCGCCGGCCGGGCGGGCCGGCGGCTGCCCTGGCGCCCCATTCTTCGGATCGCGCGGGTGGCCCTCCCGGGCCCCGCGGTCCTTCTCTGGCTCTCGACGGCGATCCTGGTCGTACGGCCCGGCGAGAGGGGGCTCGTGCGCACGTTTGGCAAAGTCACGGCGTCGGATCTCGAGCCGGGACTCCATCTTGCGCTGCCGCGCCCCTTCGCGAGGGCGGAGACGGTCGCCGTCGATCCCATCCGGACGGTCGAGCTGGGCTTTCGAGCGGATCCCTTGCAGGCCGAACGCGGCGCCCCCTCGCCTCCAGGCTCCTACCCCGACGTGACGCCCTCCTTCACAACGGAGCGCTATCCCCGCATCCCCTGGGAATCCCAGTTCGTCACGGGAGACGAGAACGTCATCGACGTGACGGCCGTCGTCCAGTATCGCGTGGCCGATCCCGCCCGCTTTCGTTTCGGCATCGACCGGTCGGAGCCGATCGTTCGCGCCACGAGCCGGGCCTTCCTCGTCGAGGAGATCGGCCGCGTCCCGGTGGATGAGATCTACGCTTCGGCCCGAGGACGGGTGGAGGAGGCCACGCTCCAGCGCCTGCGCGAGACCCTCCGGCGCGACGCCTCCGGCATCGAGCCTCTCTGCGTGCGCCTCCTGTACGTCCACGCACCGGATGACGTCCACCAGGCCTTCCGGGACGTGGCCTCGTCCGTGGAGGACCGCTCGACCAGCCGCAACAAGGCTCTCACGGACGCCGTCGGCTCGGTGGCGCAGGCGCGCGGCGAGGCAGAGCGCTCTCGGCTCGAAGCCGAGGGCATCCGCGATTCCGTGGTGATGAAGGCCCGCGGCAGCGCCGCGGCCTTCGTGCCCTTTGCCTCCGAGTACGCCACGGCGCCGGCCGCCACGCGGCTGCGCCTCTATCTCGAGACCGTCGAGCGTGTTCTCGCTCCTCTGACGAAGTGGATCAAGCCGGGCGCAAAAGAGTCGCCGGGTCTCGAGCTGTGGATCGCGCGACCCTCGGCCGGCCCCTCGCCCGCGCCCGGGAGAGAGAACCCTCCGCCCACCCAACTGATCATCCCGGACCAGTTCCTTGTTCCCAAGAAGAACTGAGGTGGCAATGAGAATTCCTCTGTCTCGATCGACATTTCTGCTGCTGGCCGGTGGACTGGCGGCAATTGCCGTGCTCTCCGGGTCCTGTTTCGTCGTGGACGCCACCGAGGTCGCCGTGCGGACTCGTTTCGGCCGGCCCGTCGAGGAGATCCGCCAACCCGGCCTCCACCTGAAGCTGCCCCTGGCCGACGCCGTGGCGCGGCTGGACGCCCGCCTTCTTCAGTTCGACACGCCGACGGCGGAGTTCTTGACGCAAGACAAGAAGAATGTCGTCGTCTCCTCCTTCGTCCTGTGGCGCATCGACGAGCCCCTCCATTTCCTGAAGACCCTCTACACGCGTGAAAGCGCCGAAGCGCGGCTTTCGGACCTCGTCGCGTCCGAAACGGGCACGGCGCTGGGCAATGCCCCGTTCGCCCGCCTGATCTCGGCGACACCCGGCGAAGCGCATCTGGATGAGGTCGCCCGCGCGATTGCTTCGCGGGTCGGCGAGAAGGCACAGGCCGACTACGGGATTCGCGTGGTGGAGCTGCGGATCAATCGCCTGTCCTTTCCCGACCAGAACCTCGCGTCGGTCTTCAGTCGGATGCGCTCGGAGCGCGAGCGCATTGCGAAGCGTTTTCGGTCCGAGGGCGAAGAGGAGGCCACGAAGATCCGGTCGCAAGCCGAGCTCGAGCGCACGCGCCTGCTCGCCGAGGCGTCGCGCCAGGCGGCCGAGCTGAAGGGAAAAGGGGAAGCGGAAGCCACGCGGATCTATGCAGCCGCGATCCAGCGCGACCCGGAGCTCTATCGCTTCCTTCGCACGCTCGAGGCGTACGACAAGATGCTCGATGCCCGGACGACGATGATCCTGCCGGCCGACGCCGATCTCCTGAAACTGCTCGTGAATGGTCTTCCGCCAGCCCATACCGACACCAGGGCCCCCGGCCCGAAGGGAAGCCGTTGAACCGACGCGCACTCTGGGCTCCAGGCGTGCTGGCAGGCGCGCTTCTCGTCGCCGGCTTCTACACGGTCCGGCCCTCCGAGCAGGCCATCGTCCTGCGCTTCGGCGCTCCGCAGCCGCTTCCGAAGCTCCCGGGCATTCACTGGCGTATCCCGTTCGTGGACCGCGTCGTTCGCGCCGAGGTGACCAAGACCTACACGATGCCGGTGGGCTTCCGGCTCGCCGACGAGGTCCAGCGCCGGGAGAGCCTTCCGGGCGAGAGCCAGTGGCTCACCGGCGACACGAACATTCTCTCCGTGCGCCTTTCGATCCAATACCAGATCGCCGATCCGGCCGCTTACCTGCTCGGCTCCCGCTTTCCGCCGGAACTGCTGCGGCGGGCCTCCGAGGCGGCCGTGACGGAAGCGCTCGGCTCGATGGAAGTCGACGACGCGCTGACGACAGGCCGCCTGGCTCTCGTCGACGCCGTGCGCAAGCGCGCGCAGTCGACTCTGGACCAGTGCCAATCGGGCCTGCGCATCGCGTCGGTGGCGATTCGAGCCGTCGAGCCGCCGGACGCGGTTCGGGCCGCGTTCCAGGACGTCCAGAATGCCCGCAGCGACCGCGAACGCCTCATCAACGAAGCCACAGGCTCCGCAAACGAGAGTCTTCCGCGGGCCCGGGGCGAGGCGCAGACGATGGTGCAGGACGCGATCAACGTCGCGCTCCGGCGAACGGCGAAAGCCGGCGGCGACACGGATCGCTTCGATGCCGTCCGGAAGGAGGCCGAGCGCGCCCCCGCGACCTTTCGACAGCGTGCGTATCTGGAGGCGATGGAACGCATCCTGCCCCGGATGCGCCTCTACGTCATCGAAGGCCAGCCGGGGCAAACCAGGCTCCGCCTGATCGACGGCGTCCTGTCTCCTGCCGCTGCCGCGCCGACGCCCGTGCCGCCCGAGTGAAGAACGAGGCCGCCCGGCCGAGCCGTAAACGCGACTGCGGGATAATGCCCTTTTTCATGCTTTTCCTTCGTCGAATGCCGTATTGGACCTCGGCAGCGCTTTGCCTTCACGCCGCCATGGCGGCCGCCGAGCCTTTGCGCGTCGCGGCCACGATCTTCCCTCTCTACGACATCGCGCGGGAGGTCGGCGGGCCGGCCGTGGAGGCGATCCTTCTCCTGCCACCGGGCGCCTCGCCCCACACGTTCGAGCCGCGTCCCGCCTCCATCAAAGCCCTCGCGCACGCGGCGCTGCTCCTGCGCGTCGGCCACACGCTCGATGACTGGGCGTCCGGGATGGCCGAGGCCACGGGAGTGGGTCGGGTCGTGACGGTCGACGCGGGCGTCCGCCTGCGGCGGTTCGCGGACGGGACCGTCGACCCGCACTACTGGCTGGATGCCGGCAACGGGAAGGCGATCGCCCGGACGATCGCCGGGGAGATCGTGAAGCTGGCGCCGGAGACCCGCGCCGGGATCGAGGCTCGCCTCGCCGCGTACCTTCGACGGCTCGACGGCGCCGACGCCGAGGTTCGGCGGATCCTCGCGGACCTCCCCTCGCGCTCCATCGCGACGCTCCACGACGGCTTCGGATATTTCGCCGATGCCTACGGGTTGACGATCGCGGCCGTCTTCGAGCCCGGCGCCAAAGAGCCGGGGCCCCGGGCCGTGGCGGATTTCGAACGCCGCGTGCGCGCCGCTGGCATCCGGGCGATCTTCGCCGAGCCCCAGCTCTCGACGAACGTCATCCGGGCGATTGCAGGCGACCTGGGCGTTTCGATCTCCCTGCTCGATGACCTCGGGGGCGTTCCCGGGCGGGATTCCTTCACGGCGCTGCTTCTCTTCGACGCCCGGCAGGTCGCCGCCGCGCTGAAATAGCTTGGAGGCTAGAGTTTTGAACCCCGCCCTCTCCGTCCGCAACCTCACCGTGCGCTACGAGCAGCAGGAGCGCGCAGTGATCGAGGACGTCTCGCTCGAGTTGGACGAGGGGCAGATCGGCATCCTGATCGGGCCCAACGGCTCCGGAAAGAGCACCCTCGTGAAGGCGATTCTCGGCCTGATTCCTTCTCGAGGCGAAGTGCGTGTCTTCGGCGAACCCTTCGGGCGCCCGGGAGGCCGGATCGGCTACGTGGCGCAGAAGCTGCCCTTCGACCCGACGCTGCCCCTGACGACACGCGAGGCCATCCGGATGGCCCTGCCCGGCCGCGCCGACGCCGACACCGAGGAAGTCTTCCGGCACTCCGTCGAGATCCTCTCCGTCGTGGCCTACCTCGACCGGCCGCTCGGCGCCCTCTCCGGAGGCCAGCTCAAGCGTGCCATGATCGCGCGCGCGCTGGTCACGAAACCGCGGCTGATCCTGCTCGACGAGCCCGAAGCGGGCATCGACGTCGAGGGCGAAGAGACCCTCTACCAGCTTCTCGAGCACCTCGTCGAGCACGAACGCCTGACGGTGCTGATCTGCTCCCACGAGCTCGAGCTGGCGGCTCGTTACGCCAACCGGGTCTTCTGCCTGAACAAGCGCCTGATCTGCAGCGGAACGCCGAAGCAGGTCTTGACGGCCGAGACGCTGGCCGGCCTCTACGGCGTGGTCCCCGCGGAATACCACATCGCCTACGCTGCCCCCCACCGTGCGGAGCCAGAGGGCCACGATCGATGATCCAGGCCCTGTCCTTTCCGTTCGTTCAGCGGGCGCTCGCGGCGGGTCTCCTGGTCGGGGTCGTGGCGAGCCTGCTCGGTGTTTTCGTCGTGCTGCGCCGGTCGGCGTTCTTCGGCGACGCGATCGCCCACGCCTCGCTCGCGGGCGTCGCGCTCGGCATCCTCGCCGGCATTCCGCCCCTGCTCCCGGCCGCGGGCGTCGGCCTCGGGATCGGCCTGGGCTTGAACAGCGTCGAGAAGAAGAGTCGGCTGGGCGTGGACACGATCCTCGGTTTCGTCCTGCCGTTCTTCATGGCCATCGGGCTGATCCTTCTGGCGTTCGCCCCCGGATTCCAGCCCGAGCTGATGTCGTATCTCTTCGGCAGCATTCTCGCGGTCGGGTCCGAGAGCCTCTGGATCATCGGCCTGATCGCCCTGGTGGTCGTTCCGGTCCTCCTCGCCCTGCGGCGCAGGCTCGTCTTCGCGACCTTCGATCCGGATGGCGCCCGCGTTTCCGGGATTCGCGTGGACGCTCTGCTGACGCTGTACCACGTGCTCCTGGCGCTCGCCGTGATCGCGAGCCTCAAGGTCGTCGGGATCATTCTCGTCAACGCCCTGCTCGTCGTTCCGGCCGCCTCCGCCAAGCTCCTGGCCAGGTCCTTGAAGCAGATGTTCCTGCTCGCGCCGGCCATCGGCGTGGCCAGCGTCCTCGCCGGCCTCGTCGTCTCCTACCGGCTGGACCTGCCCTCGGGGCCGGCGATCGCGGTCGTGTCGGGTCTTGGCTTTCTGGCAGCCTGGGCGGCGGCGGCACGACGCTCCGGCAAGTAAGGGGCTACTGTGGGAAGGCGCTCGTATCGAATCCTCCGCAGGCCGATCCGGCCGGCTTCACGTAGCTCCTCACCTGCCCAGTATCCAGCTCCTGTACGGTCACGGTGTACTCGAGGTCCGTCAGGCCGCTGTAGAAGATCCAGTAGGAGCCGTTGACGCCTCTCCCGTCCAGGACCTTGACGAACACCTCCGGATTCTGAGGGTTGCCCGTGATGTCCGGGATCGAGAAGTAGCCGAAGACGTCGGTCGTCGGAATGGCCAGCCCGCTGCCCTGACGCCCCGTGCGCTGGTCCCGCGCAGACAGGCTCACCCAGAACCGATGGGCCGCATTCAGACACAGCGTGCCCGGGTCCCCCGCGCACAGGCCCTGCTCGGACGTCGGGACCCGCACGGCACCCGCTGGAGCCGAGGACGTCTCCACCCGCGAGCCCGTGTCCGCAAACGCCAGCACGTCGAACCCGCCGCACGCATCCCCCGGATCCTTGTGGTACTGCTTGACCGAGCTCGACGAAAAGTCCTCCACCGTCAGCGTGTACTCCAGGTCCGTCAGCCCCCCGTAGAAGACCCACAGGTGCCCGTTGACCGGCCGCCCGTCCAGGATCTTGACGAAAACCTCGGGATTGCCGGGGTTGTTGGTCAGAGCCGGCAGCGAGAAGTAACCGAACAGGTCCCCCTGCGGATACGGCTGCCCGTCGGCCGTCCGGCCCGTCCTCTGGTCCCGCGCAAACAGCGACACGCAGAACCGGTGGCCCGCCAGGATCGGCAGGTCCGTGGAAGGGCTGGGACATGAGTTCTGGTGGCGGGCAAACAGGACCCGCTGGCTTTCTGTCGATCCAAAGGCGTTGCCGGCCTGCAGCGACACCGTGTAGGCGCCGGGCGCCGCGTAGACGTGCGTCGGGTTCCGCTGGAAGGACTGGTCGGCCCCGCCCGAGGACGGATCGCCGAAGTCCCAGAGAAAGACCGTCGGGCTGCCCGTGGACGTGTCGGTGAACTGGACGGGTTGGCCGATCACCGGAGCCGTCGGAGCAAAGTCGAAGCTGGCCACCGGAGCCCCGGGCGGCAGCGGCGTCGGCGTGGGACGCGGCGTGGGCGGAACACTCGTCGGCGTCGGTGTGGCCGTGGGACCCCCCGTAGGCGCCGTGGTCGGTGTGGGCGTGGGTGTGGGCGTCGGCGTCGGGCCTCCCGAGGTCGGCGTGGGCGTCGGAGTCGGAGTCGCAGGCGGAGGAGTGGGCGTCGGCGGAGGCGGACCGCCCGTCGCGACGCGGCCGATCTGGTTCGCGTTGAACTCGGTGAACCAGGCATTGCCGTCCGACCCGATGGTGATGCCGTAGGGCCCGCTCTTGGCCGTCAGGCACAGGTATTCGAAGACGGTCCCCCCGGTCGTCATGCGGCCGATCTTGTTGGTGTCGAATTCCGGAAACCAGAGCCGTCCGTCGGTCCCGGCGGCGATCGTAAAGACGCGCGTGGTCTTCGGAAGGGGGAACTCCGTGATCGCGCCGGCCGTCGTGACCCGGCCGATCTTGCCGCCGCTGTTCTCGGCGAACCAGAGAGCGCCGTCGGGGCCGACCGCGATTCCCTCCGGACTCGCCCCGGCCGTGGGGATCGTGAACTCGTTCAAGCCGCCCGAGGGGGTCATGCGGCCGATCTTGTTGGCCGAGCGCTCCGTGAACCAGAGGTTTCCGTCCGGCCCGGTGACGATTTGGTTCGGAGAGGAGCCCACCGCTGGACCCGGGAACTCCGTGATGTCTCCTGTCGTCGTGATCCGTCCGATCTTGCCCTTGCCTCCTTCGGTGAACCACAACGCGCCGTCCGGGCCCGGAGCGATGCCCTGGAGCCCGGCGCCGGCCGTCGGCACCGGGAACGGCGTGACGGTGCCCCCGGTCGTCATGCGAAAGACGTTGTTGGAGCCGGGGCCGACGAACCACAGGTTCCCGTCCGGGCCCGTCGCGATCGCCTGCAACTGGCCGCCGCCCGGAACCGGAAACACCGTGATCGAGCCCGAGGTCGTGATCCGTCCGACCTTCCCGACGCTCTCCACGAACCAGAGGGCTCCGTCGGGCCCCGCCGTGATGCCCTCCGGCAGAGCCGCGCCGGGCAGCGGGTACTCCTGGTCGATCTGCGGCGGAGGCGGACCGCCGATCACGAACTTGCCGATCTGGCTGGCATTGAACTCGGTGAACCAGAGCTCGTTCGGCCCTCCCGCGGTGATCCCGTACACCCCGCTCGACGACGTCGGAACCAGATAGTCGGTGACGGTGCCCGCCGTCGTGATCTTCCCGATGCGGTCGACGTCGAATTCCGGGAACCAGAGATTGCCGTCGCTGCCCGCCGCGATCGTGAAGACCCGGCCTGTGTGCGTCAGAGCAAATTCGGTGATGGCCTTGGTCGTCGGGTTGATCCGACCGATCTTGTGGCCGCTGTTCTCGACGAACCAGAGGTTGCCGTCCGGCCCGGCGGTGATCCCCTCGGGCGTGGCGTTGGCGGTCGGGATAGCGTACTCGGTGACGGTGCCGGAGGTCGTGATCCGGCCGATCTTGTTCACCGAACGCTCGGTGAACCAGAGAGCGCCGTCGGGTCCTGCGACGATCTGGTTTGGCATCGCGTTGGCCGTCGGCACCGGGTATTCGATAAAGCTGCCCGCCGTCGTGATCCGGCCGATCTTGTTAGCGGCGCCGCCTTCCGTGAACCAGAGGGCGCCGTCGGGGCCCGAAGTGATCCCCTGCGGCGAGCTGCTCGCCGTCGGAATCGCGTAGGGAGTGACGACGCCGGCCGTCGTGATCTTCTCGACTTTGCCGCCTCCGGAGTCGACGAACCACAGGTTCGCGTCGGGGCCGGTCACGATCGTCATCGGCGAACCCCCGACCGAATACTCGGCCGTGAGAGTTCCCGACGCCGTCATCCGGCCGATCTTCCCGGCCTCGCAGAACCAGAACGCTCCGTCCGGCCCCATCGTGATTCCCTGGGGAATTCGCGGCCCGGGCAGCGGGTACTCCGTCACCCCCTGAGCGGAAACGACCCGTGCCACAGCCAGGAAAAGAAACGCCGCCAGGCCGACCGGGCGCAACCTGGAAGGCGCAGCGAAGCGAGCGGATCCCGTTCGCGCGATGGACATGCGATGGAGCTTGGCAGTCCTCTGGTACACCGTGGCGTCCGGACTGTCAAGTCGGGGGTGGCGGCGCCACCCCCGATTCGAAGATGTGTAGCTCTAGAAGTCCACCCTCGCCCTGACCGACCAGGTGCGCGGCGGAACGACGTGCGTGCCGCCGAAGACGGAGAGGATGTTGTACATGCCCTTCACGTCGAACGCGTTCAGGAGATTCGCCTGAAGCGTCACCGGAACGCCGACGTGAGCGAAGTTGTAGCCGACGGAGAAGTCCGTGATCGTGCGCGGCTTGATTCGGTTGGGATCCAGATCCGTGCCGCTGTGCACCACGACATAAGGAGCCGCGAAGAAGTTGTCGGGATCCTGCAGGAGGCTGTCCGGATCGGCGTCGGTCACGAGGCCCGAGTCGTACCGGACGTTGACGCCCACCCAGGCCCCGGTCTTCAGGACATCCCAGGTGAGGGCGCCCTGGATCTGCAGGTTTTGATCGTGGTCGATGAGAAAGGGGCCCCCGGCGAGCGAGTCGAGGGCGTCCGTGCCGAGGAAGAGGCCCCCTGCCGGAGGGTTCACGTAGACCGCGTGCACGTGCCCGAACGACGCGAAGCCCCGCAAGCCGTTCCACTCGGCCAGGTCCAGGCGGGCGTTCCAGCCCGAGAGATGGCCGCTCGTAAAGGCGAGAGGAAAGACGATTCCGGTGTTGAAGAACTGGTCCTGGTCGCCGGTGAAGACGGAATTGCGCTGCCAGTAGTCGAACGCGACACGCACTTTCGTGCCGACGGCCTGCTCGATGCCGGCCGTCCAGGCGTCCTGCCGCTCCGAGTGCACCGGCAGAACTCCGCCGCCAAGGGGTCGGGAGTCCTGGATCTCCGGCGGGACCAGCATGGCGGCGTCGGCCGACGAGGACAGAAGGATGTTCTCGTACTCCGGTGTGTAGACGACCCGGTTGTAGGAACCGCGGATCACGGTCCCGGTCCGGGGAACGTAGTAAGCGATGCCGAGCCGGGGCTCGATCTGGACGTCGGTCACGGGCAGGTTGTTGTGGTCGTAGCGGACCCCGAGGTTCAGCGTCAGGTTGTTCCAGTGAATGTTGTCCTGGGCGTACAGCGCCCAGTAAGTTCCTGTCCTCTTGTCGCGAAACTCGAACGGGCTGCCGCCCCGGGTCAGGTCGTACGGAGCCAGGTTCGGGTTGTAGCCGTCGGAGGCCGGGTCGTTGTAGGCGGGATCCGTGATCCCGAAGCGGAAGAACTCGTCGATCGGAAAGCTCTTGTACGTGCCGCCGACCTTGACCTCATGGATGCCCTGCGCCCAGGTGAAGGACGGCGAGACACCGTAGTTGTTGAGCCCCCGGTTCGAGTCCACGAGCACCGGCGTGTCGCCCGGGGACTGGTAGAGCGTGTACTTGGCGATGCGCGCAAAGCCGCTCACGTCCAGCACGCTCGAGGCCGAGAGGACGCTTTGCCAGCCGATGTTGTAGTTCTGGTCGTGCGTCTTGACGGTCTGGTCCTGGCCCGCGTCCTGCTGCGAGAACGTGTTGGGCACGTCGCGGTCGGTGCGGCCAAGAAGCGCGGTCACGCGCAGCGAGTTGGAAAGCCCGGGCGTCGCCGTATCGAACCGCAGGAACAGGCGCTGGGTATCTCCCTGGTTGTGGAGGTTGTCGAAGTTGACCGGATCCAGGAAGTAATGGCTGCTGGACGCGTTGACGGAGCCAAAGGCCCCGAACGTGTCGTTGCCCCCTCCCGCAGAGGCGCCGGTCTCCCAGGTCGAGAACTGTCCCCCGCCGCCGTAGACCTCTCCGTGGAAGGCCCTCCCGAGCGAGGACTTCGTCGTCAGGTTGATGACCGCGCCGATCTTCTCGCCGAATTCGGCGGGCACGTTGCCGTAGATGACCTCGATCCCTTCGGCGATGCCAGGGTC
>Ga0335082_10006072_pt1 | contig 13195 bp, 11 predicted proteins | sample Lox_Sample_41_FD_206718 | JGI IMG/M metagenome (GOLD analysis project Ga0335082, IMG submission 206718) | Soil microbial communities from Loxahatchee National Wildlife Refuge, Florida, United States - Lox_Sample_4.1 | ecosystem: Environmental > Terrestrial > Soil > Wetlands | place: USA... | reverse complement strand
TTGCCGCACTGGCGTTGATCGGTTTGGGCGCAACCGCGTGGGTTGCCGCCGACGCGCCCGCCGCGCCGGCTGCCAGTGCCACCGAAGCCGCGAAGCCCGCAGTCAGCCCGGATGAACAGCGGCTGCTTTCGCAGGGATACAAGCCCGAGATGCGCAACGGCCAGAAGATCTACTGCCGGCGCGAGCACGTCATGGGGTCGCGCACCGACATGGCCGAGCACTGCGGCACCGTCGATCAGCTCAAGCGCAGCTCGCAAGACGCGCGCGACCAGACCGACAGGGCCCAGCGCAACCTGGGCAACCCGGGCGGCCACTAGCTCTGCGGCGCCGCCTCAGGCGCTATTGGCGGCAGCCTCGAGGCGGCGCTCCGGGCGCGGCGGCAGCAGCCGCGCGCGTACCTGCTCTTCGATCTCGCGGGCGACGTCCTTGTTGGCCTGCAGGTAGGCGCGCGCGTTGTCCTTGCCCTGCCCGATGCGGTTGCCCTTGTAGGCGTACCAGGCGCCGGACTTCTCGATGATGCCCTGGGCGCTGGCGAGCTCGATGATCTCACCCTCGCGCGAGATGCCCTGGCCGTACATGATCTCGAACTCCGCCTCGCGGAACGGCGGTGCCACCTTGTTCTTCACCACCTTCACGCGCGTCATGTTGCCGGTGACCTCCTCGCCATTCTTGATCGCGCCGATGCGGCGGATGTCCAGGCGCACCGAGGCGTAGAACTTCAGGGCGTTGCCGCCGGTGGTGGTCTCGGGGTTGCCGAACATCACCCCGATCTTCATGCGGATCTGGTTGATGAACACCACGATGGTGTTCGAGCGCTTGATGTTGCCGGTGAGCTTGCGCAGCGCCTGTGACATCAGGCGCGCCTGCAGCCCGACCTGCATCTCGCCCATCTCACCCTCGATCTCCGCCTTCGGCGTGAGGGCCGCGACCGAGTCGACCACCACGATGTCGACGGCGTTCGAGCGCACCAGCATGTCGGTGATCTCGAGCGCCTGCTCGCCGGTGTCCGGCTGCGATACCAGCAGGTCGTTGATGTTGACGCCGAGCTTCTCGGCGTAGGACGGATCGAGCGCATGCTCGGCGTCGACGAACGCGGCCGTGCCACCCGCGCGCTGCACTTCCGCGATCACCTGCAGTGTCAGGGTCGTCTTGCCCGAGGCCTCCGGCCCGAAGACCTCCACCACGCGGCCGCGCGGCAGGCCGCCGATGCCGAGCGCGATGTCGAGCCCGAGTGAGCCGGTCGAGACGGCCTCGACGTCGTAGCTGGAGACGGCATCGCCCAAGCGCATGACCGAGCCCTTGCCGAACTGCTTTTCGATCTGGCCGAGCGCGGCGGCGAGTGCCTTCTTGCGGTTGTCTTCCATCGGCGAGTTTCCCCGGGTAAGTGATGTGGAAGAAGAATTTCTTCGCGCGCGATTATCACATAAGAAGCCGCGCGCAGCGCACGTCCGCCGCGGGCTTTTTCAGCCCTGTTTGCTCACTTTCTCCGTCCTACCCAGTGGCTGCGCATCGAGGACACTGTATAAAGCCTGCCCGCCACGGCTCTCCACCAGCGCCAGCGTGTCGCAGCGCCAGCGCACGCGCACGAGGAGCGCGGCCAGCGGCGCGCGCACGACTTTGCGCGCCACCGTGACATGTACGCGGAAGGGCTTGAGATCCGGAGAGAAACCGCGCGCGAGCGTCGCATCACGCAGCACCGCGGCGAGCTCCCCCGCCGCCGCCGCCCCTGCGCCGGTGCCCGGTGCGCACAGCACCCGAGCACGCCGCCAGCGCTCGAGCGCCTCGAAATCGAGCGTGAGGGCCGAGGCCCTTGCCGCCACGGCGCGGCCGAGTGCGGCGAGCTCCTCGATGCGCGCCGCCTCCACCGCACCGAGGAACGCGAGGGTCAGGTGCAGGTTCGCCTCGGGCACCGCGCGTCCGCCGCTCGCGGCCACGGCGGCGGCCGCGGCGCTGGCGAGCGCGCGCCGCGCGCTCGCCTCGGGCCAGAGGGCGAAGAACAGCCGCCGCGAGTTCCCCGGCGGCGGCGCTCTCACGGAACGGCGGGCCGCGGATTCGCCTCGAGCCGCACCGGCAGGTCGAGGCGCAGGATCAGTCGCAGCGCGTGCTCGACGGCGCGGCCGCGCACGAGCGCGCGATCGCCGCTGAACAGCTGCTGCTCGGCGATGATGTCGGTCGCGCTGCCCTCGCGCGCGGCCGCGCAGAACCACACCGTGCCCACGGGCTTATCGGCCGTGCCGCCGTCGGGACCGGCGATGCCGCTGACGGCGAGCGCCACGTTGCCACCGAGCCGCAGGGAGCCTTCCGCCATCTCGCGCACCACCTGCTCGCTCACCGCGCCGAAGCGCTCGAGCGTGCCGCCCGCGACGCCGAGGTCGCGCATCTTGGCGGCGTTCGAGTAGGTCACGTAGCCGCACTCGAACCACTGCGAGCTGCCGGGCACGTCGGTGAGCGCCTTCGCCACCCAGCCTCCGGTACAGGACTCGGCGGTCACCAGACGCCGCTCCGCCGCGCGCAGCTTGTGCGCCACGCGCGCCGCGAGCTCGTAGAGTTGCGGGTCGCTCACCATTGGGCGCAGGCTACCGCAGCAGCACGGCCGCCCGGTAGCCACCCTTGCGGGACTCCCCGTCCCGCCGGCGGCCGTCTTGGGGTAGCCTTCGCCACCCATGAACGATGCCGGGCACCTCAAGCACACGCCGATGATGCAGCAGTACCTGCGCATCAAGGCCGAGTACCCGCAGACCCTGCTGTTCTATCGCATGGGCGACTTCTACGAGCTCTTCTACGAGGACGCGCGCCGCGCGGCTGCGCTCCTCGACATCACCCTCACGGCGCGCGGCCAGTCGGCCGGCGAGCCGATCCCCATGGCCGGGGTCCCCTTTCACGCCGTGGACAGCTACCTTGCCAAGCTCGTGCGCCGCGGCGAGAGCGTCGCGATCTGCGAGCAGCTCAGCGAGCCGGGCAGCGGCAAGGGGCCGCTGGAGCGGCAGGTGGTGCGCGTCGTCACCCCCGGCACGGTCACGGACGCGGCGCTGCTCAATGAGCGCCAGGACACCCTGGTGGCCGCCCTGGTCCGCGACGCGGAGCGCTTCGGGCTCGCGTGGCTGGATCTTGCCGCCGGGCGCTTCACGGTGCTCGAGGGCCGCGGGCACGGGGCGCTGGCCGGGGAGCTCGAGCGCCTGAAGCCGGCCGAGCTGCTGCTCCCCGAGGGCAGTGCCCACGATGAGCTCGAGCGCTCCGGCACCGCGCTCAAGCAGCGCGCGCCCTGGCACTTCGAACTGGCCAGCGCCTCGCGCCTGCTGACCGATCAGCTCGGCACGCTCGATCTGAAGGGCTTCGGCGCCGACGAGCTGCCGCTCGCCATCCGCGCCGCCGGTGCGCTGCTGCAGTACGTGCGCGACACGCAGAAGTCCGCCCTGCCGCACATCCGCGCGCTGCAGGTGGAGGAGCGCAGCGAGGCGCTGCTCCTCGACGCGGCCAGCCGCCGCAACCTCGAGCTCGATGCGAGCTTGAGCGGCAACGAGGAGGCGACGCTGCTCGCCGTGATCGACAGCTCGGTGACCGCCATGGGCTCGCGGCAGCTGCGCCGCTGGCTGAACCGCCCGCTCACCTCGCATGCGCTGCTGCGCCAGCGCTACCACGCCCTGGGCACCCTCATCGACCAGCGCCGCCACGCGCTGCTACGGGCCCAGCTCGAGGGCATCGGCGACATCGAGCGGATCCTCGCGCGCGTGGCGCTGCGCTCGGCGCGACCGCGCGACCTGACGCAGCTGCGCAGCTCGCTCGCGGCGCTCCCGGGGCTGCGCGCGGCGCTCGCGAGCCTCGACTCCCCGCTCCTGGCGGCGCTGGCGGGGCGCGTGCACGAGCACGGCGGGGTGGTGGGGCTGCTGCGTGCCGCGATCGCGCCGGAGCCTGCCACGCTGGTGCGTGACGGGGACGTCATCGCCTCAGGCTACGACCCGGAGCTCGATGAGCTGCGCCGCATCTCGACCCACACCGACGAGTTCCTGCTGCAACTCGAGCAGCGCGAGCGCGAGCGCTCGGGCCTGGCGGCACTGAAGCTCGGCTACAACCGCGTGCAGGGCTTCTTCATCGAGGTGTCGCGGCGCGACGCCGAGCGCGTGCCGAAGGACTACATCCGGCGCCAGACCGTGAAGTCGGCCGAGCGTTTCATCACTTCCGAGCTCAAGGCCTTCGAGGACCGCGTGCTGGGAGCGCGCGAGAAGGCCCTCGCGCGCGAGCGCGAACTCTACGAGGCGCTGCTCACGCAGCTGACGGGAGAGCTCGCGAGCCTGCAGGAGAGCGCCGCGGCGCTCGCCGAGCTCGATGCGCTGGCGGCGCTCGCCGAGCGCGCCGCGGCGCTTACCTGGTCGGCGCCGCAGCTGACCGAGGAAGCGCGCCTGTCGATCGTCGGCGGCCGCCACCCGGTGGTCGAGCGCTTCAGCGCCGCCCCCTTCGTACCCAATGACCTCAGGCTCGATGGCGCGCGGCGCATGCTGATCGTCACTGGCCCCAACATGGGCGGCAAGTCGACCTACATGCGCCAGGCGGCGCTCATCGTGCTGCTCGCCCACATCGGCAGCTACGTGCCCGCCGAGCAGGCGGTGCTCGGCCCGCTCGACCGCATCTTCACGCGCATCGGCGCGGGCGATGACCTCGCGGGCGGGCGCTCGACCTTCATGGTGGAGATGACCGAGGCCGCCAACATCCTGCACAACGCCAGCGCCCGCAGCTTCATCCTGCTCGATGAGATCGGGCGCGGCACCAGCACCTTCGACGGGCTGTCGCTGGCCTGGGCGATGGCGCGCGACATCGCCACCCGCGTGCGCGCCTTCACACTCTTCGCCACGCACTACTTCGAGCTCACCGCGCTCGCCGCCGAGGTCGAGGGCTGCGCCAACGTGCACCTGGATGCGACCGAGCACGGCGACGGGGTGGTGTTCCTGCACGCCGTCAAGGAGGGACCCGCGAACCGCAGCTACGGTCTGCAGGTCGCGCAGCTCGCCGGCGTGCCGCGCGCGGTGATCGGCGAGGCGCGCCGCTTCCTCGAGAGCCTCGAGGCGCAGCGCGAGTCACACGCCGCGGCCGGCACGGCCGCGCAGCCACAACTGCCGCTGTTCAACGGCCGGGGGCCGCCGGCAGCGGATGCGGTGCGCGCCGCGCTCGAGCAGCTCGATCCCGATGCCCTCACCCCGAAGGCGGCGCTGGAGGCGCTCTACCGCCTCAAGGGCCTGCTCGGGGAGTGAGGCGCCTCAGGCTTAAGCGAGCGAGAAGCGTCCCCGGGTGAGGAAGCGGCCGGTCTCGTGCGCCACGCGCGCCGAAACCAGCATGCCGAGGTGGCTCACCGGCAGGGTGATGTGATCCGTAGCCCCGGGCATGCGCGTCTCGCTCACCGCCACGGTGCCGTCGTTCTCCTCGTTAAAGTGGGCGAGGAACTGGCCGACGCCGAGCGGCTGCGTGCCCGCCACGATGCCGAGCTCGCGCGCGGCGGACCAGCGCCGCGCATGCGGGGTGAGCAGCTCCTCGGCGGCCGACTGCCCCATGAGCTGGGCGAGCGGTGCGAAGCGGCTGGCGCTGAGCGCGGCGCGGCTGGCTACGCTCGGGGTGCCGAGGAACACGACGCGCCCCGGGGGCTGCTCGGCGTAGCGCTCGAAGAAGCGATGGATGATGAGCCCCCCCAGGCTGTGGCCGACGAAATGCAGCTCGGGGGCCTTGAGCTCGGCGACGAAGGCGGCGAGGCGCTCGGTGGTCGAGCGCACGTTGGAGAACACCGTCGAGTAACGAAACGGGTGCAGGGTGAGGCCGAACTCCTCGCGCAGCCGCCCGCCCAGCACGAGCGACTCCTCGCCGGGCATCCACAGGCCGTGCAGGTAGACGACGGCGGCCAAGCTGGTCGCGCGCGGCGCCTTCAGGAGGGCGGCGGAGTGCGCACGCGGATGTGCAGCTCGCGCAGCTGCGCCTCGCTCACCTCGGTGGGTGCATCGGTGAGGGGGTCGGCGGCGCTCTGGGTCTTGGGGAAGGCAATGACCTCGCGGATGCTGTCGGCGCCGGCCATCAGCATCGCCAGCCGGTCGAGCCCGAAGGCGATGCCGCCGTGCGGGGGCGCGCCGAACTTCAGCGCATCGAGCAGGAAGCCGAATTTCTTCTGCGCCTCCTCGGCGCCGATGCCGAGCAGCTCGAACACGGTCGACTGCATCTCCTGGCGATGGATGCGCACCGAGCCGCCGCCGATCTCCGAGCCGTTCAGCACCATGTCGTAGGCCTTGGCGATCGCATCGCCGGGGCTCGCCTTGAGCGCCTGCGGATCATCGTTGCGCGGCGCGGTGAAGGGATGGTGCATGGCGACCCAGCGCTTCTCGTCCGCGTCCCACTCGAACATCGGGAAATCGACCACCCACAGCGGCCGCCAGCCGTCGGCCGCGAGCTTCAGGTCCTGACCGAGCTTCAGGCGCAGCGCGCCGAGCGCATCGCTCACCACCTTGGCCGAGTCGGCGCCGAAGAAGATAAGGTCGCCGTCGGCGGCGCCGGTGCGCTCGAGTATTCCGGCGAGCGCCGCATCGCTCAGGAACTTGGTGATCGGCGACTGCAGCCCGTCGCGCCCCTTGGCGCGCTCGTTGACCTTGATGTAGGCGAGGCCCTTGGCCCCGTAGCGCGCGACGTACGCCGTGCACTCATCGATCTGCGAGCGCGGCAGCGCGCCGCCTCCGGGCACCTTGAGCGCCGCGACGCGGCCGTTGGCATCCTTGGCGGGACCTGCGAACACCTTGAAGTCACAATCGCGTACCAGGTCGGCGACGTCGGTGAGCTCGAGCGGCACGCGCAGGTCGGGCTTGTCCGAGCCGAAGCGCCGCATGGCGTCCGCGTAGCTCATGCGCGGGAAGGGGTCCGGAAGCGCCACGCCGAGCACCTCGTGGAAGAAGTGCCGCACGAGGGACTCCATGAGCCGCATGATCTCGTCCTGGGCGAGGAACGAGGTCTCGACGTCCAGCTGCGTGAACTCCGGCTGGCGGTCGGCGCGCAGGTCCTCATCGCGGAAGCAGCGCACGATCTGGTAGTAGCGGTCGAAGCCCGCGATCATCAGGAGCTGCTTGAAGATCTGCGGCGACTGCGGCAGCGCGAAGAACTTGCCGGCGTGGGTGCGGCTCGGCACCAGGTAGTCGCGCGCGCCCTCCGGGGTCGCCTTGGTGAGCATCGGCGTCTCGAGGTCGACGAAGCCGTGGGCATCGAGGAAGCCACGCATGGCGCGCGTCAGGCGGTGGCGCAGCCTCAGGCGCTGGCTCATGACCTCGCGCCGCAGGTCGAGGTAGCGATAGCGCAGCCGCACTTCCTCGCCCACCGTCTCATCGAGCTGGAACGGCAGGGGCTCGGAGCGGTTCAGCACCTCGAGCTCGCGCGCGAGCAGCTCCACCTGCCCGGAGGCGAGGTTGGCATTGACGGTGCCCGCGGGACGCGCGCGCACCACGCCGCGCACTTTCACGACGAACTCGCTGCGCAGCCGCTCGGCCTCCCTGAACACCTGAGGCTGGTCGGGGTCGAACACCACCTGCAGCAGGCCGTCGCGGTCGCGCACGTCGACGAAGATCACCCCGCCGTGGTCGCGCCAGCGGTGGACCCAGCCGGCCACGGTGACCTCCTGGCCGAGGAGCTTCTGATCGACGGAGCCGCAGTAATGTGAGCGCATGAGGCGCGCGATGTTACGGAGGCGGCCGGGCCCCCGCAACCGCGCCACGGGGCTTCAGGCGGCGGGCTTTCCCAGGGCGGCGTGTCCGGCTGCGGCGTGGGCCGGGTGCGGCACCACCACCCCGCAGGTGATGATCATCTTCATGGCGTCATCCACCGACATGGCGAGCTCGATGACCTGGCGCCGCGGCACGAGCACGAGCCAGCCGGCCGTGGCATTGAGGGCCGCCGAGATGTACACCGCCGCGTGCGGCTCGCCGAGCCTCGCCGAGACCTCCGGCACGTCCTCGGCGGTGAGAAAGCCGATGCTCCACACCCCCGCCCGCGGGTACTCGATCATCACCACCTTGCGGAACGAGCTCGACTGCGACAGCACGCTCTCGGCGAAGCTCTTCACCCCGCCGTAGACGGTGCGCACCACCGGGATGCGGTTAAGGACGTCCTCGCCCCACACGATCAGGCGCCGCCCGATCAGGTTCGTGACCAGCAGGCCGGTGAGGAACACGATCACGAGTGCGAACACCAGGCCCGCGCCGGGGAGCGCAAAGCCGATCAGGGCCTGCGGCCGCAGCTCCGGGGGCAGCAACAGCAGCGTGCGGTCCATGATGTGCAGCATGAAGGTCACCACCCAGATGGTGGCGAGGATCGGCAGCCACACGAGCACGCCGGCCACCATGTAGCGGCGCAGCGAGGCCCACCGGGCGGCGTTCATGCTGCTGAGGCTAGCGGCGCGCCTTGCGCGCGCCGCGCTTGGACCGACCGCGCGCGGCGCTCTTGGCGCTGCGGCGGCCGCGGGCGGCGGGTGCAGCCTTGGCCGCGGCGGGCTTGGCCGCCGGGGCCTCCTTGGCGTCCGACTTGCCCTCCTTCGCCTCGGCTTTCTCCGTCGGCTTCGCCTCGGGCTTGCTCTCGGCCTTCGGCTCCTCCTTCTCGGCGCCGGCGAGATTGCGCTTCTTCTCCTGGTCGCCCTTGAAGTCGGTCTCGTACCAGCCGCCGCCCTTCAGGCGGAACACGGGGGCAGAGACCAGCTTCTTCAGCCGGTTCTTGCCGCAGGAGGGGCACTTGGTGAGCGGGGCGTCGGTGATCTTCTGCATCACCTCGCTGTAGAACTTGCAGGCCTCGCACTCGTACTCGTAGAACGGCATGGCTGTCTTGGAGCGGCAGTGTTGTTGGAACGCGGCGCAGTATAGCGTCCCGCGCGCGGCCGGTGATTACCGGCCGCGCGCCGCCTTGCGCTCTTCGCTCTTGGTGAAGCCGAGCTCCCCGTCCTGGGCCACGACGCGGATGCGGTCGCCGGGCACGAACTCGCCCTGCAGGATGCGCTGCGCGAGGGGGTTCTCGACCTGCTGCTGGATGGCGCGCTTCAGGGGGCGCGCACCGTAGACCGGATCGAAGCCCGCCTGGCCGAGAAGGTCGCGGGCGCCATCATCGAGCGTCAGGTCCATGTTGCGCTCGGCGAGGCGCTTCTTCAGGTACAGCAGCTGGATGTCCACGATCGCGCGGATCTGCTTGGTGCCGAGCGGGTGGAACACCACGATGTCATCGATGCGGTTGATGAACTCGGGGCGGAAGCTCTGCTGCACCACCTCCATCACCGCGCTCTTCATCCTGGCGTAGTTCTGTTCGCCGGCGTACTCCTGGATCACCTGCGAGCCGAGGTTCGAGGTCATGATGATGACCGTGTTGCGGAAGTCGACCGTGCGCCCCTGGCCGTCCGTCAGGCGCCCGTCATCGAGCACCTGCAGCAGCACGTTGAAGACGTCCGGGTGCGCCTTCTCGACCTCATCGAGCAGGATCACCGAGTAGGGCCGGCGGCGCACCGCCTCGGTGAGGTAGCCGCCCTCCTCGTAGCCGACGTAGCCGGGCGGGGCGCCGATCAGGCGCGCCACGGAGTGCTTCTCCATGAACTCCGACATGTCGACGCGGATCATGGCTTCCTCGGTGTCGAACAGGAACTCGGCGAGCGCCTTGCACAGCTCGGTCTTGCCCACGCCGGTGGGACCCAGGAACAGGAACGAGCCGTTCGGCCGGCGCGGGTCGGAGAGCCCGGCGCGCGAGCGGCGGATGGCATCGGAGACGATGCGCAGCGCCTCGTCCTGGCCGACGACGCGCTTGGCGAGCGCCTCCTCCATCTTCAGGAGCTTCTCGCGCTCGCCCTGCAGCATCTTCGAGACCGGGATGCCGGTCCACTTGGAGACCACCTCCGCGATCTCCTCCTCGGTGACCTTGTTGCGCACCAGCGTCGGGGCCTTGTCCTCGGCCGCCAGCGCGGCGGTGAGGCGCTTCTCGAGCTCGGGGATCTTGCCGTACTGCAGCTCCGCCATGCGCTGCAGGTTGCCGGCGCGGCGGGCGGCCTCGAGCTCAAGACGCGTGCGGTCGAGCTCGTCACGGATCTGCGCCGCGCCCTGCAGCGTCGCCTTCTCGGACTTCCACACCTCCTCGAGGTCGGCGTACTCCTTGGTGAGCGCACTCAGAGTGCTCTCGAGGGTCGCCAGGCGCTTGCGCGAGGCCTCGTCCTTCTCCTTCTTCAGCGCCTCCTGCTCGATCTTCAGCTGGATGATGCGCCGCTCGAGCTTGTCCAGCGCCTCGGGCTTGGAGTCGATCTCCATGCGGATGCGGGCGGCCGCCTCGTCGATCAGGTCGATGGCCTTGTCCGGCAGCTGGCGGTCGGCGATGTAGCGGTGCGAGAGCGTCGCCGCGGCCACGATGGCCGGATCGGTGATCTCGACCTTGTGGTGCACCTCGTAGCGCTCCGCCAGCCCGCGCAGGATGGCGATCGTGTCCTCGACCGAGGGCTCATCGACCAGCACCTTCTGGAAGCGCCGCTCGAGCGCCGCGTCCTTCTCGATGTACTTGCGGTACTCATCGAGCGTCGTCGCACCGACGCAGTGCCGGCCCCGACCATGGTGTGCAGCTCGTCGATGAAAAGAATGATCTGGCCTTCCTGCTTGGCGAGATCATTGAGCACGCCCTTGAGGCGCTCCTCGAACTCGCCGCGGAACTTGGCCCCGGCGATGAGCGAGCCCATGTCGAGGGCGAGGATGCGCTTGTTCTTCAGGCTCTCGGGCACCTCGGCATTGATGATGCGCTGGGCGAGGCCCTCGACGATCGCGGTCTTGCCCACGCCCGGCTCGCCGATCAGCACCGGGTTGTTCTTGGTGCGCCGCTGCAGCACCTGGATGGTGCGGCGGATCTCATCGTCGCGGCCGATCACCGGGTCGAGCTTGCCGGCGGAGGCGCGCGCGGTGAGGTCGATGGTGTACTTCTCGAGCGCCTGGCGGCTCTCCTCGGCGTTGGCGTCGTTCACCTTCTCACCGCCGCGGACCTCCTCGATGGCCTTCTCGATGGCGCCGCGCACCACGCCTGCTTCCTTGAAGAGCTTGGCGAGGCTGCGGTCCTCGAAGGCGGCGAGCACGAACAGCTCGCTCGAGATGAACTGGTCGCCGCGCTGCTGCGCGAGCTTGTCGGTCACGTTGAGCACGCGGTTCAGATCGTTCGAGACGTGCACCTCCCCGGGCGTGCCCTCGACCTTGGGCAGCGCGTCGATGATGCTCAGCAGTCCCGCGCGCAGCTTGTTGATGTCGGCGCCCGCCTTCATGAGCAGCGGGCGCAGCGAGCCGCCGGAGCTGTCGAGCATGGCGAGCAGCACGTGCGCGGGCTCGATGACCTGGTTGTCCCGGCCGAGGGCGAGGGACTGCGCATCGGCGAGCGCCTGCTGAAAGCGAGTGGTGAGTTTGTCCTGACGCATGGGAGGTAAGGCCTTGAGTGGGATCGTTGTTTTGTGGGGTCAGGGCCGGCGCATTCAAGGGGCGCCGCGGGACTCGAGCCCAAAGCCTCCTCCCAGGCTAGGAGTGAGTCAACCGCTCCGCGAGCGCGACCAGGCCGACCCCGAGCGCCAGCCACAGGACCTGCGCCGCACTGGTGCGCGGGTCGGCGCTGCGGTGCAGTCCCGGGATGAGCCCGGCGACGGCGATGTAGAGGAAGCCGGCCGCGGCGACCGCGAGTGCGTAGGGCAGCAGCTCGAGCGTGGCGCGCAGCGCGAAGTACGCCACCACCGCGCCGGCCACGGAGGCGAGCCCGGTGGCGAGGTTGAGGACCAGGGCGCGCTCGCGCGAGAACCCGGCGTGCACCAGGAGCGCGAAGTCCCCGACCCGGTGCGGTACCTCGTGGGCCGCCACGGCCACGGTGGTGAGGAGGCCGAGCGGCACGTTGCTCAAGAAAGCCGCCGCGATCAGCACCCCATCCAACGCGTTGTGCAGGCTGTCCCCGATCAGCACCAGAATCCCCGAGGCACGATCGCGCGCGCGGGTGTGGCCGCCGTGGTCATGTCCGTGCGCGTGCCCATGCCCATGCTCGTGCCCGTGCGCGCCCTCGGGATGCTCGTGATGCCACGCCAGCACCAGCTTCTCGATCACGAAGAAGAAGCCGAGCCCGCCGAGCACGCAGGCTCCGATCGCCCGAGCGTGCTCGGCACCGGCGCCCTCCACGGCCTCGGGCAGGAGCGCGAGCAGCGCCGCCGCCAGGAGCGCGCCGGTCGCGAAGGACAGGAAATGCGGCAGGATCCGGGCGGTGCGCTCGGGTGGCACCCAGAGGAACGCCACGGCAAAGGCAGCGCTCGCGATGCCGCCGATGGCGGCGCAGATGATGATCCAGACGAGAAGCGGCACGCGGGGCGTCAGTTTCTTGGCGGTGACTTGACCGCGATCCTAGCACGCACCCGCACGCCTCCCCGCCGGGCGGCCCGAGCGCTCATACGAGCCAGATCAGGGCTCCCATGCGCCCGCAGCGGCCATCGCGCCGGTAGGAGAAGAAGCGGTCGCGATCGGCGAACGTGCACCAGCTGCCGCCGTAGACGGCGCTGATGCCAAGTGCGGCGAGGCGCTGGCGGGCGAGCTCGCCCAGGTCGCACTGCCAGCGGCCGCGCTCGTTGGCCGAGAATGCGCGCTCAGCCGCGGGATTCTTAGCCACGAAGGCGGCGCGCACCTCGCCTCCAACCTCGAAGTGCTCAGGTCCGATCGCCGGCCCGAGCCACGCGAGGAGCCGCTCGGGCGGCAGAGCGAGTGCACGCACGGTGGCCTCCAGCACCCCGGCGGCAAGCCCACGCCAGCCGGCGTGGGCGGCCGCGACTGCGGTCCCCGCGCGGTCGGCGAATAACACCGGCATGCAGTCGGCGACCTGGATGACCGCGACCTCCCCGGCACTTCGCGCCAGCACCGCATCGGCCACCGTCCGGGCACTCGCCGTGCCGGCCTCCGCCACGGCCGTGCCGTGCACCTGCTCGAGCCACAGCGGCTCGGCGGGGAGCGCGAGCGCCGCGGCCACCCGCCGGCGGTTCTCGGCCACGGCGGCCGGATCATCGCCGACATGTGCCCCAAGGTTGAGTGAGTCAAAGGGGGCTGAGCTCGCCCCGCCCGCGCGCAGCGTGCAGGCGGCGCGCACACGGGCGCTCGCCGGCCACTCGGGGATGAGGAACTCAGGCGGCACGCGCGTCCGCCTCCAGCGCGGCGAGCAGCGCCGCCAT
>Ga0335082_10006071_pt1 | contig 13196 bp, 11 predicted proteins | sample Lox_Sample_41_FD_206718 | JGI IMG/M metagenome (GOLD analysis project Ga0335082, IMG submission 206718) | Soil microbial communities from Loxahatchee National Wildlife Refuge, Florida, United States - Lox_Sample_4.1 | ecosystem: Environmental > Terrestrial > Soil > Wetlands | place: USA... | reverse complement strand
ATGCCGACCAGCGGAGGCACCTTGTTGTCTTCGATCTGCAATAGCGACGGAGGCATGGGCAACGCGAGCACTGTTCGCTTTTTGTTCGCTCTCGTAGCATATAGCCGATGCGGCCATACGTCAAGCGACTGTCATCCGCCGCCAGTGCATCCATGTCCGTCAACGGGGTGACCTCTATCACTGACAGGGCGTGGCATCGCTTGTACCCTGACGGGCAAGAACCTGTCGCAGGTCAGAGTTCAGCCGTGGAGGCCCTCATGCCCGTTTACGAATATGTCTGCAACGAATGCCACACCTCGTTTGAAGTGATCCTCACCATCAGGGAGCATGAGAATGACGAGGTGATTTGTCCGAAGTGCGGCTCTAAGAATGTCGAACAGGATGCAGCCGAGTTCTTTGCCGTGACCTCGCGCAAAAGCTGACGACAGCGGCGCGTTGGAATGAAATAGGTTTAAGGGGGTTTTCCTGTTTGTCCCCTGATGCTTCCGGTCCTTCGCCCCGTCCGCGCCAGGACTGTGAGCCTCAAGCTACCATCCGCAGGACTTTTTCCCCAATGATGTGATTTAATTCTCCCGCTCCCTGCAAACCTGCGTGCAGCGCTGATGGCCCACACCTTCAAGAGCGACCCCGAATACATCGCGACCACCCACAATACTGCCCGGTTCTTCACCGAGCATCGGCAGGTCGCCCTCGTCCTGCTGCTGGCCGTCTTCGCCTGGGGATGGTTCGGCTATCAGAAGATGCCCAAGCGCAAGGACCCGGACATTCCAGTGCGCGTCGCGTCGGCGCAATGTAATTGGCCGGGTGCTACCACCGAGCAGGTCGAACAACTGGTGACACGTCCAATCGAGCAGACTGTCGCCCTGAATTCGACCCTGAAGCAACCTAGCCCATCGGACTTTGCCATTCGCTCGCTCACCTTTCCCGGCCTCTCCGTCGTGTACGTCCAGCTCAACGACAACGTGAAGGACAAGGAGAAGCAATTCTCCGACATGAACCTGAAGCTGAATCAGCTCAACCTGCCGTACGGCGCAGGTCCGATTCAGTTCAACAGCAACTTTGGTGATACGGCAGCGCTGATGCTGACCGTGGCAAGCCCGATGGTCTCGCCGACTGAGGTCGCTCTGCGGGCCATCGCGATTCGCAAAGCCATCGAGCAAACTCGTGCCGAACTGCCGAAGGACGCGCCACAACCCCGCGTCAGTGTCATCTTTGCCTTTCCGCTGTCGGTCGCTCCGGGTCCGGTGCGGAGTAACTTCGAGAACATTGCGCACATCGCCGCCCGGAACAAGACGCTAAGCGACCTGCATTTCTTTGATGGACCGGGCTATGTCGGCCTCGACGCCAGCACCCCGGTCGATGATGCGACCATCCGGGAACGTGGCGAGCAAATAATTCGCGCCACTCTCCATCGCTCCGAGCTTCACCCGGATGCATGGAGTCCTGCCATCATCCGTAACCCGGCCGATACCGAAGCCGAGCTCGCCAGGGTTGCGGGTGCGAAATATTCCTACAACGACCTCGACGACTACACCGACCTGATCCAACGAACTTTGCAAGGCGTTCCCGAGACCTCGAAGGTCTCGCGCTCCGGCGTTCTGCCCGAACAGGTCTACCTCGATTACTCGCAACAGCGGCTGGCGCAATACGGCTACGACCCATCAAAGCTGAAAAATGTTCTGGGCGCCCAGAACATCACGCTTCCCGCGGGCCAGCTCGAAGTCGGGCCCACGAACCTCATCATCAATCCGTCCGGACTATTTGGCTCGGCCAAGGCAATCGGCGGCGTCATTATCGGCGTTTCCTCTTCGAACAGCCCGGTCTACTTGCGCGATCTGGTGGACATTTCGAGCGGATACCAGAGCCCACCCACCTACCTCAACTACCTGACCTGGCGCGACGGCAGCGGTAAATGGGTTCGCAGCCGCGCCGTGACGCTCGCCGTCTACATGCGCGCTGGCCAGCAGGTCGACCTTTTCGGACGGCATGTCGCCGAGAAGCTGGACAGCGTCAAGCACTACCTCCCCGACGACCTGCTTATGGTCCACACCTCCGACCAGCCGATTCAGGTCAAGGAACAGATTGACCTGTTCATGGACGCGCTCTACGAAGCCATCGGCCTGGTGGTAATCGTCTCGCTGATCGGTTTCTGGGAGTGGCGCTCCGCGCTGTTGATGGCGATCTCCATTCCCATCACGCTCGCTATGACGTTTGGCTTCATTTACGTGCTGGGCATCGACATCCAGCAGGTCTCGGTCGCATCCCTGATTATTGCCCTCGGGCTGCTGGTGGATGACCCGGTCGTGGCCGGCGATTCCATCAAGCGAATGCTGGCCGAAGGGCAGCCGAGAATCGTGGCGCCGTGGCTTGGTCCGACACGAATCGCAACTGCGATCATGTACGCCACGATTACGAACATCGTCGCTTATCTGCCGTTCCTGCTGGTCACCGGCAATACGGGGGAGTTTCTGTACAGCCTGCCGATCGTGATGACCTGCGCGCTGGTCGCCTCGCGCCTGGCATCCATGACCTTCATCCCGCTTCTGGGCTATTACATCCTTCGCCCTGACAAGAAGCCGGAAGCTCCCATCGAGGTGCGCCGCACGACCGGCTTCACTGGTTTTTATGCTGGAGTCGCCAAGTTCGCCATCGAACACCGCTGGAAGGTCGCCGTTGGTTCCCTCGCTTTCCTCGTGTTGGGAGGGTTTCTCTTCAACCAGTTGCGGACCTCCTTCTTCCCCGACGACGTGCAGTATTGGTCGTACGCCGATGTCTGGCTGCCGAACGACGCCAACTTCGACGCCACCAATCAGGCGTCGCAGCAGGTGGAGCAGATTATCAAGGAACAAGCTGCGCTGTGGGGCAAGCAGCACCCGGACAAGGACGGAAAGCCGGCCAATATCCTGCGTTACGTGACGACCTGGGTGGGCGGCGGAAGTCCCCGCTTCTGGTTCTCGCTCTCTCCGCAGTCGCAACAGCTTAACTACGCGGAAGTGCTGGTCGAACTGGACAATAAGGACATCACGCCCGCCTTCGTCGATCAGGTCCAGCCGGTGCTTTCCGCCAGCGTGCCGGGGGCGCGGATTGACTATCGCCAGCTTCAGACCAACCCCGTAAACTACCCGGTTGAGATTCGCGTCATCAGCGATGCCGACGTTGGAACCGCAGGAAGTGCTAGAGACATTCAGACCATGCGGCACATCGCAGACCAGGTGATCGATGTACTGCAATCGGCTCCCGCAGCGGTGCGGGTTCGCAATGAGTGGCAGTCGGAGAGCGCGCAGGTGAGCCTGCTGGTTAATCCGGACCGCGCCAATCTGGCAGGTATCAGCAACCTTGACGTCGCCAACTCAGCTACCAGTGCCATGAGCGGCGTTCCGGTGACCTCGCTCCAGCAGGGCGACAAGAACATACCGGTAGTGGCGCGCCTCAAGATGGATGAGCGGGCACGCCTTTCCGACATCCAGAACTTGTACGTTTACTCGCAATCGGCCGGCACCAAGATTCCGCTGGTGCAGATTTCCGACATCCAGAACAGCATGGCGACCAACCGCGTGATCCGCATTGACCATTTCCGCACCATGTCAATTTATGCATTTCCGGCTCCGGGCCATTTGCCCTCAGAGATTACGAAGGTCGCGCTGCCCAAGCTGAGGGAGCTTGAGAAGACCATGCCGCCGGGTTACCGGCTCACCATCGGAGGCGAATACGACAAGCAGCAGGTTGGCTTTCGCAATCTCGCGGTGGTGCTGGCGATATCGGTCTCGGCGATCTACCTGGCGCTGCTTTTCCAGTTCAACAACGCCATCAAGCCGCTGCTGGTCTTTGCCGCCGCCCCCTACGGCGTGGCCGGCGCCATCGCCGGCCTTTGGGTCATGAACACCTCGTTCGGTTTCATGGCTTTCCTGGGAATCGCCAGCCTGATCGGAGTCATTGTGAGCCACGTTATCGTGCTCTTCGATTTCATCGAGGAACGTCACGCGATGGGCGAACCCTTCGAGGAAGCGGTCATCGATGCCGGCATCATTCGTCTGCGGCCGGTTATGATCACGGTCGGCGCAACCGTGCTGGCGTTGTTCCCGCTGGCGATGCACGGCGGGCCGCTTTGGCAGCCGCTCTGCTACGCACAAATCGGTGGACTGACGGTCGCCACATTCATTACGCTGTTGATGGTTCCGGTTTTGTACTCGATCTTCGTGCTGGATTTGAAGATACTTACCTGGGATGCGAAGGAGGAGCACCAGCAAGGCGCCGCCGCGCTGCCCGGCGCGTCCACAGCGTCGGCCACCTCGGGAGACTGAATCATGAGAAACGTCAGCCAGCGCTTTTGCTCGCTTCGGCTTGCTTCGATACTTTGTTTGCTGTTGACCTGCTGCGCCGCAGGGCTCGGCCAACAGCCGGGCAAGAGCCCAAGCCGGCCGCACGCCGGCAAGATCAGCGTTCCCTTCGAATTCGATGTCGGCGGAACCAGCTTTCCTGCGGGACAGTACATTCTGGGAGTGCTATCGGGGGCCTATGCGCAGATACGCAGCACCAGCAACGACAAGCTCCAGCAGACGCTTTACTTCACGCAGAGCGGAGAGCCGGAGAAGGGTCCCCGCGCGCTTTTCGCCCTGCGTGGCAAGAAGTATTTCTTTTCCGGTATTTTGGGATGGTTTGGCCGGATGCAATACACCGGATTCAGTCCTCACGGTGACGAGGAGATCAAGGAGATTCCGATCACATCTGCCGAATAGATCGTGATGCTTTTGCACAGCCCGCAGACCAGCGGCGCAGCTAACCCGCAATATCAACGTTCCAAGCAATCGAGGAGACTTTGCATGAAACCAGCAAGCACGGCCCGCAGACTTGGCGGCGCCGCAACCATGACCGCAGTTTTCGTCGTTGTAATGTCTCTGGCGATGCCGTCGTTCGCCCAGATGGGAGGCGGCTCTTCCGACCTGCAGCAGAAGGTGCAAGCGCTGAAGGAGGCTGCCGCCGCCAACAAGCAGGCGCTTCAGCAGTATCAGTGGGTGGAAACCACCGTGCTGACTTACAAAGGCGAAGACAAGCCGCCTAAGCAGGAGCTTTGCCGTTATGGCGCGGATGGCCAAGTGCAGAAGGTGCCGATCGGCCCCCCGCAACAGCCGCAGCAGAGCGGCCGTCAGGGAAGGCTGAAGGAGCGCGTGGTCGAGAAGAAGAAAGAGGAAATGCAGGATTACCTGCAGCAGGCGAAGTCGGTGATCAGCCTTTACGTTCCGCCGAATCCGCAGCGCATGCAGCAGGCCTTCCAGAACCACAACGTTTCCATCGAGCCCGGCGCAGGCGTGGCACAGCTGGTATTCAAGAATTACGCCCAGCCCGGCGACCAGATGACCATCGCCTTCGATACGGCGGCGAAAAAAATCCAGTCGATCAACGTCAACTCCTACGTCGGCGATCCCAAGGACTCCATCAGCATGACGGCGCAAATGGCCACTTTGCCCGGCGGGCCGAACTACGTGTCGCAGAGCGTACTCAACGCTCCTTCCAAGGACGTCAAGATAACGACGACGAATTCGCAGTACAGCAAAATCGCCCAGTAAAGCCCGCTGTTAGCCTTTCGCCGTTTCCCTTTTTAGCAGGTGCCCCACCCAGGCGCAGGTTGCTTGGGTGGGATTCTGCAATCTGCTATCGTCGAACAATGTCTGTCAGGCGAACCTCACCAACCGACGTACAGTGGTACACGGTAGCATCTCCCACGGTCTCACCCTTGACGTCCATGATGGTGACGACATCCCTTGTGGATTCAGCTTGTCCAGATTGGTAATCGACGCGTACGCTAACGACGGTAGTCTGGCTTGGCTGACGCTGCGCGTCGCGGAATTCGAGTTGACATTCTCCACTTCCGCCTGAAGTACTGGCACGCCACCGATACTGCACGTCTTGATTCTTTCCCAGTAGGAACCGGTTGCCAGGCGCCGTGGTCCACGATGACCAGTCCTGAGCAGCCGCTGAACCCTGCAGAGTTCCCAGGCCGACCAAACAAACGGCAATGATTTGTAGCTTCATCTGTGTCCTCTCTCAGTACAGCCGGGACCGCGGCCCCTGGCTTCTTCACTCGCTGGACAGCGTGCAGTCCACACTCATCTCCTTGCAGACCTTCAGGACTCCCTGCACCACCAGCGACGTCGCGTCGGGCTGAGCGGCCGTGAGGTTCGAGGCAATCACCAGTTGCGTGAGCTTGTCGCCCAGCGGCGTGGCTTGCAGGCTGGCCACCTGCATGCCGTTGGTGAATTGCACCAGCCGCCTTCTCGCATCCTGCATTGTGATCTTCAGGTCGGTGCGCGCAGAAAGGTCCTTGACCGCGGTCTGATACACCTTGTCGGCGGGCGCCTCCAGCACAACGGTGGCGACGTCGAAGCCGCCGCCGTCCTTGGAGCGGTCGCTCATCTGCTGCACGCGTCCGGCGACGGCGCGCGCCACCATGACCCACTGCGCTTGCGCGCCGACGGCGCTCAGCAGGATTGCAGTCAGGAATGCGCGTGTGAGTTTGCGGTTATGCGTCATCACTGTCCTTTCTCCCGGGCGGTTACCGCTCAGGCTCGTGAAACGATACCACGGTTCCATCAGGAGACAAGGGCTATTGTTTCTTCGGACCCTCCCCCATTTGTGCCACATATAGAATCAACAACTTGGCGAAAAAATGGCGGTAAATATGAGAACCACAATGACTTACACGTTCATAACTGATTCCTGAGGACTTAGGACCAGTGCCTAGTGCCTGGTGGCCAGCGGTCAGCAGCAGAAACGACCGTGTGTGCTCTGACGGCCGAGCCTGCGCCGCACTCATCCGGGCTTGGTTCTCAGAAAGTAGTTGTTACGAAGGTAAGCAGGACAGTTTCAACTTTCGAGTTTCAAGTTTCAAGCGTGCCACGCTGGTTCGCAGCGTGGTCTATACTTGCCTTCGCTTATCGGGGAGGACAGGGATGAAGAAATGTCTGGTTGTTTCGTGGTGCATCGTCATGGTTGTGGTGATGGTCTGGGGCCAAGGCATGGACGAAGGGTATCAGCCGGCCCGAGTGGTTTCGTTTGAAAAGCAGGCCCTTGACGCGCGGCACCCGGAAACTTCCGGCGGTTACAAGATTTCCATGCGGATGGGGAATACGCTCTACGTTTGCCACGCCAGCGGCCCCGCCTCCACGTTCGTTGACTGGAGCAACGGGAAAGAATTCCCCGCTAAGCTCGAGGGCAAGGTCCTGCTGGTGAAGGGTCCTGATGGCCCAGCGGAGCTGAACGTTCAGCACACGAAAACGCCGAAGTAGGGCGTGCGATAAATGGTAGTGTCGCGAACCGCAGGTCCCTCAACTCGCGCTCAGTCGCTTCGCTCTTTCGCGCTCGCTCGGGATGACAATTCGGTACGGCGTTCGCAGTCCCGTCAACAATTGCATTATGGATACTAGTGGCCAGTGGCTAGTGGCCAGTGGCTAACAGCTAATCGCTATCTTCACGGCACAATCACTGCCGCACCGTCGATGGCGTCGCTCTTGAGGGCGGCCAGGGCTTCGTTGGCCTGGTCAAGCCGGAAGGATGTTACCTGGGAATGCAGGTTTATGTCGCCGGCGATTTGGAGGAAGTCGCGGGCGTCGGCGCGGGTCATGTTGGCGACGCTGCGGAGTTGCCGCTCCCCCCACAGCAGGCGGTCGTAATCGAACTCAGGGATACGGTCGAGATGAATGGCGTTGATGGCGACCACGCCGCCCTTGCGCAGGCTGGCCAGCGCCGCCACCACGACATCACCGGCAGGAGCGAAGGTGATGGCGCGGTCGAGTTCGACCGGCGGCTCGTCGGTTTCGGCGCCGACCCACTTCGCGCCCAATTCCTCGGCCAGGCGGCGGTGCGACTCGCCACGGGTGGAGACGTAAACGTCGCACATCCAGGCATGAAGTACCTCGATGGCCAGATGGGCCGAGGCCCCAAAGCCAAACAGACCGACACGCTCGCCCTGCTGGACTCCGGCGACGCGCAGGCTGCGAAATCCGATGATGCCGGCACACAGCAGCGGCGCGGCATGCAGGTCGTCGAGAGACGGCGGCAAGGGAAAGACGAAGTCAGCGCGGGCGGTGGCGTATTCGGCATAGCCGCCGTTCACGGTGTACCCGGTGAAGGTGGGCGCGTCGCAGAGGTTCTCCATTTTGCTGCGGCAGTACCAGCAGGTGCCGTCCGTGCCGCCGAGCCAGGAAACGCCGACGCGTGTCCCCAGCGGAAGCTCCGACGTGGCGCCTGCGACGATGTCGCCGACGATCTGGTGGCCGGGAATCAGTTGCTGGCGGCGGGGCGGCAGTTCGCCCTCGACGATGTGCAGATCGGTGCGGCACACACCGCAGGCGCGGACCTTCAGCAGCACCTGGCCGGGTTCGGGTTCGGGGCGCGCAACATCGGCGAGGAAGAGCGGGCGGTCCCGAACCGGTTGCGGAATTGTCAAAATTGCGGCGCGCATCAGGAATCTCCGCCAAGGGCGCGCTATAATTCTATCCGCTTCCCGGAAGCTGCTTCGGAGAAAGATCTGGCCTTGGCAAAGAATTGCGACCGGGTGGATCGGGCGCAAGATGCAGTCCTGCCCATGCGGCGCTCAGGCTTTCTGCCCTTGTCTGAGCGCATCGCCAACAATCAATGACTTTCTGGAGACAATCATGAATTTACGCAGATTCCTGCTTGCGGTGCTGCTGTTTGCCCTGCCGGCGGGCGTAGTTCCTCTAGGCTGGTCGGCTTCCACCGGCAGCTCGAACGGCAAAGTTTCCTGGCGCGTCCTGGCGGACACCGCCAACGGCGCCCAGGCGGAGGCCCTGGTGGTACTGAAGGAGCAGGCTGATCTCAGTCCCGCTTACACATTTAAAACCAAAGTGGAGAAAGGTACCTTTGTCTATAACGCGCTGCGTACGGTGGCCAACCGGACGCAAGGGCCCATCCTCAGCCTGCTGAAGCAGCGCGGCGTAGCTTATCAATCGTTCTACATCGTAAACATGATCAAGGTCACCGGCGACCGCAACCTCATAGACGAACTTGCGGCCCGCGCCGATGTGGCGCGGATTGACGCAAATCCGCTGATCAATGCCGGCCTGCCGAGCACTGAAGGCAAGCCGACAGACTATGCAGCGCAGGGAATCGAATGGAATGTGTCGCAAGTGAAAGCGCCCGATCTGTGGAACCTGGGCTACACGGGTACAGGTTTGGTGGTATCCGGCGCCGACACCGGCGTGCAGTGGGACCATCCGGCACTGAAGAACCACTATCGCGGATGGAACGGTCAACAGGCCAATCACGATTACAACTGGGATGATGCGGTCGATCACTCGACGGCTCCCATGGACCCGCACGGCCACGGGACCTTCACCGTCAGCGAAGAAGTAGGCGATGACGGCAACGGCAACCAGATTGGGGTTGCGCCGGGTGCGAAGTGGATCGCCTGCCGCAACATGGATTCAGGGGGCAACGGCAAGCCGGCGTGGTACACCGAGTGCTTCCAGTTCCTGATCGCACCGTGGCCGATCAACCAGCCCGATAAGGGCGATCCCAGCAAGGCGCCCGATTCCATCAACAATTCCTGGGTCTGCCCGCCGAGCGAAGGCTGCAATTACGACACCCTGAAGAGCATCGTGGATGCCGTGCGCGCCGCGGGTATCGTTCCGGCGATGGCTGCCGGCAATGACGGTCCGAACTGCTCGACCATCATGTATCCGCCGGCCATCTACTCCAGTGCGGTCAGCGTTGGGGCGCTCGACCGCAGTAACCACATTGCCAGCTTCAGCAGCCGGGGACCGGTCACCGTGGACGGCAGCAACCGCACCAAGCCGGACCTCTCGGCGCCGGGAGTCAGCATCCGCGGAGCCGTGCCCGGCAATGGTTACCAGTCAGGCTGGTCGGGAACGTCCATGGCGGCGCCGCACGTCGCCGGCGGGGTGGCGCTGCTGTGGCAGGCGAACCCCAGCCTGATCGGCGATGTTGGCCAGACGGAATTGGCCATGGAACATGCGGCCACTCACCTGGCTCCGGTCACCGCTGTCGGCTACTGCCGCGGACCGCTGATCCTGCAGGACAACACCTTCGGCTGGGGACTGCTGAACCTGCTGAAGGCGGCAGGTCACTGATACCTTTGCGTAAGCACTTCCTTGCGGCTCCGCGCCATGCGGGGCCGCCTTTTCCCTAATTTTCATCCCACTGTCGCGTGTTTCCATCGTTCATGAAGCGGCTTTCGTCACTCTTCCGCTTACAATCGCCGTTTCCCGTGCGTCCAAGCGGCGCGTTACGTCTGATGGGGGTGAATCAGCACGTTCTCAGGCGTACTTCCGCAACAAAACCTTTCGCGAACGAGGAGCGCTCCATGTACAAGCTTCGTTTCCCTCTTCTAGTTTCATGCCTATGGCTCGCGGCCACGCTCGGCTATGCCCAGTCCACACAACTAGACCTGCCACGGCCGAGCCAGCACGCAACCGTGAGCCAGACCGTAGGCGTCACCAATATCACCGTCAACTATCACCGTCCGCTGGCCAACGGCCGCAAAGTGTGGGGCGGACTGGTGCCCTATGGGCAGGTCTGGCGGGCGGGCGCGAACGAGAACACGACGATTACCTTCAGCACGCCGGTAACTGTGGAAGGTCAGCCGCTCGCGGCCGGAACCTACGGCCTGCACATGATCCCCGATGAGAATGAGTGGACCATCATCTTCTCCAACATGCACACCGCCTGGGGCAGCTTCAGCTACGACCAGAAGGAAGATGCCCTGCGCGTCAAGGTGAAACCTCAAACCACCACCGACCTGCACAACGCCCTGGTGTATGACTTCGACCAGCTCGACCCCAACTCCACGGTGGTGACCATGAGTTGGGACAAGGTTGCCGTGCCCATCAAGGTCGCAGTCAACCTGCAACAGACGGTCGAGGCCAGCCTGAACAACCAGCTCCGCGGCCTGTCGCAGTACACGTGGGACGCCTGGAATGATGCCGCGACGTACCTGGTTGACAACAAGATGGACCTGAACCTGGCGCTCAAGGACATCGACAAGTCCATCCAGAACGAAGAGCGCTTCGAAAACTTGATGACCAAGGCGCAAATCCTCGACGCTATGGGGCAGAAGGACCAAGCCACGGTGGCGCGCAACAAAGCCCTGTCCATGGGCAACCCGCAGCAATTGTATTTCTACGCGCGTCAGCTCCTCATTCGCGACAAGAAGCAGGCGGAGGCTTTTGCCATCTTCCGCGACATTGACAAGAAGTATCCCGACAACTGGCTGGCGCACGCCGGCATGGGCCGCGTCTATTGCGGAGAAGGTAACTACAGCAAGGCGACCGAGCAGATGAAGCTGGCGCTGGCGGTCGCGCCCGACGCCGGAAAACCCAGCGTGGAGAGCCTGATCAAGCGACTGGAAGCGAAAGAGGACATCAACAAGTGACTCAAGCGGCGCGGCAGCCCACCGCGCTGCAACTTCTGCCAGAGACGTTCGGCGGAACGACATCGTCTGACTGTACGATCAGCCTGTCTGGAGCTTGCGCAGCGGCGCGGCCTGGCGCCGGCAGCCTGGATCGCGAACTCCGCGACGCAGCCCAAGCCGGGGATGTTGCGCTCCCCGGAATGTAGATTGACGAACGCCCTCAAACAGCGTGGGGCGCTTCGAGGTACGCCCAGCGCTCCACCAGTTGGCGGTGCGCGATACGCCAGATGACGATCCCGGCAAACTGCAGCTTCTTACCCGTAGCGGTATCGGTCGCTCGCCAGGTGTTTCGCACCACCACCTTGTCGCCCTCGGCGATGATGTCTTCGATGGTGACGTGGGTGTCCGGAAACTTCTTCAGCACTCCCGCTACATATTGCTTTGCCCCGGCCGGGCCGGGCGGTGTCCCCGGAGGAACGTCTGAGCCGTGATCCACGAACTGGGGCGCGAAGTTGACATCGCCAATGTCGATGTTCTGTCGATTGACGAATTCTTCAAAGTGATTCCGGACGAAGTCTTTCATCCCGGAATGGGTGAATCCGGTAGTCGGATGAGCGGTTTCCATTGCGGCTGTAGCCATTGCCAACCTCCTATGCTACGGCTGACTTCACTGCGAAGCCGGCAGCGTAGTCCTGCAGGAATTGATCGAAGCGAATGGGTGGACGGCCCAGAATCTGCTCTACGTCGGCGGTGATTTTAGCGCCCGGACCTTCCGTGTAATAGCCCTGCAAGTCAACCAGCGCGTCCGCCTGCCACTGCGGTATGCCGGCCTGCAACATCGATTGCTTCAGTTGCTGGGGCGGGAGATCGACGTACTGGATTGTCGTTCCCAGCAGCTTCGACAGCTTTTCCGCAACCTGCGCATAGGTGAGCGCATCGGGGCCGGTTAGGGTGTAGGTCTTGCCGATGTGCCCGTCACTGGTGAGGAGCCTGGCCGCCACTGCTGCCACGTCGCGCACGTCAATGAAAGCGATTGGAGCGTTGCGCTCGGCAGCGTAAAATGCACGCTCCGACTTGATCGTCCCCCCAAAGTACATGGGGATGTTCTGCATGAAAGTCTCGGGGCGGAAAACCGTGGCCGGGATGCCCGCGGCCTGCAGGTGCTGCTCCACAGCGTAGTGCCAACTGGGAAACGACTTGTTGTAGGTGCCCGCGCCCAGCGCCGAATTCTGTACCACGTGGCGAATGCCGTGATCGCGGCAGGCATCAATCATGTTGCTTTCCAACTCCACAAGCTGTGGGATGGGAGCGCAGACCAGAAATACCTTCTCCACACCAGTGAGCGCTCGATCCAGGCTGGCGCGATCGGCATAGTCCGCAATTACCGGATTAGCCCCTGCGGGCGCCTTGCCCGCCTCTTCCGCGGAACGATACATACCTCGCACGGGCGCGCCTGCCCGCAGTAGTTCGCGCAGGACCGCGCCGCCGACATTTCCTGAAGCGCCGGTGACCAGAATCATGATGTCCTCCCTACTCCACATAATTGCAATCCCGCGGATGGCGAGTTGCATCCCCTTATTTGTGTCACTGTAGCCCGGTTTGGTGCGGCTGTGAAGTACGCACAATTTTGTAAGCCCGTCTCGCAGGAGGTTTCCCATGCAGCCTGTCTATGGATGTCCCGTCAAGGCGACCACCAGGGTCATGGCCGGCAAATGGAAGGTCGCAATCCTATGGAACCTGTCGTTCGGAAGTAAGCGGTTCGCCGAGGTTCGTAATCTCCTGGATGGAGTCAGTGAGAAAGTGTTGACCG
>Ga0335082_10006070_pt1 | contig 13196 bp, 7 predicted proteins | sample Lox_Sample_41_FD_206718 | JGI IMG/M metagenome (GOLD analysis project Ga0335082, IMG submission 206718) | Soil microbial communities from Loxahatchee National Wildlife Refuge, Florida, United States - Lox_Sample_4.1 | ecosystem: Environmental > Terrestrial > Soil > Wetlands | place: USA: Florida... | reverse complement strand
CGGAGCTGGCTGTAGCGGTCCATGAACGGGGCGCCGCTCCGGAGCCGGAGCCTCCCGCCCTCGCCGCGCAGCGCCTCGCTGATGAGGAAGTTCTTGGCCTCGGGGTTGAAGAGGCAGGTGGGGTGGAACTGGTAGAACTCCATGTTGGCGATGTGCGCGCCGGCCCGGTAGGCCATCGCCACCCCGTCGCCAGTGGCCACGTCGGGGTTGGTCGTGTAGAGGTAGACCTTTCCCGCACCTCCGGTGGCCAGCACCACCGACTGGCCGAGGAAGGTCTCGATCTGCCCGGTGGGAAGCAGGACGTAGAGACCCAGCGCGCGCCCGCCGGCGCCGTGTCCCGGCCGCCGCTCGAGGACCAGGTCGATGGCCGCGCTGTCGGAGACGAACCGGATGTTCGGATGGTCGTCGCAGGCGGCGATGAGCACCCGTTCCACCTCGCGGCCGGTGATGTCCCCGCTGTGGACGATGCGGCGCCGCGAGTGTCCGCCCTCCCGGGTCAGGTCCCAGGCGCCGTCCGGACGCCGGTCGAAGGCGGCGCCCAGCTCAGCCAGCTCGCGCACCCGCTCCGGCCCCTCGTGCACCGTCACCTCCACCGCGTCCTTGTGGTTCAGCCCGCTCCCGGCGGCGAGGGTGTCCTGCTCGTGCTGCTCGAAGGAGTCGCTCGGGGAGAGCACCGAGGCGATGCCCCCTTGCGCATACACGGTGTTCGATTCGCTCCGGCTGCGCTTGGTGAGCACACCCACCGTCCCGTGCCGGGACGCCTCCAGCGCGAAGGAGAGGCCGGCCACTCCGCCGCCGACGACCAGGAAGTCGAAGCGCTGGGGCATGACAGCCAGGCGCTTAATCTTCACAAGTCCTGGAAACAAGGACGTTTCTTGAGGCTCCGGACGGGGAGCGATAAGTTCCAGGTCTGGCAGTGCGTGCCCTGGTCCTCTTCCTCTCCGTGTCCGCCGCGTCGCCCGCCGCGGCGAGCGCCATCTACACCTATACCCAGAAGGACGGGACCATCGTCTACACCAACGTTCCGCCCGCCGGGGTGAAAGCGCGCAAGCTGAGTGGCCAGTTCCGCGCCGCCCCGAGGCCGAGCGATCCGCCGGCGCCGGTGGTCCTCAGCGATTCGCTGATCGAGGAATGGATCGCCCGCGCGGCCAGCAAGTACAACATCCCGCTGCCGCTGGTGCGGGCGGTGATGCACGCGGAGAGCAACTTCGACCGCTTCGCCGTCTCCCCCAAGGGGGCGAGCGGGCTGATGCAGCTCATGCCCGGCACGGCGCGCGCCATGTACGTCCGCGACATCTTCGACGTGCAGCAGAACATCGAGGGCGGGGTGCGGTACCTGCGCGTGCTGGCCAACGAGTTCGGCGGCCAGATGGAGAAGATGCTCGCCGCCTACAACGCCGGTCCGGACGCGGTGCGGCGCTTCGACGGCAACATTCCCCCCTACGACGAGACGCAGACCTACGTGCGAAAAGTGCTCGCGCTCTACTTCGTGTACAAGGAACAGGCGCAGGCTGCGGCCGGCCCGACCTCCGCCGGACGTGCGACATGGCAGTGATCCCCGGGACCGGGGGGGACGACGCCTTCCTGACCCTGCTGTACCGCGGCGGTGAGCTCCTCCAGGCGGGACAGCTGGAGGAGGCCCGCGCCCAGCTCGAGGCGGCCTACCAGCTCCAGCCGGACAACGAGAAGGGCCAGAACCTACTCGGCCTGGCCTACTTCAAGCTCGGCCACCTCGACCGCGCGGCGGAGATTTACGAGGGGCTGGTCCGGGAGAACGCCGGCGACCCGACGCTGCGGGTCAACCTCGGCCTGGTCTACCTCAAGTCCGGGCAGCTCCAGCGTGCGGTGCGCGAGTTCGAGCGCGCCGTGGAGCTGGCGCCGGACCATGCCAAGGCGCACAACTACCTCGGGCTGGCGCTGGCCCAGGCCGGGGAGTACGGCCGCGCCCGGGAGGCGTTCCTGCGCGCCGGCTCGGAGGCGATGGCGGAGAAGATGGCGCGGGCGCTGGCCCAGGACCGCGCCCCGCGTCCACCCTCGGCACCTGCCCCGGCGGCGCTGACGCTGGCCGCGTCGAAGACCTTCGTGGGGATGGTGGCCGAGGCGGCCCCCACCGCTCCGCCGCCCGAGCCGAAGCCCTACGACGCCCTGCTCAACCAGGGGCTGAGCGGCAACGGCTCCCCGCCCGGGATGCGAGCCATGCAGGCCGTGCCGGCGCCCATCCCGCTCACCGTGGAGGCCGGCCGGCGGCAGGTGGCGGCGGGCGAGGACGAGCCGCTCGGACCGGCGCCGTCCGGCGGACGCGCCACCCCCGGACCGGTGGCCAGCGCCGAGCTCTCGCAGCTGGCGGCCACCCTGCGGCTGGTGGGGGAGGCCGAGGCGTCGCCCTTCGCGGTGAGCGACGAGTCGGTGCTGGTCACGGTGCGCGGGGAGCTGCTCATCCGCGCCTCGGGGATGATCGGATTCACCGGCTCGCTCGAGTTCCGGCCGGAGTTCAAGCGGTTCCGCGGGCGCGTCACCGACCGGCCGTTCGGCGAGGGCGCGGAGCGGATGCTGCGGGTGACGGGCCACGGGATGGCCTGGGTGGCGCGCGACGGCCGGCGCTTCCTGGCGGTGAGTCTCGGCGACGAGGGCGCCTACCTGCGCGAGCCGATGGTCTTCGGCTTCGAGGAGCAGCTCAGCTTCGAGAACGGGCGGGTGCCCTCGGACGTGGCGCCGGACCTGGACCTGGTCCACCTCTCCGGCATCGGCCAGGTGCTGCTCAGCCCGCCGGGAGCGCTGCGCTCGCTCGAGGTGCGGCCCGACGCGCCGGTGACCATCCCCTTCGAGCACTGGGTGGGCTGGCAGGGGCAGATCGCGCCCCGTGTTCTCTCCATGCCCTGGGACGGCCCGCGCGGCGGAGCGGCGGTGGCGGTGGAGCTGACCGGCGAAGGCTTCGCGCTGCTCTGCGTGGGAGTGGGCTAGACCGAAGGTCCCCTCACCGCGCCAGGGCCAGCGCCAGCACCGCGCCGGGAAGGCACCACACGGTTGCCGAGAGGTCCGTCCTCTCCAGCGTGGGGGGCAGGAGAGAATGCAGGCGGATGGAGCGCGCGCCCGGGCGAAAGACGCCGCCGCCGGACGCCTTGAGGCAAGCCTCCTTCACCGCCCAGGCGGCCGCCCCTCGCTCCTCGCTCTGCAAGGCCCCCAGCGCCTCCGCCTCGCTGGGGGAGAACACCCGCGGCGCGACGCGTCCGAGCCGGGCGCCGTCGCTCAGCAGGCACACGTCCACGCCCAGGGCCACCTCGGCGCATGCGGCCGCGGCCCAGGCCCCGCTGTGGGAGATGGAGAGCCGGAGCGCCGGTCTGGGCGCGCCGTCCACCTGCACCACCGGGCGGCCGTCCGCGTCGGGGAGGACCTCCACCCGGTCAGGGGTCGTGCCGAAGCGCTCGCCGAGCACCCGCTTGGCGGCGCGCCGCCCGGCGATCCACTCGCTCCGCCGGACCGGATGCGCCAGCGCCGCGAGCACCGCCCGTTCGCGCACCCCGAACGGGCACGCGCCTGCGTCTAGGGATTCGACGAGGAGGGTGGCGCCGCCGACGTCGAGCGCCCGCCCCGGGTTCAGCGCTGGCAGCTCCGAGCTCACCAGCACCCCTAGCCCGCCATCGCCTCGTCCGCCCCCAGCCGGCCAAGCTCTTCGGCCAGGGCGTCCACCGTCGAGCGGATCTGCTGCTCGGTGTGGGTGGCGGTGATGAAGAAGCGGAGGCGAGCAGCCTCTTCTTCCACCGCCGGGTAGAGGATGGGCTGGACGTTGATCCCCCGCCGCAGCAGCGCCTCGGAGAGCTGGAGGCAGTGCACCGAGTTCCCCACGATGCAGGGGATGACCGCGGAGTGCTTGCTCGACCCGGTGTTGATTCCGCGTGCACGCGCCAGCTCGAGGAAGAGCAGCGCCCTCTCCTGGAGCCGGCCCACCAGCTCCGGGCTGGCCTCGAGCCGCCGGAGCGCCTCCAACGCCGCGCCGGCGTTCGGGGGCGAGAGGCCGACGCTGTAGACGAACCCCGGCGCGCTGTACTTGAGGAACTGCACCAGCGCATGCGTACCGGCGACGTAGCCGCCGCAGCTGGCGAAGGCCTTGGAGAGCGTCCCCATCCACAGGTCGACGTCGCGCCGGGCCACGCCGAAGTGCTCTCCCACTCCCCGGCCGGTGCGTCCGAGCACGCCGATGCTGTGCGCCTCGTCCACCAGGAGAAGCGCGTTGTGGCGCTTCTTGACCTCGATGAACCTCGCCAGATCGGGAACGTCGCCATCCATGCTGTAGGTTCCTTCGATGGCCACCAGCACCCGGCGGTAGTGCGGCCGCAGCGTCGCCAGCGTCCGCTCCAGCGCCTCCCAGTCGTTGTGCGGGAAGGGCCGCCGCTTGGCGCCGGAGAGCTTCGCACCCTGGAGGATGCTGTCGTGCGCCAGGGCGTCGTGGAGGACGAGGTCGCCGGCGCCGAGGAGAAGGCCGATCACCGTGACGTTGGTCGCATGCCCGCTCACCAGGGCGATGCAGTCCTCGGTCCCGAGGAACGTGCTCAGCGCCTGCTCCAGCTCGCGGTGGACGGGCCGCTCGCCGGAGGCGATCCGGCTGGCGGACACCGACGTGCCGTAGCGGTCGATCGCCGCCTTGGCGGCGCGCGACACCGCTTCGTCTCCCGAGAGTCCCAGGTAGTTGTAGCTCGAGAAGTTGATCACCGGCCGCCCGGCCACCACCGAGCGGTCGTTGGTCACACCCTCGTGCACGTGAAAGTAGGGATTCTGAAGCCCGAAGGCCTCGGCCATCTGCATCCGCTCCACCAGGGCCTGGTACTCGGGGAACTCCTCCACCGGGTCGGTGGTCGCGGGGGCTCCTGGGCGCTGCCGGCCGAAGGTGGGGTCCTGCTGCCGGAACTCCGCCTCCACCCCACGCATCACCGCCAGCGTTCGGCCGTCCTCGGCGCGGTAAACAACCTGGCCCTGGAGGCGCTCTCCCTCGGCAGCCTCGAGCGAGAGCGTGCAGTGGACGGGCCCGCTCCCGAACGGCTCGAGCTGGACGTACGCCGAGAAGCCGAGAGGAAATCCCGCGCTCCGGTGATGGACCCAGGCCCAGTAGGCGGCGAGCTGGAAGCTGGCGTCGACCACCAGCGGATCCACCGTCCACGCCCCGCGGGTGGAGCCGGGGATCCAGTCCCGTGGAGAGCTGGTGCGCACCCACCCGGAGATGCCCTGGGGCGAGAGACCTTCGATGGAGCTCACCCCCCGCACCGACGGTCCGTGCAGGGTGAAGGATCGGTAGAACTCGTCCAGGGAGAGGGGCAGCTCGCTCGGCCGGGGGAGGGCGGGAACGGGCAGCGCGGGGAGAGCATCCGCCCTCCGGGCGCTCGCCCGGTAGCAGATCGCGAAGGGTCCCTCGGGCGCGGAGGCGGAGCGGATCTCCACCTCCGCCTGTGCGGACGATCCGACGGCGCGGGCCTCCACATCGACCTGGAGATAGGTGGTGTCCGGGACGAGCACCGGCCGCTCGAGGCGGAAGTTGGACAGGGCGACGGGGCGGTCCAGCCCGGGGACGGAGCGGGCCAGGGCCGAGGCCGCCTCCTCCAGCGCCGCCGCGAGGGGGAGCACCGGCTGGCCCGACATGCGGTGGTCGTCGAGGTAGACGTGCGTCTCGAGGGAGAGAGGGAAGCGGACCCGGAAGCTCTCGCTGCGCGCGGGCAGCGTCCTCCCGACCAGCACCTCGCCCCGCGCCGTCTGGCCGAGCTCGGTGAGGAAGGCGGCCACACCCTCGGCCTCCGCGAGGAAGGGGACTCCCTGCCGCTGCATCTCCTCGCGAATGAAGCCGGGGATGCGCCGGGCCATGGTGCTGCCCTCCCAGGGCGGGAAGGCCAGGGACACGATGCGGGACTGCTCGCCGGCCGCGCCCGACGCGAGCCGGTTCATCATCTCGTTGGCTGCCGCGTAGTCGGTCTGGAAGGCGTTGCCGAACCGGCCCGACCAGGACGAGACGAGAAGCCAGAGCGGCACCCGTCCTGCGGCGGCGGCGAGGAGGTTGAGAGCCCCCCCGGCCTTGGTCCGCAGCACGGCATCGAACGCTTCCGGGTCCTTGTCGCGAACTTGGGCGTCGGCGATCACCCCGGCGGCGTGCACCACCGCGTCCACCCGCCCCTCGGCGGCAAGGATGGCGGAGAGGCAGCGGTCCACCGCCTCAGCGTCCTGGACGTCGACGGGCTGGTAGCGCCCGGTTCCGCCGGCGGCGCGGATGGCATCGAGCACCCGCGCGCTGTCGGGGCCCGGTGGCGAGCGCCCGAGCAGCACCAGGCGGCAGTGGAAGGTCTGCGCCAGGGCCACCGCCAGGGTGCTCCCCAGCCCGCGAGCGCCTCCGGTCACCACCACCACCGAGCCCCCGTGAAGGGGGGGTGGAGCCGACTCGACGGTCGCCGGGACCAGCTCGACGCCGAAGCGGCGTCCGCTGCGAAGCCCCACCTCTGGCCGGCGGTCGCCGGAGCGCAGCTCGGCGAGGATCGCGCGGGCGATGGCCTGCGGCGGCTCGGCCGGATCGACGTCCACGGCCTTGACCAGGCTCTCCGGCCACTCGCGGGCCAGCGCCTTGGTGAAGCCCAACAGACCGACCTGCCCCAGCCTCTCGGACGCGACGCCTCCGAGGCCGAGGCCTCCCCCGAGACCGGTGACGCTGACGAAGCAGGAGCTCGTCGACGGCAGCGAACGGGCCAGGCGCAGCGCCTCCAGCGTCGGGGCGCGCCAGTCTCCGGACCACGACAGGGCCCCCAGATGGATCCGTCCGGCCGCGCGCTCCTCGCCCGCCTCCCCCAGCCGCGCGTCCACGCCCTCCCGCCGGAGCAGCTCGACCAGATGCCGGGCCACCCCCGCTGCATCCTCGGTGACGTGGACCGGGCCCGCCAGGTAGAGCACGGTGCTCTCGGTCTCCGGTTGCCGGAGCTCGACCAGGGTCGGCAGGTGGCGGAGGAGCGGGGAGGCGGCTTCCGGCCGCGCTGGTGCGGGCGCGACGGCTGAGGCGCCGCGTGCCAGTGCCGCGGTGACGTGGGCGAGGAGGTCGGTGACCCGGGTCTCGCGTCGGAACAGCTCGCGCGGCAACCCTCCGAGCGCCGGCCATGCCTTGCCCAGCGCGGCGTCGAGGTCGGCGAGCATCAGCGAGTCGAAGCCCAGGTCGTCGACCAGGGTCTGCTCCGGCCGGATGGCGGAGGGCGGGAAGGCGCTGATCTGCGCCACCGCCTCGAGCACTCGGGCTGCGGACCGGTCCGGATCCTCCGCCTGCGGACGGGCCGGTTCGGGCAGGACGGCGGGCTGGGCGTCCGGCGCCGCTGGCCGCTCCGGCGCCCGGTCCGGCTCCGGCCGTTCCGGCGGCTGGACCGCTTCGTCTACCGACGTGCTCGCGCGCCCGGTCCAGCCGGAGAGCGCCTGGACGGGACGAAGGGGGGCGCTCGGGGCCGCGGCCGGCCGGGTGGCGTCGACACCCGCCAGCACCTCGGTCTGACGGCGGATGATTTCCGCCTGCGCCTCGAGGAGCCGCATCTGCTGACGGAAGAGGTCGACCAGATCGTCCATCCTGGCTCCCGGGCCGGGTGGTGAGGCGGGGCGCCGTGCCGGGTCCGGGAAGGCCGGCCCCTCCCCCTCGGCCTGGCGGGGTGCCCCGCGCTCCTCCCCGGGGGGCAGGGCGCCGCGCTCCACTCCCCAGTAGGTCTGCGTCTCGAGCGGCGTGGCCGGGAGGTGTACCAGCTCGGCGGCTCCGCGCGGCGCCAGGACGGTGAGGTTCACCGGAAGGCCGAGGACGAAGAGCTGGCCCAGCGCCTCGAGGAACGACTGGCCCTGGTCCGGGTCGGCCGAGGCTGCGGAGAGAAGTGTCGTCCCGTCCGCCGCCAGCGGGCGGACGAAGGAGAGGAGGCCGGTTCCCGCGCCCACCTGGAGGAAGATGCGCGCGCCGTCCGCCACGCAGGTCCGCACCGCGGCGACGAAGTCCACCGGGGCCGTGGCGTGCGAGCGCCAGACGTCGCGCGCCTCGTCGGTCGAAGCGTAGGGCCGGCCGGTGATGCAGGAGATGACCGGGAGGCGGGGCGACGCCAGCCGCAGCCTGTCGAGGAGGCCGGCGATGGTGGGAGCCACGCCCTCCAGGAGGGGCGAGTGAAAGGGGTGCGAGACCTCGAGCGGAGTGGTCCGCTGCCCGCCGGCCTCGAGCACCCGGGCCGCGGCCTCGATGCCCTCCCGGGTGCCGCTGAGCACCGTCTGGGAGGGGTGGTTGAGGTTGGCGATCCACACCCCGGCCAGCCCGGCAAGGGCACGCTCCGCGGTGGATCGGTCGCCCGTCACCGCCAGCATCGCCCCGCCGTCCGGCAGCGCGAGCGCGGCCATCGCCTCCCCACGGCGCGCGACGAACCGGAGCATCTCCTCGGCGGGGAGCATCCCCCCGGCCGCGGCGGCGGAGAATTCACCCAGCGAGTGTCCGAGGACCAGGTCGGGGAGCACTCCCGCGGCCTCGAGCAGCTCTGCCAGGGCGATGGACAGGGCAGCCATCGCCGGCTGACACACCTCGGTCCGGGTGAGATGGCGCTGGGCGGCTGCCAGCTCGTACGGACGCCCTCCGCGGTCGGGGTAGAGGGCGTCGAGGATGGAGATTGGAACGGCCGCCCGGACCGCCGCGTCGAGGGCCTCGAGCCGTGCGCGAAACGCCGGGTACCGCTCGAAGAGGTCACGCCCGAGCCCCACCCGCTGCGCTCCCTGGCCCGGAACGAGGAAGGCGAGGCGGCGCTCAGCCGCCGGCAGCGGCGCGGGGGCGAAGTGGATGGCGGGGGCGAGACGGGAGGGGTGCGGTCCCGGATGGGCGAGCGCCTGCTGGCACTGCTCCAGCCGCGCCAGCAGCTCCTCCCGGCCGAGGGCGACAATGGCCACCCTCGCCTCCAGCAGGTCCCGGGTGGCCAAGGTGTGGGCGACGTCGGCCGGGCGCAGCGAAGGGTCGGCGCGCACGGCCCGGGCGAGCTCGCCGGCGTAGGTGGCGAGGAGGGCGGTGCTGGAGGCGGAGAGGAGGAAGAGCTCGGGCCGCTCCGTCCGCCCCACCTCCCGCGCCGGCGCCTCCTCCAGCACCAGGTGGGCGTTGGTCCCTCCGAATCCGTAGGACGACACCGCCGCCCGCCGCGGCCCGGTGGCCGGTGGTCGCCAGGGCACCGCGCTGCGGGTGATGGCGAAGGGAGACTGCTCCAGCTGGAGCCGCGGGTTCAGCTGCTCGCACCCCGGCTGGGGGGGAATCACCTTCCGGTGCAGGACGAGCACCGCCTTGATCAGCCCGGCGATGCCCGCCGCGGACATGGTGTGGCCGATGTTCGCCTTGACCGACGAGAGGTAGCAGCGCGGGGCGGCTGCGCTCCGGGTGCGCCCGAGCTCCTTCAGCGCCCCCACCTCCACCACGTCCCCCACCGTGGTGGCCGTTCCATGGGTTTCCACGAACCCCACCGTGGAGGGGTCCAGCCCGCAGTCCCGGTAGGCGCGGGCCATGGCGTCGATCTGGCCCTCCGGCCTCGGGGTCATCGGACCCTCGGAGCGGCCGTCGTTGTTGCATCCCGAGCCACGGATGAGCGCCCAGATCCGGTCCCCATCCCGCTCCGCGTCCTCGCGGCGCTTGAGGACGACCATTCCCACGCCCTCGCCCATCACGAACCCGTCGGCCCGCGCGTCGAACGGGCGGCACACCCCGGCTCGAGAGATGGCACCGATGCGCGAGAAGCCGATGAGGTTGTCCGGGGTGAGGTTGAGGTACACGCCGCCGGCCAGGGCGAGGTTGCACTGGCGCGCGCGCAGGTGGAGCACCGCCTCGTGCACCGCCACCAGCGCCGAGGAGCAGGCCGTGTCCAGGGTGTAGCTCGGGCCGGAGAGGTCGTAGACCTGGCTCACCGTGGTGGCGAGCATGCTCAGGAGCCCGCCGGGGATGGAGAAGGCGCGCGCCGGGACCACTTCCGCCACCGCGCCGAGGAACAGCTCCCGCACCGGCCCGGGGGGAGCCGGGCCGAAATCGCCATCCGCCATCTGCAGCGCTCGGTGGCGGACGGTGAGCAGATCCTTGTACTCGCTCACGCTCGCGCCGACGAAGACCCCGGTGTTGCTGCGGTCGAACGGCCGCCGCTCGTAGCCGGCGTCCTGAAGCGCGATGCGCACCACGTCGAGGAGGAGCCGCTGCTGCGGATCCATCACCTGCACGCGGCGGGGGGCGATCCCGAAGTGCAGCGCTGCGAACTCCCGCACTCCATCCACGAAGGCGACGTGGTGGGCGTAGGTCTTGTCCGGGGCCCGCACATCGTCCGGCTCGTAGAAGGTCGCGTGGTTCCAGCGCTCGCGGGGCACCTCGCCGAAGCACACTTCGCCCGCTTCGAGCACGCGCCAGAAACCGTCCAGGTCCGGAGCATGGGGGAAGCGGCACGCCATCCCCACCACCGCGATGTCGTTGACCGGCCCGCCCTCCCGCGTGCCGGACGCCTCCTCCGGTCTCACCTGAGGTCGGCCCCCGCGGTACGCCCCGGAGCCTCATGCATCCAGCCCCGGGGGAGGTCGTGACGGGTCAGATGCAGCGTCTTCAGCATCGGCGCCCATACCTGGTTGAAGAACACGCCGCGGTCGATGCCGGCGGTGCGCATCAGCTCCACTCGCGCGGCGTAGTCCGGAACCAGGTCGGCGGCGGGCATGCGGAAGTGCCGGAAGACTTGCGCCAGGTCGGCCAACGTCCCCTCCCGATCCTCCTCGAGGTGGTAGCAGATCATGTCCTCGTAGAACCGGGTGTGGGCCATCTCGTCGCGGGCGATGAACCGGTAGATGGTGGCCAGCACCTGGTCCTCCTCGGCGGCGGCCAGCTTCTCCTGCTTCTTGTAGATGACGAAGGTGGTCATCTCCTGGAGCGCCCCGTAGATGGTCATCTGGCGGCTGGTCTGGAAAGGCTTTTCCCAGCGCAGGCCGAGGATCCGCTCCTCGAAGTCGTACATCTGGGCGGCGGTGCGCTGGCCGCTCCGCACCAGGTACTCGCGCAGCGCCAGCGCGTGCTTCGATTCCTCGTAGCCCCAGTTGGCGGCGAACCACGCCTGTCCGAAAGTTCCTCGCACCAGCTCCACATGGCTGGCGAGGTAGTCGGGCAGGTAGGACTCCACCCCGCAGAAGGTCTCGGCGCAGAGGGCGAGCCGCTCGTTGCCCGCGCCCGGCACGAGCTTCTCCCAGGGCACGTCGTTGAACAGGTTCCACCGCCGGGTCCGCTCCGCAGTCTCGAAGAAGGCGAGGTAATGCCGGTAGACCTTCTCGCGCAGCGCTCGTGTCACGGGCACGGAGGGCTCCTCAGGCAGCGGTCTCCGGCGGCAGCTGCCTCTCGATGAGGTTGCACAGATCGCCGAGGGTAACCACCCGCGCCAACTCCTCGTCGGGAAGGCGGAGGTTGAGCTTCTCCTCGAAGTAGGTGACCACCTCCATCACCGCCACCGAATCCATCCCCAGCTGGCTGATCACCGTATCCCGGGTCAGCCCCTCCAGGCGTCGGTTGTTCACCTCGAGGGCGGCCTTCTGGAAGAGGCCGATCACGTCCACCGGTTGGGGCATGTGCAGAGACTCCGTTCCTTCAACCACGGGCGAAGGTTTGGTCGATGCGGCGCAGGCTGTACTGGGCGAGCGACTGGTAGTGCATCTCGAAGGCGCGCACACAGGTGGAGAGGTACCGGTCGTAGTCCTCGAACACCTCGTTGCCCCACCGCTGACGGATGGTGGTCTCATGGCGACGCAGCCGCTCCAGCCAGTGGGCGGTGGTTCTCCAGTAGTCCAGCCGGCGCGTCTTGATCTCCATGATCTCCCAGTAGGGATTCACCGCCATCACGATGTCCTCCAAGCGGGGGGTGATGCCGCCGGGGAAGATCTTGTAGGTGGCGTGCCCCACGTCCTCGAGGTCCTTCTTGTTCCGGGGGACCACGTTGCGGAGGATGGTCTGGAGGGCGAAGTACGCCCCGGGCCTCGTCCAGCCGTGCACCCGGCCGAAGAAGTCGCGGTACATCTGCACCTGGCGGTTCTGCCGAGCATCCTCCGGGGTGCAGATGTGCTCCATCATGCAGATGCAGACCACCGCGTCGAAGGTGACCGGCGGCCGGTAGTCCGCGTAGCTGATGCAGGCGCTGTGGGTGTTGGGGAGCCGGCGCCGGAGGATCTCCTCGTGCTGCGCCTCGGAGAGGGTGATGCCGTGGACGCTCTTCACCCCCCGGTGAACCGCCAGGTACTCGAGGCACGCCCCCCACCCGCAGCCGATGTCGAGCACGGTGGAATCCGCGGTGACGTGGGCGAAGTCGTGAAGGATGGCCAACTTGTTGAGCTGCGCCTGTTCCAGCGAGTCGGTGCCGTCGAAGACGGCGCAGGTGTAGTTCATCCGCTCATCGAGCCAGAGGCGGAAGAAGTCGTTGGAGACGTCGTAGCTGACGGCAATGTCGCTCTTCGCAGTCACGGCGGCCCCTCCGCTCGGCCCGGCCGGCGGATGAGCCTGCGGGCAGCGTGCCGGCCGCGTCCGACCAGCGACAGGGTGAGGTGCTTGGCGAGCGAGAGCCGCTGGGCCGTCCCGCCCAGGGTCCGCACCCCCTCCCGGCCCAGCGTTCCGGCCAGGTACTGCTCGCGGGTCCTCTGCCGCTGGAGCTTCCCGCTCGAGGTCTTGGGCAGCGCGCCCGGGGAGACGAGGACGACGTCGGCCACCACCAGCTGGAGCTGCTCGTTGACTCGGGCCTGGATGGCCAAGGTGAGCGCGGCCCGGTCTCCGGAACGCGCCTCGACTGCCACCACCAGCTCCTCGGAGCTCGTTCCGGGGCGGGAGAAGGCCACCGCGCTCCCGCGGCGCACACCCGGAAGGTCGTCCACCAGCCACTCGATGCGCTGAGGGTCGTAGTTGCGGCCGTTGAAGATGATCACGTCCTTCTTCCGTCCGGTGATGTACACCTCGCCCTCGGCGAGGTAGCCGAGATCGCCGGTGCGCAACCAGCCGCCGTCGTAGGCCGCCTCGGTGCCGGCCGGGTCCCGGAAGTAACCCTGGGTGACCGACGGCCCGCGCAGGGCCAGCTCCCCCACCTGCCGTTCGCCGAGGCGCGTCCCGTCCGCGCCGAACACCGCCATCTCGTGGCCGGCGAAGGGTCGGCCGCAGGAGACCACCTCCATCGCTCCGTCCGGGTCTGCCTCGGCCA
>Ga0335082_10006069_pt1 | contig 13197 bp, 11 predicted proteins | sample Lox_Sample_41_FD_206718 | JGI IMG/M metagenome (GOLD analysis project Ga0335082, IMG submission 206718) | Soil microbial communities from Loxahatchee National Wildlife Refuge, Florida, United States - Lox_Sample_4.1 | ecosystem: Environmental > Terrestrial > Soil > Wetlands | place: USA... | reverse complement strand
GATCACGGCGCGGACCGCCGCGGGAGCGCCGCCTGCGCTGCCCCTGGGCCGCCGGACGCCGTCACCGCCAGATCCGTGCCCGCGACATCCCGGCCCGCACGCGATGCACGCCGGACCGCGATGACCGCGATCGCGATCGAGAGCGCGAGGGCGAGGATTCCGAGGGCCAGCGACGTCTCCGACCAGAACTGGTCGGGGAAGAGCTGGACGAGCCGCTCCGTTCGCGGGTCGAACGAGAAGCTCCCGGCGGGGAAGAGCAGCTCGTGGAACACCTCGAACGCGGCATCGAAGGCGACGACCGACAGGACGCCGACCACGACCATGAACACGGCCAGCCAGCGGCCGCCCCGGCCGATCGCCCGCCACCAGGCCATGCGCCAGGTCGCGCGCCGGCGGGCCGCCAGCCACGCCCCGGCGACGAGCGCGAACGACGCGAGGACGAGCAGGGCCAGGCCCTGGAACACGCCTCGGACGTCCTGCATGTGCGAGACCTCCCGGGAATCGAGGACCTGGACCGGAGCGCAGGCCGAGGCGCCCTGGCAGCCTGGCGTGGCGGCGCTCACCGCGAAGTCGCCGCCGAGCAGGAGATCGTGGACGATCGAGTCCGTGGCCCGGCTGACGGTCGCGGCGTCGTAGCCGGTGAACGCCGCGGACCCGGCTCGATCCTGCTCGAAGTGGATCCAGGCAGGGGTGAGGAACGGCAGGATCGAGACGCCGAGGAGCAGCAGCGCGGCGCCGAGCGAGACGATCGCCCAGGCGAGCTGCCCGGCGACGACCTGAGGGGCCGAGGGTCCGGCCACCGCTACTCCTCCTCGAGGGTCCGAGCCTGGTCCCACCAGCCTCGAAGGGCGAGGTCCGCCGGGACCTCGAGATTGAGCTCCGTGGCGCCCCGGGCCACGCGCGACTTGAAGGTCTCGAAGTCGGCGCCGAGGATGTCATGTACGCCCTCGAAGCCGCTCTGCATGAGCAGCCGGTGCTCGGCCGTGCCGAAGCCGGCGAGGTTCAGCATGAGGGCCTCATCGCGCCACGTCAGGACGTCATTCGTGGTCGCGTCGAGCTGGTCCGCCAGGTACTGGCGCCGCGTCGGGGTCTCGCTGACCTCGAGCAGCAGGCCGGTCGTGAAGATCCCCTGGCGCGCGAGTCGATCGAGATGGACGGGCTCGATGCGGGTCAGCTCGTCGATCGGTGGCACGGCCGCATGATAGGGGCGGCGCGATGAGTCCCGCCGGACGCGTCCCCGGCTCGAGGCCGATCTCCTCATGGTTGCTCGACTCGTGACCTTCGGCCGGGATCTCCGAAGCCCCGCTTCCGACTTCGGCGTCTGTCCGATGGCCCGTGGCCGACGCCCCGAGTGATCCGGGTCGCCGCGTCTGGCGTGCGATGACGGTACGGCGGCCGGGCGACGGGCGGCAATGACCGATCCGTCCCGCCTCGTCGAGGCGAAGGTCGGCGGCATCCGCGCACCGATTCCGGGACCTCGGTACCGGTCTGCGAGGCGGTCGCAACGATCCGGGGACGCGATGCGAGGTGGCGAGGCAATGGTCGCGGCGGCGGATAGACAACGGCCCCCCGGGATCACCAAGGGGGCCGCGTCCGCGACCGGGAGGGCAGCCGCAGCGGGTCGTGCGGGGGCATCGACTGGGGGCTCCGGCTGCCCCTCCGGCGCGGGAGTATGCAGAGTGGATAGGTGCGGTGGCGAGGGGTTCGGTGAGGTTCCGTTGCGCCCTCGCGCCGCGTCCTGCGTCGCGTCCTGTGTCGCCGCCCGGGTTCCTCGGCTTCGAGCCCTCCGATGCGCCGGTTGGACCGCGGCAATAGCAGGAGCGGTCGTCTTGTACCGACCGATTGGAAGACTTCGATGGCGGCGCCCGGCCTACGGACGCGCTTCGTACGGGAGAGTTGGTCGGGGCGGCCGGATTTGAACCGGCGACCACCAGTCCCCCAGACTGGTGCGCTACCAGGCTGCGCCACGCCCCGCCGAGCGGGAAGTCTACCCCTCGGGGCGAGCCGCAACGTTTCCGGGCGGTGATTCGGCTCCGGCGTCGCGTGTCATCCTTCGAGCCGGATGCCGGAGCAGGTTCGCGTCGTCCTGGCCGTCGCTCGCCAGCCGACGCTGCTGCGCGTCGAGCTCGCGTATCTCGGCTTCAAGACCGCCGAGTACGCCACGTGGATGGCGATCCTCGTCTACGGCTATGCCATCGGCGGGGCGGCAGCGGCCGGGATCGTGGCGCTCGTGCAGCTCGCCCCGTCCGGCATCGTGGCGCCAATCGCCTCCTATGCCGGCGACCGGTTCCGCTGGGACCGCGTCCTCGTCGCGGGCTACCTCGTGCTCGCCGTCTCCGACGCGGCGACGGCCGGGGCGCTGTATGCCGGCCTGCCGGTTCCGGCGACGGTCCTCGTCGCGACCGTCGCCTCCGCGGCGCTGACCGTGATCCGTCCCGTCCAGGCCGTCGTCCTGCCCGCGATCACGCACAGCCCGGCGGACCTGACCGCGGCCAATGCCGTCTCGTCGCTGGCCGACAGCCTCGGCATCTGCCTTGGGCCGCTCGCCGCCGGGCTCCTCCTGCTGCGATCCCAGCCGGGCGACGTCTTCGCGGTGTTCGCCATCGTGACGGCCCTCGGGGCCCTGCTCGTCGCGCGCCTCCCGGCCGCGGACGCTGACGCGCGCGCCCTCGAGGCACGACCGCGGGCCCCGATCGGAAGGGAGGTCCTGGGCGGCTTCGAGGCACTGGCCCGGGATCGCCGGCTCCTGCTTATCGTGCTCGTGCTCGGCTCGTCGACCGTCGTGGTCGGCGCCCTCGACGTGCTGTACATCGCGGTGGCCGTGGACCTCCTGCACCAGACGGCGTCGTGGGCGGGCGTGCTCGGCGCGGCCGGCGGGCTGGGGGCGATCATCGGGGCGTTCGCGGCCGTGACCCTCGTGGGCCGGCGTCGCCTGACGCCGGCCGTTGCCGCAAGCGGCGCCCTGTACGGGCTGCCCATCGCCGCGATCGGGCAGATCCCGTCACTCCTCGGCGCCTCGGTCCTGTTCGCCATGAGCGGCGCCGGCTCGAGCGTCAACGCCGCGGCCGGCCGGACGCTCCTCCAGCGGCTCGCCCCCGAGTCGACGCTGGCCCGGACGTTCGGCGTCCTCGAGGGCCTGTCGATGCTCGCGATGGCGCTCGGCTCGTTCGGCATCGGCCTCGTCGTCCGATCGCTCGGCGTGCCGACCGGGCTGCTCGTTGCCGGGCTGGTCGTGCCCGCGGTGTTGCTGGCCGCCTGGCGCGAGCTCGCGGCCGTGGACCGCCACGCTCGCGCCCCGGACCACGTGGCCCTGGAGCTCCTTCGCCGCCAGCCGATCTTCGCACCCCTCTCGGCGCCATCGATCGAGCGGATCCTCGCCGAGCTGTCGTGGCTCGACGTTCCCGCGGGCCAGGCGGTCGTGCGCCAGGGCGAACCGGGCGACCGCTACTACGTCATCGGCGAGGGCGAGGTCATGGTGAGCGTCGACGGGCGACCAGTCGGGACGCGCGGGCCGGGCGATGGCTTCGGGGAGATCGCGCTGCTGCGGAACGTGCCGAGGACGGCCACCGTCCTCGCGCTGAGCCGGCTGCGGCTCCTGGCCGTCGAGCGAGAGCGATTCCTCGAGGCGGTGACCGGCCACCGCCAGAGTCGCTTCACGGCCGAAGCCGTGGCGGCCGCCCAGCTCGCGACGGCGTCGCCGGCGCGGTTCGACGACGGCTAGCCGGTCAGCCCGGCTCGGATCTCGCTGCGAAGGTGGCCGCGGAGCTGGCCGCCGAGCGCGGCTCGAACTCGAGCGAGGCGGAGTTCATGCAGTACCGCAGCCCGGTGGGTCGGGGCCCGTCCGGAAAGACGTGGCCGAGGTGCGCGCCACAGGACGCGCAGGTCGCCTCGATCCGCCGCATCCAGAGCGCACCGTCCTAGCGCGTCGCGACGCGATCGTTCTCGATCACGTCGTAGAAGCTCGGCCAGCCCGTGCCCGAGTCGAACTTCGTGCCCGAGTCGAAGAGCGGTGCCCGGCAGACGACGCAGCGGTAGGTGCCGTCCTCGTGGTGGTCCCAGTAGACGCCGGTGAAGGCTCGCTCGGTGTCGGCCTCCTGGGTGACGGCGTACTGGAGCGGAGTGAGCTCGCGCAGGCGAGCCTCGAGCTCGGGAGTCGGTGTCTTCATGGCGGCATCATGCGCCCCCGCGATGTCGCCTCGGTGACAGTCGGCGCTCAGCCGGGCGTCGGGGCGAGGGTCGCGAGCCAGCGCTCGAAGTCGGCGAGCTCGTCCTTGGACTCCCGGGCCAGGAGGTCGATCAGGCAGCGCTGCACGCTCTTGCCCTCGAACAGGGCGTTGTGGACCTCCTGGGCGATCGGCATCTCGGCGCCGTGGCGCCGGGCGAGGGCGAGCGCCGCGTCGACCGTGTAGGCCCCTTCGGCAACTCCGCCCAGCGTTGCCTCGAGCTCGACCCACGAGCGACCGCGCGCCAGCTCCATTCCGAGCCGGTGGTTGCGAGAGAGCGTCGAGCCGCACGTCGCGATCACGTCGCCGACGCCGGCCAGGCCGGCGAACGTCAGCGGGTTGGCCCCGGCCGCGATCCCGAGGCGGGTCATCTCGGCAAGGCCACGGGTGATGAGCCCGGCCTTGCCGTTGTCCCCGAACCCGAGGCCCTCGGCCGCACCGGCGGCGATCGCGATGACGTTCTTGAGCGCGCCGCACAGCTCGACGCCCAGGACGTCCGAGTTCGTGTAGAGGCGGAACCCGCGGCGCCCGAGCCGGTCCACGATCCGCTCGGCAAGCTCGGGCCCCGGCGCGGCGACGACGGCGGAGGCCGGCAGCCCGCGCGCGATCTCGAGGGCGAGGTTCGGACCGGACAGGGCCGCGATCCGCGCGGGCTCGATCCGGCCCTCCTGGGCGATGACCTCGGTCATCCGAAGGAGCGTCTCCCGCTCGAGTCCCTTGACGACCGACAGCACGTCCGCCCCGCGGGGGATGAACGGACCGACACGGGCGAGGGTCTCGCGGACGTGGGCCGAGGGCACGGCGACGACGACGAGCTCCGCGTCGCGCAGCCGCTCCGGATCGGCGGAGACCAGGACCGCGTCCGGGATCCGGATCTCGGGCAAATGCGGGCTGAGGCGCTCCCGCGCGATTCGGTCGGCGCCGTCGGGGGTCCGCGGGAGCAGGAGTGCCGCCTCCGATCGGGCGATGAGGATCGCGAGGGTCGTGCCCCAGGCGCCGGCGCCGACGATCGCGACGCGCGGCCGCTCCCGCTCGGACACGGCTGGGCGGACTACCGGCGCGAGGCTCGGGCGGCCGCGGGCCTGCCGGTCGCGGCCCGAGAGCGCTTGCCGGGTGCACGCCGCCGCCCGCCTCGCCGGCGGGCATCCTCGAGCGACGCGCGCTCGCGGAAGACGAGTCGGAGCGGCGAGCCGAGAAATCCGAATGCCTCGCGAAGCCGGTTCTCGAGGTAGCGCTGGTAGCTGAAGTGGACCGCGGCCGCGTAGCGGGCGAAGAACACGAACGTCGGCGGCGCGACGGACACCTGGGTCGCGTAGAACAGCTTTGGCCGTCGGCCGCGGGTCACCGGCGTCTCCTGCCGCGCCACCGCCGCCGTGACCACCCGGTTCAGCTCGGCGGTCGGGATCCGGCGGCGCCACTCGCCCCAGACGTCGACGGCGAGCTGGAGGACGCGGTCCACGCGCTGGCCGGTCTTGGCGGACAGGCTCACCACGGGTGCGAAGTCGAGGAACGGCGCCTCCTCGTGAATCCACGCCACGTACTGATCGAACGTCCGGCCCGTCTTGTCCTCCACCGCGTCCCACTTGTTCACCGCGATGACGAGCCCTCGGCCCTCCTCGACGACGTAACCCGCAATGTGGGCGTCCTGCGCCGTCAGCCCGTCCACGGCATCGATGAGCAGGACCGCGACGTCCGCTCGGGCGATGGCCTTGAGCGAGCGCAGCGTCGAGAACCGGTCCGCCGACGTCCCGTTCGCGACCTTGCCGCGCCGGCGGATGCCGGCCGTGTCGATGAGCAGGACCTCGCCTCGCCCGAACGCGAGCCGCGTGTCGATCGCGTCTCGGGTCGTGCCGGGTGTCTCCGAGACGATCGAGCGCTCCTGGCCGAGCAGGGCGTTGAGGAGGCTCGACTTGCCGACGTTCGGTCGCCCGATCAGCGCGATCGCGGGTGTCGCGTCCTCCTCCGTCTCGATGGCGAACCCCGGCTCGGCGCCGTCCCCGGACTCGAGACCGTCGTCCATGGCCGCATCCACGGCCGCGATCGCCTCGGCCTCGCGCTCCCGGGCGATCTCGGCCGCGCTCGGCGGGGGCAGCCGGATCACGACCTCGTCGAGCAGGTCCGCGACGCCGCGGCCGTGGTTCGCGGCGATCGGCATCGTCGGCTCGAACCCGAGCTGCCAGAACTCCGCGGCCTCGAGCTCCCGCTTCGGGTTGTCGCTCTTGTTCACGGCGAGGATGACCGGCGCCTTGGCCCGCCGGAGCAGCTCCGCCGCCTCGAGGTCGGCCGGGGTCGGGCCGGTGATCGCGTCGACCAGGAACAGGATCAGGTCCGACTCGGCGATCGCCGCACGGGCCTGCTCCTGCACCCGAGCCTCGATGTCGTCGTCCGGATCGACCTCGAGGCCACCGGTGTCGACCACCAGGAACCGTCGGCCGTTCCAGTCGGCGTCGCCGTACAGTCGATCGCGGGTCGTCCGCGCGCGGTCCTCGACGATCGCCGTCCGCTCGCCGACGATCCGGTTGAAGAGGGTGGACTTCCCGACGTTGGGCCGGCCCACGATGGCGACGATCGGCAGACCCCAGACGGCGGCCGGCATGGTCGAGGGCCTAGGCCGCGGGTGCGGCGGGAGTGGCAGCCGTCGGGAGTGACGTGGTCCGGCCGGCCGGCGTCGCGGCGATCGCGAAAGCCTCGTCGGCCAGCCGCTCGGCCTGGGCGGCCGCCTCGGCCGTTCCGGCAAGCTCCAGGATCCGCCGCGAGACGGCATGGAGGTCCTCGATCGGGGTCGACGTGCCGCCGGTCACGCCGACGACCCGGGCGCCCTCGAAGGCCGCCGGATCGGCGAGCTCGCCCACTCCCTCGATCTGGATCGCCCGCGTGCCGGCGATTCCGCACAGCCGCGTCAGCTCCTTCGTGTTGGCCGACGAGCGTCCGCCGACCACGACCATGATGTCGACCTCGCGCGCCGCGTCGAGGGTGTCCTCCTGGCGGCGGATCGTGACCGGGCAGACGGTGTTCACGATCTTCAGCTCGTGGCTGTGCGAGACCATGAACGCGGCGAGCTTCTCGAACTTCCAGGGCGGCTGGGTGCTCTGGGAGATGAGGGCCATCTTCTTGCGGTGCGGGATCCGGTCCCAGTCCTCCTCCTCGTCGACCACGATCGCGTCGGGCGCGAAGCCGAGCAGGCCCACGACCTCGGGATGGCGCGGCGTCCCGAGCAGCACGATCGTGTAGCCCTCCGCCACGAGTCGCTGGAGCTCCTTCTGCTCCTGGATGACCCAGGTGCAGGTGCCGTCGATGACCTCGAGCCCGCGCTGCTCGGCGCGCGCCATGACCTCCGGCCGGACGCCGTGGGCGCGGATGACGACCGCCGCGCCGGCATCGACGTCATCGAGCGTGTCGACCGTCTGGATGCCGAGCGCCTCGAGGTCGGCGATCACGCCCTCGTTGTGGACGACCTGGCCGAGCGTGCTCGTCGGCTTCCCGGCGGCGCTCGCCTCCTTGGCCTTGTCGATCGCCTCGCGCACGCCATAGCAGAAGCCTGTGCGCTTCGCGATCCGGATCTGCTCGACGCTTCCCATGCCGGTTCGAGTATCGCACGGGGGTCCGATCGACCCGGGCAGCGGGCGCGGAGAGCGAGCGCGCCGCCGTAGCGACGCGAGCCGCACGCGGCGACACGCCCGGCGGCCTCTCCAGGTCGATCGAACTGCGCCAGTTCGAGATGGGCGGACGCTTAGAGCAGTTTCCCGGACGAGAACGACAGGTCGGAGGCCGAACCGGGTTGATTCGTCGAACGATCCGTGCTCGACCGCGGCCGATTCGGCGTCCGCGGCCCGTGGCTGGACGCTGCGACCGAACCTAGTCGTCGCGGGATGTCGAACTGGCAGGAAGGTCGTGGGCGGTTGCTGAGGTCTCTGGACCGGCCGCGTCGGCAGTGACAGCGGCGCCCGGACGAGCCGGGTCGGCGACGGCGGGCACGCTCGGCGAGGCGGCGTCGGCCGCAGCGGGAACGCTCGGCGCCGGGGTCCGCGAGGCCGCAGCGCGGGCCAGCGGCGCCGTGACCACGACCGCAGCGGTACCGCCGTCATGCGCCGCGACGTCCTCGGCGTAGACGCCGCGCTGGCGCGGCGGGAGCAGCTCCGCGATGCGAGTCATGATCAGGCGGGTGGCGGCGGCGTTCGCCTCGCGGCGCGGCATCGCGTCGAGTCCCGCGACGTGGTCGGCGATCCGGAAGGGCGTGCCCCAGCGGACCGTGACCGCCCGGCCGAAGCGGGGCAGCAGCGTGCCCTTCGGCCACGCCAGGTCGCTGTCGACGATCGCGACCGGCATGATCGGCGCGCCGCTCCGGAGCGCGAGGACCGCAGCGCCGTCGCGGGCCGGCTGGAGGGCGCCATCGAGGCTCCGCGTCCCCTCCGGGAAGACGGCCAGCACGTTGCCCGATTCGAGGATCCGCATCGCGGTGCGGAAGGCGTCGAGGTCGGGCGCCTCCCGATCCACCGGGTGGATCGGGACCATCCGCATGAACGGCCCGACGATCGGCATCTCCACGAGCTCGCGCTTGCCGAGCCAGTTGACCGGCCGCCCGAGCCGGCCGTTGAGGAACGCGCCGATGAGCACGCCGTCCGCGGCCGAGGCGTGGTTGCCGGCGACGATGACCGGGCCGGCCTGGGGCACGGCGCCGGGGTCGCCCTCGACGGAGAGCCGGAGGATCGTCCGGGCCAGAAGCCGCAGGACGGCGGCGCTCAGCCGGCGGAACCAGTTGATGTCGCCGACGATGCGGGTCGGCCTGGCAGGTGGGCGACGCGGCCGCCTCGGCGTCGGCGCGGTTCGGCCGGCAATTGGCCTCGCATCCGCCGTCGTGCCCGCTGCGCTCTGGGCCACCGTCTCGCGCGCCCCCACGACCGCCGCGCCCGAGCGGACCTGGAGTCCAGCGCCACCCTCGCGTCCAGCGCCCTCCCCGCGCCCGTCGTCCCCGTCGGACGGCAGACCGGCTTCGCGCCTGCGAATCGCATCGGCGACGAGCCCGACCGTCCTCTCGAACGCGTTCCCGTCGGTGCGGATGACCACGGCATCCGGCGCAGCTCGGAGCGGGGCGACCGGGCGGCTCGAATCGAGGCTGTCGCGGCGTCGCAGCTCGGCCAGGATCTCGTCCGAGGCCGCGCCCTCGAGCGCCACGCCCCGCTCCTCGGCGCGTCGCCGGGCACGCTCCTCGAGCGAGGCGTCGAGGAAGAGCTTCAGGTCGGCGTCGGGCAGCACCACCGTCCCGATGTCCCGGCCGGCCATGATGATCCGGCCGCTCTCTGCGATCGCCCGCTGGCGCTGGAGCAACGCCGCCCGGAGCTCCGGCACGCGGGAGACCGCCGACACCGCCGCGTCCACCGCAGGCCCGTGGACCTCGGCCGTCTCGTCGATGCCATCGACCGCGACGTGGGCAAGCCGCCCATCACCGACGTCGAGGAGCCGGACCTCGGGGACGAGGGCGACGAGTCCGTCGACGTCGTCCGAGGCCACGCCCCGTCGCAGCGCGAGCCAGGTCACGGCGCGATACAGCAATCCCGTGTCACAGAACCGGTAGCCGAGGAGCGCGGCAGCCGCCGCGCCGACGCTGCTCTTGCCCGACGACGCCGGTCCATCGAGCGCGACGACGAGCCCGGGGCCGCGTCCAGCGGCCGCGCTCGAACTGTCCGTGCGCGTCTCGGGTGTCAGGGCGTCGGGTGTCGATGCCATGACGCCAAGGATAGGTGCGGGCTCAGGCGACCTCGCGCTTGATCGTCAGCGCCCCGAGGACGACGAACAGGATCGCGATTCCACCGAGCACGAGCAGGTCGGTCTGGACGACTGGGCTGCCGAGGTCCGAGCCCTTGAGCATGACCTCGCGGAGCGCCTCCACCGCGTAGGTCACCGGCAGGACGTGGGCGATCGCCTGGAGGATGTCGGGTAGCCGGTCGACCGGCCAGAAGATCCCGCCGAGGAGGCCCTGCGGGACGATGACGATCGGGATGAACTGGAGGATCTGGAACTCCGTCCGGGCGAACGTCGAGAGGAAGATCCCGAGGTTCACGGCTCCGACGGCCATCAGGAAGGCGACGAAGAACGTGATCGCCGGGCTGCCCGCACTCGGGACGTTCAGGCCGATCGTGAAGGCCCCGATCGGGCCGATCGTCGGCACGTCGAGCCTGCCGAGGATGTACGCGGTCAGGACGATGACCTGGATCGTCGCGAAGGCCGAGAAGCCGATGGCGTAGCCGACGACGATCTCGGCCCGAGTGACCGGCGTCGCGAGCAGCCGCTCGAGCGTCCCGCCGACGCGCTCCCGCAGGAAGCTGATGCCGGTCAGGATGAACACGAAGAAGTACGCGAACAGGCCGAGGAAGACCGGGGCGAGCACGTCGAGCTGGTCGGCATCGGGCGACAGGTAGACGGTCTCGCGCTGGACCGTCGGCACGACCGGCGCGCCGGCCCCCGCAGGGACGAGATTGGCCGCCACCGTCCGGAGCAGCCCCTGGAGGCTCGCGAACGCGCCGCTCTCCGCCGCCGGGTCGGTCCCTTCGGTGATGACCGTCAGGACCGGCGACGTCCCGCTCGTGACGTCCGCCTGCAGCGATGACGGGATCACGAGGGCGAGATCCGCCTGGCCGCTGCGGAGCGAGTCCACCGCGGCGTCCTTCGAGGCCGCCGCGCCGACCGTCGTCCCGTCGTTGGCCTCGCTCGCGCCTGCCTGGAGCGCGGCCACGATCCGATCGCCGAGCGGTCCCGCGTCGTTCACGATGAGGATCTCGACGCTGCCCTGCTTCTGGTCGCGAAGGACCCAGCCCAGCAGGGCCACGACGACGAGCGGCGCGAGGATGAGCAGGGCAAGGGATCGGCGGTCGCGCCGGAATCCCTCGGCGATCCGCCTGGCCACGGCCAGGACGCGACGCCCGCTCACCCCGGACCCCCGGTGGTATCGGCGGCAGGAGCGGCACCGGACGGTTGCACGGGCCGGCCCTGGTCGTCGAGGCCCGAGAAGCGCAGGAACGCGGTCTCGAGGTTGTCCGTGCCGGCCGTCGCCCGCAGCTCCGTGCCGCTGCCGCGCGCCAGCACCTTGCCGGAGCGGATGAACAGCAGCTCGTCGCAGCGATCGGCCTCGTCCATGACGTGACTCGCGACCAGGATCGTCGTCCCGGCGTCGGCCAGCTTTCGGAAGTGCGTCCAGAACTGGACCCGCAGCGCCGGGTCGACACCGACGGTCGGCTCGTCGAGGAACAGCACGGGCGGCTCGTGGACGATGCTGATCGCGAGCGACAGGCGGCGCCGCATCCCGCCGGACAGCTCCAGGACCGGCGCGCCCCTGCGCTCGCCGAGCTCCACCAGCGCCAGGGCCCGATCGATGGCTCCCTCGCCGCGGGCGCCCTGGAGCGTCGCGAAGAAGCCGATGTTCTCGCCGACCGACAGGTCTGGGTAGAGCGCCTCGCTCTGGGGCATGTAGCCGAGACGGCCGAGGTTCCGGCGGTCGGGCATCCGAGTGCCGAGCAGCCGGGCCTCGCCGGCGGTCGGCCTGGCGAGCCCGGCCAGGAGCCGGATGAGCGTCGTCTTTCCGGCGCCGTTCGGGCCGAGCAGGCCGTAGATCCGGCCCGGGGCGAGCGCAAGGTCGATCCCGTCGACGGCCTGGATCACCCCGAACGCCTTCCGCAACCCGACCGCCTCGACGGCCGGACCCCCGGCACCCTCGACCGGGAGCGGGCGGGCTCCAGCGGGCGATAGCGTGGTCGGCAGCGGCCCGATGCTCACGGCCGCAGGGCCGCCAGTGCGACCTGCACGAGCGCGTCCACGGCCTCGCGGCTCGTCACCGCGGGCGGCGCGACGCCCAGCTCCTCGATGGCCGGACGCGTCAAGAGGTGGAAGAAGATCGGCCCGACGAAGGCCTGGAGGGCGAGGAGCGGCGGCATCGGCCGGATGCGACCGGCGGCGACCTGGCCCGCGACGTAGCCCGTCAGCGCCCCGATCGCGGGCACGAGAAACGGCCGCACGCCCTCGATCGCCGTGTCCGAGCCGAGGGTCGCCTCATGGAAGACCGTCCGGACGAGGCCCATCCGGACCTCGGCGACGCCGACCAGCTCCCGGGCGACGAGCGGCAGCACGACCTCCGGCGGGTCGTCGCAACGTTCCGACACGATTCGACGGATCGCCTCGAACGGCGAGTACGCCTCGAGCAGCGCCCGGAGCAGCGCCGCCTTGCCGGGCACGACTCGGTAGAGCGTGCCCCTGGAGACCCCGGCCGCGCGGGCGAGCGCGTCCATCGACAGGTCGTCGAGCGAGGTCCGGACCAGCATCTCCTCGGCCGCCGCGAGGATCCGCTCCCGGGCCTCCGGCCGCGGCTCGTGGGCCACGCTCGCGAGGAGGTTCGCACGGGAGCGGAAGTGCCGGTAGAACGTGGCTCGCGACACGCCGGCGGCACGCGCGATCCGAGCGATCGGGGCGTCCGGGTCCTGGTCCAGCAGCTCGGTCGCGGCGCTCATGACCTGGCGCCGGATCGTCGGGTCTGGGGTGAGGATCGCCACGATCCGAACCTAGGTGGGACGCACTGTCCCGTCAAGTCTCACGGCGTCCCGAATTCACGGGCCAACCGGCTCATCGCCTCGCAGGTCGCGTTCCGCCGTCGCCACGGCGCCTCGCGCTCCCGGACGACCGGCCGGACGGCGGCTCGCCGAGCAGCGCGTCGATCTCGGGCCGCTTCAGCGCCCGGACCTCGCCCGACCGGAGCGGGCCCAGCCGAACAGGCCCGATTCGGACCCGGACGAGCCGGAGGATCGGCGCGTCCACGGCCGCGAACATCCGTCGGAGCTGGCGCTTCCAGCCCTGCCGGAGCGTCGCGAGATACCACGCGAGCCCCGGATCCGGAGCCGGGTCGAGGCCACCCACCATCGCGGCGACCTCCGTTCGCGACGCCCGCCGGAGCGGCCGCGACAGCGTGGCGAGCCCCTCGTCCAGCGGAATC
>Ga0335082_10006067_pt1 | contig 13204 bp, 7 predicted proteins | sample Lox_Sample_41_FD_206718 | JGI IMG/M metagenome (GOLD analysis project Ga0335082, IMG submission 206718) | Soil microbial communities from Loxahatchee National Wildlife Refuge, Florida, United States - Lox_Sample_4.1 | ecosystem: Environmental > Terrestrial > Soil > Wetlands | place: USA: Florida... | reverse complement strand
GGGGACGGTGATGGTTTTGGGCGGCATGCACTGCGTCTGGTCGCAGGCCTGGTAGCGCAGCCGGGCTTCGACCAGGTGATCGCCCGCGGTGGCAATCAGCCGCACGTCGATGGTGAATTCGCCGCTGTACACGTTGAGTTTGGTCTTCGGATCGGCGGGGAGAACGTAGTCGGCTCCGGCGGGATAGCTTGCCGATTCGAGGCGGACGCCCGAGCTGTCAGGAATCGAAAGCGTGGTGGGAATGAGGAGTTTGTCAGTTGGATTGTGGGAGTTGATGTGAAGCCCGGGGGCGATTCTGAAGTGCAGCGCCACTGCGCCGGGTTTGCCCGCGGGCAGGCTCACCTGTTCCGGGTAGAGGTACGCGACCGCCTCGGTCTTTGGCCCCGCATGCCGGGGCTCCTGGAAGAGCGGCGACTGCGCCGCCGCGGCCAAACCTCCCGCCATCGCCAGACCGGTTACCCACGCTCTCACAACCGCTCTCATGCCCATCCCTTGCCCAACACGGCGAGCACCGCTCACTCCGCTAAGCGCGCTCAATCCCCGAGCGCCTTCCTGATCTTGGCTTCCATGTCATCTTTTGAAGTGATGCCCATTTGCGCGGCGACGACTTTGCCGCTGCGGTCCACCCAGAACGAGGTGGGCATCGCTTCCAGCCCGCCGTAAGAAGTAGCGATGCTGTCGCCGTCGATCAGAACCGGGTAGGGCATGTGCTCCTGCTTCACGAAGCGCGCGACTTCGGCTTTGTTCCGGGTCCATCCTTCCTTGTCGCCGGCCTTCAGGTCGTCGCCTTCCGAGTCAATCCCCAGGATTTCGAACCCCTTTGGCGCGTACTGGTTGCGGAGATCCACCAGCCACGGGGTTTCCAGCTTGCAGGGCGCGCACCAGGTGGCCCAGAAGTTGATCAGCAGCGCCTTGCCCTTGTAGTCCGCGAGCGTCACTTTTTTGCCGCTCAGGTCCTGGAGAGAAAAATCCGGCGCCGGCTTGCCGATCAGCTTCGAGGAGGTGTACATGGAGTCGGCCGGCTCGGCCGGAACCAGCTCGGCGTGGCCGGCGTTGGCCAGCATTTTTTCCGCCGCCTGTTTGCGATACTCCCAGTTGGCCCAGCCGGCCCAGGCAAGGGCCGCCAGGATGAGCAGGGTGATGCCGAGAACCAGCGTATTACGCTTCACGGGGATGGGACCTCTGCTTTTCATTCTAAAGCCGTTCGGCACGAACCCTGGGGTTCCTTCCACGGAATGTTGCAGGCCGGTGCGGCGGTCTTTTGAGGCTTCGATGGTGGGACCGGAGCGTTCGCAAAGCTGTTAGCATGAGAGACCGATGGAATCCAATCAGGACGCAGACTGTCGCGAGCCGGAGACCCTGACCCCGGCGGCCCTGGTGCGCACGGAAGCCGCTGCGCTGCAGGCACTTGCGGAGCGGCTGGATGGGGCGATGGGGGAGGCGTTCGAGCGCGCCGTGGAACTGGTGATGCGGTGCGGCGAGGGCAACGGCCGGGTGGTGGTCACGGGCATGGGCAAGAGCGGCATCATCGCCCAGAAGATCGCCGCCACACTGAGCTCGACCGGGTCGCCGGCACTGTTTCTGCATCCCGCTGAAGCGGTGCACGGGGACCTGGGGGTTTTGATGCGCGGCGATGTGGTGATTGCGCTGTCGGCGAGCGGCGAGACGGAGGAGATTCTGCGCCTGCTGGCCACGCTCAAGCGCAAGGGCGACGCGCTGATCAGCTTCTGCTGCAATCTGGGTTCGACGCTGGCCACGGCGAGCGACGTGGTTCTGGATTGCGGCGTGGAGCGCGAAGCCTGCGGGCTGAACCTGGCGCCCACGGCTTCGACCACGGCGATGCTGGCGCTGGGCGATGCGCTGGCGGTGGCGGTGAGCTTGCGCAAGGGGTTCAAGGCAGAAGATTTCGCCGAGCTGCATCCCGGCGGCAAGCTGGGGAAACAACTGGCAAGGGTCCGCGACCTGATGCACGCGGGCGATACCGTGCCGGTGGTTGCGCCCAGCACGCCGATGACGGACGTGATCTACGAGATGTCGTCGAAGAAGCTGGGCATTACCACAGTGCAGGAGGCCGGTGTTCTGCGCGGTGTGATCAGCGATGGCGACCTGCGGCGGCTGCTGGAACGCGAAGGCGGGGCGGCGTTGAGCAAGACGGCCGGCGAGGCGATGCATGCGCATCCGCAGACGATTGCGGCGGATGAGCTGGCCGCGAGGGCGCTGGCGATTCTGGAGGAGCGCAAGATCACTTCTCTGGTGGTGGTGGATGCCGGTGACCGGGTGGAGGGCGTGGTGCATCTGCATGATTTGTGGGGAGTGGAACTGATCTGAGTCGCCATGGTTCGACTTGTGGCACAAGCTGTGTCGCAATCGGCTCATGCCGCGCGTGAACTTTCGCCAGCTTCGGGATACGCGACAGCTCAAGGCCTGGCTTGAGGCTGGCCGGCGAAACCGTGGAGTTGCGCGAGCGCGACAGAGTGCTGGGACGCATCGTGCCTGAAGATCGGACCGCACGGCCGAAGGAATGGCCTGATTTCGCGGCGCGGGTCCGGGAAGATTTCGGAGAACGCACGATTCCCGCAGTCGACCCGCTCCTGGAAGACCGCGAGAGCAGCCCGTTTTGATCGTCCAAGCTGATTCCAGCTATCTTGTGGCCCTTCATGTACTCGACCGGCATTCAACGAATGCGTTAGCCCGGTTGAGTCAGTTACCTCAAATCCTCGTGACACCGTTTCACCAGGTAGAGCTCGCAAATGCGTTCTATCGATGCGTCTTCCGGTCGAGCCTCACAGAATCCGAAGCGGCTCGCGCCTGGAAGCGATTCATGGGTGATGTAGAGGCCGGCACATTGGGTCAAGTTCAATTTCCCGATTCCGCCTGGAAATTGGGAGCCAGTCTTGCGCCGCGATCCTGTCCCACGCTCGGCGTGCGTACGCTTGATTCGCTATATGTGGCCTGCGCGCTGGAGTTGCGCGCCGACCGCTTCTGGACGTTCGATGAGCGGCAGGCGATGCTGGCGGAGGCGGTAGGGCTCAACACCCGGGCGTGAGCGGGCGTCTGTTCGCTTGCATGGAGCATGCCTTCGCTGCGAGAAGAATCCAGGAGAATCGCGATTCGCGAGGGCGATGCGACGAACGCGCATCCGCGGATGATAGCGCCGATGGTTCCTGTTCCCGCCGCAGGGAGGGGATTTTCTAAAGCTGTTGCGGAGTTGTTGTATTGTGGCTCAAGGAGTCTGCCCGAGGCAGATATCCAGACTCGCAGAAAACGGAGATTCGCAAGATGAAGAAACTGTCCATGGCTCTCGCCTTCGTGATCGCATTCGGAGCCGGCGCCGTCACAATGGCTCAGGTGCACGACTGGCACGATATTGAAAAAGCTCACAAGCATGTATTGGATTCAATCCACGAGTTGGAAAACCTCCGTGCCGCCAATTACTACAGCATGGGTGGCCACGCCGCCAAGGCCGAGCAGTACCTGCACATGGCCGAGCAAGAGCTCAATCTTGCCGTTCAGACCGCCCAGGGACGCTAAGAGACAACCTGGCAAGACACTCGTCCTCAACATTCGCTGGTCGACACACCGGGGCGGATGAGCCGTTCGGACTGGCCGCCCCGATGTGTCTTTCTGACGGCCTCGCGAGCGGCGGAATCCGGTGAACGTTCCCTGTTCGCGCGAACATTTAGAATAAGGACTGCTGTCATTTGTTCTTGCGCCGAAGGCTCCGGCGGGAAAGTTCGCTCACACTCTCTTATGCAACGTTGGTCGAAGCTCTTCATTCCCACTCTGCGCGAGGCCCCGGCGGACGCCGAAGTGGCCAGCCACAAGTATCTGCTGCGCGCCGGCTACATTCGCCAGCTTGGCGCCGGCATTTACAACTACCTGTTCCTCGGGCAGCGGTCGCTGAACAAGATTATCGGCATCGTGCGCGAGGAGATGGACAAGATCGGGCAGGAATTCTACCTGCCGGGAATTCTTCCCCGGGAGCCGTGGGAGCAGAGCGGCCGCTGGACGGGGATGGGCGAGAACATGTTTCGCCTCAAGGACCGCAAGGGCGCGGACTTGTGCCTGGGCATGACGCACGAAGAGATCATGACGTGGATTGCGCGCAGCGAGTTGCGCAGTTACAAGCAGTTGCCGCAGGTCTGGTACCAGATTCAGACCAAGTTCCGCGATGAGCCGCGTCCCAAGTCCGGCCTGTTGCGGGTGCGGCAGTTCACCATGAAGGACAGCTATTCGTTCGACCTGGATGCGGCGGGTCTGGACGCGAGCTTCGACAAGCACGATGCCGTGTATCGCACCATCTTTACGCGCTGCGGGCTGAAGTTCGTAGCGGTGGAGGCCGATTCCGGCGCCATGGGCGGCTCGCAGTCGCAGGAGTTCATGGTCTACACCGACGCGGGCGAGGATTTGATCGCCAGCTGCCCGAAGTGCGGCTACGCGGCGAACCTGGAGAAGGCGGCATCGCGGCTGGAACCGGTTGCGGAGATGGAGGCAACGGGAGACGGCACGCCGGAGCTGGTGCACACGCCGGGCTGCGCGTCGATCGCGGATGTGGCGGCGTTCTTCAAGATTTCGCCGGCCAGCGATATCAAGTGTGTTGCGTACATGGTGCTCCAGCGCGGCGCGACGGGCCAGCCGGACACGTGGCATGGACTGGCCGCGTTCCTGCGCGGCGATCACCAGGTGAATGAGACCAAGCTGCTGGGCGCGGTGGGCGGCGCGGAAATGCGCACCATGCAGGCTGCGGAGTTGGAGCAGTATCTCAACGGTCCTGCCGGCTATCTTGGCCCCGTCGGCCTGAAGCCGGATGGCAAGCCGCTCGGCGAAGGTCTGACCGTGGTAATCGACACATCGCTGGAAGGCCGCGTGAACATGGTGTGCGGCGCCAACAAGATGGATTATCACCTGCGCAATGTGGCGCCGGGCCGCGACTTCACATGGACGCTGAGCGCCGACATCCGCAGCGTGAACGAGGGCGAGGCGTGCCCCCAGGCTGGAAAGACGGGGGATAGCTGCGGCGGCAAACTCGTGGTGGGCAAGGCTGTCGAAGTGGGCCATATCTTCAAGCTTGGGTACAAGTACTCGGAGTCGATGGGCGCGCGGGTGCTGGATGTGAACGGCAGGGAAGTGACGCCGATCATGGGCAGTTACGGCATCGGCATCGAGCGCATTCTCACCGCCGCCATCGAGCAGTCGAATGACGACAAAGGCTTCTGGCTGCCCGCCAGCATCGCGCCGTTCAGCGTCGTGGTTACGGTGACCAACATCGCCGACGCCGCGCTGCGCGAAACCGGCGAGAAGCTCGCAGCGGAGCTTGAAGCGGCGGGTTTGGACGTGCTGCTCGATGACAGAGACGAGCGCGCCGGCGTCAAATTCAAAGACGCCGACCTGGTGGGAATCCCCTACCGCATCAACGTGGGCAAGAAGGCTGGCGGCGGACAGGTGGAACTGGTTACACGCTCGACATCGCAGAGCTTCGATGTCCCGCTTGCCGGCGTGGTGCACGAGCTGAAGGCGAGAATTGCGGAAGAGATTCTGCTGGAAACAGCCTCCAGCTGCTAACGTGCGCACGAGGGTGGCCGTGAGCGGAAATCATCACTGAAGTTGCACGTTGGGGCGAGCAAGCAAAAACAGCCAGAAGCCAGCGGCCAGAAGCTGGAGGCTGGTATTTCAGGAGCAGCAATGGCGTTGAAGATCAAATTCAGAATGCCCACGCACAAGGCGGGGTGGGGTTCATTGCTGCTGCGTTCCGTCCTGATTCTCATTGCTGCGGCGGCCATCACCGTGCTCAGCGTCGGCGCCTACTTCTACTTCAAGTACGAAGGCATCGTGGACGCCCGTCTGCAGCATCCGCTGTTTGCCAACACGGCCAAGATTTTTGCCGAGCCGCGCGAGGTGCGCCCTGGACAGAAGATGACGGCGCGCCTGATTGCGGATGAACTGCGGCAGGGGGGCTACTCGGCGCAGGGCGCAGGCAAGGAATCGCCGATGGGCACCTATCGCATGGGAGCGGATTCGATCACCGTGCTGCCCGGGCCGCAGTCCTATCACACGCAGGACGGCGCCACCATCCACGTGAGCGATGGAGTTGTGGATACGATCACCGACGATCACGGCCAGGCACTGGCGAGCTACGAGCTGGAGCCGCTGCTGATCACCGGGCTGAGCGAGGACGCCAATCGAACCAAGCGCCGCCTGGTCACCTACGACGAAATTCCGCAGAACCTGGTACATGCCGTGCTGGCCATCGAGGACCGGCGCTTTTTTGAGCACGGCGGCGTGAATTATTACCGCCTGCTGGAGGCGACCGTCCGCGACATCACGACGGGAAGGAAGCAGCAGGGCGGATCGACACTGACCATGCAGCTTGCGCGGGGCTTCTTTCTCACGCCGGAGAAGCGGATCAAGCGCAAGATCATCGAGATCGTCATTACGTTTCAGCTCGAGCATCGCTTCAGCAAGAAGCAGATCTTCGAGATGTACAGCAACCAGATTCCGCTGGGCCAGCGGGGCAGCTTTGCGATCAACGGATTCGGCGAGGCGGCGCAGGCCTACTTCGGCAAGGACGTGCGGCAGCTCGACCTGGCGGAGAGCGCGCTGCTGGCCGGGATCATTCAAAGCCCCAGCTGGCTGAACCCTTTCCGCCATGCAGACCGCGCTATTGCGCGCCGCAACCTGGTGCTGGATTCGATGGTGGAGACCGGCGCCATCACCAAGGACGACGCGGAGCGCGCCAAGGCGGAGCCGCTGCACCTGGCTACGAGCAGCGTGGATGCGAGCGAAGCGCCGTACTTTGTCGACCTTGTTCACGAGCAGCTGTTGCAGAAGCTCGGTGAACGAGACGCGAACCTCGAAGGTCTGCGCATCTACACCTCGCTCGATCCCGACCTGCAGCGCATCGCAACGGCGGCGGTCGATAACACGGTCCACCTTGTCGACGAGCAGGTGGACAAGCTGCACGCCAAGCAGAAGGCAGAGTCCTACATCTACCCGCAGGTGGCGCTCATCGCGCTCAATCCGCACACCGGCCAGGTGCTGGCGCTGGTGGGTGGGCGCAGTTATGGGAGCTCACAGTTGAATCACGCCGTGGCGCACCGGCCCACCGGCTCCATCTTCAAGCCGTTCGTGTATGCCGCGGCATTTGCGACGGCCGCGGAGGGCACGCCGCTCGAAGGGCAGGACAAGCTGTTTTCGCCCGTTACCCTGCTCAACGACCAGCAGACTACGTACGAGGTCGGCGACAAGGAATACACACCGCGCAACTTCCACGGTGAGTACCACGACCAGGTGACGGCGCGCTATGCGCTGATGCGCTCGCTCAACAACGCCACCATCTCGCTTGCATCGATGGTGGGTTTCGATCGGGTGGCCGCGCTCGCGCGTGAAGCCGGCATCAAGAGCGCGCGGGGAACGCCGGCCGTTGCCATCGGCTCATACGACGCCACTCCGCTGGACATGGCGGGGGCGTACACCGTCTTCGCCAACGGCGGCATGCACATCGATCCCTGGATGGTGGCCAGCGTGCGCACCTCCACCGGCGACGTGATCTCCGATTACACGCCTACAACCAGGCAGGTGCTTGATCCGCGCGTGGCTTACCTCACCACCAACATGATGGAAAACGTGCTGCGTGGCGAAGGCACCGGCGCGGGCGTGCGCAATCTGGGCTTCCGCGCTCCGGCAGCGGGCAAGACCGGCACCAGCCACGATGCATGGTTCGCCGGCTTCACATCCAACCTGCTCTGCATCGTCTGGGTGGGCAATGACGACTACACCGACATCAAGCTGCAGGGCGCCCATGCCGCCGGCCCCGTCTGGGCGGCCTTCATGAAGAAGGCTGTCGAGCTCCCGCAGTATTCCGATACCAAGGAGTTCACGGCGCCCGATGGCGTGCAGATGGTGAACCTGGACAAGATCACGAATCTGCTCGCCGACGGCGCCTGCCCCGACGACTACACCGCTGCATTCCTCGATGGCACCGCGCCCACAGATACGTGCGATCATCCACCGGATCATCGCAACGTCTTTCAGAAGATCTTCGGAATCGGCAGTCCCAAGCCCGGAAATTAGGACAGTTTCGGCGATGCGCTATCGGCTTTCTCGTTTCCCACCCTCGCGATTGAGTCCGCCGGCTTCATAGCAGAAGTGGGCGCGAGCATGGGGCACGGTGCTGCCTGGATGGGACAACGGTGAATCCGGCTTAGCCGTCGATGTCGCTGCCGCCGGGCATGGGCTGGCAATGCGGGCACCAGAACGTGATGCGTGCGTCGAAGCCCTGCAGGCGGCTGCGGATGGGTTCGCCGCATTTGCGGCAGGGCTCCCCGCTGCGGCCGTAGACCCAGAGGCTTTCAGCGGGATTGGACTGGTTGGTGGTGCGGCGGCCCGCTCCGCGCCAGGTCACGATGGTGTCGCCGGAGTCTTCGAGGACATTGGAGCGTAGCTGGCGCCGTGCAGTGGCGATGGCTTCGCGTACCTCGGCTTCAGTGAGTGTGCGCACTTTGCGGAACGGATTGAGGCCGGTGACGAAGCAGACTTCGGACTTGAAGACGTTGCCGACGCCGGCGAGCACACGCTGATCGAGCAGGACGTCGGCGATAGCTTCGTCGGGATGGGCCAGGATGCGCGCGAGGGCGGCATCGGCGTCGAAGCCGGCGCGGAGCAGATCGCCGCCGGGGGCGGGAATGCGGCGGTCGCGGGCGATGGACTGCGGCGTGTGCATCTCGGCTACAGGCACGTTGAATCCGATGGCATGATATTCGCTGTTCTCGATGACGATGCGCGCCGTGCCCGATGGCTTCTGCCAGCGTTCGCCGGGGCGGTAGATGTGCCAGCTTCCGCTCATCAGCATGTGCGTGGCCAGGGTGCCGCCCGCGGAGAAATGCATGAGCAGCCACTTGCCGCGCGACTCGACCTCAACGACGGTTTGGCCGGTGAGCGGCGTCTCGTCGTGATAGCGCGTCAGCAGCGGATAGGTGGAGCGGAAGGCGGTGATGGTTTTGCCGCCCAGTGCGCGGCCCAGCGCGCGCGCCGATCGAAAGATGGTGTCTCCTTCAGGCATGCGCTATTGCAGCTCCTCGGCCGATGCGGCGTGGTGCACGATGGGCATGGGGATGCGCCGCAGGTGGAGACCCAGGGGGCCGGGATGAAAGCCCGCATCCATGAGGAAGCGCGCCATGGGATTGGCAGACACCGGCTGGCCGTTGATGGTGGTGATGAGCACGCCCTGGTGCCGGTCGGCGTGCATCCGCTCCTGCCCGCGCGCGCACAGGAAGTGCGCCAGCCCCGATGCCGCCTGCGAGCGCTCCGGCTCATCGCCGGGAAGAAAGACCAGGAGGTTGGGATTGTTGCGACGGAGACATGCGAGTAACTGTCCGTTGCGGAGGATCACTTCAGCGTAGGCGGCGCGGGTAAGGACGCGAGGGGCGCTTTCCGTGTCTTCTTCGGCGACGGGCAGATCGGGCCAGCGGAGTACGGAGCCGTAGGGGTTGGCCGGATCTGACGCGGCCAGTTGCACGAATTCCGGCTTCTCCTCCGGCGGTGCGGTGCGAAGCCGGCGCAGCAGATCGACCGCTGCGGGCAGCGCGAACTGGGTTGCGCCGAGTCCCGCGACAAAGTAGCCGCGGCGGATGCGGCCGGACTGTTCGAGGGCTTTGAGGACGTCGTAGACGGCGCTGAATCCGCCGGGGATGTTTTCGGCTGCCGCGTGTTCGCGGAGCAGGATGCCATAACGGTTGAGGAGCTGCATGGCGAGGGCGTGGCTGGCCTCGGTGGCGCTCGGCCCGGTGTCTTTCGATCGCACCGGCAGCAGGGACCAGCGGCCCTGCGCGTTGGGCGGGGTGGTGCGGCGGGAGCGGAAGACGGCTCCTGTTTGATGGGGGCGGCGCTGGGTGCGGGTGTCGGGGCGGATGGTGTACGCGCGCAGCGCGTGCAGGGAGTCGTTGGTGACGAGGCCGCGCCAGACCAGGGACCAGAGGGCGTCGATGGTCTCGCCGGGATAGCCGCCGCCGACGGCTTGATGGAGCGGATCGAAGAAGCTGGCGCCGGTGGATTCGAGGATCGCGACCAGTTTTTGTTCGCGCTCCGCGAGCGGATCGGTGAGCGGACGCGGCTGGGCGAGCAGCGGCAGTTTGTCTGCGAGATAGAGCGCGATGCGGCCGTCGCGCTCGCCCAGCGGCTCCACGCCGGCCCAGGCCACTTCGCCTGCGGCAATGAGGGTGTCGAGGCCCGCGGGCTCGTAGCCCGCAATGCGCGCGGGCAGAATCGATGCTTCCAGCAGCGACGCCGGAATGGGCGCGCCCTGCAGACTCTCGATCACATCGAGCAGTGCGTCAAGGTGCGCGGGCCCGCTGCGGCGCGGGGCCAGCAGCCCCTGCCAGTGGGTGAGGAAGCGCGACAGGGTGTGCTGCTCCACCGGCTCCACTTCGCGGCGAAGGCGGGCGAGCGACTTGCGCCGGATCTGGCGCAGGATTTCCGCGTCGCACCACTCGCGATGCAGGCCGCCGGGAATGAACCCGCCTTCGAGAACGCGGCCTTCGTGCGCCAGTTGCCGCAATACGTTTTCGACCTCGGACCCATCGAGCCCGAAGCGATCGGCTGCCGCGCGCACGGTGAATGGGCCGTGTGTGCGCGCATAGCGCCGGACGAGTTCAAGCACCGGATGCGCGACGGGTTCCAGAAGCGATGCGGCGAGGCCCGGCGGCAATGGAATGCCGAGCGCATCGCGATAGCGCGCGGCGTCTTCGGCGGCGATGAGGCGGCGGGCATTCTCGCCTGTTGGGGCAATGCGCAATTCGAGCAGCCTGCGCGCGCGGACGAGCCTGTCCACATGCTGCAGCAGATCGGGCGAGGCCACACGGCGCGACACTTCCTCGCGGGACAGGTCGCCGAGCTTGAGGAGCAGGTCGTGAATACCGTCGGCGGAGCGGGCGCGATAATTTTCTGCGAGGCACTGCGCGGTCTCTTCCACTTCGGCGATCGCGGCCGCGTCGAGCAGTTCGCGGAGGTCGGCCTCGCCGAGAATTTCGCGTAGCTGGTCCTGATCGATCGTGAGCGCCTGGGCGCGGCGCTCGGCCAGCGGAGCATCGCCGTCGTAGACGAAGTTGGCGACATAGCTGAACAGCAGCGACGATGCGAACGGCGAGGGCTTGCGCGTCTCCACCACGTGCACGCGGAGCTGGCGCTGCTCGATGGCGCGCAGCGTTTCGAGAAGAGCGGGCATGTCGAAGACGTCGCGCAGGCACTCGCGATAGGCCTCGAGAAGGAGCGGGAACGATGGATAGCGCGAAGCCACGCTGAGCAGGTCGTAGGATCGCTTGCGCAGTTGCCAAAGAGGTGACCGCTGATCGGCGTGGCGGCGCGGCAAGAGCAGGGCGCGGCCGGCGGCTTCGCGGAAGCGGCCGGCGAACAACGCAGTGGACCCGAGCTGGCGCAGCACGAGCTGTAGAGCCTCAGACGACTCCAACATGATCCAGTCGGGATCGGGGGGCTCGTCGGTGTCGGGGAAGCGGAGGACGAAGCCGTCGTCGCCCCACAGGGTTTCGACGTCGGGGCCGCCGGCGGCGCGGATGCGCGCGCTCACGGCCATGGCCCAGGGAATGTGGATGCGGCTGCCAAACGGGGTCAGCACACACACGCGCCAGTCGCCCAGCTCGTCGCGGGTGCGCTCGATAACAATTGTCCGGTCGTCGGGAACCTGGCCGGTGGCGGTCTGCTGGTCTTCGAGGAATTGCAGGAGATTTTCGGCGGCGTTGGGGTCCAGATCGTGCTCGGCGACAAGGCGAGTGAGGCCGGCGGGTTTGGGCAGGGCGCGCAGCTCGCGGACAAGCGCGCCGATGCGGCGGCCGAACTCGAGGGGGCGGCCGGGGCCATCGCCTTTCCAGAAGGGCATCTTGCCGGGCTCGCCGGGAGCGGGTTCAACGAGTACGCGGTCGTGGGTGATATCAACGATGCGCCAGGTGGATGCGCCGAGGATGAAGTTGTCGTTGGGGTGAGACTCGAAGACCATCTCCTCGTCGAGTTCGCCTACGCGGATGGACTTGCCCTCGGTGTGGGCGAGAAAGACGCCGTAGAGGCCGCGGTCGGGAATGGTTCCGGCGTTGAGGATGGCCAGGCGGGCGGCGCCATCGCGGGCGGTCACCACGTTGCGCACGCGGTCCCAGGTGAGGCGCGGGCGGAGCTCGGCGAATTCGTCGGACGGGTAGCGGCCGCTGAGCAGGTCGAGCACGCCATCGAAGGCGGTGCGGGTGAGACCGCCGAAGGGGGCGGCGCGGCGGACGAGATCGTAGAGCAGATCGACTGCGACTTCCGGCTTCGGTTCGAGGTCGAGCGTCGCGTATTCGGAGGCGGGTTGAGGTTCGTGGTCTCCCACCCTTTCCGCGAAAAGCTGCGGAAAGGATGGGGCACGGCGCCTGGTGGAGAGAGTCCTGGGCTTCTTCGATCGTGCGGATGAAGCGACGTTTGGCGGGTGGGCCACGATGGCGACAAGCTGCTGGGCCAGCACGTCGAGGGGATTGCGCGGGAAGCGGGTGGACTCGATGTGGCCCTCGTGCATGGCGCTGGTGACGGCGGCGCAGGCGACCAGGTCGGCGCGGAATTTCGGAAACAGAACGCCCTCGCTGACGGCGTCCACGTGGTGGCCGGCGCGGCCGATGCGCTGCATGCCACTGGCGATGGACGGCGGCGCTTCGATCTGGATGACGAGATCGACGGCGCCCATATCGATGCCGAGCTCAAGGGTGGAGGTGGCGCAGAGTGCCTTGATCTTCCCGGCTTTGAGCTGTTCTTCAATGATGGCGCGCTGGGGTGCGGCGAGCGAGCCGTGATGGGCGCGGGCAATGGGTTCATCGGCCAGTTCGTTGAGCGCGCCGGCGAGGCGTTCGGCCACCTGGCGGCTGTTGACGAAGAGGATGGTGGAGTTGCGTTCGCGGATGAGTTCGAGGAGGCGCGGATGGATGGCATTCCAGATCGACACGCGGCGGGGGGTTTGCGAGGCGGGGCCCGAGGGGATCTCTTCCATGGCGTTGAGGCGCGCCATGTCTTCGACGGGGACCTCGATGCGCAGCTTGAGTTGTTTGCGCGCGGAGGCGTTGACGATGGTGACGGGGCGGTAACGGAGGACGGCGGGTTCGGGGACTTCGGCGGTCCAGGAATCCTCTTCAGAAGAGGCGATTGTTTCTCTATCGGATGAGTGAGCGGCCTGGTCTCC